>Ga0315910_10005634_pt1 | contig 10238 bp, 6 predicted proteins | sample EdamamesoilMG_FD_204470 | JGI IMG/M metagenome (GOLD analysis project Ga0315910, IMG submission 204470) | Garden soil microbial communities collected in Santa Monica, California, United States - Edamame soil | ecosystem: Environmental > Terrestrial > Soil > Garden | place: USA: California... | reverse complement strand
CCCGCTGAACCGCGGCGCCGCGGGCGAACAGCATCAGCCCCGAGGTCGCCATGTCGAGGCGGTGCACGACGAGCGCGTCGGGCACTTCGGCCCGCACACGCTGCCAGAGGCAGTCGTGCAGCGCCGCCGGCCGGCCTGGCACGCTCGGCAGGCCGGCGGGTTTGTCGGCGACCACGAGCTGGTCGTCGCAGTGCACGATCATCGCGGCGGTGCGACGAGCGCGTCGCGCGCGGCCAGCGCCGGGAACAGCTTCACCCACAGCGCCGCGATCGCGATCGAACCCAGGCCGCCGAGCACGACCGAGCCGACCGGCCCGAGCAGCGCCGCGGTCACCCCCGACTCGAACTCGCCGAGCTGGTTGGACGCGCCGATGAAGACCGCGTTGACCGCGCTGACCCGGCCGCGCATCTCGTCAGGAGTTTCGAGCTGCACGAGCGACTGGCGCACGACCACGCTGACCATGTCGGCCGCACCCGAGACCGCGAGTGCCGCGATCGACAGCAGCAGGTTCGTCGACAGCCCGAACACCAGTGTCGCGACACCGTACACCCCGACCGCGCCGAGCATCACATGGCCGGCGCGGCGCGCGATCGGCCAGCGCGTCAGCGCGATCGACAGCGCGAGTGCGCCCGCCGCCGGCGCGGCGCGCAGCAGGCCGAGGCCCCAGGGGCCGACGTGCAGCACGTCCTTGGCGAACATCGGCAGCAGCGCGGTCGCGCCGCCGAGCAGCACCGCGAACAGGTCGAGCGAGATCGCACCGAGCACGACCGGGCGGTGCCAGACAAAGGACACGCCGGCGAGCAGTGTCTCGGCGCTGATCGCCTGCGGCGCACGCGGTGCATGCGCGTAGCGCACGCCCGCGACGCCGAGGCTGGCGAGTCCGAACAGCAGCACGCAGACCGCGTAGAGCGCCGGTGCACCGGCGACGTAGATGAAGCCGCCGAGCGCCGGCCCGACGATGATCGCGCCCTGGTTGCCGGCCGAGCTGAAGGCGAGCGCGCGGGGCAGTACCTCGGCCGGCACGAGCAGCGGCACGACGGCCTGCTGGGCCGGCAGCTGGAACGCCTTGAAGGTGCCGATCGCGACCGACAGGCCGAGCAGCAGCTCGCGGCTCGTCCAGCCCTGCGCGCCGGCGGCCACGAGCACGAGCGCGACGAGTGCCTGGCCGGCCATGCAGGCCGCGAAGATGCGCGCGCGGTGGTAGCGGTCGACCGCATGGCCGGCGACGAGCACGAGCAGCAGCGCGGGCAGGAACTGCAGCAGGCCGACCAGACCGAGGTCCCAGGCGCTGCCGGTCAGGTCGTACATCTGCCAGCCGATCGCGACCATCAGCATCTGGTTGGCCGCGGTGCCCGACAGGCGCGCGAGCCAGAAGCGCATGAAGGCGCGGTAGGCGAACAGCGAATCTCTCAATGCCGGTGCGCCCCCTGCATCTGGCCGGAGCGCAGGATGCGTTTGCCGGGGCGGGGGTTCAGCGTCGCGTCGATCAGCGCCGCGGCGACGTCGACCGCCGCGATCGGGCGGATCGAACGCGGCACCAGCCCCATCACCGGGCCGAGCAGGCGCGTGGCCCAGACTTCGCCGGCGCGCACCGGCTGGCCGAGCGCGGCCCGGTCGCCGACCAGCAGCGACGGCTGGGCGAGCACGACGCTCTCGTAGCCGAGCTGCGTCACCGCGTCCTGCATCTCGCCCTTGACGCGGTTGTAGAAGACGCGCGAACGCGGATTCGCACCGAGCGCGGAGACGACCGAGAGGCGCTGCGCGCCGGCGGCGCGCGCCGCCTTCGCGGTGGCGACCACGTAGTCGAAGTCGACGTGGCGGAACGCCTCCTGCGAGCCGGCCACCTTGATGGTCGTGCCGAGCGCCACGTAGACGTCGTCGACCTTCGGCAGCGTGCCGAGGTGGTTGAAGTCGACACTGTGCAGGTGCAGGCGCGGATGCGTCTCGATGCCGCTCGCGGCGCGCCGCAACAGCACGTGGACCTGGGCGTAGGCCGGGTGCGCGAGCAGCAGCGGCAGCAGGGCGCGGCCGACCAGCCCGGTGGCGCCGGCGACGAGGGCGATGCGCGGCGGAGGCGTGGGCGTGGCCATGGGGCCACTGTAGCGCCGCGCGCCGCGGCGTGTCAGCGCGGCTTGGGCTGGGTCAGGCGCGCTGCGGGCCGGCCGCCGCGGTCGTTGCGGGGGCCCGATCCGGCCGGCCGCGCGGGGGCGGCACCCTGGCGCGGGCGGTCGCCGGCGCGTCCGGTGTCCTGGCGACCGCCGCCATGGCCGCCATGGCCGCCATGCCCGGCACGGCCACCGTTGCCGCCACCGCCACCGCTGCCGCGCGGCGCATGGTGGCGGCTGCCACCACGGCCCGCGCCTTCACCGATGACCATGCGGCCAAGCACGATCGGCTCGGCGCGCTCGCCAGCGGGCACCGCGAAGCCGGGCACGGTCTCCTTCGGGATCTCGCGCTTGATCAACTTCTCGATGTCGCGCAGGAAGCCGTTTTCGTCCGGGCAGACGAGCGACACCGCCTCGCCTTGTGATCCGGCGCGGCCGGTGCGGCCGATGCGGTGCACGTAGTCTTCCGGCACGTTCGGCAGCTCGTAGTTGACGACGTGCGGCAGCTGGTCGATGTCGATGCCGCGCGCGGCGATGTCGGTCGCGACGAGCACGGTCAGGTCGCCGCTCTTGAAGTCGGCGAGCGCCTTGGTGCGCGCGCCCTGGCTCTTGTTGCCGTGGATGGCCATCGCGGTGATGCCGGCCTTGTTGAGGTGCTCCGTCAGCCGGTTCGCGCCGTGCTTCATGCGCGTGAAGACGAGCACCTGGTGCCAGTCGTTTTCCTTGATGAGATGCGTCAGCAGGTCCTTCTTCATCTCGCGGCCGACCGGGTGCACCTTCTGCGCGATCGTGTCGGCGGTCTGGTTGCGGCGCGCGACCTCGATCAGCGCCGGCTTGTTCAGCAGCCGGTCGGCGAGCGCCTTGATCTCGTCGCTGAAGGTGGCCGAGAAGAGCAGGCTCTGCTTCTGCGCCGGCACGATCGCCAGCACCTTCTTGATGTCGTGGATGAAGCCCATGTCGAGCATGCGGTCGGCTTCGTCGAGCACGAAGATCTCGACGTGGCTCAGGTCGAGCGTGCGCTGGCCGTGGTGGTCGAGCAGGCGGCCGGGCGTCGCGACGAGGATGTCGACGCCGCGCTTCAGGCGGTCGATCTGCGGCTGCATGCCGACGCCGCCGAACATCACCATGCTGGTGAGCTTGCTGTACTTGCCGTAGTTGCGCACGCTCTCCTCGACCTGCGCGGCGAGTTCGCGCGTCGGCGTGAGGATGAGGGCGCGGATCGGCAGCTTGCCGCGCGCATCGCGAACGGCGGGCTTGGCCATCAGGCGGTGCAGCATCGGCAGCACGAAGCCGGCGGTCTTGCCGGTGCCGGTCTGCGCGCCGCCCATCAGGTCGCCGCCTTGCAGCACGACCGGAATGGCCTGGGCCTGGATCGGGGTGGGGGTGGTGTAGCCCTGTTCGTGCACGGCACGCAGCAGGGGCTCGGCGAGGCCGAGGGTGTCGAAGGACATGGGGTTCCGTGAAGGAGATCGGCCTGTCGCTCGATCTCGTCGGGCGCCAGTCGCAGGCAGAAGGTGCGGTGAGCGCGAGGGCTCGGTCGGAAATGACGGCAGCGCAGTGACTGGGTGCTGGGCTGGTGAGGCGGATTGTACCGGGCCTGCGCGGATCACGTCGCCGGCAACAGCGCCGGCTTTCGGGCACTGATCCACAAGGTCGCGAGCCCGGCGATGGCGAAAGGCACGCCGACCCAGGCCAGCTGCGCGAATCCGACCCGGCCGACGACCGCGCCGCCGATCGCCGCGCCGAGCGCCGTGCCGACGTAGAGCATCGAGGTGTTGAGCGACAGCAGGATCGGCGCCTGCGCCGGCGAAATCGCCGCGAGGCGCGACTGCTGCGGCGTCATCATGCCGAAGCCGGCGATGCCCCAGACGACGAACACGAGCACGAGCAGCGCGTAGTGGCCCTGCGTCAGCGGCACCAGCGCCATCATGCAGCCGAGCAGCGACAACTGGACGACGAGCGAACGCTTCGGCCCGAAACGGTCGTTCGCCCAGCCGCCGATCACCGTGCCGACCGCGCCCGACAGACCGAACAGCATCAGCGTGATCGACAGCCGTTCGGTCGACATCGGCACGAGCGCCTGCAGCACCGGGCCGACGTACGAGAAGACCACGAAGATCGCGACGAAGTACAGCATCGTCAGCGACAGCGTCCACAGCACGGCCCGTTGCGCGAGCAGCGAGCCCAGCCCCTTGAAGCTCGCCCCCGGCGTGGCGATGTCGCGCGGCAGCCATGCGGCCAGCACGGCGCAGCTCAGCAGCGCGAGTGCGGCGACGAGGCCGATCGGCCACTGCCAGCCGTGGCGAAAACCCAGCCACGCGCCGAGCGGCAGGCCGATCACGTAGCTCAGGCTGATGCCGAGGAAGACGAGCGAGAGCGCGCGACCGCGCCGCGCCGGCTCGACCAGCGCGACCGCGATGCCGGCCGCGACCGGCGTGAACATCGCACCGACGCCCATCAGCGCGCGCCCGCCGAGCAGCATCGGCAGGCTGGTCGCGAACGCGCAGACCAGGTTGCCGAGGCCGAAGATGCCCATGCCGAACCAGAGCGCACGCCGGCGCGGCCAATGGCCGGTCAGCACGAGGGCGAGCGGCGCGAGCACGGCGGTCGCGAGCGCGTAGACCGTCATGGCCTGGCCGGCGGCAGCGACGCTGACGTCCAGGCCCTCGCTGATCGGCACCAGCACGCCGCTGATCACGAACGCGCCGGTGCCGATGACGAGGTTGCAGAGCGCGAAGAGGTAGAGCAGGCGAGGCATGGCGGCGGGTCGGAGGGGTCGCCACCGTAGCAGAAAGCGCCCTGTTCCGCAGAGCGGCGACAATAGCGCCATCGCCCGCCGCGTTCTGCGGCGCCGGCCTCCAACGCAGCACTCAGGCAAGCACCACCATGGCCCAGTACGTTTACACGATGAACCGCGTCGGCAAGATCGTCCCGCCGAAGCGCCAGATCCTCAAGGACATCTCGCTGTCGTTTTTCCCCGGCGCCAAGATCGGCGTGCTCGGCGTCAACGGCTCGGGCAAGTCGACGCTGCTGAAGATCATGGCCGGCATCGACAAGGAGATCGAGGGCGAGGCGACGCCGATGCCGGGCCTGACGATCGGCTACCTGCCGCAGGAGCCGCAGCTCGACCCGGAGCAGAACGTGCGCGAGTCGGTCGAGTCGGGCCTGGGCGGCGTGATGGCCGCGAAGGCGCGCCTCGAGCAGGTCTACGCCGACTACGCCGAACCCGACGCCGACTTCGACAAGCTCGCCGCCGAGCAGGCCGAACTCGAGGCGGTGATCGCCGCGGCCGGCAGCGAGAACATGGAGCACCAGCTCGAGATCGCCGCCGACGCATTGCGCCTGCCGCCGTGGGACGCGAAGATCGGCGTGCTGTCGGGCGGCGAGAAGCGCCGCGTCGCGCTGTGCCGGCTGCTGCTGAGCAAGCCCGACATGCTGCTGCTCGACGAGCCGACCAACCACCTCGACGCCGAGTCGGTCGAGTGGCTCGAGCACTTCCTGCAGCGCTTCCCGGGCACGGTCGTCGCGATCACCCACGACCGCTACTTCCTCGACAACGCGGCCGAGTGGATCCTCGAACTCGACCGCGGCTTCGGCCACCCGTACAAGGGCAACTACTCCGACTGGCTCGACCAGAAGGAGAAGCGCCTGGAGGTCGAGCAGAAGAAGGAAGACGCGCGCATGAAGGCGATGAAGGAGGAGCTCAAGTGGGTGCGCTCCAACGCCAAGGCGCGCCAGACCAAGAGCAAGGCCCGCCTGGCGCGCTTCGAGGAACTCAGCGACGTCGACTACCAGCGCCGCAACGAGACCAACGAGATCTTCATCCCGGTCGCCGAGCGGCTCGGCAACGACGTGATCGAGTTCAAGGAGGTCAGCAAGAGCTTCGGCGACCGCCTGCTGATCGACAAGCTCAGCTTCAAGGTGCCGGCCGGCGCGATCGTCGGCATCATCGGGCCGAACGGCGCGGGCAAGTCGACGCTCTTCCGCATGCTGCAGGGCGTCGAGCAGCCGGATTCGGGCGAGGTGCACATCGGCAAGACCGCGCGGCTCGCCTTCGTCGACCAGAGCCGCCAGAGCCTCGCGGACGACAAGACGGTGTGGGAGGACGTCTCCGGCGGCCTCGACAACATCACCGTCGGCCAGTTCGTGATGCCCTCGCGCGCCTATCTCGGCCGCTTCAACTTCAAGGGCAACGACCAGCAGAAGATGGTCGGCCAGCTGTCCGGCGGTGAACGCGGCCGGCTGCACCTGGCCAAGACACTGGCGCGCGGCGGCAACGTGCTGATGCTCGACGAACCGTCGAACGACCTCGACGTCGAGACGCTGCGTGCGTTGGAAGAAGCGCTGCTCGAGTTCGCCGGTTCGGCGCTCGTGATCAGCCACGACCGCTGGTTCCTCGACCGCATCTGCACGCACATCCTCGCGGCCGAAGGCGACTCGCAGTGGGTCTTCTTCAACGGCAACTACCAGGAGTACGAGGCCGACAAGAAGAAGCGCCTCGGCGAGGAAGGCGCCCAGCCGCACCGCCTGCGCTTCAAGGCGCTGAAGTAGGCCTTTCCTGCCCCTCGACCGAGGGGAGGGGCGTCGCATTTCGTGCCGCGGCCCCGTGATCACGGGGACGGCGTCGAACGTGGGATGGTCAGCCGCTCGGCAGAATCCCTCGCATGACGCCTTCGGTCGCCGACACCGTTCCCGGCGCGCTGCCGACCATGCCCCGCCAGTCGTCGCTCGACGACTTCCAGCCGCTGCGGCGCGCCGAGCGCATCCTGCTGCGCGCCTGCACGCATGGCGACATCGCCAAGGTCGGGCTGCGCCGGCCGGTCGCGGCGACCGTCGACGTGACGATCCGCGCCTCGCTGCTCGCGTTCCTCGCGCGCGGCGGCGGGCCCGACGTGCACGTGCGCGCGCGCCGCATCGAGATGCTCGGAGCGTGGATCGAAGGGCGGCTCGACCTCGGCGATGCGCGCATCGCGATGAGCCTGTGGTTCTACCGCTGCGTGTTCGACACGACGCCGATGTTCGACAACGCCAACGTCGCCGGCGGCATCGGCTTCCCGGACTGCAGCCTGCCCGGCCTGATGGCCGAGGGTTGCCGCGTCTCGCTCGACCTCGCCCTGAACGCGGGCTGCTCGATCGCCGGCGAGGTGCGCCTGAAGCGCGCCCAGATCGCCGGCGACCTGCACTGCGCGCGCCTGAAGCTGCAGACCGACGACGCGGCCACCGCGGCGCGGCGCCCCTTCATCGCCGACGCGGCGCGCATCGACGGCGACGTGACGCTGTCCGAAGGCTTCGAGTCGGTCGGCGAGGTGCGCTTCGTCGGCGCCCAGGTCGGCGGCGACTTCCGCGCCGGCACGGCGCGCCTGACGGGCCACCTCGACAACGGCGGTGCGCGCAGCGCCGCGCTCGTGCTCGATCGCATCGAGGTCGAAGGCTCGGTGCAGCTGGATGCCGGTTTCGCCGCGGCCGGACGGGTGACGCTGCGGCGTGCCCGCATCGGCGGCGACCTGGACTGCACTGCCGCCGCGTTCGACCGCGTCGGCGACGCTGCCTGGGGCAATGGCGTCGCGCTCGTGCTCGACCGCGCACGCATCGGCGGCACGCTGTTCCTGCGCGAACTGCCGGGGCCGCTGCTCGGCGCGTCGCTCGCCGACACACGCGTCAAGGTTCTTGCCGACGACGCGTCGGCCTGGGGCGAGCGGCTCGTGCTCGACGGCTTTGCCTACTCGCGCTTCGGCGAAGGCGCCCCGGTCGACGCGCCGTTCCGGCTCGCGTGGCTGGGGCGCCAGGAGCCGGCGCACCTCGGCGACGACTTCCGCAACCACCCGTGGCGGCGCCTGATCGCGGTGTTGCGCAACACCGGCCATGCCGGCGGCGCGACCGCGGTGGCGGTGCAGCGCGAGACGCTGCTGCGCCGCATCGGCCGCATCGGCGAGTCCGCCCCGGCCGGCTGGCGCTGGCTGCCGCGCGCGGCCCACGCGCTGTTCGGCGTGTTCGCGGGCTACGGCCACCGGCCGCAGAGGCTCCTGGCCTGGACCGCCGCGGTCTGGCTCGCCTGCGCGGCAGTGTTCTGGTGCGCGGCACGCGCGGGCGTGATGGCGCCGACCGACCCGGCCGTCTACGGCGATCCGCGCCACGCCGCCTGCCGCGGCGCGCACACGACCTGGACCGACTGCGCGTCGCTGCCGCGCGAACATCCGCGTTTCGACGCGCTCGCCTACTCGCTCGACCTGCTGGTGCCGCTCGCGGGCCTGCAGCAGCGCGAGGTCTGGCATCCGGCGGTCGAGCGGGCGGCGGACCCGTGGACCCTGGGCTGGGACGACGGCGTGCGTGCGCTGACCTGGTTCGAGACGCTGTTCGGCTGGGCGGTCGCGCTGACCATCCTCGCCGGCTTCGCTGGCTGGACCGATCGCGACCGGCGGCGCGGCCGCTGACGCCGGCCGGATTGCCGAGTTCCCGCGTCGGCAGTGGGACTGCTCGGCAGATGGCAGCGCGGGCCGCACGGCAAAATCGGGCCATGCCTCCCATCCCGTCCCTCCGTCTTGCCGTCGGCACCGCTGCCGTGTGGCTGGTTTCCGGCTGTGCCTCGTTCACGGCGCTGACCACCGCGCCGGCGCCGCCGGCCGCGGCCGCGGCCGGCGCCTCGCCCTTCGCCGGCGCGGCGCCCGCGACGCGTCCCGACCCCGCGGCGCCCAAGCCCTTCGCCGAGGTGATCAAGGGCGCCACGCAGCAGGCCGGCTACCTGCCGGTCTGGCGCAAGGACGACAAGGTCTGGCTGGAGATCCCGGCCGAGCGCCTGGACCAGCCCTTCCTGCTCTCGGCCAACATCTCGCACTCGGTCGGCGAACGGGGTCTCTACGGCAGCCAGATGGGGCCGGCGTGGCTGGCGAGCTTCCGCAAGGTCAACAACACGCTGATCCAGCTCGTCGCGCTGAACACGAACTACGTGGCCAGCGGTGCGCCGATGCAGGCGACCCTCGAGCAGGGCTACTCGAACAGCCTGCTCGGCTCGGCGACGATCGCGAGCGCACCGCATCCGGAGCGCAAGTCGGTGCTGATCGACGCGACGTTCCTGCTCTCGGACCTGCCTTCCTACTCGACCCGCATCGAGCGCGCCTACCGCCTGCCGTACGGGCTGGACCGCGCCAACTCGTACTTCGAGAAGATCCGCGTCACCGACGACCTGACGACGCTGAACGCACGCATGCACTTCGCCACCGGGCGCATCCCGGCCGCGCCGCTGGTGCCGCCGCCGGTGGCGTCGCCGTCGCCGCCGACCACCACCGCCGATCCGCGCAGCTTCTTCGTCGGCTTCGTCTACAGCTTCGCGAAGCTTCCGGAGCAGCCGATGACACCGCGCCGTGCCGATCCGCGCGTGGGCCTGTTCACCGACGTCGTCACCGACCTGTCGAACGACCTCAAGGCCAATCCGCGTCAGCACTACGTCAACCGCTGGCGCCTCGAGAAGGTCGATCCGGGCGCGGCGGTGTCGGACGTCAGGCAGCCGATCGTCTTCTGGCTCGACAAGAACATCCCGCTCGCCTACCGCGCCGCGGTCACGGCCGGCGTGCTCGAGTGGAACAAGGCTTTCGAGCGCATCGGCCTGCGCAACGCGCTGGTCGCCCGGCAGCAGCCCGACGACGCCGACTGGGACGACATGGACGCCCGCCACGCGTCGATCCGCTGGTTCGCCGGCGCCGACGTCAACTTCGCGATCGGGCCGAGCCACAGCGATCCGCGCACCGGCGAGATCCTCGACGCGGACATCGGCATGAGCGACTTCGGGCGCGGCGCGCGGCGCTTCGTCGTCGAGGACGTCGGCCGCGCCGCCGCGGCCGCCGCGGGGCCGTCCGCGCCGCTCGGGCGCCACGACCATGAAGCCTGCACCTATGCGCGCGACGCGGTCGGCGAGATGGAGTTCGCGCTCGACCTGATCGAGGCGCGCGGCGACATCGAGCCCGACAGCCCGCAGGCCGAGGCCTTCGTGCAGGAGGTGATCAAGTTCACGATCATGCACGAGGTCGGGCACACGCTCGGCCTGAAGCACAACTTCAAGGCGTCGACGGTCTACACGAACGCCCAGCTCCAGGACAAGGCCTTCACCGAGACGCACGGCGTCGCCGGCTCGGTGATGGA
>Ga0315910_10005633_pt1 | contig 10239 bp, 6 predicted proteins | sample EdamamesoilMG_FD_204470 | JGI IMG/M metagenome (GOLD analysis project Ga0315910, IMG submission 204470) | Garden soil microbial communities collected in Santa Monica, California, United States - Edamame soil | ecosystem: Environmental > Terrestrial > Soil > Garden | place: USA: California... | reverse complement strand
CTGGCTCATGCCGATCGCGCACGAGTCCGGCGTGCACTGGATGCACGCGACCCCGGTCGCGTGGTGGTACTTGCTCATCAGCCAGCCGCTGTTCTTGTTCGTGTTCTTGCGCTGGGTGGTGCGCTGGTTGTTGTTCGCGCGCCTGATGCGGCAGCTGGCGCAGCTCACTCCGCAAGTCCGCCCGACCCATGCCGACCGCGCCGGAGGGCTCGCCTATCTCGCGACGCCGCTGTTGGCGCTGCAGCTGATGGCGGCGGGCTCGGCCCTGGCGTTGGCGTCCGTGTGGATCGACGAGATCGCCCGCAGCAAGGCCAAACCCAGCGTATTCGCGACCGATATGCTGTTGTTCGTCAGCGTTTCGATGCTGATGGCTCTATTGCCGTACGCGCCGTTCGTGCGCTTGTTGGTCCGCGCCAAACACCGCGCGCTGCTCGCGTACTCCGCCCTGATGGACGAATACGTCGAGCACTTCGATCGGCGCTGGCTCGGCAACTCGGACAGACCGCGCGAGCTCTTGGGCCACGAAGACTTCTCGGGCCTGGCCGACCTCGGCACGAGCTTCCGCGTGGCCGACGAGATGCGCGCGAGCATCCCCGGCCCAGACCAGCTGAAGGCGCAGCTCATCGCCACCGTCGTGCCGTTCTTGGTGTTGATCCCGACCAACGCCAAGTCGACCGGCGAGATCGTGCAGACGCTCGTGCTCAAGCTCATCGGCGGCCACTGAGCGCGCGTGGTACGCGCTCGCGCAGCTGCCCACAGCGGCGAGCCTCACTCGCCCGCGACGTTCGACGCCTGCAGCTCATCCGGACGCGGCGCGGGCTTGTCCGACGCAGTATCGGAGCTGCGCCGGGCGGCGGACGCGATGCGGCTCATCGCACGCTCGGCCAACGCCGTGATGGTGAGCGACGGATTGACCCCTGGATTCGCCGACACGGCTGAACCGTCGATGACGTAGAGCCCCGGATAACCGAAGACTTGGTGGTCGGCGTCGATCACGCCCTCGCTCGCGTCTTTGCCCATGCAGGCGCCGCCCAAGATGTGCGCGGTGGTCGGCGTCCCGAGCAGCGCTTCCGAGAACAAGCTGCTCACGACGCCGTCCATCTTCTCGGCGAAGCGCTGCGCCAGCGCCGCGGCCTCCGGCAGATTCGCCTTCGGCGCCGCCTTGGGATCGTCCAGCTCCGTGGTGAGCCTGCGCCCGAACGGGCCGCGCTGTAGCTTGAGGGTGAGGCTCTCGTCGAGCGTGCGCATGTACAGCAGGATCGCGCTCTGGTGTGACTGTCCGCTCCACCAGGCCTTGATCCACGCGCCGGGATCCTTCACGTACGCCTTGGCCACGGCGCCGAGGCGGCCGAGCAACGTGCGCTCCGTGCTGTGCGGGAAGATGAGCTTGCGGAAGAAGTTGGAGCCGGCTCCGTAGCGCACTGGCTCGATGTGACTCTCGCTGTCGGTGTGCAAGATCGAGGTGATGGCCACGCCACGCGAGAAGTCGTGGGGCGTGTTCGCATTGCCGACCGCCGTGAGCGATTCGTTGTTGGTGCGCACGCTGCGCCCCACGCGCGCGGACAGGTTCGGCAAGCCGTTCGGATCGTCGCGCATCGCGAGCAGCAACGGGATCGTGCCCATCACGCCGCCGGCCAGCACCACGCGCTCGGCGCGGAACACTTGCGGCTCTCCGCGTTTCCACGAGTGACGCGTCTCGACGCGATACCCGCTGCCTTCCGGCCGCAGCGCGGAGACCTCCGTCTCGGGCAAGACGCGCACGCCCAGCTGCTCGGCGAGATACAGGTAGTTCTTGTCGAGCGTGTTCTTCGCGCCCACGCGGCAGCCGGTCATGCACGCGCCGCACTCGGTGCAGCCCACGCGCTTGGGCCCTTTGCCGCCGAAGTACGGGTCGTCGACCTCGACGCCCGGCTGGCCGAAGAACACGGCGACATCCGTCGGATGATGGTGCTCGGGACGACCGATGTCGTGCGCGATCTGTTTCAAGATGCGATCGGGCTCGGTCTCCCCGGGATAACGCGTCGCGCCTAACATGCGCAGCGCCGTGTCGTAGTGACTCGACAGCTCGCTCTCCCAGTCTGCCAAGTGCGCCCAGCTCTTCGAGAGGAAGAACGGCCGCTTCGGCTTCGGCAGCGTATTTGCGTACACGAGCGAACCACCGCCGACCCCCACGCCGTGCAAGATCGTGACGTGGCGCATGAACGTCATCTGGTAGATGCCGCGCATGCCGGCCTTGGGCGACCACAACCAACGTGACAACTCCATGTTGGTCTTGGCGAAGTCTTCACGCCCGAAGCGCCGACCCTTCTCGATGACCAGCACGCGGTAGCCTTTCTCCGCGAGGCGCAGCGCGGACACGCTGCCGCCGAAGCCCGATCCCACCACGATCCAATCATAGGTGTCTGCGCCGCTCGTCATGGGCGACACAGTACGCGACAGCTGCGCGGAAGTCCGCCCGAAATCCGCGTGGAACGCGGCTCGGCGAGCGCCGCGGCGTGCGAAAAGGCGCCCGAAGCAACCACTTCTGCCGAGCCTGCGTCCGATGTGGCACTCGCGGGCGGCGCGACTGGCGGCGCCGCGACCTCGACCCCCCGCAGCCGGGCGCCGCGGGTCAGCGCCCCTGTCACCATCCGAGCGGCGCCCAGCAGGCAGAGCGCACTGCGACAGAGCCACGCGAGGCGGACGCGCAGGGAATACGCTGCGCTTACAGGTCGAAGAGCGCGCGCTGTGCAGTGACGCCATCAGCGTCAGCGCCTACTCACCTGCGCCGCGACCCTGACATTGCTTAGTGACGCAGCGATGGAGACGCGCTAGAGCACCGAACACATTGAAACACGAATAATTTCCTTCGGCTTTCGCGCCATGCGCGGCTCTCGTCCTCGCTCGCGCACGACGCGAAATCCTCGGATCTCATTCGCGTTTCAGTATGTTCGGTGCTCTAGCTGTTCGGTGCGTCAAGACACGCAAGAGTGTTAGCCATGTACAAGACACAACTCGCTTTCATCGTACTGTCAGCTGTGTTGACCGCGTGCGATGGTCTCGACCGAGGGGGAGACTGCCGCGACATCTGCCGGCGCTTTCGCGAGTGTTTCGCGGCCTATTACGACGTCGATCGCTGTGAGGAGCGTTGCCGGGACATGGACTCACGCCGGGAGAGCAGGCGCATCGACTACTGCGAAGAGTGTCTGGACGACGTCTCGTGCTCCGGCGCGTTCCGCTGCACACCCGAGTGCGCGGGCATCGTGCCGTGAGCACCGTCTCGCGCGCTCGAGGTCACGCAGGCATTACACGAGGCTCAGCTGCGGGCGAAACGCCTCCGGGCGGAGCTCGCTCGCGGCGCGCGTCAGCAGAGCGGTGCGCTGGCCCCGCTCGAGCAACGCGCGGTCGCCGACCGCCACGAAGCGGTGCCGCGCGCGCGAGATGGCGACGTTGAGGAGATTCTCGCGCTGATCGAGGAAGGCAAGCGACGCTTGGCGTGTGACCACGCTCGTGAAGAGCACGATGCTGCGCTCACCACCTTGGAAGCGGTGCACCGTGCCCAGCGTGACGCCGGAAGCCCCGGCGGGCGCCGAGGCGTGCTCGGCATCGACCAGCTCGTGACTGAGGTCGATGGGTATGCCCAGACGCACGAGCTGCTTGTGCAGCCGCTCGAGCTGCCCGCGATACGGCGTGATCACCGCGACATCCGCCGGCGCGATGCCGGCCGAGAGCAGCATCTGCAACAGCTCGAGCGTGAGCGTGAGCTCCGCTGCATTGTGCCAGCTGCCGCCGAGGCGTTCCTGCTCGCCGCGCACATCGATGAAGCTCACCGGCTGCATCAAGAACGGCAGCGGCACGGCTGGGCCCTCGGGCGGCGTGTGCACGTTGAGCTCGTAGCCGCACAGCCGATCGCAGATCGCGATGATCTCCGGCTGACAGCGGAAATGGTCGGACAACCGCGGGCGCTTCCGCACCGCGCGGTCCGCCAGCGACTGCACCGAGGTGCGGGCGGCGTTGTGCACGCGATAGGGCGCGAGCAGCCGAGGTGCGAGCGAGAGTTTGCAGGCCGAGAGCACACGCTCGTCGTCGGCGGGCTCGAGCTCGATCACGGGCTCGAGCTGATGCACATCGCCGATGATCAGCGCGGCGCGGCTGCGTAGGAGCGCGCTCACCGCGAACGCCGGATGGCACTGGCCGGCTTCGTCGATGACGGTGAGATCGATGGCCGCGCTGCGCGCCGGAAAGCAATTGCCGAGCGACAGCAGCGTCGAGCCCCAGACACCGAACAACTGGCGTAGCTGCTCCCAGTCCTCCGGGCCGTCGCTCCACAGCGAACGCAGCGAGCCTTCGCCGCGCACGGCGGCGAGGCTGCGTTGCACCACGCGCCCGAGCCGCTCGCAATCCACCGCAGCCCAGGCCTCACGCACGGCCACCGCAGCCTCGAACACCGCGCCCTGCAGCGCGACCACATCGGCCGAGATCGGCACCTCGGGCGCGAGCTCGAGCCCGGCGAGCTGGCGCTCGAGTGAGCGCTGGCGCTCGAGCGCGCGCTGCCGGCCGAGCAGCCCTGACAAGATCAGCTGCAACTCCTCGAGCCGAACCGAAGCAGCCTGCGCGGCGTCTTCCCAGACCTCGAGCAACACGGCCGGATCGGTCGACGGCGGCAACTGCGGCGGCAAGCCGAACTCGGCCGGCAGACCAGCCTGCGCGAGCCGAGACGACAGCTCGGGCAGCTCGCGCTTGTGCGTGCGTCGAAAGTGCCGATCGACGGCCTGCAGCTGCGTGACGCTCGGCGCGGCCTCGCACAGCTCGCACAGCTCCGTGACTCGCGCGCGCAGCTTCTGCAGCGGTTCGTACAAGCTGTGCACGATCGCGGGCTCGAGCACCGGCAGCGCGGCGTCGGCTGGCTGCGCGGCTGCGCTCGTCAGGTTGTCGAGCTCGGCGCGCAGCGCGTTGTGCTTGGTGAACGACTCACACGCGCGCACGTGCGCGGCCAGACGATCGCCGAGCTGCGTGCGCAAGGCCTTGTAGCGTTCGCGCGCCGCGTTCAGCGCGGCCGTACGCTCGTCCGCGGAGCGCGCGCGCGCCAGCTGCAGAAAGTTGTGCGCCCGCGCCAGCTGCTCGCCCAACACCTGCTCGCACACGCGCCGGCTGCCGGCGCGCAGCGCAAGCGGCAGCTGCGTCTCGCCCAAGCTGAAGCCATCGATGACGTTGTCGACGGCGCGGTTGTTGGTGCTGGTCACCACGAGCACCGCGCTGCCCATCACACCTTCCTCGACGAGCTTGTCGACCTGCCGCACCAAGGCTTGCGCCGCCATGTGCAAGATCAGCGTGGTCTTGCCTGTTCCCGGCGGACCTTGCACCGCGGTCAAGCGCGAACCCCAGCTGCGCTCCGCCGCGAGGCGCTGGCTGTCCGAGAGCGCCGGGCGGCTGGACAACGACGCGAACATCGGCTGCATGCCGACCGCCGGTGCTTGGCCGGTGAGGTACGCGCCGAGGCTGCTGTCTTGCTCCCAAGCCACGTCGGGGTGATCTTCGAGCAACAGCTGCAGCTCGCGCTGCAAGTGCCAAGTCGTCTTCGTGCGCGTCGCGTCCACGACCAAGGCCACGGGATACACGCGCGCGCTCGGCGCGTTCTGCGCGAGCAGCCGCGCCATCGCCGACGTCATGCGCGCGAGCAGCGGCTCGTCGCCTGCCGCCGGTGGCTGCGAGGGCCCAGCCCCGGGCCCGAGCTCTGCCTCGAGCAGCTCGCACACCCGGCGCAACATCGCTGCCTCGTCCAGCTCCGGCTGCGCCCGCAGGTCGTCGAAGAAGCTGTCGATGCTCTCGCGCGCCACGCCCAGCTGCTGCTGCAGGAGCCGAGTGTCCACGAAGAACGGCCATTGGCGCGCGCCGCGTTCGCCGGCGTCGAGCGCCACTTCGCAGGGCGGCTCCGGGAACACCTTGCGCCGGCGTTCGCCGCGCGTAGGCACCTTGAACTGCGCGCCGCGCCCGTCGCGGAAGCTGAGCTGCAGACCGTAGCGCAATAAGCCCGCGAGCTCGCCGCGCGGCAGGTGCACGACCGGAAACGTCGCCAGGTGCGACAGCTCGCGCTCGTCGTCGTCGCGGCGATAGCGCGCCGCGAGCCAGGTCTCGAAGAACGCGCTGCGCTCGGCGTCGAAGGCCTTGCACAGCCGTTCGTGGCGACACATCAAGGCCGTGAACGCGTCGTCGAGCGGCAGCTTGAAATAATCCTGGCCCGGGCTCGGCATGTCGAGGCGCGGTGCGACGGGGCCCTGGCCCGGGGCCACGCGGCGCGCCCTCGGACGCCCCGCGAGCGCCTCCTCTAGCTGCAGCGAAGCCAACCAATAACGCAGCACTTCGTCGGCCTGAGACTTGGTCAGCACGGACACTGGCGACGACGGAACGGACATCGGCGGACCCCGCAACTTGCGCGACTTGACGCCCGGACGTCAAGCGCGTGTTCCACCGCGCAGGCGCTTGCCCCAACCCGGATGCACCAAAGCCGCTACCGCGGCGCTCACGCGGCCGGAGGCCGCAACGCCTCACCGGCTGGCATGCGCGGCGCGCGATCGCGCACGAGAGCGAGGCTCGAGCCTATGTGATCGGCGTCACCCTCTGCAGCGCGATCGTGTTGTAACAACTCCGCATGCCGATGAGGCTGCATATCGATTACGATGAACATACACCCCACACTGCACGTGCTGATATACTGCCGCGCATGTCGATCCAACGCGGCAACCTCTTCGTAGCAGCACAACCACCTGCTGCAGGTGAACACTTCGAGACGCTCGCGAGCCTGCCGGGCGCGCGCATCGAACGCATCCTGAGCTCGGCCGCTCCCGGCCTCGACACCTACGATCAGGCGCACGACGAGTGGGTCGTACTGCTCTCGGGTGAAGCACGGCTCGAGGTCGCGGGCGAAGTGCTCGAGCTGCGCGCGGGTGACCACGTGCTCTTGCCCGCGCGCACGCCGCATCGCGTGCTCGCTACGAGTCACGGCGCGCTCTGGCTCGCCGTTCATTGTTCTCAGCCACAACCCACAGTCAGGTAGCCCATGTCGAAAATCACCATCAACGGCATCTCGGTCGATCCGCAGGCGCAAGCGCCCACGCTGGCGCGCCTCGCGCTCGTGAGCGAAGACGCCTCCCAAACCGACTACATCCTCGTGCAGACACGCGTGCCGCTGACCCGCAGCGAGCGCGAGCAGCTGCAATCGACGGGCGCCGAGCCGCTCGAGTACGTGCCCGAGAATACGTACATCTGCCGCTTTCCTGCGAGCGACCTGCGCCCGATCCGCAAGCTGGCGTTCGTCGCCTGGGCCAACCCCTACCTGCACACGTTCAAGATCGCGCCGCGGCTACGGCGGCCGCACAGCTCGCCCACGCCGAACGATCTGCTGCGGCTGCACGCCACACAGGTCGGGTCGATCACGCAGCAGCCGCAGCTCGTCGACGTGGTGTTGCACCGCGGTGTCGATCCCCAGAGTGTGCGCGACGAGCTCGCACGAGCGGCGGGCGTGGAGAGTGAGTCGTTCACCCAGCTCGGCGCGAAGCTGCGCGTGCGCGTGCAGCCGCAGCGCTTGGTCCAGCTGAGCGCGATCGACGCGGTGCGGCACATCGAACCCGTGATCGAGAACAAGCTGTTCAACAACGCCGCTGTGCGCGTGCTCGGCGCCGACGTAGTTCACCGTCAGCTCGAGCTGCAAGGCGAAGGCGAAGTGGTCGCGGTCTGCGACACCGGCTTCGATCTCGGCTCCGAGACCGACACCCATCCAGCGTTTCGCGATCGCGTTCTCAAGCTGTACGCGCTCGGGCGCAACACGGCCGCCGACCCGCACGGCCACGGCACACACGTGTGCGGTTCGGTGCTGGGCGACGGCACGTCCGCGAGCCTCGGGCAGATCCGCGGCACCGCGCCGAGAGCCAAGCTGGTGGTGCAGTCGGTGCTCGACTCCTGGGGAGGACTCGGCGGCTTGCCCGACGACCTGACGCAGCTGTTCGATGCGCCGTATACGAACGACGCCGCGCGCGTGCACTCCAACTCGTGGGGCGCCGCGGCAGCAGGCGCGTACACGTCGAACTCCTACGAGGTCGACGCCTTCGTGTGGGAGCACCGCGACATGGTGATCGTGTTCGCGGCGGGCAACGAAGGCGTGGACCGCAACGCCAACGGTGTCGTCGACAACGGCTCGGTCGGCGCGCCCGGCACCGCGAAGAATTGCATCACCGTCGGCGCGAGCGAAAACGACCGTCCGGACTTTGCGTTCACCGATGGCCCCTTCAGCTTTCGAACCTACGGAGAAGGCTGGCCCGACGACTATCCGGTCGATCCCATCGCCTCCGATCGCTTGGCCGACGACGCCGACGGCTTGGCCGCGTTCAGCTCACGCGGGCCGACGCGCGACGGCCGCATCAAGCCGGACGTGGTCGCACCCGGCACCGGCATCTTGTCGACGCGCTCGCGTGCGCGCGGAGTCGGCAGCGGTTGGGGTTTGAGCGCCGACCCGCTCTACTTCTACGAAGGCGGCACCAGCATGGCGACGCCGTTGGTCTCCGGCTGCGCCGCGGTCCTGCGCCAATACTTCAAGCGGCAGCACCGCGTCGCCCAGCCCAGCGCAGCCTTGATCAAGGCCATCTTGATCAACACGGCCGAGAACCTCTCGGGCCAGTACCGACCGACCGAAGCGGGCGCGATCCCCAACGTCGCGGAAGGCTTCGGGCGCGTAAACCTGCACGCGGCCGTCGCGCCTGCCGCCGAGAGCGGGCTCTTTGAGTTTTGGGATGAAGCAAGCGCGCTCGACACAGGCGAAGAGCAGACATTCACGCTGCAGCTGGGCGAAGCAGTCGATGAGCTCAAGATCACCTTGGTGTGGACCGACCCGCCGGGAGAGACGCTGCAGAACGACCTGGACCTGATCGTCACCACGCCGACCGGGAGCGAGCGCCACGGCAACATGCGCGGCAACGCTCGCGCCTTCGACCGGCAAAACAACGTGGAGCAAGTGCGGTTGACCCGCGCGCCCGCCGGCACGTACAGCGTGCGCGTACATGCCTATCGCGTCGCGCTGCACGCTCAGAGCTTCGCGCTCGTGGTGCGCGCGCGGTAACGCCGAGTCGCGCGCGCTGCGCGCTTGGTACTGCTAGGCAGGGCCGCGCGCTGTGCGCGGCCCGCGCTGGGCCGCCGAATGAAAGTGCGAGCAGCGCTCCGATAGGTTACCAAGACGGCATGAGCTCTTTGCCGTTTCAACCTGCGATCTTGGGGCCCATGCCGGCGCTCGGTCGCTACTTGCACTTCCGCTTGTTGCCCGACATCGATCCGCGTGGCGCGCTCTTGCGGCTCAAGCAGCACTGCGACGGCGTCGACACGGTCGCCGGCATCGGGAACGTGACGCTGCGGCGCTTGGGTGCGCGCATCGAGGGCCTACACGACGAGCCGCGCTTCGAAGGCGCGCTCGAGCCCATCCCTACCCAGCCGCGCGCGCTGTGGCTGTGGCTGCGCGGCGACGACCGCGGCGCACTGCTGCACCGTGGCCTGCAGCTTACAGCGGCGTTGGAGCCGGCCTTCGCCCTGGAATCGGTGCTGGACGCGTTCCGCTACGCCGGTGGCCGAGACCTCACGGGGTACGAAGACGGCACCGAGAACCCGAAGGGCGAACGCGCAGTCGCGGCCGCCGTGCTCGCGAACGCGGGACCAGGTCTCGACGGCTCGAGCTTCGTCGCGGTGCAGCGCTGGCAGCACGACCTCGCCCGCTTCGCGCGCTTCGCTGCGCCGGAGCGCGACGCGATCGTAGGCCGGCGCCACGACGACAACGAAGAGATCGCGGACGCGCCCAAGTCGGCGCACGTCAAACGCACCGCCCAGGAGAGCTTCGAGCCTCAGGCGTTCATGTTGCGCCGCTCCATGCCGTGGGCCGTGGGCGAGTCGTCCGGGCTGGAGTTCGTCGCGTTCGGATACTCGTTCTACGCGTTCGAAGCGCAGCTGCGGCGCATGCTGGGCTTGGAAGACGGCGTAACCGACGGGCTGTTTCGCTTCTCGCGCGTGCTGGCCACGAGTTATTTCTGGTGTCCGCCTATGCGCTCCGACCAGCTCGATCTGAGCGCCATCGGGCTCTGACAGCGACTCGCACGCGCGGCGAGTCGGGGCCGAGCGCGGCCCCGGCCGCCGCAGGCGCGCTCACTGCCAGCGGATCACGTGCAACATCACGAACACGATCACGCCCGTCACCGAGACGTACATCCACAAAGCCCAGGTCCACTT
>Ga0315910_10005632_pt1 | contig 10240 bp, 6 predicted proteins | sample EdamamesoilMG_FD_204470 | JGI IMG/M metagenome (GOLD analysis project Ga0315910, IMG submission 204470) | Garden soil microbial communities collected in Santa Monica, California, United States - Edamame soil | ecosystem: Environmental > Terrestrial > Soil > Garden | place: USA: California... | reverse complement strand
GCCGATGCCGAGGTACACGAGCTCCTCGTCGAAGGGGTTCGCGAGCTGGTGGGCCAGGCCCGACCCCGCGGGGCAGTAGACGCAGTCGCCCGCGCGCAGCTCGCGCAGCGTGTCGCCGTAGCGCAGGACCCCGCGACCCGACAGGACGAAGAAGGCTTCATGCTCGAGCTGGTGCGTGTGGAATGGGCACGCCGTGCTTCCCGGCGCGACGCGGTTGAGGCGCACGCCGAGCGCGGCGCCGCGCGGCGTGAGGCGTTTGACATGACAGCGAAAGTGGGTGTTGCCGTCGTAGGCGGACTCCTCCGCTGCATCGACGTTCAGGACGTGGGCTCGAGGCTCGCTCATGGCGGCAGTATACGAGCGCGCCACGCCGCGACCAGGTCACGGCGCGTGTGGTGAGCTGAACGAGGACCGACCGAGGCCGGTCCTCGTGCCGTGAATCCGACCCTCCCGGCCAGGCGCTTGACGGGTTCCAGGAGGCCGCGTTAGTCGATCGCTTCTGCTGGTGCGCCTTGGTTTTTGCTTCTCCACTCTTTCTATTTGGCTTCCTGCCGATCGCCCTGGCCCTCTATCACCTGGCGCCGCGCCGCATGCGGAACGCGGTGCTGCTCGGCTTGAGTCTGCTGTTTTACGGGTGGGGCGAGCGACAGTGGATGATCGTGATGATCGCGTCCATCGCCTTCAACTGGCTCGGCGCGCTGGCGGTCGATCGCTGGCGTGAGCGCTGGAGCCAACGCTGGGTCCTGGCGCTCGTGGTGGGGGTCAATCTCGCGGCGCTGGCCTACTTCAAGTATGCGGGTTTCGCGCTCCGAACCCTGAACGAGCTGCTCGGGGCGCTCGGTCTGCGGGAGCTCGCGGCGGTCGAGCCGCACCTGCCGCTCGGGATCTCGTTCTTCACGTTCCACGCCATCTCGTACGTCGTCGATGTGTACCGGCGTCAGAGCCGAGCGCTCGAAAACCCGCTGGACACCGCCCTCTACTTCGCGTTGTTTCCGCAGCTGATCGCCGGCCCCATCATTCGGTACCATTATATCGAAGATCAGCTGCGCGAACGCGCGGCGCGGTTGGTCGACGTGGCGCGCGGCATCGAGCGCTTCGTCACCGGCCTGGCCAAGAAGGTGTTGATCGCCAACGTCGCGGCTCGCTGCGCGGACCAGATTTTCGCGCTGGACCCGCAAAATCTGGGTTTCGGCACCGCCTGGGTCGGCGTGCTCGCCTACACCATCCAGATCTACTTCGACTTCTCCGGCTATTCGGACATGGCCATCGGGCTCGGCGGCATGTTCGGCTTCAAGTTCCCCGAGAACTTCAACTACCCCTACACATCACGCTCGGTGACGGAGTTCTGGCGGCGCTGGCACATGTCGCTGTCCAGCTGGTTTCGCGACTACGTGTACATCCCGCTGGGCGGCAACCGCCTGTCTGCGGGTCGCACCTATTTCAACCTGGGGGCGGTGTTCCTGCTGTGCGGGTTGTGGCACGGCGCGAGCTGGACCTTCGTGATCTGGGGCGCGTTGCACGGTTTGTTCCTCGTGCTCGAGCGCGCCTTTCTCGGGCGTCCGCTGGCCGTGCTGCCGCGGGCCCTGCAACACGCCTACACCCTGCTCGTGGTCTGCATCGGCTGGGTCTTCTTTCGCGCGCCGGATCTGCAGACCGCCGGCAACTTCCTGTGGGCGATGAGCGGCGCCGCGGGCGTTTCGCGCGCCAGCCACCCCGTGTCGCTGTTCGTGACCCCCGCGGTTCAGCTGGCGGCCGTGGCAGCGCTGCTGTTCGCTGTCCCGCTCGTGCCGCACGTGTTGGGCGTCTGGGGAAAGAAGGACCAGGCACGCCTCTGGCTCGGTGTCCCCGTGATGGCAGTGTTGCTCATGCTGTGCGTGTCGCACCTGGCCACGACGAGCTACAACCCGTTCATCTATTTTCGGTTCTGAGCATGTCGCGCACGTACGCTTCTCTGCTCGTCGTCACCTTCTGCTTCCTGATAGCGCTGCCGGGGGCGACGCTGCTGATCTGGCGTCAGCCGCAGCTGCTGCCCAAGGTGGAGGAGGTGTCCTACCCCGAGTTCGAGCCATCGCTGAAGTGGCTGGCTGCCGCCGAGCAGTACTTCGTTGCCAACTTTGGTCAGAAGCGCCGCCTGGTGCAGCTGCACAACCTGCTCGGCTATTTCGTCATCGGCGATTTGCAGAGCGATCACGTGCTCGCCGGGGACGACGGGTGGCTGTTTCTGAAGCAGGCGCAGGGGTGGCAGGCGTTCCGGTCGGAGAAGCCGCTGACGAAGGCGGAGCGGAGCGCTTGGACAAAGCCGTTGCGAAGCGCCAAACGCACGCTCGCGCAACGGAAGATCCCATTTCTGTACGTCATCGCGCCGAGCAAGGAGACGATTCACGCCGAGCACCTACCCGCGAGCGCCACGCGGGCGAGCAATGTCACCCGGCTGGACGAGATGTTGACGGTGCTCACCGAGGCGGGGGTCGACCATTTGGATCTGCGGGCGGCGCTGCGCGAAGCTGCGGGTGCGGACAGGGTCTACGACAAGCTGGATTCGCACTGGAATGGCCGCGGCGGCGAGGTCGCATCCCAGCTCATTCTGGAGCGGGCGGCGTCGCTGCTGGCGCTGCCGCCGAGCTACGCGGCGCCCGCCTGGCACCTCGCGCCACGCCAGTCGCCGAACGACCTCGGCGCGCTGCTGGCATTGGACGACTACCTGGGCGAGCCCAGCAATGAAATAGTGGCCAACGCGCGGCGAGCGGTGCGGCTCGAGCCGCCGGAGTCCGAGCAGCTCACCGAGATCGAAGACATGAAGCGTCTGGTCTTCGAGGTTCCAGACGCGGGCCTCCCCAAGGCGCTGATCCTGAGGGACTCGTTCGGCACCGTGCTCATTCCGGCGCTCGCCGAGAAATTCCGGCGGAGTGTCTGGCTGTGGACGCGCACGCTGGACTTGCGCCTGCTGGACGAAGAGAAGCCGGACATCGTCATCTACGAGATCACCGAGCGTCGCTTCCATGCGGCTGCGCCGAAGGCGCTCTTGCCGCCCCAGCGGCGCTGAGCGCTTGTTGAAGTGACCGTCTCACCGGCGCGTCTGGCGGGTGGGCGCGCCTTTCCGTGAGACGCCTGGGCACGCGCCTCGGCTGTGGGGCCGCGGTGATATCGGCAACGAAATCGGCAATGGCTGGCGGCGGCAGCCGGCCTGCGTTTGTCGGTGACGGCCGCGTCGCTCCGGCCGACAATGGCGCGACGGCCGCGACTTGCCATGACGTCCCGTCGACCACCTCCTGGATCCACGCTCCCCGGGATGGGGCGCGCAGACGGTTTGGCATCGACCGAGCTGCCGACGGCCGGGTGCCTCGCCATCGACGAGCTCCTCGAGCTCGTGCAGGGCGACGTCGCTCCAGCGCGGCGGGACCTGGCGCTCGCGCACGTCGACGGCTGCAGGGACTGCCAGGTGCTGCTGGCGGAGGCGGGAGCCGCCATGCAGTCGAGCAACGCACACCCCGTCCCGAGGCGACGGGGCGTGTTCGGCGTCGGGGATCGGATCTCGAACCGCTATGACGTGGAGCGCTTCATCGCCAAGGGCGGCATGGGCGAGGTGTACGCCGTGTTCGACTCTCTGCTGGGCGAGCGCGTGGCGTTGAAGACGGTCGCCGGTGCCGCGCCGAACGACAGCAAGGCAATCCGCCGCTTGAAGAGCGAGGTTCTGCTGTCGCGGCGCATCGGGCACCCAAACACGTGCCGCATCTACGAGTTCGGTGAACACCAGCTGGATGAGCAGGACGTCGTTTGCTACTTCACGATGGCGCTCGTGAACGGCGAGACGCTCGGAGCGAGAGTGCGGCGCGAGGGCGCGCTCGCTCCACCCGAGGTCGCGATCGTGTCTCGGCAAATCCTGGCGGGCCTGGCGGAGGCGCACGGCCTCGGCATCCTGCATCGCGACCTCAAGAGCGACAACATCATGCTGCGTTCGCCTCCGACACCGGGGCTGAGTATCGACGCGGTGATCATGGATTTCGGGCTCGCGTTGCGCCTCGATGGCAACGAGCGGTTCACCTCCGACAGCAACGCGATCGTGGGCAGCTTCGCATACATGGCGCCCGAGCAGGTCGCGTCGGAGAGGTTGACGTCCGCGACGGACATCTACGCCTTCGGCGTGATCCTGTTTGAGATGCTGACGGGGCGGTTGCCGTTTCGAGGTGCGAGCCCAGCCGCGGTGGCGCTGCAGCGGCTGCGGCAGGTGCCTCCGGCGCCCTCCAGCGTCGACCCGCGTCTCGATCCCGCTTGGGATCGCATCGTGCTCGGCTGCCTCGAGCGGTCGGCAGACAAGCGCTTTGCCTCGGCGCGCGACGTGCTCGCGACCATCGATGCCATCAAGGGTCCGGCGCCCGCTCGCGCGCCGCGCCGCTGGCGGCGCGTGGTGCTGGTCGCCGTCGGCGTGCTCGCGTGCTCGGTCCTGGTCGTCTGGGGGCGAGCGGCGTTGCGAACGGTGAGCACCGCGGCGAAAGAGAGCCCGGCGCTGACCTCGCGATCGGGTATCGATACGGCGACCTCGGCCTTGAGTGCCGACCCGGCAGCGCTCGCGCCGGTGGCTCCCGTTCCCGTGCCGCCCGCCTCCGGGGTCGTGCCGGTAGCCGACCCCGCGCCGCCGGCGCCCGGGGCACCGATCGATGACCGCCCCTCGGTGCCGCCGCTGCGCACGAAGAAGTCCGCGGTGCCGCCCGCTCCTTCCCGAACGCCCACGGAAGCGGCGCCCCGTCCAAGCCAGGAGCCCGCCGTGGCGCCCGCTGCCGTCCCGCGCGAGCCATCAGCTCCTGTCGCGCCCGGTGCGACACGGCAGCCGGGCGCCGTCGATCCAGCGTCACCCCAGCGTCGGCAGCCCGTCGGCCCCCTGCCCGTGGACCCCGAGTTTCCCGAATGAGACGTTCCGCACAGGGTTCGCGTTTGGTGTCACGCTGGTCGAGGTGGGCACGGGTCATCGGGCTCGCGTGCGCGATCTCGAGCGCGGTGCCTGGTGTGGCGCGAGCCAGCGAGGACGAGGCACGCGAACGCTATCGAGTCGGCGTCGATTTCTATGGGCAAGCGCGCTACGCGGCGGCGCTGGAGGCTTTCGAGCAAGCCTACGCACTACATCCCACTGCCGGGTTGCTCTTCAATCTCGGACAAACCCAGTACCAGCTCGGTGAATACACCAAGGCGCTGAGGGCCCTGCGTACGTATCTCGCCACGGCGGACAGGATCTCCCCTGAGCGCCGAGCCGATGTGCTCGAGCAGCTGGACGATCTAAAGCTGCGCACGGGCGAGCTCGCGGTCTTCGTCGGCGTCTCGGGCGCCCTCATCAGCGTCGATGGGGATCTCGTTGCCGTATCGCCGCGCCCGGAGCCCATACTGTTGGAGCTGGGCAGCCATCGAGTCACGGTATCTCACTCCGACTACGTCACGACGGCGCGTCAGATCGAAGTGCGGGCCGGTGAAGTCTCTTCGCTGCGCGTGCAGCTCGTTCCATTGCGAGAGGAGCCGGACCATTCGTTTCAAACCGCGGCATGGATCGCAGCGGGCGGCTTCGGAGCACTCGCCGTGGCGAGCGCCGTGGTGACCGTGGTGCAGCATCGGGAGTATGAGCAAGCCCTGCAATCACCGCAGGGCGGCGATGCCGCCGGCGCCCAGCAAGCCCTGGATGAGCAGCGCTCACGGGTGCGTGGTTGGGCATTGGCCACCGATCTGCTGGCGGCGGCGAGCCTCGCGAGCTGCGGCGTGGCCATCTACGCGCGCTGGCAATCGGCCCCGAGCGAGGCATCGAAAGCGCTCGATGGAGCACGAGCACCAAGTCCGACGGGCGCCAGCGTCGGCGTGGCCGTCGCGTTCTGAGCCCGTCGCGTGGAGTGGGTCCACGAGCTCAGTCGCAAGTGAACGCGCCCACGACGAAGCCGGTGCCCGTTTGCCAGCGCACCCCTGCATCGCGTCGTAAGGTCAGGTCTCCGTTGGCTGCTCGGGCCAAGCACCACAATCCGACGTCCGAGCGCACCTCGTGCAGCGTGCGGTGCCAGCCGAGCGCCGTCGAGGACCCGACCAGATCGATGGATTGCCCGCTGCGCATGTATGCGGTGCCGCTCTCGATGGCAGCGGGACCCACATCGATGGGTTGGCTCCCGCTCAACGACCCCAGTCCGAGCGCCATGGCGCCACCGTCGAAGCGTCCAGCCGACTCGGCGGCGACCAGCGCATAGGCGCTAGCGTAGAGGCCATCGTAGCCGAACTGCACGTTCTCGGCGGCTCGCCCATAACGCGAGGAGTAGCGTGTGGCAAACGCCTCCGCATTGGCCGTCACCCTCGGCTCCGCGAAGAGCGCCGTGCCGCTGATGCGCCGGCGCAGATCGTCGTTCGAGCCTACGATAGGCTCCAGCAACCCGAGCTCCTCGTTCATCGATGTCGCCACGTAATAGGGGCGATTGTTGCTGGTCCAGGCGTCCTCGATCATCGGCAGGTAGTAGGTCGTGAAATCCGAGGCGACCCCCACGATGATGATGTCCGGCTGGAACTGGGCCACCCGTTGCGCGATCTGGAGGCGATCGACCGGCTCTCGAGCAGAGCCTGGTGTCGGCAGCTCGAAGAAGTTGTCGGCGTTGTCGCTCGCGCTCCCTCCGTTGAAGACCAGCTGCAGGCGGGCGCGCTCGCGGAAGGCCGTGATGCCTGGACTTTCCTGCGTCAGTAGCGCGACGCGGAGCACGGCGCTCGGGTCGAGCCCGCGCTCGCGCCGGAGGCGCTCCTCCAGGTCGCTCACGCGCCACGCGACCATTGAAGCTTGCTCCTCGAGCGCCGGATGCAGGCGCCAGATCAAGCCCTGGTCGAAGCTACTCTCGGTGGAGCGGCCGTAACAGCCGATGCAGAGCAGCGCTGTCCCTGTCTCCACGGCGCGATCGGTGACCGCGGCGAGGTCGAGATCGCCGAGCGTCATCACGAGCGGAGCGCGGACAGTGTCCACGAGATGGGTCATGGCGGCTTCGGCCTGCCCCGCATCGCCTGCAGAGTCACAGTGAACGACGGCCATCGACCGAGCGGAGGCGCTCGGCGCGGCCCGACGCGACTGCGCCCATTCGTCGACGCCGAGGTCGATCGCGTCCAGCAGGTGGGTCGCGTAGGAAACGGGTGGAACCCCTTGGGGCGACAGTGCGTCCTGCGTCTGCTGTCCGATGCTCCCGATGAAGACGGCGTCGGGCGCCTTCCAGTCGCCGCTCACACGCGGGCACGTGCGCGTCGCGAGGCGCACGCAGGGGGTGCCCGGTACTCGACAAAGGGCCGGTTGCCCCAGGTTGGCCGCTTCGCAGCTCTCGGTGCTCACGCACGGCGCGCCGGGTGCCGTGTCGGTCTCCAACGCCTGGATGCAGATCCCGTACTCGGCATCGCACCGGCGTCCGCTCAACGCAGGCTCGGCGTCGCAGTCGGAATTGGTCGAGCACTGGCGCGCCGGCTCCGGCGAGTAGACGAGGCTGCACGCCCCGAGCAACGTGCTGACGGCGGCGACCCACCCGACGCGGTGGCCACCGGCGGGTGGCCGCTCGAGAACCATCCGGTACCTCGAGCTCGAACGAGCGATCGGCGAACGCAAAGGACGTCTCACGCGGAGAGCGGTTGTCGAGGCCGCCAAAGGAGCGTGGGGTGGCATCGGGATTGCCAATTCATCCCCTGTTTGCCTCGCTCGCGTCACTACGTGCGAGCGAGCGGGCCGCGCCACGCAGCAGCGCGAGCAACGCGACTGCAATCGTCGTCAACGCAGGGTCCGGTTTGCGATGCATTTCCCGCCTCGCGAGCGCGTGAAGGGCGCGTCGTGCCGGGCGCCCCGTTGGCTGACGCCGGCCGCGGGTCGCTGTCGCAGAAGTTTCGAATGGCCCGTCCGCCGAAGCGGGCGCGTACGCCACGGCGTCGGCATGAACCCGCAGATCGCCGCTCGCCCGCAGGCTGGCGAGCGGCGTCTTCAGCCGCTCACAACGCGGCGGATGCGGGCTCGGAGAGGTGGGCTTCGCCTTCGGCGCCGGCGCGGCTCAGGGCGATCGGCGCGGAGCGGACGAGGTCGCGGATGCCGAGGGGGCGGAGCAGCTCGATGAACTGCTCGATGTCGCTGCTCGTGCCGGTGGCCTCGACCGTGAAGGAGGTGGCGGAGAACGCGAGGATGCGGGAGCCGGTGAGCTTGATCACCCGCTCGAGCTCCTCGCGCGCGCGCGAGTTGCCGGCTCGAACGGTGGCGACGCAGAGCTCGCGCTCGAGGTAGTCTCCGACGAGGTGGCGCACCTTGTGCACCCGCACGAGCTTGTTCACCTGCTTGATGATCTGCTCGACGACCTGGGCGTCGCCGCGGGTGGTGAGCACCACCCGGCTCATGCCGGGCTCGATGCTCTGGTTCACCGCGAGGCTGTCGATGTTGTAGCCGCGGCCGCTGAACAGGCCGACGATGCGCGCCAGCTCGCCGTAGCGATCCTCGACGAGGATGCTGATGATGTGGCGCGAGGAGGGGGGCACGGTGGACATCAGGCGAGCTCCCGCGGCTGGGCGTCTTCGTCGTCTTCCGGCCCGAGCAAGATCTCGTAGTGCGCGGCGCCGCCCGGGATCATCGGGAAGACGTTGGTCTCCTTGTGGACGATGATGTCCATCAGCACCGTGCCGGGGGTGTTCAGACCTTGCTCGAGCACGGAGCGCAGCTCCTCGGGTTTCTCCGCGCGGAAGCCGGTCGCGCCGTAGGCCTCCGCGATCTTGACGAAATCGGGGAAATACTTGAGCCCGACCTCGCTGTAGCGGCGGTCGTAGAGCAGCTCTTGCCACTGGCGGACCATGCCGAGGAAGCGGTTGTTCATGACCAGGATCTTCAGGTTCAGGCTCTCCTGAACACAGGTCGCGAGCTCCTGGATGCACATCTGGAAGGAGCCGTCGCCGGTGACGCACAACACGGGTTCCTTCGTGCCGCTGAGCGCTGCGCCGACGGCAGCAGGCAGGCCGTAGCCCATGGTGCCGAGGCCGCCGGAGGTGAGCCAGTTGCGGCCGTCGGCGACCGGGTAGTACTGCGCCGCCCACATCTGGTGCTGCCCCACGTCCGTGGTGCAGATGTATTTGCCCTTGGTGAGCGCCGCCAGCTCCTCGAAGAACTTCTGCGGCATGATCACGTCCGAGCGGTCCTTGTAGCGGAGCGGGTAGCGCTTCTGCATCTCGCGCAGCTCTGCCCACCAGGCCGTGCGGGCCGGCGCCGGGTCACTCTTCGGCAGCATGTCGAGCATCTGCTCGAGCACGTGCTTGGCGTCGCCGACGATCGGCACGTCGACGTTGACCGTCTTGTTCACGTTCGACGGATCGATGTCGACGTGAATCTTCTTGGCGTTCAGCGCGAACTTGTCGACACGGCCGGTGACGCGATCGTCGAAGCGCGCCCCGATGTTGATGATCAGGTCCGCCTTGGCCATGGCCATGTTGGCCGTGTACGTGCCATGCATGCCGAGCATGCCGAGCGACTGCGGATCGTCCGGCGGGAAGCTGCCGAGGCCCATCAGCGTGGGGGTGACCGGCAAGTTCAGCCGCTTGGCGAGCTCGCGCACCTCGGGCTGAGCGCCCGCGTTGACGACGCCGCCGCCGACATAGAGCACCGCCTTGTCGACCTGCTTCATCAGGTCGACCGCCTTCTTGACCTGGAGCGGGTGACCCTTGACGGTGGGCTTGTACGAGGCGAGCTCGACCTTCTCGGGCCAGATGAACGGCGCCTCGTGAGCGGTGACGTCCTTGGGGATGTCGATCAGCACCGGGCCGGGGCGCCCGCTGCGCGCCAGGTAAAACGCCTCCTTGATGGTGGGCGCCAGGTCTTCCACGCGCTTGACCAGGTAGTTGTACTTGGTACAGGGGCGCGTGATGCCGACCACGTCGGCTTCCTGGAAGGCGTCATTGCCGATCAAGGTCGTGGCGACCTGGCCGCTGATCACGACGATCGGCGTCGAATCCATCAGGGCGTTGGCGAGGCCCGTCACCACGTTGGTGGCGCCGGGGCCAGAGGTCACCATCGCGACGCCGACCTTGCCGGTGGCGCGCGCGTAACCCTCGGCCGCGTGGGTCGCGCCCTGCTCGTGCCGGACGAGCACGTGGCGCAGGCGATCCTGCACTTTGTACAGCTCGTCGTAGACGTGCAGGATCGCGCCGCCCGGATAACCGAAGATCAGGTCGACGCCTTCCTTGATCAAGGACTCGACGATGATGCGTGCGCCGCGCAGGCGGGGGGGCGGCT
>Ga0315910_10005631_pt1 | contig 10240 bp, 9 predicted proteins | sample EdamamesoilMG_FD_204470 | JGI IMG/M metagenome (GOLD analysis project Ga0315910, IMG submission 204470) | Garden soil microbial communities collected in Santa Monica, California, United States - Edamame soil | ecosystem: Environmental > Terrestrial > Soil > Garden | place: USA: California... | reverse complement strand
AAGTTCCTGTGGGTCGTCGACCCGCCGCTCTTCGAGTACGACGATGAATCGAAGCACTGGGCCGCGGCGCACCACGCGTTCACGCGCCCCCACGACGAGCACGTGGATCTGATCGAGAAGGACCCGGGGAAGGTCCTCTGTTACCGCTATGATCTGGTGCTGAACGGCTTCGAGATCGCCGGCGGCTCGATCCGTCTGCACGACCCGGAGGTCCAGCGGCGCGTGTTCGGAGCGCTCGGCATCGGCGACGCGGAAGCCCAGGAAAAATTCGGGTTCTTGCTGTCGGCGCTGCGCTTCGGCGCCCCGCCGCACGGCGGCATCGCGCTCGGCATGGACCGGATCGCGATGCTGCTCGCCGGCACCGACAGCATCCGCGACGTGATCGCGTTCCCGAAGACGCAGAAGGGCACCGATCTGATGAGCGACGCCCCGAGCACCGTCGGCCCGAACCAGCTCGCCGAGCTTCGCATCCGCACGGTCGCCGACAGCTGACGCTCCGCGGGTCGGGCTGCGTTCAGGCCCGCTCGCCGAGCCAGGCGAGGAGCCGTTCGGGGTCGTCGTCGAAGCGAACCCAATCGAGATCCTGGCGCCGCATGAAGCCGCTCTCGCACGCATGCTCCATCAGCGTGCGCAGCGGGTCGAAGTAGCCGCCGACGTTGACGACGCCGATCGGCTTTTGGTGAAACCCGAGCTGGGCCCAGCTCCACACCTCGAACAGCTCCTCGAGCGTCCCGAGGCCGCCCGGAAGGACCATGAACGCGTCCGAGAGCGTCGCCATGCGCGCCTTGCGCTCGTGCATGGTGTCGACGGCAATGAGCTCCGTGAGCGCCCCGTGCGCGAGCTCGCGATCGACGAGCTTCGTCGGGATCACGCCGATCACCTGACCACCGCCAGCGAGGACCGCATCGGCGACGGCGCCCATCAATCCGAGCGCGCCACCGCCGTACACCAGCCTGATCGCACGCCGAGCGAACAGCGCGCCGACCTCGGTCGCCATCGCCGCGTGGCGTGCGTCAACGCCGCGACTCGATCCGCAGAACACACAGACGCTCGACAGCATCAGAACGGCCCGAGCACCGGCACCGTGGCCGGCCGCGTGAGGGTCGTCCAGGCGGCGACGCTCGGCCGTTGCCATACGGCCTCCGCGTGCGCGCGGAGCCGCGCGGGGAGCGCATCACCGTTTTTCACGAGGCGCATCGAGGCGAAGGCGAGATCGGCGTCGGCGATCGAAAAATCTCCGAAAAGGAACGCCGACTGCCCCTCGAGCAAGGTCGTTCCGATTCGAGCCAGGAGCTCGATGTCGGAGCGAGCACGGGCACTGAGCGGCGTCTCGACCCGATCGTAGAAGATCGAGCTCGACGGACGCTCGGCGCGCAGCGCCACCAGGTGCGAGCGAAGCCAGCCGAGAAGCTGGCGAGCACGGGCGCGCCCTTCGAGACCGGCCGGGAGCAGACGCGGATGGGGCGGCGGCAGCGTCTCCTCGAGGTACTCGACGATGGCGAGCGACTCGCTCAGCGAGAAGCCGTCCTGCTCGATGGTGGGCACGCGTCCAGTGAGCGAGCGCGCGACGAACTCCGGGGCGCGCTGGTCGCCGCGGGCGAGATCGACCAGCCGCATCTCGAAGGGCACCCGCTTTTCCGCGAGCGCCACGAACACGGTGAAGACGAAAGGACTGTCGAGGAGCGGCTCGCCGTAGAGCGTGAGCATCGGCGCATCGTAGCGCGGGACCCCCAGGCGGGCGCCGGGGCCTGGCCGGCAGACGTTTCCGTGACGGAAGGCACGATGGCCGACACTCATTCGGGGTGGTGCACCCCTCCGGGGATCGCTTCCGGCTCGTTCAGGCCCGAAGGACGGCGTTTTCCGCGATCGCGCTCGGCGCCATCGCGCTCGGCTGCGCGTTCGACCCCGGGAACACCAGTGCGGCGGGCCTGACGGGCGGGGCCAGCGCCGGAACGGGGGGCGGCGCGGGCACGAGTGGGAGCGGCGGGGCGGGCGGGTCCGGTGGCTCCTCCATCGTCATCGGCGCGGGCGGCACGGTGCCGGCGGGAACCGGCGGTGCAAGCGGGGCCGGGGGCATGGTGGCTCCTCCCGGACCGAGCCCCGAAAGCGGGCTCCAGTCCCCCGGCATCGGTACCCCACCGGCATCGAGCTGCGAAGGGACCGACTCCGTCGCGCCGGCGCTGTTCTGCGATCAGATGGTGTGGAACGTCGCACCCGCGGAGCGCGTCTTCTACTCCTGGACGACCCGCGAGCAGGCGGATGAGCTCCGTCGCGACCGCGTTCTTTTGACGCGGACCGAAACACCCGGGCTCGGGCGCGGCTACGCGTTCACCTCGATCGACGCACTGGCCGCAAGAGGAACCGGGCCTGAGAACACCCTGCTCGCGCGCCTGAGCAGCGAGCTCTTCACCAAGGTCCGCTACGCGTGGCCCCACGCGTGGGCGACGCGCATGGGCTGGCCCGGCGAGGACTACGGCGACGAGCTCGTCCGCATCGTGCTGAAGCCCGAGGCGTGGATCGTCGTCGTGAGCGATACCGTCGGAATGGCGGTCATCGATCTCTCGAACCAGCTCGTTCCGATCGAGGAAGCGCTCCTTCACAGCGAACGCATCGCTGCCGTCTTCTTCTACAAGCGTGAGGTGACGGGCAATGGCTCGTTCTACGACTGCAGCGGCGGGTACCGCGAATTCATCGTCGGCAACGAGGCCATGATCGAGGAGTGGTCGCTCGGGAGCGATACCATCCGCGATCAGGTCGAGGCGGACGCGACGCGCCTCGAAGGCCTGCTCGAAGCCGTGCGCGCGGCGCCGCCGAACGTCACGCCTGCCACCTTCAACGAGGATGTCGTCTGCTACTGGGACAACGCGGCGGTGGGTGAAATCGGCGCGTACACGCACAGTCTCGCGATCCCGAGCGACTACTACGTTCCGCTTCCAGCGGCGCTCGCCACGATGATCGAGACGCTGCGGAGCACTTCGTTCGGTGCGGAGCCGCTGATTGTGAAACCGGGAGGTTAGCCGTGCGCATTTCGAAACACCGCCACGTTGCCGTTCTTGTCACTTGCGGAGCACTCGGGGCGCTAGCCTGCTCCGACGTCGAGCCCGGCACGGCACCCCTCCACGCAGCGCCGAGCGCCACGACGACCACTCCCCCGACACCGCCGCCGACGCCCCCGACGCCGTCGCCGATCCCCACGGCGCCGCCGACGACGACCACGACGACCCCCACACCCCCGACACCGACGACCACGGCCGTGACCCCGACGCCGCCGCCCGAGCCGACACCGCGCGACCAGCTGCCGGCTCTGTTCGCGGAGCCGGTGCGGACCGCACGCGCCGCGCCGATTTCGGGTGGCACGCTCCTCGTCACCGCCGACGGCACGGCCGTGGCCGTCGACGCCGACCGTGACCAGGTTTTTCTGGTCGATCTCGCGACCAAGGCCGTTCGCGCCGTCGCCGTCGACGCCGGCACCGAGCCCGGACGCGTCGTCGAGGGCCCACCGGGGACGGTGTTCGTCGCCGCGAGACGCGGCGGTTTCGTGCTCGCGATCGACGTTCCAACCGCCACGGTGACGGGGCGCTACCCGGTCTGCAACGCCCCGCGCGGTATGGCCTACGACACGGCGAATGGACGCCTGCACGTTGCCTGTCGCTCGGGGCGGCTCGTCTCGCTCGACGCGGCGACCGGCGCCGTCGTCTCCACGTTCGAGCTCGAGGACGATCTTCGCGATGTCCTCATCGTGAACGGGTCGCTCGTCGTCACGCGCTTTCGCAGCGCCGAGCTTTTGCTCCTCGACGAAGCTGGCGCGATCAGCAAACGATCCGCACCGCCCACCGTCGGACCCTCGGTGGCGTCCGTGGCGTTTCGCAGCGTGGGACTGCCGAACGGCACCGTCGCGATGGCGCACCAGGTCGAGAGCACGAACCAGCTCGGCACCGGCTTCGGCGCCTACTACGGCGGCGGGTGCTCCGGCGGCGGCGTGGTGGAGCAGGTGGTGAGCGTCGCCGCGCTCGGAAGCACGCTGTTTTCACCGGTCAACCAGGGCGAGTTCCTCCGCGCAGCGAGCCTGCCGACCGCTCCTTTTCCGATCGTCTCGCAGGTCGTCGGCGGCGCGCTCGGTCCGCTCGACATCGCGGTCTCGCGCGACGGAGCTCGGATGGCGGTCGTCGCGAGCGGTAACTCCTGGCAGGTCGCTGGCGAGCTGCCGACCCTGTACGTGACGGCGCTCGATACGACGACGAGCGATCCACCGATCGAGCTCGGCAACGGAACCTGCAGCGGGGCCTCGGCGTTCGCGCACTACCTGCCCGGCGAGCCCGTCGCGGTGGCCTTCGACGGCTCCGGGCGCTACGTCGTGCAGTCGCGCGAGCCGGCGATGCTCGAGCTCGAGGGCGATGTCTTCATCACGCTGAGCGAAGACTCGCGCTTCGACACCGGCTTTGCGATGTTCCACCTGAACTCGAGCGGCGGCATCTCGTGCGCGTCGTGTCACCCCGAGGGCGGTGAGGACGGACACGTGTGGTCGTTCAGCGGGGTTGGCTTGAGGCGATCGCAGGCGCTCGAAGGAGGCGTCGGCTCACGCACACCGTTCCACTGGAGCGGCGATCTTTCGACCTTCGACGCCCTCTTCGGCGAGGTGATGCTGAAGCGGATGGCGCTCCCGGTCGTTCCACCGGTCGAGGACGTGAGCGCGCTCGCGACATGGCTCGAGACGATCCCCGCGCTCCCGCCCGCCGACGCGCTCGATCCGGCCCTCGTCGAACGCGGACGCGCCCTGTTTTTCGACTCGATCGTCGACTGCGGGAGCTGTCATTCCGGCCCCGCCTACACCGATCATCGCCTCTACGACGTGGGGACCGGTGGGGAGTTCGTGACCCCCTCCCTACTCGGCGTCGGCCTGCGCGCACCGCTCCTGCACGATGGCTGCGCAGCGAGCCTGCACGCACGGTTCGGCGTTTGCGGCGGGGACGCTCACGGCGACGTGAGTGCGCTCACCGAATCCGACCTCGACGCGCTCGTCACTTTCATGCGATCGCTCTGACTTGCCGCGCACCGTCGAAAAGCCGGAAGCCCTGACCCTGCTCGACGAGCATCGACGCTCGCTGTTCGGGGACGGCGACGGGTGCGTCATGTGTGCACTGGTCGAGCGGGCGCGAGACTCCGCCGAACGGCTGGCGGAGAGCGAGCATGGGGTCGCCTTGCTCGACCGCTTCGGCTCGCGCATCGGGCACACGCTGATCGTCTCGCGCCGCCACGTGGAAGACACGAGCTCGCTCGGCTGGCCCGCGTACGCCGATCTGCAGCGGCTTGCCTACGATGCCAGCGCGGCTCTCGAGCGCGAGCTCGCGCCGGCGCGGATTTTCGTCGCGGTACTGGGCGCAAGCGCGCAGCTTCCGATGAGCTTCCCGCATTTTCACGTGCACGTGCTGCCGGTGTACGAGACCGGTGAGGGAGCGCGGCCCGCTCACGTCTTTTCGTGGAGCTCCGGTGTGCTCATTTACGAGGACGACGAAGCACGGGCGCTCGCAGCACGGCTGCGCGCGGCGTGGCCGAACGAACGCTGAGCGCACACCGTCGGTGTCCGGCCCTCTTTCGTGATGAATGACCCCCGGGCTTGACCAGCTCGGCGCCGGACCGGCACCATCGCTCGAGCCCCTCGCATGAGCGCGCGCATCCTCGTCGTCGACGACAGCCCGACCATCCGCAAGGTCGTCGCGTCCATTCTCTCGGCGCGTGAGTACGAGGCGCTGCTCGCCGAGGACGGTCAGGCGGCGCTCGAGATCCTGAACGACGAGAAGGTCGATCTCGTGCTGCTCGACTTCGTGATGCCGCGCATGAACGGCTACCAGTTCTGCCGCGAGATCCGCGCCAAGGCCGAGCTCCGCAACCTCCCGGTCGTGCTGATGAGCGCCAAGGGCGACAAGATCCGCGGCCAGTTCGTCGAGCAGACGGGGGCGATCGACGCCATCACCAAACCCTTCGACGCCCAAGGCCTGGTCGCGGTCGTGGAGGGGGCGCTCAAGCGGCAGGAGGAAGGGCGCGCCGGTCCGGTGCCGGACGGCTCCGCGATGCCGGAAGACGACGCGGTCTTGCTCGAGGAGCTCCGCACGAGCCGCACCAGCCTGAGCGACGATCCGGGTGTGCGCCGCGTCCAGGCGGCGCAGGAGTTTGCCGGCGCCGTGGAGCGATTGATCCGGGCCGAGCTCCGCAAGCTGAAGGTCCCGAAGGGTGCGGACGACGTGGTCAAGACGGCCATCGAGCGCGCCATTCGCCCGGAAACGATGGGCGCTCTGGCGACGCTGCTCCGCGCCTTGAGCTATGGCGAAAACACGCGCGAGGTGTTCGCCGGCGACGTGAGCGTGGTGTCGATCGCCGAGGTTCTTCAGCTCCTGGATCTCCAGCGCCAGTCCGGCTCGCTCAGCATCTTCACCCGCGAGGCCGACATCACGCTCTACATTCGCCAGGGACGCATCGACTTTGCGACCTGGCGCGGGCTCCGCCCCGAATTCCTGATCGGGCGCTACCTGGTCGAGGACGGCGCGATCACGAAGGAACAGCTGAAGACGGTGCTCGAGCACAAGGGCGGGGAGAAGCGGCTGATCGGCGAAACGCTGGAGCAGCTCGGGTTCGTGAAGAAGGAAGCGATCGTTCGCGCGCTCGTCAAGCAAACCTCGGAGCTCATCTACGAGGTCGTGCGCTGGAAGGCCGGTCGGTTTTCGTTCACGGTCGGCGCCGAGCACCCGGCCGGGACCAAGGCGGCGCTGTCGATGGAGACGAGCGCGCTCGTGATGGAAGGGTTCCGGCGCGTCGACGAGTGGCGCCTGATCGAGGGCAGCTTCGATTTCGACGACGTTTTGTACCCGGATCCGGGCGCGATCGAGCGGCTCGGGCAGGAGGCGAACCTCACGTCCGCGGAGCGTTCCGTGCTGTCGGCGATCGACGGCGAGAAAACCATCCGCGAGCTCGTCAACGAGCTCCCGCAGAGCTCGTTCGAGGTGTGCAAGGTCCTCTTCCAGTTCCTGAACTCCCACCTCGTCCGGCGAAAGACGGCAGCGTGAGCACGCGCGCCGGGATCCTCGTGCGGGCCGGCGGCGAGCTCGGGTTCGTCCCGGCCGACGTGGCGCGGCAGATCGTACCGCTTCCGACGGTGTCGCCGGTCGCGAGCGCGCCGCTGCAGATGGCGGTCGTGGGCGGGCGCATCGTGCCGGTGGTGGCGCTCGGCAGCCCGACCGGCGCGCTGCTCGTGTGCGAGGTCGACGGTGAAACGGTGGGGTTCTCCGGGCTCGACGTCGATCGCGTCGGCGTCTACGACGGCGTGGACGGCGGCGTCGTGGTCGGCGATCGCACGGTGCGGGATCTCGAGCTCTCGACCGCGCTCCGCAGTCTCGAGCACGCGCTCGAACCTCGCATCGGAGAGTCCTCATGACGACACCGCTCGACGAAGCCACCGTCGTCGCAGCCCTCGACGCGCTTCAGCGGGACCTCGACGCGGCGACGCGACTCGTCGAGAGCGCCGGCGCCGCCGTCGCACGCGAACAGGGGCACCTCGAAACCGTGGCCGATGCAGCGCGAGCGCTTCCGGGCCGCGGCCGCGACGTGCGCGCGAGCCTGGGGCTCATCCACGAATCGCTGGAACGCGCCAAGCTCGGCGCGCTGAACGCCGGTCTCGAGGCCGCGCGCGTCGGCGAGCCGCTCGGCCGGCTCGTGATGCAGCTCGCCGGCGATCAGCGTGACCTCGTGATGCGGGCCCTCGACTCGCTCGAGGCCCACACGGCGCTGGTGACCGAAGCGGAAGAGGAGCGTGAGCGCTGGCTCAGCAGCGTGGCGAACGCGCGAGAAGCAGGCGGGTCCGCCGTCGAGGAGCTCGGTGCGCTCGCCCGGCGGCACCAGGAAGCCATGCACTCGCTGGAGCTCTTGGAGCTCGGTCTCGAGCCGGTGCTCGGAACGGACCCGCGGACGGCGCGGCTCCTGATCGGCGTCAGCGAGCAAGCCGAACGGCTGGCGGCGACCATCAGTGAGCTCGGCGACGACCCGGCGAGCAAGACACGGCTCGACCGAGCCCTCTCGCCGGTCCTGAAGGCGCTCGGGCGCGATCGGGAGAGCGGGTGAGCGAGCGCGATCCGGAGCTCGACCGCCTGCTCCTCGCCGAGATAGAACGGCGCCTCCCGGTGCTCGCTGCGCCGGAAACGAACCTCGCCGACGCCCGCGCCGCGTTGCACTCGCTCAAGGGCTCCGCGGCGATGGCCGGCTACTCCGAGCTCGCTCTCGTCGTCGGCCAGCTCGGCGAGCGGTTGAAAAGCGGCCGCGGCGACGCTCGTGGCGACGCGTGCGAGACGCTGGGCGAGGTGTTCGAGCGGCTCTCGGCCGGCGAGCCACCGTTTGCCACGGCGTGGCCGGAACCGCCGCCGCCGCTCGAGCCCAGCCGCGTCGATCCGCGCTACGCGGTCGAGTACCACACCGCGATGCGCGATCGCCTCACGGAGATCGATCGACTGCTCAGCGAAACCGGGGAGCCGAGCCGCTCGCTCGAGCAAGCGCGGCTCACGCTGCACACGATGAAGGGCGCCGCCGCGGCCGTCGGCGACGACGTCGCCGCCTGGTACTGCCACGGGCTCGAAACGCGCCTCAAGGGCAGCAGCGAAGAGCCGAAAGCGGCCCGCGATCTGTTGATCGAGCTCTCTCGTGATCGCGTGGTGCTCGCGCTCCTGATCGACGACGGCGTGCGGGGTCTCGAAACGCTGCGCGCCGTCACGACCTCTTCCGGCCAGCGACGATCGCGCCGTGCGGCCCAGAGCCGGCCGCCCAGCGGGAGCCCGAGCCCGTTTGCGTCGGCCCGAGAGACGAACGAGCTGGCGCTGCGCGTCGGGCCCGCCGCGATCGACGCGCTGGTGGACCGGCTCGACGGCGTCGACTCGATCGGCGACGATCTCGCGGCCGCCGCGACCGTGGCCGCGCGCATGAGCACGCGACTGTCGGGCGTGCGCCACACGGTCCTCGACGCGCTCCGCCGCATCGGCCCCCCGCGGCCGTGGGGTCCACCGCGGGCAGCGCTGAGCGAGCTCGAAGGCGCGAGCGACTCGCTCAGGCGCGCCGTGCTGCGCGCCGACATCGCAGCCGTCACCTTCCGCGGCGGCTCGAACCTCGTTCGCACGCGCACGCGTGAGATCCGCGAGGGCCTCACCGCGCTTCGCCGTACGTCGATGGGCTGGGTGTTCGAACGCGTGAGCAGCGCCGTCGGCCGCTTCGCCGATCAGCAGGGAAAGCTGGTCCAGATCAGGATCTATGGCGCGGAGGTCGCCGTCGATCGCGGGCTCGCCGAGCGGATGGTCGACGCGGTCCTTCAGCTCGCCAAGAACGCGATCGCGCACGGCATCCAGACGCCCGATCGTCGCGAGGCCGCGGGCAAGCCCCAGACCGGCACCGTGTGGCTGCGCGCGGTGCGTGAGGGGGCGTGGCTCCGCGTGCAGGTCGAGGACGACGGGCAGGGTGCCGACGTGGAACGCATCCGGCAGGTGGCCGTCGCGCGCGGGTTCGTCAGCGCCGAGCTCCTTGCGCAGAGCGCGCCGGACGACCTGATGGGCCTGTTGCTGCTCCCCGGCATGACGACGGAGGAGGGGCCCGACCTGCTCGCCGGACGCGGGATCGGCCTCGAGGTGGTGCAGGCCGCCGCACGCCGCTTCGGTGGCGTCATTCGCCTCCACAACCGACAAGGCGGCGGCTTCGTCGCCACGCTGGAGCTGCCGAGCGACCAGACCGTGGTGGAGGTCCTGTGGCTCGAAGAGCACGGCACCACGTTCGCCCTCCCGGTGGGCTACGCCGGACGGGTGGTTCCCGCTTCGGATCGGCGGGCGCCGCGCCTTTCGGCGTGCCTCGGGGAGCGCCCGACGACGACCGCCCCCCTCGATATCGACCTCATCGTGCTCGACGCCGGGACGATCCCGGTCGGCGTCGATCGCGTCGGTAGCATCGAGCAGGTGAGCCTCCGGGCGCTGCCGCCGCGCGTCAGCGCCGCGGGCCCTTTTTCCGGTGCCGTGCTGCGCGCGGACGGTTCGCTCGTGCTCGCTCTCGACGGCCCGGCGCTGGCCGCACGGGCCCGGGTCTTGAGGCTCGCGCGGCTTCGCGATCAGGAGTCGCGCGTTTAGAGCGTATCTCGTAATTGGCTTTGCCAATTCCGAGGCGTGGCTTCGCCACGCGCGCTGCTTCGCAGCGCGGCTCTAGCTCTGTTTCTGGGGGCGTTCCC
>Ga0315910_10005630_pt1 | contig 10240 bp, 8 predicted proteins | sample EdamamesoilMG_FD_204470 | JGI IMG/M metagenome (GOLD analysis project Ga0315910, IMG submission 204470) | Garden soil microbial communities collected in Santa Monica, California, United States - Edamame soil | ecosystem: Environmental > Terrestrial > Soil > Garden | place: USA: California... | reverse complement strand
ATCTGGACTGGGGGTTGATGTCGTGACCAAGCCAAATCGGCCGTTCCTTCTTTCTTTGCTCGTTCCCACCTTCGCCCTCGTCAGCGCCTCCGCTGTCGCGGCTACGAACTGGTCGGATCCCGCCAGTTGGCCCAACCGCAAGGTCCCCGCCGCAGGCGACAAGGTCACCATCGGCCGGGACAAGGACATCGTGCTCGACGTCAGCCCGCCGGCACTGGGCGGCCTGTCCATCGACGGCAAACTCTCCTTCTCTAACGATGCCGATCTGGAGCTGACCACCGAGTGGATCATGCTGCACGGCGAGCTGGCCATCGGCACCGAGGCGGCTCCCCACACGCGCAAGGCGACCATCACCCTCACCGACAACGTGAAGGGCGAAGACGTCATGGCCGGCATGGGTGATCGCGGCATCATGCTCTCGGGTGGAACCCTCAACCTGCATGGCACCCAGACCAACACCTGGACCAAGCTGGCCAAGACCGCTGCTGCTGGAGCCACGTCGATTGAAGTCCTCGATGCTTCCGGCTGGAAGGTGGGCGATGAACTCGTCCTCGCGTCCACGGACTACAACCCGAGACAGGCCGAGCGCCGCACCATTGCCGCCATCAGCGGCAACACCATCACGCTCGACAAGAAACTCGACTACATGCATTTCGGGAAGATCACCTTCGACGTGGATGAACGCGGCGAAGTGGCCAACCTGACGCGCAACATCAAGGTCCAGGCGTCGGCCGATGCGGAACAGTCATTCTTCGGCGGGCACATCATGGCGATGCCCTCGAGCACCTTGCATGTCTCCGGCGTCGAGCTCAGCCGCATGGGTCAGAACCTGACACTGGCGCGCTACCCGATCCACTGGCACCTGGTGGGCGATGCCAAGGGCCAGTACATCAGGAACGCGGCCATCCACGACACCTACAACCGTTGCGTGACGGTGCACGGCACGAACTACCTGAAGGTAGAGAACAACGTCACCTACAACACCGTCGGCCACTGCTTCTTCATGGAAGACGGCATCGAGCACGGGAACGAGTTCGTGCACAACCTGGCCATCCAGACGAAGTGCCATACCTCCAAGCCCTGCGTGCCAACCAACCTCGCCGCCGAGGGAGAGAGCACCGCACCCCGTCAGGGCGCGGCTGCCAGCGGCCAGCAGTCAAAGGATGTGCTCCTGCCCTCGGACAACACGGTATCGAGCTACTGGATCACCAACCCGGACAACACCTACCGGGATAACGTGGCCGCGGGTTCGGATGAGAACGGCTTCTGGATGTCATTGCCGGAGCATCCGAACGGACAGTTCGAAGGCACGGAGATCAGCAAGGCCACTTGGCCGCGTCGCACGAAATTCCGCGAGTTCAAGGGCAATGTCGCCCACTCCAACTACGACGGATTCATGTTCGACCGGAACATCAACGCCAACAACACCTTCGGCGTGACCGGCAACTCGCAGACCGGCTTTGAGAATCCCGCTGACCCGAACAGCAAGGCCGTGGAAACGGTCTTCGAGGATCTCACCACCTACAAGAACCGCAATGGCGGCATCTGGGGCCGTGGCGAGCTGCATGTGTTCCGGAACGTGAAGTTCGCAGATAACGCAATGGGGTTCACGCACGCGGCTGGCGGCGGACGACACAAGTTCAGTTCACAGGTCGTCGACTCGCTGTTCGTGGGAGAAACCGAGAACGTCGGCAATCCCCAGACGGACGCGGAGAAGAAGTACGGCCGTACATTCCCTAAGCCCACGATGCCGGATTTCCCCATCCGCGGCTACGAGTACTACGACTACCGTCATGACGTGGTGAACACGACCTTCCGCAACTACCAGGACAACGCCACCCGCAAGACCGGAGCGATCTCCCACCTGCTGTACACCAGCTTCGGGGCCAGCTCCAACAACGCCGTGGAGAAAGTGAAGTTCGTCAACGCCAAGCCGGTGTTCTACCCGCTGATGGAGAAGAAGTGGGGCAACGACAACAATGCGGGCAGCATGGCCTACAAGACCGCCGTGTTCAGTGATCGGGACGGCTCTCTCGGCCTGGGTCCCAAATCCTTCGTCGTCATCCACGACGGCGTCAACGACAGCATCGCGGTCGACAGCGGAGCCTGCGAGATCAAGCCCGCCTGGAACGCCGCGCTGTGCAAGGGCGATGTCGGACGCATGAGCTTCTCGAATGGTCGCGGCCTTGGCTTTGGCACGATCAGCCGCGCCCCGCCCGGCGAAGGCGCCCTGCCGCCCGTGGTCCTGAGTCGCAAGGGCGCCAAGGACATCAGCGTCGCCGTGGGCACCAACGTGCGGTCCGGCATCGAGTTCAAGGCCGTCACCGAACGCGCGTCGATGGACCTCAACGTGATCGAACTGGACGCCGGCTCATGGGTGATCGTCGAGGTGCCGGGATTCACCAAGGCCGCCTCGGGTACGTCCGTGGACAGCCTGGATGCACTGCGCAAGGCCAGCGCCACGTCGTACTACAAGGCTGGCGATGCACTGTGGGTCAAGCTGGTCTCCACCGGTGACATCGACCAGGGTATGGGCGGTGGGCAGACCGTCCAGGTCAGCAGGTAAGCTGATCTCTGCCGCTTGAACAAAGCCCCCGGTCTTTAAGGCCGGGGGCTTTTTCTTGCGCATTTCAGTGCGTCAAACGCCGAGCAATTCCACTTCGAACACCAGCGTCGCGTTGGGCGGAATCACACCGCCGGCGCCCCGCGCGCCATAGCCGAGCTCTGGTGGGATGGTCAGCACGCGGGTGCCGCCGACCTGCATGCCCTGCACGCCTTCGTCCCAACCGCGGATGACCATGCCGTCACCCAGCGGGAAGTCGAACGGATCGCCGCGATCCTTGCTCGAGTCGAATTTGGGGCCGCGGCCCTGTGGGGCTTTGGCGTCATACAGCCAGCCCGTGTAGTGGACCGTGACGTGATGGCCGGCGGCGGCGGTTTCGCCGCTACCGGTAACGGTGTCCTCGTATTGGAGGCCCGAGGCGGTGGTGGTCATTCATGAACTCCTGATCTTCCCAGATCGCGATCCTACCGCCTGCCAGCGCTCGGCGCGCTACCTTGGGCCCAGCGCGAACACCACCAGCTTGTTGTCGATGCGCGAGACCGAAGAATCGTGCCCGCCGGCCATGATGGCCACCATCTGCCGGCCGCTCTTCGTGGTGTAGATCAGCGGCGCGGCACGCGCGCTCGTGGGAAGCAGGGCCTTCCATAGCTCGCGACCATCGCGCGTGTCGAAGGCGCGGATGAACGGCTCGAATGCAGCCCCGACGAATACCAGGCCAGTATCGGTGGTGGCCGGGCCGCCCAGGTTTGGGGGTGCCAGCGGCTCGGTGAATGCGGTGGCGCCCAGCGCCTCGCGCACATCCCCCAGCGGCACGCGCCAGGCTTCTTCACCTGTGTCTGCATGGATGGCCACCAGCTCGCCCCATGGCGGCTTGACGCAGGGTGTTTCGGATGCGGTGAGGAACATCTGTCTCGACATGCCATACGGCGTGCCGCGCTGCCCGCTGGTCTCGCGGCGGGGGAATTCACGCCGCGCAGCGTCTACCTGCTCCTGCGGAATCAGCCGGATGATGGCCGGCAGGCGATTCACCGGCGCGATGATCAGCCGCTGCTTCGGATCCCATGCCATGCCGCCCCAGTGCAGCCCGCCGATATTGCCGGGTACGATCAGGCTGCCACGTACGGAAGGCGGAGTGAAAATGCCTTCGTTGCGCAGCGAATGGAACACCTTGCGACAGGCCTCCAGATCCGCTGGTGTAGCGCCCCACAGGTCTTCCTCGCGCAGTTGCTGCGGCACGAGTGCGGCGGGTTTGGTGGGAAAGGGCTGCGTAGGGCTGGCCATCTCGCCCGGCACATCACTCGCCGCCACGGCGCGCTCCTCGATCGGAATCAGTGGCGCACCCGTCAGGCGGTGAAAGAGAAACATGTGACCGGTCTTCGAGCCGACTGCGACGGCCGGGCCCTTGAGCGAGGGCCACAGCAGCGGCGGCGAGGCCACGTCGTAATCCCACAGGTCGTGATGCACGGTCTGGAAGGACCACACCACTTCGCCAGTGGCGGCCTTCAGCACGACGATGGAGTTGGCATAGCCGTTGTTGCCCGGACGCAGGCCGCCGTAGTAATCCGGGCTCGGACTGCCCGTGGGCACGTAGACCAGCCCGTTGCGCTCATCTATCTCGATGCGCGACCAGGCATTCGCGCCGCCGGTGGGTGAATCCGCCGGCAGCGGATGAAAGGTCCACTTCAACGCGCCGGTGGTGGCGTCGAAGGCGCGCACTTCGCCTGAAGCCATCTGCGCGCGGCTGTTGTCGGCCACGTTGGAGCCGACGATGACGAGGTTGCGCCACAGGGCCGGCCGCGAGGTCGTGCCGTACTCCCCCGGCCGCTGCGGCGGGTGACGCAGGCCCTGCGTGAGATCGAGCTGGCCGTTCACGCCGAAGCGCGGACAGCGCGACCCGTCGCGGCGCTGCAGGCACACCAGCCGCGCGTCGATGGTGCCCACGTAGAGGTGATCGCCCTTCAGCGCCAGGCCGCGGTTGGCCGGATCACTGTAGCCGTGGTTGGTGGCCACCCCGAGATTCACGCGCCACTGTTCCACGCCGGTCTCCGCGTCCAGCGCGGCCACCGTGCCGAGCGGGGTGGAGAGGTATAGGCGCCCATCGGCGTAGGTAGGCGTGGCCTCGAAGGCTGGCGGCTTGTCGCCGCCCAACCGATCCGTGGAATCGCGGGTGTCGTACGTCCAGGCGAGCGACAGCCGCTGCACATTGCCGGGCGTCAGTGGCTCACTGCTTGGGGCAGCGAGAACAGTCAGGGGGAGGAGTCCGAGCAAGGCGAAAGTGGTTTTCATGACCCTACCCTCAGTCCTGCGACCACCCTCTTTCCACGGCGAAGTGACGATTGGCGCCCGCGCAGTGACGAATAGCGGGGGCGCGGGACCAGCGCCGACTAGAATTCGCAGGTGTCCCCAACCCCGCCCCCATTGTTGGATCGCTACCTGCGGCGGCGTCATCTCTGGGAAGCGGCCATGTGGACGGTGGCCCTGCTGACCAACGCCGTCACGAACAGCCTGACCGCCTGGATGGAGGTGCAGCGCGGCTCCAGCATGCACCACGAATGGTGGGAACCCGTGCTGTGGGAGTTTTCCAGCGTGACCCTGCTGGGGATTCTGGTTGCGCCGCTGGTCGCCTGGGAACGCCGCTTCCCTTTCGCGCTGGCCAGCCTGCGGCGCACCCTGCCCTGGCATCTGCTCGGCATGATCCTGTTCAGCCTGCTGCATGTGCTGGGCATGGTGGTGCTCCGCAAGGCGGGCTATGCGCTGGCCGACCGGACCTACGACTTCGGCAACTGGCCGCGCCAGCTCCTGTATGAGTTCCTGAAGGACTGGAAGACGTACGTCATCTTCCTGGTGATCATCCGCTTCTATCGTCTGGTGCTGCTCCGCCTGCAGGGCGAGGCGCGTCTGCTCACCGCGCCCGACACCGGTGCGCCTGTGGAGGCGATCGAACGTCCGGAGCGCTTCCTCGTGCGCAAGCTCGGCTCCGAGTTCCTCGTAGCCGCGCGTGATATCGAATGGCTCGAGGCCGCCGAGAATTATGTGAACCTGCACGTACGCGGGCGCGTGTATCCGCTGCGCTCAACCATGTCAGCCATCCAGGAGCGCCTGGATCCGCAGCGTTTCGTGCGCGTGCACCGCAGTCACATCGTCAATCTGGACTTCCTCGATCAGATCGAGCCGCTGGAAACGGGCGACGCGCGGCTGATGCTCAAGGATGGAAGCCGCGTGCCGTGCAGCCGCAGATATCGGGGTGCGCTGGGGACGAGATGACCTAGGCCGTAACGGGCGCGCCGAATGTGTTGTTCTCGGCCTGCCCCTTTGCGATGCAACCCCAAAGGGCATAACCGACGAAGACAACCAGCGCGGCCACAGGCACTGCTGCGTCGAGCTGACCGCCGAAGCTGATGCGCTTCGCCCAGATCAGCATGGCGAGCACGGTCAGCACCGCGGGAAGTGCCACCCACCAACCAGTGCGGCCCATGTCGTGCAGGCGCCGCACGTGCAGGATGACTGCGGGATACACCAGCACCAGCACGCCCCACGGCGCCACGTCCACGTCAGGACCCCGCTTCACGTACCACGCCGCCGCCAACGCCAGCGGCACCAGCGCGCCCAGGAAATGCCCGCGCGAGGTGCGCCCGCCGGATTGCACGAACTGCGCGTTCCACGAGGTGCGGTGATCCGTTTCGCCCAGCGTCAACGGTGCGCGCTCCAGCGCACCCTTGAAGTAAGGCAGATAGGCCAGCAGCAGCAGGCTGTTCAGGGCAAATGCGATAAAGCCCAGGGTCAGGCTCAGCGGCTGATGATCCAGCACAGCCCAGAACAACGCGCTGGTGGAAACCGCCATCACCGTGCAAAGCGCCGCCGGAACGAAAAAGCCAAGCAGAATAAGCGCTCCGGTGACGAGCTCGATCAGCATGCAGACATCCAGAAGCTGCGAGTCGACCAGCGCACTCATCAGTTCCGCGGAAAGCGGCGTCGCGCCGGCGGGTGTCGGCCAGAACGAGAAGAAGAAATGGTTCAGGCCATTCAGGAGCATCCACGCGCCGAAGATCAGTCGCGCGGCCAGAGTCAGCTGCTTCCTGCTCGGGGCCTGCAAGTGACCGAGACCTGCGCGCAGGGCGAACATCGCCTTGAAACTCGCAACATAGGCGACGCACAGCAGGAGGTTGCTTCCCAGCACTCTCGATCCGGCAATCAGGCTCCCCCTGCTCCACTCAGACAGCGGCGCATCCCACCACCACACGCAGAACGCGACTGGCATGCAGATCAGCAATGCCGCTGGCGTGAAGAAGCCGAACAGCACTGCGACGCCTGTGATCAGTTCGACCGCCTTCACAAGATCGAACAGGTGGGTATCGAGCAGCGCGGTGAGCATCTGCGCTGCCAGCGGGTGGGGACTGCTCGCGCCCGGCTGCGGATAGATGTGATAGAAGTGTTCGATACCCGCTGGAATCATCCAGGCCGCGTACCAGCATCGCACGAACCAGATCACGTACTTCATCACGTGCTGCATATAGCCCCCGGTCGTTGTTGTGTGCGGTCTGCGCCGCCTGACCACCCTTATACGGGTGAATTCAGCTGAATTCACCCGTTGTGCGAATTACCAGGGCCTTGAACAGGCCACGCCTCACTGTGCCGGCGGAGCTGCCGGTGCGGGCGGTGCTGCGGGCGCAGCGGGCGCTCCCGGTGCTGCACCCGGTGCAGGTCCAGCTCCCGGCCCTCCCGGCCCCGCGCCAGGTCCGCCCGGTGGCGCTCCCGGCGGGCGGCCTCTGCCACAGCCCGGGCTCGTGCAAACTGTCACCTCGTGGATGTAGCGGTTCTTGCCGCCCTCCACTCTGAACGACTGGCTGGCCGGGGTCCCCGGATCTTTCGGTATTCCGGCATCGAGCCAGGGGAAGCTGTGGAAGATGTCGACCGCGCCCATGGTCTCGTCGATGACGTAGCGGCGGTTGGTCACATTGAGCTTCTGCGGGAACGCGCCCATGGTGCACGTCTGCCCCTCCGGGTTCCGGGCGGCCGTGCTCATGCGGCCTTCGAGCCGCGAGCAGGGCGTGCCATGCGGCACCGGCAATGCCGGGTCACCCCAGTTGTTCAGGTAGGCGTCGGCCGCAGCCTGGATCGCCTCTCGCGTGTCGCGCTTGTCCTTGGGGATCTCGTCCCACTTCTCGACCTTCGTGACGGCAAGGTGCTCGGCCGCGCCGAACACCCAGTCGCCCGCGTCGGTCACGATCGATTCCATCTTCGACACCTGCTTCCCGTTCTTGGTCGCCTCCATGCGCGTGTGGATCACGTACGGGTGCGGGTCCGTGGCCGCCGTGATCTCCGTGAAGGTGGCGCACTGCGTCGTGTCGTAGAAGCTGCGGGTGAAGTCGATCTTCAGGGGTCCGGCCAGCACGCCCTTGGCGATGTCCATGGTCTTGTCGTTTTCCGCGTAGGACGCACCCTTCGCGAGGGGCACCTTGGCGGGTGTTCCGGCCGTCTGGGCCTTCACATACGTGTCGGTGAGCTTCTGCAGCGTCTTGCGGCTGCATTCTGCCCTGGCATCGGACGCGTAGGCCGCGCCAGCGAGGACGATCGAGCAGACCGCGATGGTGACTCTTACCTTTTCTCTTCTCATTACCCAAGCCCCCTGGTTTCTGCGCTCATCGTATGCCGATTTCCTGCGATCGGAAAGCGCGCCACGAATCCGCCGACCATTCACGACCGCACGAAGATTCCAACGATTCGGAACTTCCGCCTGTACAAAAGTGATAGCCACTTTCACCGTCCGATGTTGTTGATATGCTTCCGTGGCGAATGGAAGAAAGGGGATCGGGACGTGGCACACGATCGCATCACATTGCGGCAGACGCTCATCGCCACCTGCACTGCGATGGTTCTGGGCGCCGCCGGGCTGGCGCTGGCCGCGGAGAGCGGCATTCCGAAGTTGAGCGGCGTCTGGCTGTTCGGCCAGTGCGTCGATGGCACGCGCATGAAGTGCATGATCCTCGAAGAGAACGATCCTCTGCTCACCGACCGCGCCAAGGCGTTCCGGGACGCCATGGACGAGGCCGCGCAGCCCAAATACGACTGCGCCCCGATGTCCATCCCGCACATGTGGACCGACCCCTACTCGCACCAGATCGAGCAGTTCGATGACCGAATTGTATTCACCTACGGCAAGGATGATGTGGTGCGCACCGCGTGGCTGCCCAACAGCAAGCACCCGAAGCCGGCGAAGAACGAGTTCCTCTATTTCGGTGATTCGCGGGCGCGCTACGAGAACGGCGCGCTGATCGTGGAGACCACGCACTTCGCTTTCGACCCGCAGGGAATGAACGCCGACTTCCGCCTGCCCTCGTCCACCCAGAAGAAGGTGGTGGAGCGCTATACGAAGGAAGGCGATGACCTGGTGCTCGAAGTCACCACGACCGATCCCTTCTACCTGAAGAAGCCCTGGGTCTATAAGGTGCGCTCGAAGCCCGATCCGGAACCACTGGCGCTGCCGTGGGACTGCGATGCGGCGGCCTCCCAGGACATCCTGAAGCAGATGAAACCCAAGTTCCCCAATGATCCGCCGATCCAGCGCATGCCGGTCGAGTAAGGAGCCACATTCCATGAAATCCAGATTCGCACTGATGATCTGCGCGTTGACGCTGGTCGCCACCACCGCCGGGGCCCATCACAGCGCCGCGGGCATCTACGACATGAAAGTGGAGATGGAACTGAAGGGCAAGGTGAAGGAATGGCGCTTCGTCAATCCGCACCCGCTGCTGAAGATCGAAGTCGTGGATGCAAAGGGCGTGGCCACGGAATGGGACGTCAGCTATGGCGGGTCGGCGGTGGCGCATCTGAAGAAGCGCGGGTACAGCGCGCAGACGTTCAAGGCCGGTGACATTGTCATCGTCAAGGGGCACCCGACCCAGTTGAAGGAAGCGCACGGATTGCTGATCGAAACCAGCAATCCGACGCACGAGGACGGCACGCCGTATCCCTGATTCCCGGGTCGTTGCTAGCCGGCTTTCAGCACCAGCTCCCAATAGGTGACGTCGACCCACCTGCCGAATTTGAATCCGACTTCCTTGAACTGCGCGACCTTCTGGAAGCCGAGCCGCTCGTGCAGGGCGACACTGGCGGGATTCGGCAGCGCAGCTCCGCCGATGACGGCGTGGATGTCCCGGCGCTGGAGATCGTCGATCAGCGCCTTGTAGAGACTGGAGCCGATACCGCGACCCGTTGCATGCGGCGCCAGGTAGATGCTGGCTTCGACCGAATGACGGTATGCCGCCCGGACCTTCCACGGACTGGCATAGGCATAGCCCAGAAGCGCGCCTTCCTCCTCCCAGACCAGCCACGGCAGCCGCACGGTAATGTCGGCAATGCGCTGCGCCATCTCAGCCACGGAGACGGGAGTCTCTTCGAATGTCACCACGGTCTCGCGGACGTAGTGGTTGTAGATGTCGCAGATCCGGGCGGCGTCTTCGGTCCTGGCGGGTCGCAGCATGATTTCCGGAGCGTAGCGCAGGCACGCTGCGCTTGACTCCGTTCTATCTTTCCATATCTTTGGAAATATGAATACTCAGGACGCCGTCTCGTCCCTGGCCGCGCTGGCGCAGGACTCGCGACTCTCTGTCTACAGACTGCTGGTCAAGCGCGGGCCAGAAGGCTTTGCCGTAGGCGAGCTCGCCGAAAGGCTGAAGA
>Ga0315910_10005629_pt1 | contig 10241 bp, 8 predicted proteins | sample EdamamesoilMG_FD_204470 | JGI IMG/M metagenome (GOLD analysis project Ga0315910, IMG submission 204470) | Garden soil microbial communities collected in Santa Monica, California, United States - Edamame soil | ecosystem: Environmental > Terrestrial > Soil > Garden | place: USA: California... | reverse complement strand
TGCGTACCTCATCACTGGCGAAACATGCTCACTCTCGATCATTTCGCAACGTGACGCACGTTACGCTTCCGCCGATTGACGATTTGAAGTCGCTATCGGCATTGATGCATCTTTGGTGAAGACAAAAATCCCCAACAACCATTCCTGGTTGGCAAGCCTTTCGAGCGCGACAGGACTCAGCTCGGCGGCCGCAACGACGCCCTCATTCGCAATGGTAATTAGCGTCTTGGCTTCCAAGAAGCAGTTCGCAGCGACGTCGATTATCGTTCGCGGATCGAATACCCGATGTGCGTTAAATTCGATTCTCTCGACGCCTATCGGGACCGAGAGATACAAGGTGCCTTTATCTCTAAGCAGACTCGCCAGATTTGCGATTCCGCGCTTGAATCCCTCGGCGTCCAGCGGATCGCCGTATCTGCCCAGACCGAAGTGCTCCAGCGCGTGCAAACATGTAAGCGAATCGCAACATTCGACCATGTCCTCCATTCGGGTCATTAAGTCGGCTTGACGAAAAGTCACGCCGGGAACGGCGGTGGTGGTCGGCCGAACGTCAAGCACTTCGATCTCGCGAAAGGAAGCAATGTGTGCCACAAATCCATCTACGCGAGATCCAACGTCCACATGCTTTTTAGGCTTGGCGTCGAAAACCATCCTAGCGATCAACAAATCCTGCCAAAAATAGTCGCTCTTGGTTGCACCGCCTTCTTCGTCCCTGTCATGCAGGCAGGGGGATAGGCTAAAACGCCCATTGAACTTGGATTTGAATTCAAAAGCATCTCGCACGAACCGCGGGAATCGATAGAGCGCGCGAAAGAATCGACGCACGTCGATGCCCAGCTGAGTAGCCAGGATCCACTCCAAACGAATTAGTGAACGCTTGATTTTCATCATCGCGATAATAAGTGACGGCGACTGCGGCGGCAAAGCAGATTGCGCCGCCCAATATCGTCGTTTACTCGGTCGGTGGCGTACGGCAAATCTTTTCTTCCTTACCCGAGAGCTTCGTTACTTCGTTGCAAGCAATACATCCACACGAAGTAAAGGAGGGAAAAAAACAATCCGCCCAACACAACGCCTTGCAGCCCAAATGTCATCGCCAACGGGATATTGATCAACACACCGACGACGGATGTCGTCACTTTGGCAATCATCATTGCTCGAGAATTCATCTGGCTCATTATATTGAGGGCAATGCTTTGACCGGCAGCGAAAATTCCACCGGTCAGTACCACCCAGGGGAGGACCGAGGATACAACCAGGTACTCCTCGGCTACTAGCAGACCGAAAATGAAGGAATGAAAAAATAGCGTAAAGATAAACGCAACGACCGTAAAGCCAAGCGTAACGGTCGTCAACTGCCAACTTAATCTTGTAACGCCGGCATTTCTACGACTATCGGAGGCATCGCCCGCGCGTGCAAATAGTATCGGCGCCACCAGCTGAACGATTATTCCGCTGGCAATGGAGATCGGATAAAAGCCTACTTGAAAGAGAGCCGCGTACAACCCGACGTCCCGCGCATCGCCAAATACGCCTAATAGCCAGCGATCCGACGATTGCTGTACCCAGGTAAAAACACCCCAAATTGCAAAAGGCCAGGAGAACGTCCATATTCGGCCGTTCCAAGCCGATCTCTCCGACTCCGAAGATAATTCTGTTTTGTACTTCCATCGGAAAAAAAGCAATTGCGAAGCAAGAACAAACGCAGCCGCAATGACGTAACCGCTCATCGCTGCGGATGCAGAAGACCCAAGCACAATAATGAATACAACGGCTGCGATACAGCGAGCCCAGGGCTCCAAGCCCTGATGTAGCGCCACAATCAAGCGGTGGCGAGCCGCGTTTTGTATGCCGCTTAGAATCGAGGCGCAACCGGTCAAGAGGGAAAATGCCAAAACCGACGCCGCGATACCGACAAGAGACCCTTGGCCTCCCACGAACATCCCGATGCTAACCAGGACGAATAGGAGAACCACAAAAAAAATCACTCCAAGCACGAGCCTTTTAACGGCAGCAAAATAGGCCGGCAGCTGCTTTTGCTCTGTGGCAGGCGCATAAAACCTCATGGCGCCGCTGGCCAGCGGCCCCATCACCACTTGACTCACTAACATGGCAAAGGTGATTCCCAACGCCAACTCGCCGTAAGCCGAAGGGTCCAATAGCTCGGTCAGAATCCGAATACTGACTAGCGATCCCAACACCGCGGCCACATTACCGACAACGAGGAACCCAACCTCCCTGCCCAGTCGACGTCCTTTCAACGAGCGCAGTTGCGCGGCTAGGTCAGTAAATATCGCTAATTTCATGGGTCAACGAGAATCCGGCCATGACTGCGAGTGCACACATAGAACCCGCGATTGATGAGCGAAATATTATGGGGCAGTGCGCACAGTTTGAATCGATCGAGTGCAAACAACGACTCGAACGACACCGGCCTGGGCTTGGTGAGCCAATTAGGCCGCAAGAAACCTTACGCCTTCGTGCGAACAAATGCCGAGTGCAGGAAACTAAAAATCAGCCCGCCGGCGAATCCGATCATTACGCCGATCGCACCAATCAAGGACCGTCTTGGTCTTATACGCACCTCGGGCGGCACTGCTGGATCTACTACGGTAAACGCATACTCCGCTTTTGCGTTTGCGAGCATTTGCGTTTTAGTTTCCGCTTCGATCAAGTTGTACATGACTCGCTGCATCTCCACAACATCCGTGCGCGCAATCTGCTCCTTCAAATAAGCGATATTCTTTTTAGAACCATCCAGCGCACGAGTACGGATTAACTCATTGGCAAGGGCCACAATGTTGTTTGCCCAGCTGGCCGCCACACCCGGATCGGTCCATTCGACGGCCACAGTAATTCGTCCTTTGCGAGAATCCTCGCGGATGGATAAAACGCTCTCGCGAAAATGTCTGACGGCCTGCCACAACGTCGGCGGTTTCTTCCCATCCTCGCCCAACTGCGGCAATAGCTGTCCGCGAGCGACGAATTCCTCAACCAGCTTGCGAGACTCCAATATCGCTTGTGCTTCGCGATCGTCGTCGCTGGACGTTCCAAGATTGATTCCCGCGATGTTCGCCAATCCGCCAAATTGATTTGCCAATGACGACATGGTGGATCTGCCGCCGTCGCGCACCTTAGTTATCACCACCTCCGCACGATAAATCGGCGATTGCGCTAAAGCGACCGCTGCCGCCACGCCGCCGCCAACGACGGTGGCAGCGATGATGATGTACTTATAGCTCCAAATGGTTTGCCAAAGCGCCAAGAGATCGATGCCGTCGTTGCCGCGCTCAATTCTGTTGTCGATATCAGTCACGGTTCACCGCTTATCTTCCAGTTAGGCATCGGGTTCAATGGCAATCAACGGAGCCCCGGTTGCCGAAACTTCATCGGGTAATCAGAAGGAATTAACAGCAGCCACCGCAATCGCCAAGTTATAGATAATCGTCGTGACCGCTTGCCACATCGGCAGTGGCCGCATGCGCTCGGCATCCAATGGCACTACCACCGTATCGCCCGGCGCCATATTGGATGCGGATCTGCTAAACCAAGAATTACTGCTATCGGCCACCACACTGCCGTCCGCCTTGACGATGTAGGTCCGTTTTTTGTCCGCGCGTTGCGTCACGCCACCGCTTAAATTGATGTAATCATCTCGATTCAAGCCGGAGTCAAACAGATGCGACGTGTTGCTTTGCACTTCACCCAGAACGGTAACTTCTTGCATCGCCCTGGGGACGACCAAAAGATCGCCGTTCTTAAGAACGATATCTTCATCCGAACCCGGCTCAGCCTTCGCTGCGTCGGGCAAATTAATAACCAAACGCCCAACCGGTTGTGCCGCGCGTAAATTGGCGAGCAAAGCTTGTCCGGCCGCTAGCGCCGACCCCGCATCCTTGTTTGTCTCTTGTGCCGATTGCAGCGACAACTGAGCCAAATCTGCTTGCATGCGATTGGCCAAGGTCTCGATTTGCTTCTTTTCGCGCTCGCGCAATTCGACGCGCGTAAACACCGCACCATCGACAAAAGCCAGGTCGGTCGTGCCGCCCGCGCGCTGCAATACAGACCGCAGCGTCTCGCCGCGATGAATTGGATATCTGCCCGGAAACCGAACTTCGCCCTTTAGCTCGACTGTCTCCTGCTGTGCCCACAGCGGCGTTTCCTTAATGAGCAAATTGTCGAAGGGCTTGAGCTCAAGATCCGCGGTGGCGTCACCGTTACGAATCCGCTTGATATCGATTTCTATAAGCTCGGTTTGTCGCGACTCGCCGTTGACCACTGCGTAACGAGTCAGCTCCGCCTTGCCCTCGTAAGCCGACTGATCCAAGCTGCCGCCGGCACGAATCAAATCGCTGATGCGCATGCCGCGCTCCAGCGGATACAGGCCCGGCACCTTTACTTGCCCGCTAACGCGCACTTGGCTCGTCGGCGCATCGAAGTTGGAATGCAGGTTTAGATCGCGCAGCAACGGCTCGATTACGCCATCGCGACCCGATTCAAGATCGAATACGTACACGCGGTCGCGCGGCGCCAGTTCGATGTCGGCGGCTGACCCGCGCGCGGCGAGCGCCTTGGCTAAATTTGCGGAAAACACTTGGATATCGCGGTTAGGCAATTCGCGGCGGACCAATACGTAGTTTTGATCGCCATTCGGTTTGAGCTCGTCGACGTGGCGAATGAGATCGGTGAGACGCATACCGGTGCGATATTGGAAATCCCCCGGGCGATAAACATAGCCGCTCAACGTCACTGACTGATCCAGCGAAGGACGAATGGCAGGAACACGCAGCGTGTCGTTGGTCCGCAATGCCGCCGACAATCCTTCCGCCGAAGCAACGTTTACATCGACCGTTACCCGCCGACGTTGCTCGTCAATACGCTCCAATGTCGCCAACGCTGGATCGGCTTGTGCCGTTAAACCACCGGCAAGGTCGAGGATTTCTTTGATCGACTTTTCGCCGTTCAATTCGTAGATAGCCGGCCGACGCACCTCGCCGCTGATGCCTACCGTGGGATTCACGGGCGGAATAAAAATAACGTCGCCGGGCAATAGGCGCGCGTCGGAACGCGTATCGCCTTTCAAAAGCAAATCGTAAAGATCCAATTTGGTAACGGTGGCACCGTTCCGCTTCAACTCGATTTTGCGCAACGAACCAATTTGTTTTACGCCGCCGCTGACGAACAGCGCGTTTGTCATGGTCGACAAGCCGCTCACTGTGTAGGAACCCGGCCGTTCCGCTTCACCCATCACAAAGATGCGAATGGACCGTAACTCGCCCATCGTGACGCTAACTTGCGTACCGATCATCTGCTCACGCACGCGACGTTCAATAGCAGCACGCAGTGCCTCGAAACGCTGCCCAGCGACCGCGACGGGCCCCAATTCCGGAAAGTTGATCTTGCCTTCGCGATCCACCGTAAAGGTGTAATTGCCTTTGGTGTTGCCGATGAGCTGCACATTTAACGAGTCCCCCGGTCCGACGACGTATTCCGACGGCACCGGAATGTCGGTGGCGGGTGCGAATGTCGTTGGGTTACCGGCAAACAAGTCGTAGCCGAATGGCTTAAGCGCGGCACTGCCGTGCGGCTTAACCTGGAGCCGCGTAATGGAGATCTTGAAGTCTTTAAGCAACTCGTGAACGCCAAGTCGCTCCTGTGCGTCTTCGACCGTTAAACCCGCCAACGGAATAGGCCCGGTTTCCGGAAGATTCAATGCACCGCCCGAATCCAAAACGAACGGGTTACGGCGCTGCACACGCGCCCGAATCTTTTCCAACTCGTCAGTGCGTTCCGGTGAAAACGTTTTGGGCGTTCGTTCCGACTGCGGCGCCATGGTGGGCAGCTGCTGCCCATTCGGCGCGGTCACCGGCGATGGGATTCTTGGCTCCGGTCCCTCGAATTTACGGATTTCTAAGTAAATGAGCAGGGTATCGCCACCGTTGAGGCGGGGATCACTCGCATCGCGTGCCGATTCACTGACACGAGGCTGCACAACGTCGGGAAATTGCAACGTCCGATCGGTGGCGGGCGTAGTCGCTCCGCCGCGACCCAAGGACTCGAGGATCGCCTTTTGCTGATCGGCAGGCAGGTTTTTGTAGAGATCAAGCTGCTGTTGCGAAGGCGTCTGCGCCATGACGACCGCGGCCGCCAGCGCCCATACGGCTAGCGCCACTCGCAGCAACAACCCAACGCAGCTCAAAGCCCGAGTACGTGTCTGCAAAAACATCATGGTCCGTGCGGTAATCCCCTAACCGAGTAAACGCGCTTCTTGGACGCGTTGCTATGGTCGATGTCAGGGCCGGATTATACGCATCGCAAGTCGCAGCGCGACTTTTTTACCTTTCCGCCCATTGCGCAACTGAGCGGCTCAACTTGTTACGCAACAAGCTGACGATAACTTCCATCCATCACCGATCGCCACCAGGCCTCGTTTTCCAGATACCAAGCCACCGTTTGTTCCAACCCTTCTTGGAGTTTGACTTGCGTGTGATACCCCAGTTGGCTTTCGATCTTTCTGCAATCGATGGCATAGCGGCGATCGTGGCCGGGACGGTCCTGAACGTAGGTGATCAAGCCCGCGGCGGATTTGCCTTTTGCGGGGGGCGCTTGCGGGAACGTCGACTTATCGAGCCGGCCCAAACCGAACGCCGCATCGACTATTTCGCATAGCTTCTGCACCAACCAAATATTTTCCGCTTCGGCACCGCCGCCGATGTTGTAGACCTCGCCGGGCTTGCCGTGACTGATCACCAAATCGATGCCGCGGCAGTGGTCGGACACGTGCAACCAGTCGCGCACATTTTTGCCGTCGCCGTACACAGGCAGTGGCCTGCCTTGCAGAATATTCACGATCATCAACGGAATGAGCTTCTCGGGAAAGTGATACGGCCCGTAGTTGTTCGAGCAATTGCTGATGGTGACGTTCAAACCATAGGTATGGTGGTACGCACGCACCAAGTGATCGGAAGCCGCTTTGCTTGCCGAGTACGGTGAGTTCGGCGCATACGGCGTGGTTTCGCTGAACGCGGGATCCGCCGGCCCCAACGAGCCATACACTTCATCGGTCGACACATGATGGAAGCGATGCTGTGCGACGGCCTTTTCGTTCAACCAACACTTTCGCGCCGCTTTTAACAACGAGTGGGTTCCGATTACGTTGCTTTCGATAAAGGCATCCGGGCCCGTAATCGAACGATCCACATGCGATTCGGCGGCGAAATGGGCGATCGTGTCGATCTGTTCTTCACGCAGTAGCGACTCAACCAATTCCGAATCGCATATGTCGCCGCGCACGAAGCGTAATTCGTGCCGATTGCGCACCGCCGCAAGGTTCGCCAAATTACCCGCGTACGTCAGTTTATCCAGCACAACCAGGCGGTCGCCGGGATGGTTATGCAGCCAATGATGAACGAAGTTCGAGCCGATGAATCCTGCGCCACCGGTCACCAACAGTTTACGCAACGACCAACTCCTCAAGTGTATTTCGTAATTGCACGCGCCAATGATCGGGTTGTACACCAAGAACCTCGATCGTCGTCCTTTTGTCGAGCACGCTGTACGCGGGGCGCCTCGCCGGCGTCGGATATTCCACCGACGCGATGGGCGCTACCGACACCGCCCGCTGCAATAAGCCGCGCGCTGCGGCTTCCTCCGCAATAGCAACCGCAAAATCGTACCAGCTGGCAACTCCCGCATCGGTCCAATGAAAAACACCCGAGAGCTCCGGACGCGCGGCAAATTTCCAAAGCACCGCGGCAAGCGACGCTGCTGCAGTCGGCGTTCCGACTTGATCTGCAACCACCCGTACGGCGCCTCGTTCGTTCATTAATCGGATCATGGTGCGAAGAAAATTTTGCCCTTGCGCGGCATACACCCATGCCGTGCGCACTACTAATGCCTGCTTGCCCAATGTGCTCAATACCGCCTGTTCGCCGGCAAATTTTGTTGCCCCGTAAACGCCCAAAGGAGCGGTCGGCGAATCGGCCTTGTAAGGCGATGAAGCACTACCGTCGAACACGAAATCCGTGGAAATATGCAGCAATCGAGCACCGTAGCTTAGTGCACTCTGCGCAAGGTGCGCCGGACCTTCGGCATTTACGCGTTGTGCCGCGCCCTGCTCGCTCTCCGCTTTGTCGACGGCCGTATAGGCGGCGGCATTAATAATGAGCGCGGGCGCAAACTTCGCGATATAGGACTTAACTTGCGACGCGTTGCCGATATCAAGATCGGCATGCGTGACACTACGCGCCTCAACACTCGGCGGAATGCTCGCCAACAAAGCGCGGCCCACTTGCCCAGCGGCACCGGTAATCAAAACGCGCGTCGCGTCGCTCAAGGGAACAACTCAAGGTCGCGCAACTTACCGGCGTTTGCATCGCGCGGCGCCAGCAGTGGCGCAACGCCGGCAGGTATCGGCCATTCAATGCCCACGTCGGGATCGTCCCAACGCATCGTTCGTTCGTGCTGCGGCGCGTACAGGTCCGTACACTTGTACTGAAAATCCACTGTCTCGCTGAGCGCTAGAAACCCATGAGCAAATCCCGGCGGCACCCACAACATGTGGTGATTGGTCTCGCTTAATTCCACACCAATCCATTGCCCGAAAGTCGGCGAACTCTTGCGGGCATCGACCGCCACGTCGAACACCCTCCCGCGGGTGACCCGCACCAACTTCCCTTGCGTTTGTTGAATCTGATAGTGCATACCCCGCAAGGTCCACTGGGACGAGCGGCTATGATTATCCTGAACGAAATGCGCATCGATTCCGGCAGCGGCAAACTTGGCCTCCTGCCAGCTCTCCAAAAAGAATCCGCGCTGATCGCCAAATACTTTCGGCGTGATCAACACCACGTCGGGGATGCGAGTCGGCATGAACTCCATGATCTAGCGCCGTTCCCGCAGTAGGGCCAAAAGATAATTGCCGTAGCCACTCTTGGCCAACGGTAGAGCAAGCTTCTCCAGGTGAGTCGCGTCGATCCACCCTGCTCGATAAGCGATCTCTTCCGGGCAACACACCTTTAAGCCCTGCCGATTTTCGATCGCCTCGATAAACATCGAGGCTTGCAGCAACGACTCATGCGTCCCGGTATCGAGCCAAGCAACGCCACGCCCCAACTGCTCTACCCGCAACTTGCCGCGCTGTAAATATTCTTGATTTACAGCGGTAATTTCGTACTCGCCGCGGGCGGAGGGTTTAAGTGCGGCCGCGATGCCGACAACGTCGTTGTCGTAAAAATACAAACCGGTCACGGCGAAATTGCTCTTCGGTTTGGCTGGTTTTTCTTCGATGCCGAGCGCCTTACCCGATGCGTCGAAATGCACAACGCCGTATCGTTCGGGATCTTTCACGTGATAGGCGAAGACGGTCGCTCCCTTGTCCAGGCCAGCTGCCGCCTGCAGTTGCTGCGGCAACCCGTGTCCATAGAAAATATTGTCGCCGAGCACCAACGCAACATTGTCGTTGCCGATAAACGTCTTACCGATCGTGAACGCCTGCGCCAATCCTTCCGGCCGCGGCTGTTCCGCATAGGTCATCCGAATACCCCATTGCGCCCCCGAACCGATCAGTCGCTGGTAGTAAGGCAGGTCGATCGGCGTCGATATCAACAACACATCGCGAATACCCGCGAGCATCAATGTCGCTAACGGGTAATACACCATCGGCTTGTCGTAGACCGGCAATAGTTGCTTACTCACCCCCAACGTGACGGGATGCAGTCGCGTGCCGGCCCCCCCAGCCAAGACGATTCCTTTAGTGGTCATGCGTAGCGTTCCGAAGCCCAATGTAGTTCTAAACGTGGGCTAGATTAGCGATTGGTTTCGCTAGCTTCTATAGCGCGACTGATTTTCCTGAAACCAGGCATAAGTTCGGGCAAGCCCTTCCTTTAGGCCGATCTTCGGCACCCATCCGAGCGCCTTCAAACGACTCGTGTCGAGTAGCTTGCGCGGGGTACCGTCCGGTTTGGTCGAGTCGTAGCGCACGTCGCCGCGGAAGCCGACGGTATCCGCCGCCAAGGAAGCCAACTCAGCGATCGACACATCCTCGCCCCAGCCGACGTTAAGCAACTGCTCTTGGTCGTAAGTCGCCATGAGATGCACGCACGCATCGGCCAAATCGTCCACGTAAAGAAACTCGCGACGGGGCGTGCCTGTGCCCCAGACGACCAGCTCTTTATCACCGCGCTGCTTTGCTTCGTGACATTTGCGGATTAACGCGGGCAACACGTGCGAGCTCTGCAAAT
>Ga0315910_10005628_pt1 | contig 10241 bp, 9 predicted proteins | sample EdamamesoilMG_FD_204470 | JGI IMG/M metagenome (GOLD analysis project Ga0315910, IMG submission 204470) | Garden soil microbial communities collected in Santa Monica, California, United States - Edamame soil | ecosystem: Environmental > Terrestrial > Soil > Garden | place: USA: California... | reverse complement strand
CGACGACTACGTGGCCGCCGTCGAGTGGGCCCAGAGCTACGCGCGGGTCAATCGAGAGCTGATGCTCGACGCCGTGGTGGCGGCGGTGCGCGCGACGGGCCTCGTGCCCCCGTTCACCGCGGCCGTCGAAGCCGTCAACTGCCACCACAACTACGTCTCGCGCGAGCACCACTACGGGGCCGACGTGCTGGTCACGCGCAAGGGCGCGGTGCGCGCCCGGCAGGGCGAGCTCGGCATCATCCCTGGCAGCATGGGGGCAAAATCCTTCATCGTCCAGGGTCTCGGCAACCCCGAGAGCTTCCACAGCTGCAGCCACGGCGCCGGCCGCGCCATGTCGCGCGGCGAGGCCAAGCGCCGCTTCAGCGTCGCCGACCATGCGCTCGCCACCCGCGGCGTCGAGTGTCGCAAGGACGCGGACGTGATCGACGAGACTCCGGCCGCGTACAAGCCCATCGACCAGGTGATGCACGCCCAGCGCAGCCTGGTCGAGATCGTGCACACGCTGCGCCAGGTCGTGTGCGTGAAGGGGTGATCAATCCTCTCGAGCCGCGCTGGGCGCCGCCAGCACCTGCTCGCGGAACAGTGTCCAGGCGCCGGAGCCGCTCTCGGCCAGGCCGGGGGTCAACGTGGCCATGCCGCAGCGCAGCTCGTAGGCGGCGAGGTGCTCGGGATTGTGGAAGTAGCGCAGGATCAGCGCTGGGCCGACGAACGGGTCGAGCTCGAGCCCGTAGATGCGGAAACCCGCGCGCAGCTTGGCGAGGATGATGGGATTGTTGCACGGTGCGTGCTCGCTGGTGATGGTGTCGAAGCCCAGCGCAGCCGTGTAGGCGATGGTCCCCCGCACGATGAGCTTATACAGCCCGCGGCGGCAATACTCGGGGTGCACGTGTGTGTGCCACATGCGATAGATGCCCTCCGAGCGCTGCTCGCCGCAGAACAGTGCCGCGAGCCGCCCCGCCTGGCGCACCACGCTGAAATCGAAGAGGGCCTCGCCGCCGCGCGCCTCGGCGAGGCGCGTCTGGTCGGTGCGCTCGCGCTCGCTGCGCAGCCGGGCGCGAGAGAAGAACACTTCCTTGGGGAAATGCGCGGCGAGCTCTGCGTCGTTGATGGCCCAGTAGGCATCTCGCCCGGGCAGGCGCTCGAGCTCGTAGCCCGCGCTCCTCAGCGGTTGGAAACATTTCTCGTACTCGTCACGTGCGAATTGCCAGGTCGCCATCGCTAGGCGTTCTAGCGCGCGAGCGCGCGAGCGCAATGGCAACGGCGGTGGGCCCCTTGACAATCGCCCTGGATCTTCCAAGGACTCCGTACCACCGCATGGCGAACGCAATCGAGACGGCCGCGCTCGTCAAGCTCTTCGGGCAGACACGCGCACTGGATGGGCTGAACCTCGCGATCCGCGGGGGATCCGTTTATGGCCTGCTCGGCCCGAACGGCGCGGGCAAGACCACGGCGGTCCGCGTGCTGTCGACGTTACTGAAGCCCAACGCCGGCACGGCGACCGTGCTCGGGTTCGACGTGGTGCGGAATGCGTCCGAGGTGCGCCGCAAGGTCAGCCTCACAGGTCAGTATGCGTCGGTTGACGAAGATTTGACCGGGCATGAAAACCTGGTGCTGATCAGTCGCCTGCTCGGCATGTCCTGGGTCGACGCGCGACAGCGCGCGTCCGAGCTGCTCGCGGCGTTTTCCTTGTCCGATGCCGCGACCCGCCAGGTCCGGACGTTCTCGGGCGGCATGCGCCGGCGCATCGACATCGCCGCGAGCCTCGTCACCAGGCCGGAGATCCTGTTCCTCGACGAGCCGACCACGGGTTTGGATCCACGCAGTCGCAACCAAGTCTGGGATCTGGTGCGTCAGATCGCGGCGTCGGGCACCACCGTGCTGCTCACCACGCAGTACCTGGAGGAGGCCGATCGCCTCGCCGAGCGCATGGCCGTGATCGATCACGGGCGCGTCATCGCCGAGGGGACGAGCCGGGAGCTCAAGGCATCCATCGGCGGCAACACGCTGCGCTTGTCGCTGCTGGATCCGACGCGGCAAGCCGACGCGCGGGCGCTCGTCACCGAGCTGCTCGGGGATGTCGTGTCCGACACGGATCCGACGACAGTGTCCGTGAAGGTCGCGGACGCAGCTGCTGCCGCGAGCGTGCTGGGGGCGATTGCGCGCGCCAACATCGTGCTGGAGAGCTTCTCGCTCGGCACGCCCAGCCTCGACGACGTGTTCTTCACCCTGACCGGTAAACCGCCCGCGCCCGAAGCGGGTGAGGCGGCCCAGGAGGTGGCATCGTGAGCCAGGACGTCTTCTCTCCGAGCAGCGAGGCCCTGTCGCTGCGCGCGCGGCCGGAGCCCGTATCGGCGTTCTCCGCCGTCGTGACCCTGGCCTGGAGGGCGATGCTCAAGATCAAGCACGTCCCGTTTCAGCTGTTCGACGTGACCATCACGCCGATCATGTTCACGCTGCTCTTCACCTACATGTTCGGGGGAGCGCTGGCCGGGTCGCCCGACACCTACATCCAGTTCCTGCTGCCCGGTATTCTCGTGCAGACGATCCTCTTCATCACCGTGTACACGGGGGTGGGCGTCAACACCGACATTCACAAGGGCTTGTTCGATCGCTTTCGGTCGTTGCCGATGTGGCAGCCCGCGCCCGTTCTGGGCGCGCTCGCCGGGGATCTGTTCCGCTACTCGGTCGCTTCTCTGATCATCATCGTGCTCGGGCTGATCTTGGGCTTTCGCCCGGCGGCGGGGCTCGTGGGGGTGGCGCTGGCGTTCTCGCTGGTGCTCGTCTTCTCCTTCGCCATCTCCTGGCTCTGGATCATCTTCGGGATGATGGTGAAGACGCCCGAGAGCGTGATGACGACGAGCTTCGTCTTTCTCATGCCGCTCACCTTCGCGAGCAACATCTTCGTGGAGCTCGGGACGATGCCGGCGTGGCTCCAGGCCGTCGTCCGCCACAACCCGGTGACACACCTCACGAACGCCTCGCGCGGCCTCATGCACGGCACTCCCGTCGGCTCGGACGTGCTCTGGGTGCTGGTCGCCGCGGGCGCGATCGTCGGCGTCGCCGCGCCGATCGCGCTGCGCATGTATCACAGCGAGCGCTGATATCGCGGGCAAGCGCTGGGGCGCAGCATCGCGCCCATGCCCGCCCTCACAGATCGTCGATGCTCGGCTCGTCGTGGACCCAGCGCAGCTCCGTGTCCGTCATGAAGCGCATGGGCCAGGCCCGGTTTGCGGCCGCCTCGTCCACGCCGATGAAGTCCAGCAGCGCCTGGCAATAGGCCTCGACCTGCTGCCGCGGCGGCGACAGCACCAGCGACCGGATGCTCTCGATCAAACCCGGCGGCTTGCGCGGCGCCCCCTCGAGCACGCGCAGCATCCACTTGTGATACGGAAAGAAGAGCTCATTTTCGGCCAGGACGATGCGCGCCCCGAACAAGGTCAGCTTGTGCAGGGAGAGCTGGAGCAAGTAGTCGCTCTGCTGGCGAAGCGCCTCGCCGTGATACCAGCGCCAGGCGAGCAACTGCGCCGTGAAGCGCTCGATGCGTTCACGCTTCTGCTCGACCGGGTAGCGCCCGATATCGGCGAGCACGGTCTCGATGCCGCCCACCCGCGAGAACAGGACGCGCGCGCCGTCGAACGCGTAGCGGGCCGGATCGCTGCCGCGCTCTGCGACCAGACGCAGAAACCCCTCGTCGACATACTTGCCGTCGACGTACCCGTGGGGATACGTGCACAGGGCGTGGTTCACGTAGTGCAACCGCTGCTCGCGCTTGCGCAGCTCGTAGTCGCCAGCGCCGACGATGATGGTGATGTCGATGTCCGAGTCTGGCCGTGCGAAGCCGTGGGCGAGCGAGCCGCCGAGCAGCAGCGCGACCACCGCCGGATCACTCTCGAACGCGGCGACCACATTCTGGATCGACTGGACGTGATGCGGATGCATGGTCGATCGTTTTAGCGCGTCCGGTGTTGCTCGGTCGATGGCGGCGCGGGGGAACCACACCTCGCGTCGCGCCGGTCCCCGCCGCTCCCGCTGTGCAGCGCGTCAGCGTCTTTGACGCAGGGCTCATCGAGGTGGTGGTACGCGCGTTTCGCGCAGGCAAGACTCGTCTCGTCGAGAGCCGGGTAGGGTGCCGTGCGGCCCGGTGCGACGTGGAGCGCCCACGGCGGCTGGAAATGTTCATTGGAGATCGCTCCGGGCGAACGAACGGTGGAGATCTCGAGAGGTTCGGCGACGAGCGCTCGGCGGTGGCGCTTGCCGGCGCGCGCGAGACCCGTTACTGGCTGACTCGAGCGGCGGAAGACGCCGACGTTTCGGGAGTTTCAGTATGACGCAGTACCGCACGAGCCCGCTCTCCGCTGCCTTGGCTCGCCTCGCGCGGCGCTACGCGGGCCCCGGTGTCCGCGCGGTCGCCCGCGTGCGCGACGTCGCCGCTTCGGCGCGACGTGTGCTGGTTTTTCTGCCCGTCGTGTTGCTCGGCAACGCGCGCGCTGACGAAGCGCCAGAGCTGCCGTCGCGCGACAAGCTGCACCTGTTCTTGCTCGCTGGCCAGTCCAACATGGCCGGCCGCGGCGAGGTCGAGGCGCGCGACAAGGAGCCGATCCCCCAGGTGCTGGCGCTCGATGCCGCCGGCAAATGGGTTCGTGCTCGCGATCCCATCCACTGGGACAAGCCGAGCGCCGGTGTCGGTCTCGCTCGCTCCTTCGCCATCGAATACCTGAAGCGTCACCCGGGTGTCACCGTGGGCTTCATCCCCGCTGCTTGCGGGGGCTCACCCATCTCGACGTGGGCACCCGGGCAGTACTTCGACCAGACCCACAGCCACCCCTACGACGACGCCCTGGCGCGCACGCGCCGGGCGCTCGAGTTCGGCACCCTGCGCGGCATCCTCTGGCATCAGGGCGAAAGCGACAGCACGCCCGAGCTGGCGCCGCACTACGAGGCCGCCCTCACGACGCTCATCGGACGGTTACGCGGCGAGCTCGGCGCGCAGCGCGTGCCGCTCGTCATCGGACAGCTCGGGCAGTTCGCTGCCGTGCCCTGGAACGACCCCACGCGCGCCGTCGACACGGCGCACCGCCAGGTGGCGGCGTCCGTCCCGCTCGCCGCCTTCGTCAGCTCCGATGGCCTCACGAGCAACCCCGACAACATCCACTTCAACGCCGCGTCCCTGCGTGAGTTCGGCAGGCGTTACGCGGCCGCCTTCTCCGTGCTCGAAAAGAAGGCGAGCGCCGCCAACCGCCGCGCCGCCACCGGCACCCGCGCCGCGCGCGTGCACTGAGCGGCGAGCGCACGCAGGCTCGCCCGGCGTCAATCGTCGCCGCACGAGCCTTCGGTCGAGTCGCGCGAAACGCGCCTGAAACGGCCACCCATGACGTCGTAGACGAGGCGGGTGCAATAGTCCGAGCGGACGTCGGACTCGCCTGCTGCAAGCTCCGACGAGTCGAGCGCCTCGTGCAGGATCTCGCGCGATCGCACCTCGACGCGATGGCCCTGCGCCGTGGGCGTCCAGACCGTGGCGAACGTGGTGTCGGCGATGATCGAAGGACGGTTCCACGGGTGCACCAGGTCGACCAAGCAAGAGCCTGCGGCGAAGTCGGCGACCAGGTAAGCCGCTCCGAACTGCGTGAACCCGTCCTGGTCGAGCGCCGTCAGCTTCAGCAGCGCCGTCGACTGCACCCCCGACTCGGCCAGCGCCGGCGACGGCCTGGAGTACGCCGACTCGGCGTCGTGCTCGTTCATGAAGGAGCACTCAATGGCGAAATCGGCGAAGGATGCCTCATCCTCGGTCAGCGCCTTCTTCACGCAAGCCGACACGTTCGCGCAGAGGTTGGCGTGGCTGCTGACCGGCATGGAACACGCCATGGGCCCCACGCTGTCACAGCGTTCCGGCTGAGGTGGCGTGCCGTGGCCCGTCGGCGCCTGTGTGGCCACGCCGCTCCCGGGCGGCGCCGCAGGTGCAGACGGCTCGACCGCGGAGTGAGGCTCGACACGAGGCGCGCTGCTGCACGCCAGCGCGAGCGCCGTCAAGGCCACACTCGGGTTGCGCAACTGGACCGGCGGCAAGAGGCGGAGCATGCCTATGGCACCTCGAAGTGGTGCAGGTCGATAGTCGCGAACACGGCGCCCCAGAGGAGCTTTTCTTCGTGGAACTCCTTGAGCAGCGCCCAGGGCATCGCGAAGAACCCGTTCTTCCATTTCTTGAGAAAGTCCTCGCCAATCTTGGCGAGGTTCGCATTCGCCTTCACCAGGGCGGCCGCCATTGTCTTGTCGTCCCGGGCGACCCCGGCGGCGGCCTGCGCCTCGATGTCGAGTCCGAGCAGGCGAACGAACTCGGCATTGATCTCGACGAACGTGGCGTGTAGCGCTTGCGGATTCATCTTCCATTGCGACTCGCGCGTCGCCTTGGTGAGCGTCTTGCTCGTGTACGCCTCGATGCCCGTCCATTGGTTGGGGGTGATTTGCGCATTCTTGCCGGAGTCGATGTCCACCGCGTCGCCCAGCGCATGATCGCTGAGTGTGCCCAGCTTGTAGCCGCCGTTGACCTTGATCGGACGCGGATTGGATTCTTCCTTGGCGAACGTCCCCGTGTAGTCCTTTCCGACCTGCAAGAGCGCCGTCTTGATCGCTTTCGACGACCCCAGACGAATGATGCCCACGATCTTGTCGTCGCCCCCGAGCCGCTTTTCGAAGGCTTTTCGAACCCAGGCGTAGAAGCAGATCTGCGCCTCTTTCCAGCGCCTCAAGTTGGGCCGCTGTCTGATGTTGGGCTCCAGCTTGTCTCGCAACAGGCCTCTGTCCGCTTCGAGCTCTTTCAACGCGATGTCTCGGTAATCCTTGTACGCCTGTGTCGATCCAAAGAATCTCTCGCGGTCGTACAGATACAGCGCGACGCTGTAGATGCGCGTCCCGTCTGCATTCTGCGCGTACGACTGCCCATCTGCGTCCATGACCAGCCCGTAGACCTCGAACATGAGCTGTAGCTCGGCCTCCCCCTCCCATAGGTCGTACTGCGACCACGATGAGCCGGGCTCGGGAACGGCTGGGTTCCAACGACCGTCGTTCGTCAAGGCCCATGCCGTGGCCTCGGCCGGGGACCGGCCGTAGTTGTGCCTGGGATGGCACGATGCTGGGTCTGACCGGCTCGGGCCTAGAACCTGGCCGTAGAACTGCATGCCGTCCGGAGAGGGGTCGAGTCGTCGCCCCAACTGCGGCGGTTGCGGCGGCATCGGAACAGTCATGTTTACGCGTCCCTTTCGAGGCCGGGACGCTACCACGTGCAGCGAGCGCGATGCGACCCTCGAGGCGGCCGCCTCACCGCTCGCAGCGCCAGACATATCCGCTGCGGGCGAACGTCGAGCGTCAGTCCGGCCCGCAAGGGGCGAGGGGGGGAAGGGAAGCGTCGTGCTCGGCGACGCGCAGAACCTCGCCCGCATCACGGGCTGCCTCGAGGAGCATTCGGCGGAAGGGCGCAATGCGCGTGGCGAGCGTTCCTCCGCTGGGGTCACCGCAAAAGTCCCCCGTGCCATCGCCGATCACGCCGATCAATTCGCCGGTCTCCGCGCTGGTCACGGCGCCGCCCGACTCGAAGTCGCACACCTGTTCGTCGATGAGCAGAGAGCGCGGAGGCGCCGCGGGCTCGGCGGCTTCGAAGGTGACCGCCTGCAGCGTGGAAGGCACCTCGTAGGGTTGTCTCATGCCGCGCCCGGAACCACCCAGCACCACGCGGTCGCCGACACTCTCCGTCCCGGTGAGGCGGACCGAAACCGGGGGCGAGGGGATCGGCTGCTCGAGGACCAGCAGGGCGAGGTCGTCCCAGCAGCGATACTCCGCCGGAGCCAACCATGCCTGCCGGATACCGATGGTCGTCGTCGCCAGGCTGTTGGCCAAGACCGACACGGTGACGGTGGACACATCGATGAGCTCGCCGAGGCGCGCGGAGAAGTCCCCGTCTTCCCGAGGTGCCCAGCTCGCATCGGGCGCACACTCCGCGTAGTCCACGCTGGCCCGGTGCAACGCGCGGCCGTCGAACGACGGCCGCGCCGGCGTGTCGACCAGATCCTGGAGCTCGAGCTCGATCGGCAATACGATGCACAGGACGTCGGTCAGCACCAGCGTTGGAGCGATGACGACCCCGCTGCACTCGATGAAGCCGGCCGTGGCCAGGTCGGTATTCACGATCACGACGGAGTCGGCCAGCGCACGGGAGCCCGCCGACTCCGACGCCAGGCACAGCGGTCCGGCATCCGCAGTGTCGAGATCCGTCGAGATGCAGCTGGCCGCGAGGAGCGCGCAGCAGGCGCCCACATTCAGCGCGCCGACGCGCTGCGAACGCTCAGGGGGCAGCCGCACCAAAAACCTCCGAAGCGCAGGCCGTGGCTTCGTCGCCAACCAGCTCGACGCCGCCGCCGTCCAGCGCGCGGCTCGCCAGCTCGCCGAGTTGACCATCAGGCCGCCAGCAGTACGCGCGCACGGCGCCCGAACGACTGCGCCGCTCGTCGAAGGCTGCGGCTCCGCTCGTTCCGTGGAGCTCGATCGGTGTGTGGTCGAGCAGCGCTGCGATCCCCTTGTCGAGACCGTCCGCGCCCGGGCCGACGTCGACGCGCTCCGCCCCGACGAGCGTGACGTTTTCCAGGCCCACTTCTATCTCGTCGGTTGCGGGAGCCCGCTCGTTGCGCGGAGCGGCGGCGTTTGCGTAGGCGAGGTGGTAGAGGGCGTCGTAGGCGTTGGCAGTGACGCTGGCGTTGCGGCCCATGGCGTTCGGAAAGGCGAGGGCGAAGCGCCCGTACAAGGCCTCGCTGAGCCGCGGATCCGGCGGGCGATCTGCCGTCAAGCCCAGCGCGCGCGAGCCAAAGCCGACGCTGGTTTGTGCCAGGTCTCGCAGGCCGGTGTCGCCCGCATTTCGTGGCCCGAAGAGATACGAAGGCTGCCACCCTGACGCCTCTGCCAGCTGCGCCAACGTGCGGACGGCGCCGGATCGTTCCTCTAGACTCGGGCTCGGCAGCAGGCCCCCCAGAAACACGAGGACGACGTCGGGCGCATAGGTGGCGACGCTGGCGAGGACTTCGGCGCGCTCCTCGGCTGGGCCATCGGGGACGGGAAAGAGGCGGAGCCGGTCCTCCCGCCGCAGGTCATCGCTGAGCTTGCCGTCGAGCTCGATGCGGGCAGCCACCGCGTTCGCCAACGCCTCGTCGTCCGGCGCTGGGCCCAGCAAAACAGCGAGTCGGACACGGTCTCGAGCCACGCTTCGGGCGACGGCGCCATCGACCATCTGGCGAAGCACTGCCGGATACGCCGACACCAGTCCGTCCACCGGCGCACCGAGGGACCAGAGCCGTGGCGACCCCTCCGACAGCCCCAGGCCGGGGTTGCCGGGCGTGAGCAGCAAGGCGTCGCCGCGCGTACTCGGCAGCGAGAGTGCGGTCGCCAGGACATCGGCTTCGAGCGACGCCACGACCGAGCGCGCTCCGAGCGCCTGGAAGTGTTGCATTGCGCCTTCGATGGCCCCCATCGCGTCATCGCACAGAACGACGAGCAAGGGCTGACGAGCCGCCGTGCTGGTCGGCATCCCGCCCGCGGCATCGATCTCGCTCGTCGCGAGCTGCAGCGCCAGCCAGGTCGGGGACTCCAGTGTCGGAGCGAACGCGCCGATGAACAGCATGTCCTGTGCGGTCAGAGCGCCCATGCTCTCATCGTGGTAACCGGAGCTGACGTAACACTCGCCGCCTGGGCTGGTCAGAGCCTGACATTCGCCGCCCAGATCGGAGCAAATGGGCGAGCGCGGGTCAGCGCTCGAACAACTGCGGTTATTCGAGCACCCGGCGACGCACCGAGATTTTTCACAGCGCCGGACCGGCCCCGTCGAGGCCTCGCAGTCTGCGTCGGCGCTGCAGGCTCGCACGTCGAAGTCCGACAGCAGCGTGCATCCACCCAGGCAGAGCCCCAGCCCCAGCCCAACGAGACCCATCTGCGCCGTACGAAGCATGCCCACTGCGATTCCGTGTTCAATCGCCTGCGTCCGGCGCGCACCTCGAAAGCACCGCTGTCGCGTTCGGAGCGATATCGGCATCGGCCGTGCGCCACAGATGAGCTTCCACCGCGGCCCTCTCGCCCGCGGAGAGGGCCAAGAGGCTGGCGAAGCTCGCGAGGTAATAGTCGAGCAGCAGCCCGACGTCATCCCTGCCCAACGCGGGACGGGACAGTCCGATCGCTCGAGTATGCGCTGGGCCAAACACGAGGATGCC
>Ga0315910_10005627_pt1 | contig 10242 bp, 9 predicted proteins | sample EdamamesoilMG_FD_204470 | JGI IMG/M metagenome (GOLD analysis project Ga0315910, IMG submission 204470) | Garden soil microbial communities collected in Santa Monica, California, United States - Edamame soil | ecosystem: Environmental > Terrestrial > Soil > Garden | place: USA: California... | reverse complement strand
CGAAGCACGCGGTCCCCGGCGTCCGCTCCATGAAGTGCCGGACCGCGAGGATCCACGCGCGCGTGAGCGTCTCGTTGAATTTGGCGGGGTCGATCCCGTGGTGCGCGATGAACGCGTGGAGCGCCGCGCGCATCCGCTCGTGCGCAGCTTCGGTGCCGTGCTCCGCGAGGTAGACATACGCCAGCCTCAGGTGCTCGCGGTGTTTGAACTCCGTTTTCGGAAACACAAGCGCCTCGAAGTCGCGCCGGAACTGCTGGTCGTCGTTGGAGGTGAGGTGGGTCATCCGAAACTTGGAGCTGGTTGGCCGCTGAACTTCGCCGGTCGGTGCAGATCAAACCGAAGAGGCACGGCGCTGCAATCCCAGCGGCGCACCGGTCGGGTGAAGGACTTGCTGCCGTCTCGTCGCGGCGAGGTCCGGAATGCCGTTCAATCGCCCGGACTGGCGGCAGGCTTTTCGGCACCGTCACGAAGCAAATCCGCGATCGTGAGCCGGCGGTTGATTTCAGCCAGCGGAATCCAATCGTTCGGGTGGCCTTCCTCGGAAAGATTCACGTGGAGCGTGACCGTGTCGCGCATTGGCAACCTCACGTCGGCAAAGACCTCCACTTCGCCCACGCCGCCACCGACCGGTTTCTCTCCGAGCAGGATATAACGTCCGGGTTCCTCGAGATCGAATCCGAGCATCACCACGCCGCGGTCGGTGCTCCGAAGCGCGTAGGCCACCCTCACATTGAACGAAGTGAATTCGCTCGCGGGGATATCCTTCGACTGGATGTCGACGATCGCCACCGTGTCGGGCAAGGGGATGGGTCCCGATGCGCATCCGGAAAAGAGTGCCGCCAGCCCCGCGGCGACAGTGAGGCGGACAATTGTTCGTTTCATGGTCGAGTCTCCGATCTATTGCACGGTTCCTGGAAATCCCTGCAAAGGTCCGGAGATTTAGACCATCACTAAACCGGGAAGTGCCGTGTCAGACGACATGCCGGGCCGGTCAGGATCGCGAAGCGCCTTTGCGGCGGACCTCAGTGGCATCGATCAGTCTCTCGAGAAAGGCACGCGCATCGCGCGCCGTCCGGCGAACCCGCCGGAACGCCTGCGCCACGACGAGCACTCCGCCGATCGGAAGGAGCCATGAGAGCCACCAGGGTCCCATCCAGTTCTCCGGGTCGATGAACATCGTCGTTGCGAACAGTGCCACAAACGCGACGAACACGAAGACCCAGGGAAACCAATATCCGGCCGTGGTGGTGACGGTGGCGTGGATCGTCAGCACTCCGTCCTTCTTCGTGACCCGTGCCTCGCACTTCGGGCCGAACGAGACGCCGCCTCCCTCCGTGTCCGGATTGTAGGTCCGCTCGCGCCAGCGCATCACTCCCGATTCCACCGTGCCCTCGATCCCGTCGCTCTCGCGCGGCGGCCTCTCCGGCGCCTCGACCGCCCCGACAAACGCCGCGAGGATCTCCTCTGGAGTGGCAGCGGAGCGGCGGTTGATTTCAGGGAGGTTCACTGAGTCGCGCGAACAACGGCCTTCAAGATGATGAGGCAAATGGGCATCACAGAGAGCAGCACGATCGCGGGAATCTGTCTGTCCTCGCGGCCGAGATGTTCGAGTGCGTCGCGCCACGGGTTCACGTGCCAGCGGATGTCGGCATCACTTCCGTAGGAAGTCGGATTCGCGCGGCCCAATGTGTAGAAAGCCGTGGCAGCGAACCATACGAAGAACAGGACGAGGAGCGTCAAGGGCCAGCCCCACACGAATGGCGTGACCAGCGTTCCAAGCGCCGAGCAGAGACCCACGACGAAGATGCGATGAAACCGTCTCTTCCGCCTCGCGAGCTCACGTTGCTCGGCGGCGAACAACAGCTCGATCGACTGCTCCTGTCTTTGGCTCGCGTTTTCTTGCATCTCAGCATGGACCCGTTCCGTGCGGGGCGGGGGTCTATGGTTCAGATATTCAGGAAACCTCAAGGGCCTTCGCCGGGCAAGAGCGGGACTACTTCCGCTTCTCGTAGCGCAATTCTGTCAGCACAGTGTCGCCGATGGTGGTCTCCTTCGTTCGCCCCTCCGGTGCATAGCCCACGGACCCGTAGAACCGGCGCGCGCGGTCGTTTCGCCCCAAGACCCAAAGGACGATCCGGTTCAGCCCGCGGCTCTGGAGTTCTTCCTCGGCTTTCTCCATCAATGCGCGGCCGATTCCGTTCCGCCACGATTCCGACGCGATGTAGAGTGCGTAGATTTCGCCGTCAGTCTTTGCATCAACGTCGCGGCCTGCGCCCATCGAGACAAAGCCGTCGATCCGACCTTCGTGCTCGTGGACGAAGACGAGCTTCGCGTTCGCCTCGATCCGGCCTCGCCAGCGTGCCACGTGTTCCTCGACCGACATCGACGCGAGAAACGAATCTGGAACGATCCCGCGATACGCGTCCCGCCACGTCGCCACGTGGATTTCGGCGATGCGGTTGGCGTCGGCTGTCGTTGCAAAGCGGATCATGTAGCGATGACAGCGTTCACACTCATCATCGGAGCCTCTCGCGAATCTGCCTAAGCGACAAGAAGTGGGCATCTGGAGAGTAGAGTCGTTTGATTCGATCCGAAAGAACCACGCCATGCCATGCGGGAGAAGAGGGTTCATGCTCCTCGTGGCAAATCGCATTCCAAAGCTGCTCCATTGCAGGCGCACGCTCGTTCTTGGACATCTTCCGATTCTCCGAGTCGCTCATGTGAGGAAGGGGATCAGCAAAGAACAACAGGAGGCTCGCCGAGGCCGTGTCGAAAAAATACGGGGATTGGGTGACGATGGCGCACAGTGCGAGACAGTCTCGCAGTAATCTTGTATCCAGTCACACTTGGAACGATCTAATCCAGCTTCGGTTCTCAAGAACCGTGGTCCGGGAGATGGTCAAGTTCTCGCATCCCGGAATCCGTCGAATAAGTTCAATGTTCGACTCCAAGACATTCTCCTGGATCCAAGGGCTAAGGTGAATGCGATTCACAAACTTCAAACTGAATCCCAACTCGAAGAACCTAATTCCGTCCTCGTCGTTGTAAATGACGCGATACTCTCTTTCATCTCGAAACTGAATCCGCTTAACAAAAGGCCATTCGTCAACACGGCCGCGATAGGCCGAGGCGTCCCTAACCTTCACGTAATCCACGTTGCCGTGTCTTAAGCGCGGATCTCGATTGAACGCCTTCAAGAGGCCGGCTTTATCAAACTCGATGCATACGCCTGAAACACCCTGAGCATAGATTGCCCACTGATGATGTGTCTCCGGGGCTTCGGTAAAGCAAAGTGCGAGCACACCTTTGAGCTTTTTCGCGTCACGATACTTTTCAAAAATCGCAACCTCACTCCGGTCTTGCCAGTATCTTGTGTCGCCGAGGTTCAGCAGTTGCTGGCTTAGGATATGCAACGCCTGAGGGAGCTGCATGTAGCGTTTGAGGTAGGGCGGATTCATCTTCATGTCAGTTTCGTCGCACTACCTACTCCTGCGTCTCCCCCGCGAGCGTGTCGACGAGATCGGTTGCGGTCTGCGCGGTGGCGGTCATCTGGTTTGCGAGGCGGTTGCGCATTACGAAATACGCGATCATCGCCGGGATGCCGATGATGAGCCCCGTGGCCGTCGTGATGAGCGCCTCGCCGATGTCACCCGCGAGAAGCTCGGGCCGGCCCATGCCGCCGGTCGAGATCGTCTGGAACGCCCCGATCATGCCCGACACCGTGCCGAGCAGCCCGATCATCGGCGCGACGGTGGCGACGACGTTGAGGTAATTGATCCACTGGCCAATCGCGCCGTCTTCGACCTCGAGCGTTTCCGCGAGGCTGACTTCCACGTGCGCCTTGCCGGCGTCGTGCTCCGCAGGCCGCGCGCGCATCAGTGCGGCTGTCATCGCGCGAGCGAGCACCGTGCGGCTGCCGGCGATCATCTGCCGCGCCGAAGCGACATCGCGCGCGGCGAGAGCATCGCGCAGTTGCGGGAGCATTGCATCGGTTACGAACCGAGGCCGCTGCGTCTCGCGCCACGTGTGGTAGATGAGGAAGAACATCAGCAGCGAGCACAGCCCAAGCGGCCACATCGCCCAGCCGCCCTGCACGATCAGGTCCCACATGCTCTTCGACGGCGGCGCGGCGGCAGCGTCGGCGGTTTGCGCGAATGCGGGAAGCGCGGCGGAGAGGGCGAACGCGAGGACCGCCGTGAGGCGCAGGTAGCCCGGCCTCTCCGAGGACGGGTTCGGAGAAGACACCCGCGCTCGGAGATCGCGGGCTACCAAAGAGGGACTAACGCGGCGAATAGGGGATCTCATGGGATTCACGGTTCGGGGATGTTGACGACGAGCTTGCGGACTTGGTCGAGGCTCAGATGCAAATCGGGTTTCTTGGATGATCCCGGCGCGGGGAGGTTGCCCGCTCGCGCCGCGGCGGACAAGTCCGGCTCGGCGAATCCCGCGGGCCAGGCGAGCGCGCGCTCGTCCATCGCGGCGCGCAGTCGGCGCGCGAGCGGCTCGTCGGCCATTCGCCATGCCGCGATCGTCGCGATCGCGTAGCACGCGTCGAGGTGCGGCGGGCTTTCAAACGACGCGAATGCGACCGGCTGCATCGCAATCCACAGCGCATCGTCCGGCCGCGCCTCGCGCAGCGCGATCTCGCCGAGGATCCGCCAGCCGAGAGCCGACGGCCCGCCGAGTTTCGCGCCGGCACACCACTCGCGCGCGAGCGAGCGCGCCTCGTCAACCAGCCCGAGCTGCCAGTGGCCGAGAAGAATCATGTCCGCGAGCTCGGCACGGCGGTCGGAGGCGGCCTCGAGCTGCAAGAGCCGTCGCGCGAGCGCGATGCCGTCGATCTCCGCACCGGTGCGCATCCGGACATCGACGAGCGCAAAGAAAAGCCCGAGGTCGGACGCGTTCAACACTTCGAGGTAAGGGCCGCGCTGGCGCGCGAGGGTTTCGAGTGCATCGCGCGCCTCCTGCCAGCGCTCGTTGCTCACGTGATCGGCCGCGGTGGCGACGAGCTCGTAGCCGGGGAAGGCGATCGAGCGCACATCGGCGGCGTTGAAGCGTCGCGTGACTTCGCCCGCGTCTCCTTCGCGCGACATGAGCACCACTTGTCCGCCTGTGAATCCGCGCAGCTCTCCCTTGAACGCGCGGCCCTGCGCGTTGGTGACGGTCGCTTCGCCGGCAGTGGGAAGGAAGGCGTTGGATTGGGCGGAGGCGGGGAGGGCGAGAAGCGATATGGCAAGCGCGAGGGATGCGAAAACAAGGGGTCTGCGTCCGGTTGTGGGTCGGGCTTTACGCCCGACGGATCGGCCGAAGATGTCGGGCATAAAGCCCGACCCACAAAACAGAGGCTTCATGGCTTCACCTCCGGTTCCTTTGGTGCGGCGAGTGCGAGGATCTCAGGATCGGCGCGGAGCCGGTCGCGTGCGGCGACGGCGGCGGGGAAGGGCACGGTGCCCGCGAGCGCGGTCTGCGAGGTGAACTCCTCGAACGTGCGCAGCGCGGCCGGCTTGTCGCCACGTTTCTCGAAGAGCTCGCCGCTGCGCATATAGGCATTCGCAACGAGATCGGCCTGCGCGCGGTAGAGCGTGTAAACGCGCTGGTAGTAGGCGATCGCCTGCGCGCTGTCGCCCGCCGACTCGCGGATCGCGCCGAGCGCCGAGAGCGCCTCGGCGTGCGGTCGTCCGCGCGCTGATTTGAGCCGCAGCAAACCTTCGAGCCGCTCCGCCGCCGCGTCGGCCCTGCCGAGTGCGGCGAGTATGTTTGCCGAGTCGAGCGTCGCGCGCGTGCCGAGCGGGTGGGTGGGCGTTTCGTTCACGATCCGCTCGAGCCAGTCGAGCGCTCGGTCTCGCCGGCCCTCCGCGAGTGCGATCTGCGCGAGACCGTGGAAAGCCCACGCGCGCTCGAACGATGCGGGATACTCCTCGAGCAGCCGCGTGTAGTATTTCTCGGAGTCTCCCGAGCCGATCGACTGCAGCGCCGCGCCCACGCGGCCGAGCCCGGTGGCATCGAGCCGCTCGACCGGCGCGCGCCCGGCGATCTCGAGCAGGACGGTCTCGGCCTGGTGCGGTCTGTTCGCTTTCGCGTGCGCGTCTGCGAGCCAGAGGCTGAAGCGCGAGTAGAGCGTGAGCTTTCCCGCCGAGGCCGCGGATTCGCGCTCCGCCTCGACCCAGTCCGCGAACACCTTCGTGCCGAGCAGTCCCGCAGCGGCGACCGAACCTGCGGCGTCCGCCACGCGCGCCCGCTTGTGCAGTCGCTCGAGCGCGGTGATCAGGGGTTGGAATTCGCCCGAGCGCGGGTCGTCGCCGAATCGCGCGATCGCGTCGAAGAAAACGGGAAACGCCTCGGTCATCCGCTCCTGCTGTGTGCGCGCCCAGCCGATCCAGTAGAGTGCCTCGCCGACGCGGGCATCGCCCGGCAGGTCGGGCCGCGCGGCGTAGCGCGTGAAGAAATCGGCGAGCCTTTCGTAATCCTCCTCGGCGCGCAGGATCTTGCCGGTCTGGAACGCGGCGTAGACGAACAGCGTCGCGTTCTCCACCGGCACCAGCGCGAAGAGCGCCTTCGCGTCGTCGAGCTTGCCGAGCGCCATGTCGATGTCGCCGAGCAGCACGCGCGCCTCGTCCTCGCGCGTGTGGTGCGGAAACCGTTTCAGGAAATCCGCGGCGGCCTCCGCCGCCTCCTCGTTGCGACGCATCGCGTAGAGCGCCGTCGCCCGCCGGTGCAGCACCTCGCCCTCGAGCGGACGGCCTTTCTCGGCCTTGGCGAGTGCCTCGAGCTCATCGAGAGCCACGGGATAGTTTTTCTGGAAGTAGTGCGTGAGCGCGTGCCAGAGCCGTGCGCTCGATGCGAGCGGGCCGCTCGGAAACTCGTTCGAGCATTGCGCGAAATCCACGCGTGCGTCGGCGAGCCGGTCGAGCACGGCATTGCAGTAGCCGCGGGTGAAGAGGAAGCGTGGCCGCATCTCGTGCTCGGGGTAGTTCGCGATCAGGTCGCCGAGCACGGCGACGGCCTCCTCGTGGCGTTGCTGCTGGAGGTGCGCCTCGGCGATCATGTAGAGCGCAGTCGGCGCGAGCTCGGAGAATTTGTTGCGCTCGACGAACACGCGCGCGATCGCGAGCGCCTCGTCCCAGCGGTTCAGCGCTGCGGCGGCGAGGATCCAGCGGTAGTGCGACTCGGTGCGCAAAGCGGTCTCGGTGCCGGTTCCCGTCGCGAGACCCTCCAGCAGAAGCCACGCCTCGTGGTTGCGCCCGCCGAGCAGGAATGCCTGTGCCTGTCGCATGCGGAGCGAGTCTGTGTAGTCCTCCGCAGCCTCGAGCGAGACGAGTTGCCCCTCCACGCGGCCGATCAAGCCGCGGTAGAACTCCACCCACACCGCACCCGCACCCGCGGCCGCTGCCGGCGCGCGCTCGGCGAACACGCGCCGCAGATCGGCGAGCCGCACGCGTTGCGCGGCGACGAGCCGATTCTTCGGCAGCACGAGCCGGAAGGCAGCGATCGCGTCGGCCGCGTTGCCCGCGCCGAGCCAACGGTCACCCGCCTGCATCGCGGAGAACGCGAGCATCCCCAGCTCGGGCATCGTGTCGACGGCCCATGGCGTGCCGAGCAGAAGCTCGCGCGTGCGCGTCGCATCGCTCACCTCGATCGCGCGCTGCAGCGCGCGCAACCGCGCCTGGGTGCGCAGGAGCGAGGAGGGCGCGTTGGCGGCGACATCGGCTAGGACGGCGTGGCCCTCGGGATCGCGGCCGAGTTTGAAGAGCAACTCGGCGCGCTGACCCTGCGCGAGAGCGGCCTGCGCGGTGCCGCCGAAATCGGTGATGAATTCCGCGAAGCGTTTCTCGGCGTCGCCGTCGCGGCCCTCGCCCATGAGCGCGAGCGCGGAGGCGTAGAGCACGAAGCTGCGCTGGCCCGCCTCGTCGGGAAAGCGCTCGAGAAACTCGTCGAAGCTGCGCGTCGCGTCGCTCGCGCGACCGGCGCGGAGTTGGGCGTAGCCGCGGAGCGGGAGCACCTTTCGCGGGAGCGTGCCCTCGGTCCATTGGGGCTCGCGGCCGAAGTCGCGCTCGATCGCGCCGAACGCATCGGCCGCGGGTGCGAACCGGCCGCCGCCGAACTCGGTGACCGCGCGCTCGAGCAGCTGCGGGAGCGTGTCGCTCGTGAGCTGCGGCGAGGCGCCCGCGGTTCGCGACTGCGCGAACGCGTTCGCAGCCGTTGCGAGTGCGACGACGATGCAGGGGATGGCGGCCCGGGAGAACACGCGCGCCGGGAGCGTCGGCGGCGGGCGCGGATGAGGCAAACCTAGAAAGTTATATAGTGTCCAGGATCCGGGTTCTCGGGTCTTGGGTCTGGGGAAAGAGCGTGTAAGGACACGCCCCTACTTCGGACCAGGCAAAGGCACCCGTGCTCGGAGAGCCCGGGCTACCTATCAAACCTCGATTCGCATTTCGCGAGCAGTCGCTCAGCCGCCGAAGGAGATCTTGTCGACCGCGTAGTTGAGCTCGGCCCAGCCGGTGACTTTGTAGCCGCCGCCTTCGGAGAGGTCCTCGAGATCCTTGTCGTAGCGGAAGCGGTAGCCGTTGCCGTTAACGCGCACCGAGCGGCCGACCGCGGCGCCGGCGATGTAGCCGGAGGTGCCGCCGCCGTTCATGACGAGATCGGCGTTCGGCGCGTAAATCGCACCGGTGAGATCGCCGTTGCCGCCGACGGTGATCGACTGGCGGCCGCCTGCGGCATAGCCGGCCTGCGTGAGTGTTCCGTAGACCTGGAGGGCCTTGGGCTTGTAGGGCGCGTTGAGCGAACCGTTGCCGCTGATCGAGACATTGCCGCCGACGTAGAGCTTCGCGGTTCCCACGCCGGTGTAGTCGGTGTGCGTCCAGAGACTGCCGGATTTCGTGGAGACTCTGGTCGTGCCGTCGACGACGACGAGCGCTGCATTGCCGGCGACCGAGAAGGTTGTGGAGACGTCGAACTCGACCGGGCCGACGACCATCAGCGTCTTGCCGTTCGGGATGCTCACGGAGGCCAGCTGATAGCGCACGGTGTTGGTGCCGGTCTGGTCGCCCACGATGATGAGGCCCTGCGCGTTGGCCGCGGGAAGCGATGTCTCGATGATTGTGCCCGCCCCCGCCGGCGGCACGGTGACGTCCGGAAAGTCCTGCGTGTAGTCGTATGCGATCCGGTTCGTGTCGATCACGTTGCTCCCATGCATGATCACGCCGTCCTGGCCCGATGCGGTGGAGGGTCCAAGGATCTGGCCCTGGATCGTATTGACGAATCCGGCCTGCGAACCGGCGCCGATCGCGACGTTGCCGTAGATGTCGGCCGCACTGCCGAGGGAGATGTCGCCGATCTCGATCGCGGTGCTCGCGACGGTGATCTCGTAGCCGCGGGGCGAGGAAACCGGGTTGCCAAGCGAGGAGCGGTAGCTGTCGATCTCACCGCCGTTGAGCGTGAGTCGGTCCTTGGCCACGAGGCCGTTGGCAAAAAGGCCGCCGGTGGAGAGGCGCACGCGGATCTGCTTGCTCACGGGCGAGCCGACCGGCGGGACGACGACGCCCTCGGAGACGACCACGGGATTCGGCGTGTTTGCGGAGGTGACCCGGATGCGGAAGAAAGCCTTGTTGCCCTGGGAGTCTGTGTAGATCGGGCTGTCGACGCTGCCAGCGAAGTTTTTGGTCGATGCATCTCCCGTCCACGCGTTGGAGGGAAGCGTCCAGGAATTTTTCAGGCACCACACGGCGTATTCGGCTCCCGACTCGGCGAGATTGAAGGCGGTGTTGAGGTGGAAGGCGCGCTGCGTGTGGCGCATCGACTGCGAGGTGAGCGAAATGTAGCCGCCGGCCATCATGGCCAGGGCGATGGCAAGCGTCATGGCGACAATGACAACGGAGCCGCGGTCACTGCGCGCACGGAGGGCCGGGGTGCGGCCAAGGTCGAGAGAGGAATTCATGGGACGAGACTGAACGGGCTGGGAAGGTGGATATACTACTCGAACCGTGGCGCTTGGCGCATGGGGTGTTTGCCCCTCCCCCACGGGTAAAACCCTCCGCCTGGCAGCGGGTTATTGCTCGGGGCTTTTGCCGGGGAAGATGAGGCCATCCGGGCACGCAGGCCCAGACGGTCGTGCGAGGGTGCCCGCCCTCCCGTGAGGCGGGCATCCGAAGCGGGAGCGCGGCCGGCCGCAGGCAGCTTTCGCAAATCCCGCTCGCCCAACCGCCCCCGACGGGAGCATCCTGCCTGCGAGGTCCATGCGCA
>Ga0315910_10005626_pt1 | contig 10242 bp, 13 predicted proteins | sample EdamamesoilMG_FD_204470 | JGI IMG/M metagenome (GOLD analysis project Ga0315910, IMG submission 204470) | Garden soil microbial communities collected in Santa Monica, California, United States - Edamame soil | ecosystem: Environmental > Terrestrial > Soil > Garden | place: USA: California... | reverse complement strand
TGGACCAGTTCGGAAGCGCAGCGGTTCGATCATGGATGGATATGTTAGCAGCAAACGTACCAATCCCTTGGGCAGGCCGGTTCCGTCGCGGCTGCGCACGACAACTGACTGAAACCGCTGGCTTTGTCCCCCATGTGCCAGCGCACTGCGTCACAGACCGTGTGCCAGACCGTGCCGGGTTGGGCCTTTTCACCGACATTCTGAACTTGTCCCCTGCGAGTCCGGAGTGCTCTAAGAATCAACGCCCGATACGCCACGCCCATTCAGCCGGTTCCCAGGTCGCTTCAAGCGGTCCAGCCAGCACCGGATCGAGGAACATTTGCACGGCCCTCGTCGCTTCGTCGAGCGTGGCCCAAGGGAGCTGATCCTCACGCGCCATCGCTTCGTAGGGCGCTTTCCACGTTTCGAGAGGTGCCGGAAGCGTGGTGGGAACCAAGTGGGTCTTGCGGAACGTAAAGGTCTGCTCGACCGCTGCCCGGAGTCGCCTCGCATCAAGCTGTCGGACTGTCGCGAGCAGCGCGAGATCAGGTAGGTCCTTCACCCGCGAGTTGGGTCGCTGTCGCGGCATCGTGTATGCGTGAAGCTTTTCGGCGATGTGTGTCTCGATCGGGTAGAGTCGGAGGGCGGGGGGCGTGACGCCGGCAAAGGCGAGCACATCTTCGGCCGTGATGATCTCAGGTTCACCGAAAATCGGATCGCCGAATGCGACGTCCACACCGAAAGGTTGCCCGTAAATTTTGCCGGCAAGCTTGCACTCTGCGCGAAAGCGAAGCCCTTCGTACTGCATCCCGTCGTTCTGGATCTCAGGATGGTCCTGGTCCGGCCCGAACTCGAAGGTCATGAAGTCGCCCAGGTTCCTGCGACCAGCCTCTTGCAGCAGCGCGAGTATCTGGTCAGCAGACCCATCCACTCGGAGATCGACGTCTTTTGTGGTGCGTGCGCGTTCAAGACGCAACTCGAGCACGAGCCCGCCCTTCAGCATCGCAGCATCTCCGAGCACCGCGACGATACGGGCAAGAAAGCGGTCAAAGACGAGAAGCTGGCGCTTGCGCGCGAACTCCCCGCCAGTCGCGCTCGCAGAGCGGAGCCGCTGTTCGAGCGCCTGCTTGAAGCCCTCGGGCGAAGCGTACGTGCGCACGGTCACGCCGCGAGTCCTCCGAAGGGCTTGAGCGCGAGTTCGACATCCCCGATCTCGCTCCGTGTAACGAGCCCTCGCCGAAGCGCTTGCTGTGCTGCCTGCCGAAGCAGCTCCGGGGATAGCCCGCTTACCGCGCAGTCGTTGAGAGTACGGCTCGGACTCGTGGCTGGCACAGGCCCGAACCACGATCGTTCATCCGTTGCCACGTCAGCGTGGTGGAGCTCGACGCCGCTTGGAACTCGAAACCGACGCGGACGCCACGCTGCAGGTAGCGTGAGATGCACCTGGGTCGGCAGCACGTCCGAAAGGCCATGCAGGGACAGGGCGGTCTGATGAGAGATGACGCCAGCCTGCTCGGACCAGAGCCAGGCGGTGACGAGCTCCTCGTGGTCGGCGGCGGGGAAATGAACGAGTCGGTAGAGCCCGCGCTGGGCTCGCGTCATGCGGCCGGATTGGATGTGTTTTCGCAGAAGCTGGCTCGAGTAACCCGCCTCGGCTGCCTGTTTTGTGGTGAAATACCCGGACTGGCTAACGGCGACCTCGAAAAGCCGGTCCCAACTCGGTCTCTCAGGCTCCAGCTGGCTCACGCACGAAACGTAACTCTTAGTTTAGTTTTGTGCAAAGGAAAACTGCAAAGCGCGCGGAGAAAACGGCGGAGAAACGTGCGACTCAAGTCCTACGGAATCCTTCCGAGCGTCCAAGGGCGGCTGGCAAGTTCCAAGTCGTCCCTCGCTCGCTCCGATGTGACCTGACGCTCTAAGATCCCCAATGTAAGCATTTAGCAATTCCGCTGGCACAGTATCTTAGGTCTTTGTAACCTGGTAGTGCTTGGACGTCTCGCAACGACCCGATGACCTGTCGTCAGACTACCACGCAGCGGTCGTTCACCTCGTTTGGAACATCAACCGGAAGAGCAAGGAACGCACGCTGCTATGTGGTGCCGTTGAGCTTCTTCCACGGGAAGTACCCGCGCCACTGGAAGTGGCGGAACGCTCTTGCACGCTGAGCGGCGAACACTTCCTCTACGCGACAGATCGCGTCCTGCCCTTGGCCGCGGCACTCACTTGGTACGAGCAGGCGAAAGCGGGGAGTGCGCCGCGTCCAGATCGCGCGGGAGCACTCAACGCCCAAGGGAGCGACCGTTTCGCAAGCATGGTGGTGGACGAGGAGCCAGAAGCGCCAACGTTCTGCTTGGCGGCGCGATCCGTCCCATTCGCCGCCGGCTGGCACTGTTGTTCTCGCACGCGGCACCTGATAGCGCGTAGCTTCCGCATCGATCAGCTTTGGACTGACGCCGAGTTGGCAGCAGCGTGTAGCTGGCTGGAAAAGGAAGTTCATTTCGACTTCACGCACACTCCAGAATTCTGGGGAAGCACTCATCTCATTGCGCCGAACCCGGTGTTTCGAGAACTTGGCAGGCGCCTGGACAGAACCAAGACTCCGCGTGAGCTTGTCCTCTGCCCCACGTATCGTCTCGGCATCGAACCCACGGCCCTGCAGTTTGAGCTGGAGGGAACGGGCCCGATGGGGCACGTCTTCGCTATCAGAACGCAGCTCGTTCAAGGGACGACGCGGATCCCTCTCCCATGTGAACCAGGTGAGTATCACGAGCGCGTCATCGACCCGAAGCGAGGCCTCATCTACGAGCTCGGTCCGTTCACGTTTCCAGGTTCTTTCTCCACCACAATCAACCTAGTCTCGTCCACGCGGCACGTGTCGATCCCTTTGGCCGACGGAAGTTCTGGTGACTTCGAAGTACCGCTCGTCGGAAGCCTGCGGCAATCGATCACTACTGGTGATGCGACGCAAGACACAAATGCCGTCCAGCGGCTGCGTGAGGCAGAGCGCATTCGCGATCAACGTCAGGCCCGCGATTCCGGTCAGCGATGGTTTCGTGATCAGGTTCCCGATGCCACCGACGAACTGAGGAACTTGGTCGGTGGTGCAACAAGACGCATCTGGGTGGCCGATCCGTACTTCTCGCCCGAAGACATCCTTCGTGTTCTGGCTGCCTCTCGCGATCCTCAAGTGCCAATTCTCGTGCTTGCTGGGGGTGACCACCTGCGCTCACATGCGTCGGGGGTAGAACTCGGAGACGCTCTCGAGGCCACTCTGAGCACATGCGCAACCCAAGGCCGGATGAACCCTGTGACCATTCGCGTGATGCGGGGGTCCCCGCCGCCACTGCACGATCGGCTGTTGTTGGTGGACGATGCGCTTTGGATGCTGGGCTCGTCCCTGAACGCATTCGGAAGCCGCGGGACGATGCTCTTGAAGGTTCCGGACCCTGATCCGGTTCTGCTGGACCTTCGACGGATGTGGGACGACGCGGAGGGGTTCGCGGCTTGGCTGGTCACGCGGCGCGCGGCGCGCGCTGTCCCACGGAGCTGCGACGACGATGAGTAGCATCGCGTCGTCCGGTTTGAACGACGCGACACTCAAGTCCGGCCTGGTGGCTGCTCTGGCAGCGCTTAGGCAAGAAGAAGAGGGGAGCTCTCGGTTCGGGCCCGACGCCGACTCGCTCGTGGAGGAATTCTGCACAGGCGGAGGGCCCATTCCTGATTCCTCGAACATCGCGGCCTGGGAGCAGGTTGCTGTGCTCCTTGCTCGTGCCACCTTCATGGCTAGACCGGGGCAAGCAAGCGTCGCGTTTGCCGCATCCAAGCTGAGGAGAGCTCCCAGGCAAGCAATTGATCGATGCTTCGATGAGCTACTTGGTCTCCTGCGCCGAGCCCCCGATACCGAGCGGATGCAGTGGGAAGAAACCCTCGGACGCGAGCCGGCCCGGACGACCGAGACAAGGCCAACCGGCCCGGTGCACGTGACCCAGTCATCGGTAGCTTGGGAGATTTGCGACTGCCTACAGCTGTGGAGCGAAGACACAGTTGGCTTCGACGACAACGGAACCTGGGCGCCGTTCAGCCTCTTGCGCCGATTGGACCTCACGACCTGGTTCGACGCCGTTGACCGGTGGAAGGACCCGAGATTCGTTCAGTCAGCGCTGCGATTCGTCGAGCACCACGTACAACCGAGTGACTTGCTGACGCTGCTCAGTCGCGCCCAGCCGTGTCTCGACGATGGTGGCACGCCATTGCCAGCGGCAGGAGCGATCGTGCTCTGCCAGACGATCCAGTTCGCCGCCCAGATGCTCCACGAACAGGATCCTGATGCTGCGCATCGCCTTCTCGAGGACTTCGTATCGACTCTCCTGAACCGGGTCGATGGCGTCGCTCTCGCACTTGCCCTTGCATCTGACCTGGGTATCCGCGTCATCGGTGAGGGACACTACGTCCGACCTCACCTCAAAGAGCTTCGGGAAATCCTCATGCAGGCGCTCCGGCACCGAAGGCTCTCCGTGCGGGACCAGCGGTCATTTTTCAGCCAGCGGAAGCGGGCGCCAAAGGGAAGAGCGGGCGGTGTCCGCCGCGCTAAACAGGCTCTGCTCGTCGCCGCGCAGCTGATGGACGGGCGGTCCGACGACGCCGATGCGCTCATGGCGTGGCTCGTCGACGTGCTGCAAACGGACGAGGTCTGGAGCGCGTGGGGCAGCAGTACAAGAGAGCTCGTGATGGCATTCGCCTCAGCCTTCGACGGAGACAACGCCGGTGCCCGCAAACGCGTCCGGATGGCGTTCGCTTCTCTCGAGTTTCAGCGACGCTCGGTCCAGCATCGACACCGCGAATCTGACCTCACGTTTCCTAGCATGCTCCTGCTCCTTGTACTCGCTGCACTCTGCGAGACGAGCCAAGCCAGCGGGTCGGAGGGGTGCCTCGACGACCTTGCCTTTGGTCGGTCGCAAGCCTTCCGCGTCGCGCTCACGGCGACCACCGTCCCAGGCGCGACCGTCTGCCCATGGCAGGTCACTGCCATCTTCTGCGTAATTGGGTGCGCGAGATTCGGGTTGGACGATTCTCGAACTGCCGAGCTGCTGTCCCCGGTGATCGGCGATCTCGACGTGCTTGCTCACGTTCTGACAAGGCTGGCCCCAGTTGCGTCTGGAACGGACATGCGCGTCTGGGTGGAGCGACAGCTAAAACGTCCCATTGCGGAGGTCATCGACGATGCTGCTGGTGCTCGAGGGGCCTCCACGATAGCTCCGGAGGAGTCGATCAGAGACTGGATCCGAGCGGCGCTTGATCCGGCACGAGAAGTCGAACCATCGTCAGGCACGAACAACACGCCGTAGGCCAACCGGACCGGGCAGTGCAGGCCCACGATACCTCTCGGGTCTCACCCCTGACCCGTGCCCTCAAGCCCAAGAACGACCCTAAAGGTGTGACCGCGAACTGGCACCACACTTCCAGAGATGGCCTCGGCGGAAGCCAACTCCACGCCAAATGGAGCTACTCTCAGTTACCCAATAGTTTCCCAAACGAAGGGGATCTGGTGTCCAAATGTGTCCCGATATGTCCAATTCTCGAACTAACCAAAACCAAAAACCCAGCGTCTTCTTTGCAGAAAACACTGGGCTTTATGTGAGGCGAGGACCGGATTCGAACCGGCGTGTGACGGTTTTGCAAACCGTTGCCTAACCGCTTGGCTACCTCGCCGACGGGGCGCGAAAGTTGGCATGCCCGGTGATTCGGATCAAGAGGGGAACGCCTGGCCGACCCGTTTCAGTCATTTTGACCGCTAAAGTCAGTTTGACAGCGGGTTCCCCGCTCATTTCTTGGGGGCCTCGGTCTCATCCTCAGCCAAGTAGGAGAGGATGGCGTCGTCCAAAGACTTTTCATCGATCCCCACCTCCCCAAAGATGCTGGCTGCGTTGGGAGGCGGAGCCGAAAAAATGGACGCGGGTCGTGAGGGGGCATAGGGCTTGTTGCCCGGGAGGGCGGCCGGCTGAGCTGCCACTTCGGCAAACCCCTCGACCGCTGGGGTCTCCTGGACCGCAGCCGCGACCGCTCGCCCGGGGGCGTTCACGCTTGGAACCTTGCTGGTCTGTCCAAAGGTCCCCGCCTGGACTTCCCGCAAGAATTGCTCTGCCAAGGGCCGAATGGCTTTGCCCGCAAGGGTGCTGGGTTCGTCTTCCTCGAAGCCAATCAGGTCATCCAGTTCACCCGAGCGCAGGGCCACGAACATGGCCTTGTGCTGCTCCTTCATCATGTTCTTGACCACGGGGGCCATATCCTCACGCTCCAGATGCTCTGAGTAGTCGGTGCGCGTGGACTTGACGATGCGACCACCATCGGCAAACAAATGGGTCATGATGCGTGGGCTAGCTATGCCCGAGTCCTCCGTTTGGATGTGAAAGATTCGGCCGCGGTGCCGAACATTGTTGTTGTATCCAAGGAGTGGGGGGGGTGGCATGATGACTAGACGCCGCTCAGGTCGAGTGAGGATCGTATCATGGCTGAGCGCATTGCGAAGGGTCACCTTCGCAAAGAACCAGACCAACGAAGGGCCACCGTCGCAATCGCCAGACCAGCGAAGGGGCACCGTCGCAATGAACCAGACCAGCGAAGGGGCACCTTCGCGTCGCTCGGTTTACTGATGAACTCCAATATCCTACTTGCTGCGCGCTGCTCAAGCTGCGGGCGGCGCTTCCACAGCCGCTTCGGCCCATCAGCATCACCCACCCGCATCTCAGCACTGCAGCGACGGTCCGCGCAGGCTCCGCGCCTAGTGATTCGCCTCGTCCATGCGCCGCATGCCTTCCAGCAAAAGCCCCTCGGGTGAGCCTTGAATGACTTGTTGTTCAGCGCGAAAGTTGGGGTCGAGCGCAAATGTACCCGTCTGCAGCCGCAGCATGGCGTAAAATGCTTCTTCGCCGCGCTGGTTCATCCACAGCGCGTTGAAGATCATCCCGTCAGAAAAATGGATCTCGCCCTGCTCCTGTCCGGAGCGGATCTTGAGCGACCCGGATTTGCGACCGTGCCACAGAACTTGAACCATGTCGGGCAATCCCATTTCGGTAAGTGAACCGGACACGCCGCGCGAGATGCCGCCCTGGGTGGCTTCGCGTTCCATGATCTGGCGCAACTTGGCTACCAGCAAATCTGCCGAGATGGGTTTTTGCATGTAGTCGGCCGCGCCCAGCTCAAAGGCGCGACGAGCATCGGCGCTGCTGCTGCGCGAGGTCACGAAGATCCAGGGCAAGCGCTTGCCCCAATCGTGCTTGCGCACCTCGGTGATCAGAGCAAACCCGTCGGTGTTGGTGCCCAAATCCAGCTCGCTCACCGCCACGGCAAATTCCCCGGATTGCAGCAGCTTGAGAGCTTGCTCCGCGGAGTGGGCCTGTTGCACCTCAAAACCTTGCTCCACCATGCGCAGCTCCAGCACCGTGGTCTCTTCCGGATCGGGATCGACCAGCAGAGCGCGATGACGATTGGCGAGCAAACGGGCCTTCAAATCTTCACCCGTCACGGTGTGCTTGAACAAGTCGACCAAGTTCGGATCAAAGACCGAGCCCTTGTAGCGCGCCAGCACTTCACAGGCCTCGACGGGACGCAGCGCTTTGCGAAATGGGTTACGGGGGTTTTGCGTGAGGTCAGCGTAGGTGTCGGCAATGGCCAAGATGCGCGCGCCCAAAGGGATGTCTTTGCCCTTCATGCCGTGCGGGAAGCCCTGACCATCAAAGCGCTCATACATGCCTTCGACCGCGGTCTTGGTGTCCGCGGTGAGCCCCACCGCCTCCATGAGTCGCGTGGGCGAGCTGTAGTTCTTGCGTGCTTGTGAGGCGTGCCCTTCGTACTCCGCTACGTTGAGCGCCGTCAGGTGGTAGGCGCCGGCCTTGCCCAAATCGTGCAAAAAAGCGGCAATTTGCAGCGAACTCAGCTGGCTTCCGCTGAGCCCGATGCGCTCGGCCAGTTTTTGGATCAACCGCGATACCTGCGCCGAGTGGCCACGCAAATCCTGGCGCGAGTTCTCGATCAAGCTGACAAGCACGTTCAGGCTCTCGATGTAACCTTGGTCGCTGAGCGCCCGCGCCGCCTTTTCGCCGCCGCTGCGCAACTCGCCTTCGGTCAGCACACGTTCACGCGGCCGGTCTTCCCGCGCCAGCGCCACGGTCATGCTCTCATCACTCACCAAGTTACGCTCGTAGACGTCGAGCATATTGGTAAACTGCGCGTGTGCGTTGCGATCGAGGTTGGCAAACGCATGAATATCGCCGGAATAGGCCTTGGCCACCGCGGCTTTGACCGCGCGGGGTCGCGCGACAAACGTGCGCACCTGTTTGACGCCCGACACCAATTTGATTTCATCAATGGCCCGCTCATTGTCCGGGTCGGCCGTGACGATGCTGAGCACACCGGCTGCCTTGTCGAACAACACCGGAAACACGCCGTGGCTCACCGCCAGCTTCTTGGGCACCTTGTCCAAGGTCGCCCGGTCGATGTCTGCTTTGGCCAGCTTCTCCGTGGAGACGAAGCGCGTCTTGTAGATGCCCGCCAAGTATTTGAGCAGCGGGGCCTCCGCGACCATGTTATTGTCGATGAGCGCTTCCTCCAGCCGGTCACCAAAGGCCTGCACGTGATTCAGGGTGGCCTCCCGTTGCTCCTCCGTGATGATTCCGTCGGTCACCATGCGGTCAAGCAAGCGCTGATTCAGTGGAGCATTCATCGTCGCGAATTCGCCTCAAACATTCCCGGGGCATCCCGGGTCCCTATCAATCGTAGGCCCAAAATTTGGCCATGGCGAGCCCGTAACACAAGGAATTCCCGCTGAAATTCCCTACATCCGGGGCATGGACGTGGGTAGCTTCCCCACCTCGGGTCGGCAGCTTTAGGCCTTCAAACGGGCAGGATGAAGCAGGGGTCACCGGGGCCAACTTGACGCCCCCCCGTACAGGAGCTACCTAACGCGCCCCTTTCGGAGGGTCTGTGCAGAAGCATGGCCCGCTCGCCTACCCAGGCCAAGCGCGCCTTTGACCAAGCACAACTCACCGGGGGAGACCCACTCAGCGGGCAGGCCAGTTTGGCTGCGCTCCTGGGACCGGGGCCCGAGCCAATCTACGTATTTACGCATGATGTGTGGGACTATCACCGATAGCACCGCGCTGACCTACGAAAATACCCGCTTGGTGGGGACCCTTTCATTTGAAACACCCGCCCAGCCAAGCTTGGGCATCACTTAAGGACCCCAAAACAATGCGCACCTACAACGCAAAGCCTGCAGAAGCTCTCGCAGCACGCAAGTGGTGGGTACTCGACGCTGAAGGTCAGCCCCTCGGTCGAGTCGCCAGCAAAGTCGCCAGCATTCTGCGCGGCAAACACAAGACGATGTTCACCCCCCACGTGGACACCGGAGACTTCGTCGTGGTCATCAACGCCGCCAAGGTCAAGGCCACCGGCAACAAGCTCGACCAAAAGAACTACTACTCGCACTCGTTCTACGTTGGTCACCTCAAGACCACCTCCCTGCGCGATGTGCTCGAGCGCAACCCCGAGCTCCCCATCCGCCACGCCGTCAAGGGCATGTTGCCCCACAACGTTCTCGGCCGTCAGCTGATCAAGAAGCTGAAGGTCTACGCAGGCAGCGAGCACCCGCACGCCGCCCAACAACCTCAGCAACTTTCGCTCTAAGCCAGGCAGGAAAAATCAATGACTGAAACAGCAACCTACGCCACCGGCAAGCGCAAGACCGCTGTGGCCCGTGTTTGGATTTCTCCTGGCAGCGGCCAGGCTACCGTCAATCGCAAGCCCATCAGCGAGTATTTTGAGCGTGAGACGTCTGTGATGATCGCACGTCAGTCGCTGGAGCTGCTCGAGCTCGCCGACAAGTACGACGTCAAGGCGTTCGTCGCTGGCGGTGGCCATAGCGCCCAGGCTGAGGCAGTACGTCACGGCGTGGCACGCGCCCTGTGCGCCGAGGACGCAGAGCGTCGCAAGGTGCTCAAGCGCGCCGGTCACTTGACGCGCAACAGCCGTAAGAAAGAGCGTAAGAAGCCCGGTCAGCCGGCAGCTCGTAAGAAGTTCCAGTTCAGCAAGCGCTAACTCTACGCGGGTTTACTACCGCAACTTCTTGCACAAGAGCGCGGGCCGGGGTTCTCCGGTCCGCGTTTCTTTTTTGGGGGGCGCCTCACGTTTGAGCAGCGCCCGATCCACTTGCCCCTGCGTTACCTCACCTTTACCCTTCTCCACTTGCCCATTTTGCCGCCATGTCTC
>Ga0315910_10005625_pt1 | contig 10243 bp, 9 predicted proteins | sample EdamamesoilMG_FD_204470 | JGI IMG/M metagenome (GOLD analysis project Ga0315910, IMG submission 204470) | Garden soil microbial communities collected in Santa Monica, California, United States - Edamame soil | ecosystem: Environmental > Terrestrial > Soil > Garden | place: USA: California... | reverse complement strand
GCTCGCGACGATGTCGGGGAACTACTACCTGTTCGCGCTCAAGCGCTCGGGGCTCTACACGGCGCTGCAGACGGCCAAGCTCCTGTTCGAGGTCGGGATGAACGTGCTCCTGATGGGCGTGCTCGACCTCGGGGTCACGGGCTTCCTGCTGAGCATGCTGGCGGGCGAGGTGCTGACCTCGCTCGGGCTCGCCGGCTGGATGCTGTGGCGCGTCCGGCCGCGCATCGAGCGCGCGATCCTGCGTCCGATCCTGGCCTACGCGGCGCCGCTCGTGCCGGTCGGGATCCTGCAGCTCGCCCTGCACCAGGCCGACCGGCGCATCGTGCTCGAGTTCCTGGGCCAGGAGCCGGCCGGGGTCTACGGCTTCGGCTTCCGCATCGCCTCGCTGGTCACGGCGGTCGTGCTCGGACCCTTCATCGTGACCTGGCAGCCGTGGATCTTCGCGGTCGAGGACCGCGCCGAGCGCGCGCGCCTCGTCGGACGCGTGGGCACCTACGCCGTGCTCGCCATCGGCGTGGCCAGCCTCGGGGTGATCGCCATCGGGCGCGAGGCGGCCCTGCTGCTGGCCGGCGATCCGGCCTTCCACGCGGCCTGGCGCGTCGTGCCGCCGGTCGCCGCGGGCTACGTCCTGTGGGCGCTCTACAACCTGACGCAGATCCCGCTCTTCCTGGAGAAGCGCACCGGGCCGCTGGTGGGCATCAACCTGGCGGCGGTGGCCCTCAGCGTGGGGCTCAACGTGCTGCTCGTACCGCGCCTCGGCATCCAGGGAGCCGCGCTGACCACGCTGGTCACGTTCTCGGCGCTGGCGGCGCTGGGCATGCTCGCCAGCCGGCGCACGGCCGGCGTGCGCTTCGAGCTCGGACGCCTCGGGCTGGTGCTGGGCGGAGTGCTCGCGGGCGGCGCGGGCGCCTACGCGCTCGACGGCTTGGAGGTGGCTGGTCGGCTCGGGCTCGTGACCGCGCTCCTGGCCAAGCTCGCGCTCTTCGCCGCCCTGGCGGGCGCGGCCTGGAGCGTGGTGCTGGCGCCGGACGAGCGCGCGCGCTTCCGGGCCTGGCTCGCGCGTCGCCTCGGGCGCGCGAGCGGAGCACCCTGAGGCGCCTCACACCTCCAGCAGGCCCTCGCGGATCGCCAGGCGCGCCAGCTCGGCGGCCGAGCTGCAGCCCAGCTTGCGCTGCAGGTTCTCGCGGTGCTTCTTGGCGGTGCCCAGGCTGATGTCGAGGGCCGAGGCGACCTCCTTGTTGCTCTTGCCGAGGGCCAGGAGCTGGAACACCTCGCGCTCGCGCGGGGTCAGGCCCGCGAGCCGCGAGCGCCCCGTGGGCGCCGCCGCGCCGCCGCGCGCGCCGCGCACGAGGCCGGCCGCGACGCGCGGCGAGACGTAGGGGTCGCCGCGCTGCACGGCCAGGATCGCCAGGGCCAGCTCGGCCGGGTCGGAATCCTTCGAGAGGTAGCCCTCGGCCCCGCCCTCCAGCGCCTGCTGCACGAAGTTCTCGCCCTCGTGGTGCGTGAGCATGACGACCTTGGTGCGCGGCAGGTCCTTGCGGAGCTGCGGCAGGAGGTCGAGCCCGGAGAGCCCGGGCATGGTGATGTCGAGCACGACCACGTCGGGTCGCACGCCCTTGATCGCGATCAGGGCCGCGCGCGGGTCGCCGCTGTCGCCGACCACCTCCATGTCTTGGCGCGCGCCCAGGAAGCTGCGCAGCGCGGCGCGGATGATGGACTGGTCGTCGACGAGGTAGACCCGGATGCGAGAGCTCGGGACGCTTCCGTTGGCAGGGGGCATGGCGTGTCCTCCACCCGGAGTCTAGGACGGGGCGCGCGCGCTCACCCTCGCGGAAACGAGCCTTCCTGGCCCGTTACGCACTCGCCGCAGCGGGCCTGCGCACTTGGTCGGAGCGGGCCCCCTGGACCGGCAGGCGCACCCAGAAGGAGGCCCCCGGCAGCGAGCCCTCGTCGACGCCGATCTCGCCGCCGTGCTCGCGCACGACCTTGCGCGCGATCGCCAGACCCAGGCCCGTCCCGCCGGCCTTGGCGGTCACGAAGGGCTTGAACAGCTCGGCGCGCACGCTCGGGGGGATGCCGGGGCCGTCGTCCTCGACCCGCAGGAGCACGTGCCCGCGGCCCTCGGCCCGCGCGCAGACGCGCACACGCCCGCCGGGCTGCAGGATCTCGAGCGCGTTGCGCAGCAGGTTGATCAGCACCTCCTCCAGGCGCGCGCGGTCGCCGCGCACGCGCGGAAGGCTCGGCGGGCACTCGACCTCGAGCGCCAGGCCGGCGGCCTCGATCTCGGGCCGCAGGAGGCCCAGGACATCCTGCAGGACCTCGCGCGGGTCGAGCGGCTCGAGCTGGAGCTCCAGCGGGCGCGCGAAGGACAGCGTGCGGCGCATCGTGCGCTCGAGCTTGGCCAGGCGCGAGGCCAGGTCCTCGAGCACGCTCTTCTGGTCCTCGCCCAGGCGGTCGGCCACGGCCCGCAGGGCCAGGTTGACGGCCGTGAGCGGGTTCTTGATCTCGTGCGCGAGCAGCGAGGCCGACTCGCCGATCTGCGCCAGGGCCTCGTTCAGGGCCAGCTCGCGCGCGTGGGCCGCCTTGAGCGAGGAGATGTCGCGCCCCTCCGGCAAGAGGTACTGCACGGCGCCGGCGGCGTCGCGCACGGGCTTGAGCGAGAAGTCGACCCAGCGCTGGCGTCCGTCGCCGTCCACGTAGTCCACCTCGAAGCGCACGAACTCGCCGGCCGCGGCCGCGGCGATGGCCTGGCGCACGCGCTCGCGCCGCACCGGGTCCTTGCTCCACCAGGGCGTCTCCCAGAAGGGGCGGCCGACGACCTCCTCGCGCAGCGCGCCCACGCCGCGCAGGGCGCTGTGGTTCACGTCCAGCAGGGTCCCCTCGCGCGCCAGCAGGCCGACGAACTCGTACTCCTGGTCGAAGATCGCGCGCAGGCGCGCCTCGCTCTCGGCCAGGGCCAGCTCGGCCGCGCGCCGCGCGCTCACGTCGCGGAAGCTGCCGATGAAGAGCGGCTCCAGCTCGCCCGGCACGTCCACGCGCGAGACCGACAGCTCGATGCGCAAGAGGTGCCCGTCCTTGCGGTGCACGTCGAACTCGCGCGTGCGGTTGAGGATCCCCGTGTGGCCCGTCTGGCGGTAGCGCTCCAGGTAGGAGTCGTGCTGCGTGGCGTGCGGCTCGGGCATCAGCATCGAGATGTTGCGCCCGATCAGCTCCTCCGGCGCGTAGCCGAAGAGGCCCTCGACCGAGCGGCTGGCCTCGCGCATCAGGCCGTGCCCGTCGATCGTGATCAGCGGGTCGAGCACGCCGGTCAGCAGGGCGCGATGGCGCAGCTCGCTGCGCTGCACGCGCTGGGCCGAGAGCACCTGGGCCGTCACGTCCCGGGCATGGGAGATGAAGCGCCGCGGCGCGCCTTCCTCGTCGCGATAGGGCGCCACGGTCCAGTGCAGGTAGCGCAGCTCGCCGACGCGCGCGACCACGCGCGTCTCGATCAGGAGCAGGTTCTCGCCGCTGGCCTCGCGCCAGCGCTCGAAGGCGCGCCGCGCGGCCTCGCGCTCCTCCTCGTGCACGAAGTCGAAGAGCTGCTGGCCGAAGCAGGGCTCCGGGGCGCGCCCCAGGATGCGCTCGGCCGCGTGGTTGACGTACAGGATCCGCCCCTCACGATCGAAGATCGTGATCAGGTCCGAGGTGACGCGCCCGTAGAAGCGGAAGGCGGCGTCGAGATCGGCCGGACCGGGCCGGCCAGGCGGCGGGCTCGCTTCGCTCATGTTCCCGGCCTGCGAGGATACACCGTCGGACGTACGCCGAGTGCCGCGCTCGGCTACGAACTCGTGCGCACGGCAGCCCCGGCGCGGACGGCTAGCCTTGGTCTGGCCAGGCCCGCGCCTCCCGCGGAGAGCGCGCCATCATGACGATCGCCGCGATCTGCCAGCGCAACCTCGACACGGCCGACGCCGCCGAGAGCATCCAGTCGGCTGCCCAGCGCATGGGCACGCGCAACGTCGGGACCCTGATCGTGCTGTCCCCCTCGGGCCGCCCGGCGGGCATCCTGACGGACCGGGACGTGGCCGTGCGCGTGGCCGGGCGCGGACGCGATCCCTACGTGACGCGCGTGGCGGACGTGATGACCACCGAGCTCGAGACCATCGCCGAGGACGTGCCCGTCGAGGAGGCCCTGAGCCGCATGCGCGCGCGCGGGGTGCGCCGCCTGCCGGTCGTCGACCGGCAGGGCCACTGCAGCGGCATCGTCACCATGGACGACGTGCTGGCCCACCTCGTGCGCGAGTTCGGCGTGCTGGGGCGCCTCCTGTCGGTCAGCTCGCCCGGAGCGGACTGAGCCCCGATCCTCGCACGCCTCCTGATCCCGCCGAGCGCCCTACAGCTGCGCGTGCAGGTACCAGAGCCCGCCGCCCAGCAGCAGGATGTGCAGCGGCTCCCCGTTGCGCAGCAGGCTGCGTGCGAGCGACCAGGGCACGCGCTCGCCGTTGCCCGCGTAGGGCGTGAGCCGCGGCAGGAGCGCGCGCGTCTCGGCCGCCCAGCGGTCCCACTGGTCCGGGAACAGGCGGCGCAGCTTCTGGTCCTCGTAGCGGATCGTCTCGGGATAGAAGCCGAGCCACATCACGGCCGCCACCGGCACGCTCCACCACAGGCCCGAGGCCGCGCAGAAGCCGGCGCAGATGAGGGCGTTGCCCACGTACAGCGGGTGCCGGACGCGCGCGTAGGGTCCGACCGTGGCCAGGACCTCGTTCTTCATCACGAAGCCCGAGGCCCACAGGCGCACCAGCATCCCGAGCACGGCCAGCCCGGCCCCGAGCCACCACAGCTCCACGATCGGGCGTCCCGCCAGCGTCATCCAGGTGACGAAGGCCACGCCGACGAGCTGCCGGAAGCGACGGCGACGGTGGCGCAGGTCGTGGAGCAGCTTGGAGAGGCCCCCGCGCGTGCGCGCGGCAGGCGCGGACCCGGTGTCACCACCCGGGAGGGAACCGCCGACCGCTTCGCCTTGCTGACTCATGCTGCGCGTGCCCGCCGGCGCGGGCGCCGGTCGGGGCGTCATTCCAGCGCGGCAGCCGGCGCGCTTCCAGCGGGGAACGCTTTTCGCGCCCGCCCGCGCCGGGCCGGCGGGTGGGCGATGAGGGATTCGAACCCCCGACTTCGTCCTTGTAAGGGACGCACTCTGGCCGCTGAGTTAATCGCCCGGGGGAATGCGCCCCAGACGCTATCCTGCCCCGCCTTTTGGCTCCACTGGCGGCCCGCTGAGGGCCGAGAAGGTCGGCCTCCGCCGCTCACGCGGCCCGGCTCCCCCACCCTCCCCCTCCAGATCCCCGCCCCATGAGAATCGCGGTCATCGGCACCGGCTACGTCGGGCTGGTCGCGGGAACCTGCTTCGCCGAGAGCGGCAACACGGTCACCTGCGTCGACATCGACGAGAAGAAGATCCGGCGCCTGACGGACGGGGAGGTCCCGATCTACGAGCCCGGCCTGGAGGAGCTGCTCAAGCGCAACCTGCACGACGGCCGCATCAAGTTCACCACGCGCTACGAGGAGGCCATCCCGGGTGCCGAGGTGGTCTTCATCGCCGTGGGCACGCCCTCGGGCGAGGACGGCAGCGCCGACCTGAAGTACGTGCTCGAGGCCGCGCGCACCATCGCGCGCCACATGACGGGCTACCTGGTGGTGGTCGACAAGTCGACCGTGCCGGTCGGCACCGCGCGCAAGGTCGAGCAGGCCATGCGCGAGGTCACGCGCCACCCCTTCGACGTGGTCTCGAACCCCGAGTTCCTCAAGGAAGGCGCGGCCATCGACGACTTCCTCAAGCCCGACCGGGTCGTGATCGGCAGCGAGAGCCCGCGCGCCCGGGAGGTCATGGACACCCTCTACGGCCCGTTCGTGCGCACCGGCAACCCGATCCTGCACATGGACCGCGTCTCGGCCGAGCTGACCAAGTACGCCGCCAACGCCATGCTGGCCACGCGCATCTCGTTCATGAACGAGATCGCCAACATCTGCTCGCTGGTCGGGGCCAGCGTCGACCAGGTGCGCAAGGGCATCGGCACGGACGCGCGCATCGGCTCGCGCTTCCTGTTCGCGGGCCTCGGCTACGGCGGCTCCTGCTTCCCGAAGGACGTCAAGGCCGTGGTCCACACCGCCGCCGAGAACGGCTACGAGTTCCGCATCCTGCGGGCCGTCGAGCAGGTCAACGAGGCCCAGAAGCGCCTGCTGTTCGAGCGCATCCAGAAGCACTACGCCGGCAAGCTGGCCGGGAAGCGCTTCGCCGTCTGGGGCCTCTCCTTCAAGCCCAACACCGACGACATGCGCGAGGCCCCGGCCCTGGTGGTGATCCAGGGGCTGCTGGCGGCCGGCGCGCGCGTGCGCGTCTACGACCCGGAGGCCATGGAGGAGTGCCGCAAGCACCACTTCAAGGACCGCATCGAGTACGCCCAGACCCCCATGGACGCCCTCGAGGGGGCCCACGGGCTGGTGCTGATCACCGAGTGGAACGAGTTCCGCAACCCGGACTTCGACGCGGTCAAGGCCGCCCTGGCGGAGCCGGTCGTGTTCGACGGCCGCAACATCTACCCGCGCAAGGTGCTCGAGCGGCTCGGGTTCACCTACTACGGGATCGGGACCTGAAGCCGCCCGGCCGGCGGATGCCTTCGGCATCCTTCGGCCCGGCGGCAGCGGACCGACCGCGGAGGCGCGGAGAGCGCGGAGGGACGCGGAGGGACGCGGAGAAGAGGCTGGGCGGAGCCGCGCGGGTCTCCTGACGCTGCGGCCCTGCGCGCGAGTCGCCGCGCGCACTCCCCGGACGCGGCCCCCACGAGCAAGAACGGGCGGTTGGGCAAGTTTCCGAGCCCAACCGCCCTTCTTCGATGCAGCCGTGCCCGCGCCTCGCGGCGCGGGACGACCGTCGATGTCGTGGTGTTTCCAGAGCCGAGGGCACCCACCGCGGTGAGAGCTCGACGTTCGAGCCCTGGACCACCGACGAGCGAGCACACTCGACCGAACCCACGTGGGTTCGACGACCACTCGATGAAACTTGAGTTCGTCTTGTCAAGACTTTCCCGACGTTCCTTGCGCGGGTGGGGTCGCGCGACGGCGCGCGAGCGCGCGCGGCAGCTCGTCGACGATGCGCATGCGCAGGAGCGCACTGCGCACGCGCTCGCCTTCCTCCGTCTCCTCGAGCGCGCGCGCGGAGAGCGCTGCGAGGCAGCGATCGAGCACGCCCGCGGCCCCCTCGAGATCGCCGGCCTCGAGCAGGAGCAGCGCCAGCTCGTCGAACGCGCGCACGCGCGCCAGCGCGTCGCGGCCCTGCTCGGCGACGCGCGTCCACGCCTGGCGCGCATCCTCCGCGCGCCCCAGCCCCTTCCACGCGCACCCTACCCACAGCCAGGCGTCGTCGCGCCGCGCCGGGGCCACGGCGGGATCCGCGGCCACGTCGGTGTAGACCTCCAGGGCCTCGCGCCAGCGCTCGGCCCTGCGGTGCAGGTGCCCGATCTCGAGCCCTGCGCGCGCGCGGAAGTCGCCCCCTTGTCCGCGCTGCAGCACCCAGCGGAACTCGGCCAGTGCGCCGGCCTCGTCCCCACCGGCGCGCAGGAGCTCCCCCGCCCGGAAGGCCGCCTCCGTGCAGGCCTCGCGGGCCGCGCCGTGGAAGACGCGCACCGCCTGGTAGGCCTCGACCGAGAGGCGCCGCCAGAAGTCCAGCTCGGTGCCCTCCTTGGCCAGCATCTGGCGCTTCAGGCGGCGGGCATGCCCGAGCTGCGCCTCGGCGCTCTCCATGCGCGGCACGACGGTCTCGATCCAGCGCTCCTCCTGGGCCGGCCGCCCCGGCGCGAGCAGCAGGACGCCGAGCCCCGCGAGCCAGGCCAGGGCCCTCACGACGCCAGCCTCCGCCAGCGCGGCTCGCGCGCGATCACCTGGCGCAGCGCCGCCAGCAGGCGCTTGCGCGCGCGGTAGAGGCGCACCTTGACCAGGTGGCGCGGGACGCCGCACTCGGCGCTGGCCACGCGCGTGCACAGGCCGCCCCGGTAGTAGGCGTCGAGCAGCTGCCGGTCGGGCTGGCGCAGCTCGGCCAGCGAGCTCCGCAGGAGCTCGCCCGCGCTCTCGCCCTCCAGCCAGAAGTCGTCGATGCGCGTCGCCACCTCCTCCGGCTCGTGCGCCTCGCGCTCGGGGACCTCCTCCGGCCCGCTCGCGCCGGCGGTGGCCTGCGTGCGCACGACGCGTCGCCGCGCATCGGCCAGGACGTTCAGCGCGATGCGCGTCGCCCAGGGCCGCAGGTTGCGCACGCGGTGCGTGCGCCGGTAGCGCGCCGCGCGCAGGAACGTCTCCTGCACCACGTCCTCGACGTCGTTGTCGTCCGTGCACTGCCGCGCGAGGAAGCCCCGCAGGCCCTCGCGCATCTCCTCCAGCCCTTCCCACGCCGCCGGCTCGGGGCGCCGGCTCGTCGCCACTCTTTCCATGCTCGCCTCCTGGGTCCACCGCTCGTCGGCGCGCCCATCGCGCCGCACGGGGGGCCAGGAGCCGTCGCGCGGCGAATGGCACGGCGACGACCAGATGTGGAGAACTGTGGTGCGCGGCGGGGCGGGAAAAGCACCCCCCGGGGGCAGTCGCCCCGTGCAGGGGATACGGTCAGCCGAAGCGCAGCCCGCAGCCGGGGCAGAGCGGAGCGCTGGTCGCGAAGACGGCGCCGCAGGCCGGGCAGCTGGCTTCGGCCGCGTCCAGGTCGACGGCGCACTCGGCCGCCGCCACGGCCTCCGGGTCGAGCTCGGCGGCCCACTGCGCGCGCACGAGGCGCTCCGCCGCGCTCCCGTCCGTGCTCGCGACCGCGAGCGCGAAGCTCACCCCTCAGCCGTGACGCGAGCCGGGCCCGGGCGGAACGACCTCGCTCGCGATCCCGGCCTCGGCCAGGTGCCCGGCGAGCTCGCGCATGCGTCCGAGGGCGCCCTGGGCGACCACGATCGGCTCGGACTCTGCGGCGGACATGCCGCCAGTGTGCCGCACGCCAGGCTCAGGAGCGATGCTCGCGCCCGGCGCCTGGGACGCACGACCTCACAGCATGGTCGAGGCCGAGTCCCCGCTGGCGATCTCGCCCTTCTCGAAGAGGATCCGGGCGGTGCAGGTGGCGTCCTGCACGCTCTCCACGCGCACCATGCCCTTGTACTGGCTGCCGAGGAAGACGTCGAAGGTGTTGCCGACGCGGACCCCGTCGCTCAGGCCCTTGTCGAGGACGATGCTCCCGAGCGCGCGGTCCACTCGCAGGACCTGCGCGTCGATCGGCTCCACCTTCTCCACTTCCACTCCTCGCCAGCCGTTCTGGAGCGCGATCCGCTCGAGCAGGTCGGCCAGGACGAGGACCTCGAGGGGCGCTCGGTCGCCGTAGTCCTCGAACACGACCGTCTCGCCATCGGGCTTCACCAGCCGCAGGTGAGTCGTCCGATCGCACGTCCACGTGGCGCGGTAGCTGCCCGCGAGCCGCTCGAGATCGAGCTGCTCCACGTACCAGCAGATCCGCGCGAAGGAGTGCAGACCGACCTCTCCGACGGCGGGCCCGCCCGGCTCGGTGAAGGCCCGGCCCTCCCACGTGGCGCGCCCATCCCGGTGGAGCTGCAACACGAAGGCGGGACAGGTGCCGAAGCACTCGGACCGCTCGAGCTCGATGCGATCGTAGGGGAGGGCGGAGGCCAGCTCGGCCCTCGGGGCCATGAAGGCCGACAGGTTGAAGAGGAACGCGTACCGCTCGGGCACGCCGCCCGGCAGGGCCGTGTCGTCGTGGTCCTCGACGGGCTGCCAGGAGACCCTGCGTCCGACGGCCTCGGCCGCCAGCGCGACCGCCCGCAGGGACGCGGGAGCCCAGCGCTCGTCGCACTCGAGGGTGGTCGTGGTCCCGTCGCTCCGGCTCCACTCCAGCCGGACGGACCCCGCGAACATGCGGGGGGGGTCGAGCGTGCCGGCGAGCTCCTGCAGCGCGAGGTCCTCGATCAGCATGGACACCTCCGCGAAGTCCCCGTCTCCCAGCGCGCCGACGTGCTCCCCGCGCACCGGCCACGTCGGCCAGCCGTTCTGGCAGCGGGCCTCTCCGCTCCGCGAGAGCCGCAGGACCAGGAGGTCGTTCGAGCCCGGCCACCTGCGGGCGAGGGCGATCCGCTCGATGGGAGCGCCTGGGGTGCTCTCCACGGCCGGGCGCGTCTCCTCGAGCGCCGAGCAGGAAGCGAGCAGGAGCAGGAGCAGCTGAGGTGCCGGCAGCATG
>Ga0315910_10005624_pt1 | contig 10244 bp, 10 predicted proteins | sample EdamamesoilMG_FD_204470 | JGI IMG/M metagenome (GOLD analysis project Ga0315910, IMG submission 204470) | Garden soil microbial communities collected in Santa Monica, California, United States - Edamame soil | ecosystem: Environmental > Terrestrial > Soil > Garden | place: USA: California... | reverse complement strand
TGACGATGTCCATGGCCGCGATCGCGCGCTGGATGTCGTCGCCCAGGCTCCAGGCCGTGAACGACTCGATGACGGGCGGCTCCTCGATCGGGTGCAGCTCCTCGACCTTCTCGCGGCGCGGGCCGGGATGGTCGGAGGGCGCGGACGAGCGCCGGCGCCGATGGTGCGGCCGGCGGCTGTTGGATTGGCTCATCTGGGCGGCCACGGTACGGCCTGACCGGCCCGGGTAGAAGGGTCCCGTGGCCTGGCCGCGCCGGTGCGCGCCGGGGAGCGCGGCAGTAAGCTCCCCGGCCCATGCGGGTCGCCACCTGGAACGTGAACTCGGTGCGCGCGCGACTCGAGCGCCTGACGGCCTGGCTCTCCGAGGCGCGCCCCGACGTGGTGTGCCTGCAGGAGACCAAGTGCCAGGACGAGCAGTTCCCGCGCGAGCCGATCGAGGAGCTCGGCTACCAGGTCGCCCACGTGGGCCAGCGCACCTACAACGGCGTGGCCATACTGGCCCGGCAGCGCATCGAGGACGTGCAGGCCGGCCTCTCCGACGAGCGCTTCGACGGCGAGGCGCGCGTGCTCTCGGCCCAGGTGGGGGACCTCCTGGTGTGCTCGCTCTACGCCATCAACGGCCAGGCGGTCGGGAACGCGCGCTACCACGACAAGCTGGCCTGGTACGAGGCGCTGCACGCGCACCTCGCGCGGCGCTTCCCGGCGGGCGAGAAGGTGCTCCTGGCCGGCGACCTGAACGTCACGCGCGACGACCTCGACGTCCACGACCCGCGCGCCTGGCACGAGGCCATCCTGTGCTCGACGCCCGAGCGCCAGGCGCTGGGGCGCGTGTTCGAGCTCGGCTACCGCGACGCGCTGCGCGAGTTCCATCCCGAGGGTCGCGTCTACACCTGGTGGGACTTCCGGACGCGCGCCTTCGAGCGCGGCAACAAGGGCCTGCGCATCGACTACCTGCTCCTGTCGCCCGCGGCGCGGGCGACCTGCACGGCGGTCGAGGTCGATCTCGACGCCCGCCGCGGCCCCAAGCCCAGCGACCACGCGCCGGTCGTGGCCGAGCTCGCGGACTGATCCGGGAGCCCGCGCGCGAGTACCATCGCGGCGCATGGCCGACGACTCCGGGATCGAAGCCGGCGACGCGCGCCTGCGCCTGCGCGCGGGCGCCCTGTCGCTGGCCGTGGCCCTGGCCCTGCTCGGGGCCAAGTTCCTCGCCTACCGCATGACCGGCTCGGCGGCCGTGCTCTCGGACGCGCTGGAGTCGATCGTCAACGTGCTGGCGGCGCTCTTCACCCTGGGGAGCCTGGTCTTCGCCGGCCGGCCGGCCGACCGCAACCATCCCTACGGGCACGGCAAGGTCGAGTACCTCTCGGCCGCCTTCGAGGGCGGCCTGATCGCCTTCGCCGCGCTGCTCATCCTGTTCGAGGCCGTGCGCGTTCTCATCGACGGCCCCGAGGTGCGCAACCTCGACCAGGGGCTCGCGATCGTGCTCGCCGCCGGCGTCGCCAACCTGCTCCTGGGCCTGTTCCTCGTGCGCGTGGGGCGGCGCCATGCGTCGCTGGCGCTGGTGGCGGACGGCCAGCACGTGCTCTCGGACTGGTGGAGCAGCGCCGGCATCGTGCTCGGGCTCGCGCTCGTGCGCTGGAGCGGGAAGGCCTGGATCGATCCCGTGGTGGCGGTGCTGGTGGCGCTGCTGCTCCTGCGCACGGCCTGGCGCCTGGTCCGCGAATCGGCGGGCGGCCTCCTGGACGAGGAGGACACGGCCCTGCTCGAGCGCGTGCTGACCGTGCTGCGCGCGCGCCTGGGCGGCGGCGTCATCCGCGTGCACCACCTGCGCGCCATGCGCACGGGTCGCTTCCACCACGTGGACGCGCACCTGGTCGTGCCCGAGTTCTGGAGCGTCGAGCGCGCGCACCAGGCGGCCGAGGGCCTCGAATCGGCGGTCATGCGCGAGCTGGGCCTGGACGGCGAGCTCGCCTTCCACACCGACCCCTGCCACCGCGCCTACTGCGCGCTGTGCGACCTCTCCGACTGTGCCGTGCGGCGCGAGCCCTTCGCCGGGCCGCAGCCGCTCACGCTCGAGGAGGCCGTGCGTCCGGATCGGCCGGTCTAGCCGAGCTCCGGGCGCGGCGCTCGTGCTCGGCCAGGGCGCGCAGCGCCCGGGCCTCGACGTCGAGCTCGCCGTAGAGCTCGTTCAGGAGCTCGTGCGCGAGCCCCAGGCGCAGGAGCAGCATGTCGCACAGGTGCCCCGTGCCGAGCTCGCCCGGCACGCGCGCGCTCTTGCCGTTCCGACCGAGGGCCCGCTCCAGGGCCGCGCGCAGCTCGGGCTCGCGCCCGGGCGCGACGGGCACCTCCTCGGCCGGGCGGATCTCCACCCGGCGGTAGAGCCGCTCGCTCGCGACCTCGCGCACGAACACGCGCTGCACGCCCACCAGGAGGATGTTGAAGCGCCCGTCGCTCAGGCGCTCGTGGCGACCGATCTCGCCCAGGCCGGCCAGCTCGTGGATCGGCGGGCGGCCGGGGGCGTCCTGCTCGTGGCCGCCCCGGATCGTGCCCAGCACGAAGCGCCCCGGGCCGTCCAGGCAGTCCTCGACCAGCTGGCGATAGCGCGGCTCGAACACGTGCAGCGGCAGCACGAAGTAGGGGAACAGCCACACGCCCGGGAGCGGGAACACCGGCACGACGCGCCCGGCGGGCGAGGGGGGGTCTGCCGCGGGCTCGTACACGCCGTCGTTGCGGATCCGCTAACCCTTGCGGCGCCGGGAGGCGCGCGCGCGGTTCACGGCCGAGACGATGGCCTGCAGCTCGCGCGTCTCGCGCGTGAGCCCGCGGGCCTGATGGCTGCCGAGCAGGTTGAGCAGGTGGCGCTGGAACAGGGCCGAGTCGCTGGCGTCGGCGAACCACTCGGCGCGCGGCACGAGGCCGTGCTGCGCCAGGTAGCGCATGCAGTCCGCGCGCGTGCGCGCCCGGCCGCCGAGGAACGGGTCGAGGATCAGCGAGCGCTGCCCGGCGTACAGGCGCAGGAGCACGCGTCCCGGCAAGGCCACGGGCGCCGCGCGCAGCCCGGCGCGGCGCGCGACCAGGAGGTAGATCGCCACCAGCGTGAGCGGCATGCCGCGCTTCTTCTCCAGCGCGCGGTGCAGGTACACGTTGTCGGGGTGGTTGAACTCGACCTCGCTGCCCACGAAGCCGAGCTCGTTGCCCAGGTACTGCGTCAGCGCCAGGGGCGCGCTCGGGCCGTCGGGCGCGCGCGCCACGCGCGCGCGCACCTCGGCGCCCATGGCGTCGAGCGCCTTCTTGTACGGCCGGCAGTCGAAGTCGGGGCGCTCGAGGCGCGCCATCAGGTACAGGCCGCGCTCGAGCTCGAGCTCGGGCCGCAGCGCGTAGCCCAGCAGGCGCCGCAGGATGCGCGTGCGCTCCAGGGTCGCCACGAGCGCGCGCGCGCGCGCGCGGCGCCGCGGGAGCTTCCCGCGCGCGGCGCGCCGCAGCGCGGGCAGGACGCGCGCGCCCAGCGACTCGAGGCTGGCGCGCACCGTGGCGTGCACGGCCGGCGACTCGTCGTCCAGGAGCTCGATCAGCGCCTCGACGCGCGCGCGGTCCTCGCGCAGCGGCTCGCGACGCGGGCGGGCGGCGCCCTCGTCCCGCTCGGCCGCCGCGGCGCTGTCCGCGCGCTCGAGCGGGGGCGCCGGCTCGAGGGGCAGGGCTTCGGCGCGCGGATCACGGCTGTGCTCCAAGGTGTGAGGCCGGGGCGGCCCGTGCCCGCGATCGTACCCCCGGAGCGCGCCGCGCGGAACGGCGCTCGGCCCGGTGCTCGCCAGCCTTGTCTTGCCCCGGGCGTGGCCCTAACCTACTCGCCCCTCGAACTCCGCGGGCCAGCCGCCGCGCCGGGCGCCGCCATCGGACGCGGCGCCGCGAACGCGCGCGAGGGCCACGCTCGCGATCCGCACCGAGCCCCCACCCCGTGACGCAGGAACTGGAGCCCGTGGTCGTGACCCACGCCCTGCGCACGCCCATCGGGCGCTACCTGGGGACGCTCTCCGAGTGGAGCGCGGCCGACCTCGGCAGCGCGGTGGTGTCGGCCCTGCTCGCGCGCGCGCGCCTGGATCCGGCCGCGGTGGGCGAGCTCGTCTTCGGCAACGCGCGCCAGGCCGGCGGCGGCCCCAACGTGGCGCGCCAGGTCAGCGTGCGCGCCGGCATCCCCGTCGCCGTCCCGGCCTGGACCGTGAACATGGCCTGCGGCTCGGGGTTGAAGGCCCTGGCCCTGGCGGGTGAATCGATCCGCCTGGGGCGCGCCGAGGTGGCCGTGGCCGGCGGCGCCGAGAGCATGAGCGGCCTGCCCTTCTTCCTCCCCAAGATGCGCCAGGGCTACCGCCTGGGGCACGCGCCGGTCGTGGACGCGATGTACCAGGACGGCTTCCTGTGCCCGCTCTCCAAGATGTTGATGGGGGAGACGGCCGAGAAGCTGGCGCGCGAGCTCGACATCCCGCGCGCCGAGCAGGACCGCTTCGCGCTCGAGAGCCAGAGGAAGGCCGCGGCCGCCCAGGCGGCCGGGCGATTCGAAGCCGAGATCGTGCCGCTCGAGGTCAAGACCAAGGCGGGGAAGACCTCCTTCACCCAGGACGAGCACGTGCGCGGCGACGCCACGCTCGAGATCCTCGCCAAGCTCGCGCCCGTGTTCGACCCCAAGAACGGCAGCGTGAGTGCGGGCAACTCGAGCGGCATCACGGATGGTGCCGCGGCGCTGCTCCTGATGACGGCGCGCAAGGCCGAGGCGCTGGGGCTCGAGCCGCTGGCGGAGCTCGGCGCGAGCGTCCAGGTCGGGCTCGATCCCTCGGTCATGGGCCTCGGGCCGGTGCCGGCCTGCCGCCAGCTCGGCGCGAAGAACGGCCTGGCCGTGGACGACTACGACCTGGTCGAGCTCAACGAGGCCTTCGCGGCGCAGGTGCTGGCCTGCCAGCGCGAGCTCCCGTTCCCGTCCGAGCGCATGAACGTCAACGGCGGCGCCATCGCCCTCGGCCACCCGATCGGCGCCACGGGCGCGCGCATCGCCGTCACGCTGCTGCACGAGCTCGCGCGGCGCGGCGGAAAGAACGGCCTGGCGACGCTGTGCATCTCGGGCGGACTCGGATTCGCCGCTGCCTTCCACCGCCGCGCTCCGTAGAGCGCGCTCCCTGGTCCCCGATCCCCGGAAAAGACATGCAGATCAAGAAAGTCGGAGTCGTCGGCGCCGGCCTGATGGGCCACGGCATCGCCCAGGTCGCGGCCCAGGCCGGGCTGCAGGTCGTGCTGGCCGAGACGGCCCAAAACTTCCTCGACGCCGGCCTCGGCCGCATCGAGAAGAGCCTGGCCAAGATGGCCGAGAAGACGGTCGAGAAGGGCAAGGCGCCCGAGCAGGCCAGGAAGGACGCCGAGACGACGCGCGCGCGCATCACGGGCACGCTGGCGCTCAAGGACCTCTCCGACTGCGACCTCGTGGTCGAGGCCATCGTCGAGGACCTCGCGGCCAAGAAGAAGCTCTTCGCCGAGCTCGGGAAGCTGTGCAAGAAGGACACGATCCTGGCCTCGAACACGTCCTCCTTCCCGATCGGCGAGATGGCCGAGGCCTCGGGCCGCCCCGGGCGCTTCGTGGGCCTGCACTTCTTCAACCCGGTCCAGCTCATGAAGCTGGTCGAGGTCGTGCGCACCCCGAAGACCGAGGAGAACGTCTTCGCCGCCGCGCGCTCCTTCGGCGAGGGCGTGGGCAAGGTGCCCGTGGCCTGCAAGGACACGCCCGGCTTCGTCGTCAACCGCCTGCTCGTGCCGTACATGACGCAGGCGCTGCAGATGCTCGAGCGCGGCGACGCGAGCGCGGAGGACATCGACGCGGCCATGCAGCACGGCTGCGGCCATCCGATGGGCCCGATCACGCTGACCGACTACGTCGGCCTCGACACCACGCTCTCGATCCTCGAGGGCTGGGTGGCGCGCTATCCCAAGGACCCGGCCTTCGTCATCCCCGAGATCCTGCGCAAGAAAGTCGCGGAGAAGAAGCTCGGGCGCAAGAGCGGCGAAGGCTTCTACAAGTGGCAAGGTGACAAGAAGGTCTAAGTCATGATCGCAGCAGCACTCCTCCTCGCTCTGGCCGGTGACGCCAAGGTCACGGTCGAGACCCCGAGCTACCACGTGGCGGGCAAGGCCTTCCCGGTGCGCATCGCGCTGGAGGCTCCGGCCGACGGCGCCAAGCTCGAGGGCTGGCAGCTCACGCCGGCCGGCTTCACCGTGGACAAGAAGCCCCTGGCCGAGCACGGCAAGGAAGCCGCGCTCGAGCTCAAGGCGGGCGAGAAGAAGGTGGTCGAGCTCGACCTCGGTCCCAAGCTCACGGGCACGGCCGACTTCGAGCTCGCCTGGGGCGCGCTCCCGGCCAAGAAGGTGCGCATGCTCGAGGCCGCGCCCGCGGGCCTGAAGTTCGCGGACGAGGCCGCGACACCGGTGGCCGAGCTCACCAAGTACTGGGTGCTGATGCACACCAACCGCGGCGACTTCCTGTGCGAGTTCTGGCCCGACGTCGCGCCCAACCACGTGCGCAACTTCCTCGACCTGTCGTACACGGGCTTCTACGACGGGCTCACCTTCCACCGCGTCATCCCCGGCTTCATGATCCAGGGCGGCGACCCGACCGGCATGGGTTCGGGCGACGGCCCGCGCCGCCTCAAGGCCGAGTTCAACGACAAGAAGCACGTGCGCGGCGTGCTCTCCATGGCGCGCTCGCAGAACCCGAACTCGGCCTCGTGCCAGTTCTTCGTCATGCACCAGGACTCGCCGCACCTCGACCACCAGTACAGCGCCTTCGGCCAGGTCGTGGCCGGCATGGATGCGGTCGATCGCATCGTCAACACGCCGCGCGGCGCGGGCGACCGGCCCAACACGCCGCAGGTGATCCTCAGCGCGATCGTGGTCAAGGCCCCCTCCGACGCCTCCTCCTGGCACGAAAGCAAGTGACGCCATGACGAAAACCACCCTCACCGGAGTGCGCGCGCTCATCGAGACCAGCGCGGGCGCCATGACCTTCGAGTTCTTCTCCGACAAGGCCCCGGGCCACGTCGAGAACTTCGTGAAGCTGGCCGAGAAGGGCTTCTACGACGGCACCGGCTTCCACCGCGTGATCAAGGGCTTCATGATCCAGGGCGGCTGCCCCAAGGGCGACGGCACGGGCGGGCCCGGCTACACGATCAAGGCCGAGTTCAACGACGTGCACCACGCGCGCGGCGTGCTCTCCATGGCGCGCTCGCAGAACCCCGACTCGGCCGGCTGCCAGTTCTTCGTGTGCCACGGCGACGCGGGCTTCCTCGATCGCCAGTACACGGCCTTCGGCAAGCTGGTCGCGGGCGACGACGTGCTGGAGAAGATCGCCAGCGCGCCCGTGCAGCCGGGCGGCGAGCGCTCCAAGCCCGTCACGCCGGTCAAGATCACCAAGGTCACGATCCAGCGGCCCGACGGCGGAGCGAAGAAGTGAGCTTCCAGAACCTCCTGCTCGACGTGGCGGGCGGCGTGGCCACGATCACGATCAACCGGCCGGACAAGCTGAACGCGCTCAACGCGGCCACGCTGGACGAGCTCGAGCGCGCCTTCGAGCAGTGCCGCACCTCGGAGAGCGTGCGCGCCCTGATCGTGACCGGCGCGGGCGAGAAGGCCTTCGTGGCCGGGGCGGACATCAAGGAGCTGGCGCAGATGACGCCGCTCAGTGCCAAGGAGCTGGCCTACCGCGGCCAGCAGGTGCTCGCGCGCGTCGAGCACATGGGCAAGCCCACGATCGCCATGATCAACGGCTTCGCCCTGGGCGGCGGGCTCGAGCTCGCCCTGGCCTGCAACCTGCGCACGGCCGCGAACACGGCGCGCATGGGCCTGCCCGAGGTCTCGCTCGGCATCATCCCCGGCTACGGCGGCACGCAGCGCCTCTCGCGCGTCGCCGGCCCGGCCGTGGCCCGGGAATGGATCTTGACCGGGGACCAGTTCACGGCCGAAGAAGCCCATCGAGTGGGCGTCGTGAACCGCATCTTCCCCCCCGCGGAGCTCCGGGCCGGCACGCTCAAGCTGACCGAGAGCATCCTGGCGCGCGGCCCGGTGGCCGTGCGCTTCGCGATCGAGGCCATCAACCGCGGCTCGAACATCCCGCAGCGCGAGGGCGAGATCCTGGAGTGCGACCTGTTCGGTCTGGCCGCCTCGACCGAGGACATGCGCGAGGGCATGGCGGCCTTCCTCGAGAAGCGCAAGCCCAGCTTCAAGGGTCGGTGAGATCATGAAGGACGTCGTCATCGTCGGCGGAGCGCGCACCCCCATGGCCGAGTACTCGGGCACGCCCGGGTACGGCAAGCTCAAGGACCTGTCGGCCATCGAGCTCGGGGCGCACGCCGCGCGCGCGGCCATCGAGCGCGCGCGCATCGACCCCGAGACGATCCAGCACGTCGTCATCGGCAACGCGCTGCAGACCTCGGCCGACGCCATCTACGGCGCGCGTCATGTCGGCCTCAAGGCCGGCGTGCCGCAGGCCACGCCGGCGCTGACCGTGAACCGCCTGTGCGGCTCGGGCATCGAGGCCACCGTGCAGGGCGCGCACCTGATCCAGCTCGAGGAGGCCCAGAGCGTGCTGGCCGGCGGCATGGAGAACATGAGCCAGGCGCCGCTCGTCCTGCGCGGCGCGCGCGAGGGCTTCCGCTTCGGCGTGCAGCCGCAGCTCGAGGACCTGCTCTTCTCCGCGCTCAAGGACCCCCTGTGCGGCCTGTTCATGGCGCAGACGGCCGAGAAGATCGCCAAGCGCCTCTCCATCCCGCGCCAGGCGCAGGACGAGTACGCCCTGCGCAGCCACCGCCTGGGCGCGGCGGCCGTGAAGGAAGGGCGCTTCGCCGAGGAGATCGCGCCCGTGCGCATCCAGACCAAGAAGGGCGAGCTCGTGGTCGACACCGACGACCACATCAAGCCCGACACGACGCTCGAGGGCCTGGCCCGCTTGAACCCCGCCTTCGGCAAGGACGGCACGGTCACGGCCGGCAACGCCAGCGGCATCGTCGACGGCGCCGCGGCGCTGGTGCTGACGACGGCCGAGCGCGCGCAGGCCGACCGCCTGGACGTGCTGGCGCGCGTGCGCGCCTGGGCCTCGGTGGGCGTCGATCCCTCCGAGATGGGCATCGGGCCCGTGCCCGCCATCAAGAAGTGCCTGGAGCGCGCCAAGGTCAAGCTCTCCGACGTCGACCGCTTCGAGATCAACGAGGCCTTCGCGGCCCAGTACCTGGGCGTCGAGAAGGAGCTCGGCCTGGAGCGCGACAGGGTCAACGTGAACGGAGGCGCGATCTCGCTCGGCCACCCGCTGGGTGCCACCGGCGCACGCCTGATCCTGACACTGGTGCTCGAGCTGCGCCGGCGCGCGAAGCGCTTCGGCATCGCCTCGGCCTGCATCGGCGGCGGCCAGGGCATCGCCATCCTGGTCGAGAACCCGCGCGCCTGATCGGAGACCGCATGAACGCCCTGGTCCACACCCGGCCCGATGGAACGCGCGTGGTGCGGCTGGATCCGAGGAAGCGCGTGCTGTTCCTCACCAAGGATCTCGGGCGCATCACGAAACAGCTCGCGGGCGAGCTCGACCTGCGCATGACGGACGTCTCGCCGGCCGAGCTGCTGGACGACATCAACACCGACGTGATGACGCCGGCCTGGGTGTGCTTCCGCTACAAGCCCGAGGACCTGGCGCTCGACGCCTACGCGGGCCTGATGGACGAGAAGGGCAAGCGCGTGTTCCCCACGCGCGCGCTGATGGACGGGAACTTCCAGTGCATCGTCTCGGGCCAGCGCAAGGGCACGGGCAGCTCGCGCGAGACCGCGCCGCAGGCCGAGAAGTGGTGCGGCATCGAGCTCGTGATCGCGGCCAGCTTCGCGCCCATCCACGAGCGCAACAACATCAACCTCGGGCAGCTGATGGGGGACTACGCCCTGCTCGAGCGCCTGCAGCGCGGCGAGGAGATCGCGCTCGCGGAGTTCACCGCGCGCCACGACCCGGTCACGCGCGCGATCCTCGAGGCCGGCGGCCTGTTCCCGTTCTCGGCCCAGGTGCGCTCCGGCGCCGTGAGCGTGCCGCCGCCCGCCGCCGGCGCGCGCCCGATGAACATGGCCGAGAAGATCCTGGCCTCGCACCTGGTCGGTGGCGGCGCGCGCGCCTCCGTGAAGCCGGGCGACTGCTGCCTCGTGCGCGTGGACGCGGGCTACAGCCACGAGTTCACGAC
>Ga0315910_10005623_pt1 | contig 10245 bp, 6 predicted proteins | sample EdamamesoilMG_FD_204470 | JGI IMG/M metagenome (GOLD analysis project Ga0315910, IMG submission 204470) | Garden soil microbial communities collected in Santa Monica, California, United States - Edamame soil | ecosystem: Environmental > Terrestrial > Soil > Garden | place: USA: California... | reverse complement strand
ACATCGCTGCCGTCGTCGACGACCGCCGCGATACCCTGTCCCTCTACCTGAACGGCAGCCTGGCGGACTCGGTCGCGTTCAACGGGGAACTATCGGCGATCAACGACGTCAACAATTGGCTCGGACGCTCCCAATTCGTCAACGACCAGGAGCTCGGCGGAACATTCTACGAGTTTCGCATCTACTCCGCAGCGTTGACCGAAACGCAGCTCGCGGCGAGCTACGCAGCAGGCCCTGATCCCGTTTCCTTGGAACCCTGAGTACGAGCGCGGGCAGCCCCCGGTTCAGGGCTGCCCGCACGGTCGACCTCACGGTTCGTCCGCCGTTCAGCAGCTGCACGACCTGCATGCCGTCGAGCACGAGCACGCTGGCCCGCACTGACAAGCGCTGCCGCAGCAGCAGGCGCGCGCCACGGAGTCGGTGTTGGGCTGAGGTGCGCACTGGCACCCCGCAGCGTCGTCCCGGTTGCCGCTCCCGCTCACTCGATTTTGGTTCTGCTTGTTCATGGTGTTTCTCCTGGTTGCGGTTTTATCCGCGGTTCAACTGGGCAGACGCCGGGGAGCGCTGGGCATTACACAGAAAAGGCACCGCCCGCCTCGCGGCCGTGGCATGCAATTGGGGTGCAGCGGTTCGATCTCATCGTGGTGGGCGGCGGCTCCGCGGGCGCCACGGTGGCGCTGGTCCTGGCGCGTGTGGGTTGGCGAGTCGCGATCCTCGAGCGCGGTCGCGCTGCGCTCCGCGAAGTCGGTGAAACCCTGGCCGCGCAAGCGGGGCAGGCCCTGCGGGCGCTCGGCTTGTGGGAGGATTTCTGTCGACACGGCCATCGACCGGCGTACGCACGCCAATCGCGCTGGGGCAGCGACGAGGTCTTCGAGCAAAACGCCCTTTATAACCCCTACGGAACCGACTTTCATCTCGATCGCGCCCGCTTCGACGACTGGCTCTTGGCAGAAGCCGAGCAGGCGGGAGCGGTGGTGGAGCGGCGCGCCAGCGTAAGGCACGTCGCCTGGAGCGACGATGACCGCTGCTGGGCCGTCACCCGAGACCAAGAGCAGCGCGGCGTGCTGAAGGGCAGCACGCTCGTCGATGCCACCGGACACAGCGCGTGGCTCTCACGGCGCTTGGGGGCCACCCGATCGACCTACCACGGGCTCGTGGGTGCGGTTCGCTGGTTTCGCGGTACCCGCGAGGAGCATCCGATCCTGGTCGAGGCGGCTCGCGACGGCTGGTGGTACAGCGCGCCGCTCCCCGACGCCGTGCGGGTTGCCGTGTGGATGGCGCTTCCCCATCACCGCGCGGGACGCGCAGGGAAAGACGCAGCTGTCTGGTCGGAATGCCTGAACGCCGCGCCGTTCACTCGCTCGAGACTCGAGGGTGCGACACCGCTCGGCCCGCCGCGCACACGCCTGACCGGGCCCGCCCTCACCGATTGGGAGGACCGGCGGCCATGGCTGCCGGTGGGGGATGCCCGGTTCAGCCTCGATCCACTCTCGGGGCAGGGCATCCGCATGGCGTTGGAGTCCGGGCTCGCCGCGAGTCAGGCGCTGAGCGGCCTGCTGTCCGGCGAGGCTCGCGCGCTCGAACGCTACCGCGCCGAGGGATTGGAGGAGTTTAGAAAGCACGCCGTGCTGCGTCGCGACGTCTACCGCGCTGGCAACCGGTGGCCTGATTCCGACTTCTGGCGGTGGACGACGGCGGCCGAGCCCAGTCTCTGACTCGTGGGATCCGACGCGCACGGTCGTTCGTTGCTGCTGGTCGGCTCAGTCCAATGCAGGAAGCTGCTGCGCGAGTCGCGGACGCGCACGGACGAGTCTTCGCACGTCGTCCAAGAGGCGCGCGTCGTGTTCGCCGGCCAGGCGCGAGAGCGCGTCGAGCACCGGATCGGCGTCGAAGCGGGCTGGCAGTTCGTGGATCGACTCCAAATGGGCGAGGGCTGCCTCCAGCACTTCGAGCAAGAGGCTGTTCGACACTCGCGTGAGGCCCAGCGCCAGCGGCTTGAGGGCGCCGACGCTGGGGTCGCTGCGCGCCGACCGGTGGGCGTGAAACAGCAGCAGCCTGAGCAAGTTGGCGACCCCATGTCGTTCGTGGTTGCGCTTGGAGAAGGTGCGCAGGGCAAAGTCGTAGAAGACGTCCAAGCGCGCGTCGAGGAACCGATAGTCGGCGTCGCAGTCGTCCGGATCGAGTCGGCCTTCCTCGCGCAAGCGCTGCTCGATGGGCGTCCCGGCGTATGGCAGGGTCCTGCAAAAGGGGATCGGGGCCGCCCCGTCGCCGACGAATCTCCGGAGAAAACTCAGGTTATTTCGCACGGTTGCCAGGGTCGACCAGGGTTCGAGCAGCATGAAGCCGAAGTCGAAAGACAGCCCGAGTTCCCGCAACATTTCTCCCGCCCGCAGATGCACCTCGGGGAGCAGCAGCTTGTTCATGCTCCTGAGGTTGTCCGGATCGCCCGACTCGACGCCCATGTAAACGTGGGTCAATCCCGCTTGCACCAGGGGCGCGAGTACGCCGTCCTTGATCTCGTCCGAGCGACACGAAATCTTCCAGCTGAGGCTTCGGTGCAGCCCGCGCCTCACGCTTTCTTCCGCGATGGCGTGCGCCCAGGCCACGCCAGCCTTGCCGCCGGCGAGAAAGTCGTCGTCTTGCCACAGAAGCACGCGTACGCCGCGTCGTTGCAGATGTTCCATTTCGTCGACCACGCGCCGCGGGTCGCGGCGCCGACGACCTCGCGTCCCGTTGGCTTCGTAGAAGGTGATGATGGAACAGAAGGAGCATCGCCATGGACAGCCACGGCTTCCGAGAATCGACGCCATCGGCAGAACTTCGCGCTCGTAGTCGATATCGTCGCGATCAGGCCAAGGCAGCGCGTCGAGGTCGTCGCGTCCCGCCCGGGAGGCATTGACAGAGATCCCCTGCTCCGTGCGCGCCGCGAGCCCCGGAAGGGCATGCACCTCCGCCCCCTGCACCAGGCGGTCCACCAGCTCCGCCAGGGTGTCCTCCCCTTCGAAGCGCACGACCGAGTCCAGCGCCGGTATGCGCGCGAGCACTCGTTCCGGTTCGAACGAAGCGTAATGCCCACCGATCGTGAAGTGAGCCGTCGGGCACGCGCTGCGCAAGCGCGCCGCGATGTGCCGAAAGCTGGCCACGTGAAACTGGAAAATCAGAGAGAACCCCACAACCAGTGGGTCGAACCTTCGCGCCGTCCGTTCGAGCTCGGCGATATCTTGGCTGGGGGAGACGAGGCGCGTCTCGTGCCCCTGCTCGCGCAGTCGGCTCGACAGGTAGCGCACGCCCAGATTGTCTTGATCCTGGTAGCAGACGAACAGAACCCGAGCCCGCGGAGACCGGGACCCAGGGACTCGTCTCGAGGCGAGGCGTCCGAGCAGGGAAAGGTGGTGTGTCATCGTCGCTTGCGCAGCTGCTCGTCGATCATCTGTCGGGCGACTTCCAAACGTGCAGCTTGCGCCTGCACGTCGATGGCAGCTGAGCGGAGCTCGGCTTCGGACATGTGCTCCAAGTGCTGCGCGAGGCGGGTCAGAAGATCGGGGTCGGTCGCTCGAGCGATGGGTTGGCGCCCGAGACGCGCGAGCCTGAGGAAGTCTATCGGCGACGGATCGCTCACGATGTCGATCACGCGGCGAATCAGCTCGAGCGGCGGGAACCACCGCCATGCTCGAGGCCGCAGCGGCGGTATTTCGCGAAGGCGTATGCGGCAGTCCTGCTCCCTGAACTCGCCCGAGATCTCATCGTAGGCAACGATAGCCACTCGATCCCAGGTTCCGGGAATGTCTGTGGACGAGACCAACCGATTCCAGTCGACTCGTGCGCCCGTGGATGAACGCACCGTGCCGGGGTGAATGATGGGCCAATAGCTGGCGCAATTGCCGAAGGCGTCACCATGCCACGGCACGGGCAGGCCAAACGTGAGCCTGCCAGGGCTGTAGTCCGACGGGACTCGAAAAGGATCGCTCGTGCTCGGGAACCAGTAGCTGACGGGCTCCGCAATTTCCACGCCCGGGCCAAAGGCCCCACCGATACAGTCGTCCAGCGCCGCCCGGTCGAGACCCTCTGCGGTGATGGCGGGGTGCGTGGGGGGATCCAACGAGTCGGGCACGAAGCCCGAGTCGGCAAATTCCTGCATCCATTTCAGCTGCGTGGCGGTCAGCTGCAGGTTCTCGAGCGCCGGCATGTCGCCGGCAGGCTTGAGCCGGTCGACGATCGCTTGGCGTCGAGCGGGGGGCAGGGTCGAGAAGTCACCGAGATCGGGCCAGTCGTGCGCGTCGTCGGGAATGCTCGTCAAGTAGCGGGCATCGTAGGCGCGCTGCAGGATGGGGCGAACGCCGTACTGGTAGGACGTGGGTTGGCCCACACCCAATGCGGCAAGATCGAAGAGCTTGTCATACATCGTCACGACGTTGGTGTGGTGGACAGCGAACTTCGGAGGAGCAGCGACGACCCAGGCAGGCGTGACCGGATGTATTTCCCCGTCGAGGGTCATGCTCGCCTGCACGTAGCCGTCGCAGGTGTCGTCGTACCAGCCGGAACTTCCCGTGCTCGAAATCGGTGTGGTGTTGCCCGGACGTTGGCCCGCGATACCCGAGCCGCCCAAGAATATCAGGCACCCGCTCGCATCGGTGCGAACCTCGCCGAGACTGACCGGAATCGGCACTCCGCCGTCGAAGCTGACGCTCGCGTTCAGCGGCCGGCTGTCATTCAGCCCAGTGACCTCGACGATACCGGAGTCCATCTCCGTGCCACCGAACGACGCACCCGAGACGAAGCTTTTGGTCGACTTGCGGTTCTTCACGCGCACGGTCCAGGTGATCTGGGCGCGGGCAGTAACGTCGACGCTGGTTCCGTCGTCGCGGTGTTCGAAGATGCGAAAGCGCACCGCTTGGCGCTTGATGCGGCAAAAGAAGTCTTTGAAAGTCACACCGCGATTCGCAAGTTCGAAGGGGCGTTCCGGACCTATGAAAAACTCGGAGCTCGACCCCACCCGTGCGATCCCGATGGCGGGATGAATCTTGTACTCCATCGTCTTCGCCTCCCCCTCTGTTGCGCATCCGAAACCCGAACGAACGGGACCGTGGATGACCCTTGGACGGTGAGCGCACGCTCGCGTGGCGTCAAGCCTTGGGCAACGCATGACCGAACTCTGCTACCCACCGACGCTACGTCCCCCGTGTCAACTCAAGTTGACTCCATCAGTACCAACGCTCCCGAGGTGTGATAGGAGACGGCCGTGACAGAAACTCCTCCGCTCTTAGCCTGCCTGCCGCCCGAGGGTGCAGGCCCCGACGCCCTGCTCGAGGGTTTCTTGCGCTACGTCGAAGCGCTCGGTCTCACGCTGTACCCGCACCAGGAGGAGGCCATCCTGGCGTTGATGAGCGGCACTCACGTCATCGTGCACACGCCGACGGGCTCGGGGAAGTCGCTGATTGCGACGGCCGTGCACTTCAAGGCGCTCGCGGAGGGGCGGCGATCTTTTTACACGTGTCCGATCAAAGCGCTCGTGAGCGAGAAGTTCTTCGCGCTCTGCCGCGAGCTTGGGCCCTCCGAAGTCGGCATGATGACGGGGGACGCGACCGTGAATCGCGACGCCAACGTCATCTGCTGCACGGCCGAGATTCTTGCCAACATGGCCCTGCGGGGCGGCGCCGATGCCGACGTGGACTACGTCGTGATGGACGAGTTTCACTATTTTTCGGATCGAGAGCGCGGGGTGGCTTGGCAAGTCCCGCTCCTCACGCTGCCGCACGCTCGCTTCGTCTTGATGAGCGCGACGCTCGGCGACGTGAGCGCGTTCGAGACGCTGATCGAGCGACAGACCGGCGTAGAGGTCACGACCGTACGCTCGGGCACGCGCCCCGTGCCGCTCGACTTCACGTACGAAGAGAAGCTGCTTCAGGAATCGACGAAGACGCTGGTCGAAGGCGGGCGCGCTCCCGTCTACGTCGTCAACTTCACGCAGCGGGGCGCGGCCGAAGCGGCGCAAGATCTCTCGAGCCTCGATTACTGCACGAAAGACGAAAAGAAGGCGATCGCCGAGGCGCTCCGAGGCGAGAGTTTCAAGAGCCCGAACGGCAAGGACTTTCAGCGCTTGCTCAGGCACGGCATCGGCCTGCACCATGCGGGGCTCTTGCCACGCTATCGGCTGTTGGTCGAGAAGCTCGCGCAGCGCAGCCTGCTCAAGGTCATCTGTGGCACCGACACGCTCGGCGTTGGAGTGAACGTACCCATCCGCACCGTGCTCTTCACGAAGCTCTGCAAGTATGACGGCGAAAAAGTGCGTCTCCTGAGCGTGCGCGATTTCCAGCAGATCGCGGGGCGCGCGGGGCGCAAGGGCTTCGACGAGCAAGGCTTCGTGGTCGCGCTCGCCCCCGAGCATGTGGTCGAGAACAAGAAGCTCGAAATCAAAGCCTCCACGCAGGGCAAGAAGAAATTCGTGCGCAAGAAGCCTCCCGAATGGGGCTACGTCCCCTGGGACAAGGCGACCTTCGATCGCCTCACGACGGGAGTGCCCGAGCCGCTCACCTCACGTTTCGAAGTGACGCACGGCATGCTGCTCGGCGTGCTCGGACGCCCCGAAGGCGGCTGTCGAGCCATGAAGCGCCTGGTGCAAGAGAGTCTCGAGCCGCCGGCGAAGCAGCGCCAGCACAAGAAGCGCGCCTTCGAGCTGCTTCGCTCGCTGTGGCAGGCCGGGATCGTCGAGTTTCGCAGCGCGGCCGACGGCGGCGGGATCTGTCTGCACGAAGAGCTGCAGGACAACTTCTCGCTGCTCCAAGCGCTCGGCCTGTTCGTCGTCGACGCCATCGAGCGCCTCGATCGGGAGAGTCCCAGCTACGCGCTCGACGTGCTCGGTCTGGTAGAGTCCGTGATCGAAGATCCCGAAGTGATCCTGCGGGCGCAGGTGGACAAGCTCAAGACCGAGAAGCTCGCCGAACTGAAAGCCGCTGGCGTCGAGTACGACGAGCGCATGGCCGAGCTCGAGAAAATAGAGCATCCCAAGCCCAACGTGGAGTTCCTGTCAGCGAGCTTCGCGTCCTTTGCCGCCGACCATCCCTGGGTCGTGCGCGAGGCGCTGAAACCGAAGTCCATCGCACGCCAGATCGTCGAAATGCTCCAACCTTTCGGCGGCTACGTGAAAGAGTACGGCCTCGCTCGTTCGGAAGGCCTGCTGTTGCGCTACCTGTCCGAGGTCTACAAGACCCTGCTCCAGACGATTCCGGAAGCGGCCCGCACCCCCGAACTCGACGACGCCACCGCCTACCTCGGGAGCCTCGTCCGCGGCGTGGACTCGAGCCTGCTCGACGAGTGGGAGCGCATGCAGCACCCGGAGCGGCTGCTCACCGCCGCGCCGGCCGAAGAGCTCGAGCACGACTTCACCCGCGACCGCCGCGCATTCACGGCGCTCGTGCGAAACCTCAGCTTTTCGCTGGTGCGTGCCCTCGCCGACCGCGACTACGAGTCCTTCCTCGATCTCGTCGAGCCTGGAGCAGCAACGCTTGCCCCCGGCGACGTGGAGCGCGCCCTGCGCCCGCTCTTCGAAGGCGGCGAGAGCATCCGCATCGATGCCGTTGCCAAGAACCCCAAGCACACGGCGATCGAAGTCGGCGACGAACACTGGAGCGTAGCTCAGTCGATCATGGTCGGCGACGAAATCAGCGAGTACGCCATCACCGGCCGCATCGACCTCGCGCGTTCCCGCGCCCAGCGTCGCCCGGTGCTCGTGCTCGACCACGTCGGCGCGATCTGAAGCAAAGCTTGCGGGAATAGGTTCGGCATACGGCGCTCCGCAGCTCCTTGGCAGCTCCTTGAGCGTCGGCACGATAATAATATGACAACACCGCCGACACGATGCGCGAAAATGAGACCTAGTCTTCCCTCCGCAGAAAGATCCAGCTGGCAGAGGAGAAATGTTTCCTCTGGCCAGATCCCTGTCCATGACACACCAATGGCGATGATGAAAAACGTGAGGCCGTGGCATCAGCGCGCCGAGGCGCCCGGGCGAGTGGTTGGGGCGGCACTTTTGGCTCTGGCGGGCGCGAATCTGGGCTGCAGCTCGGACGCGAGCGAGGGGTCGACGTCGGCTGCCGGCGGCACTTCGAGCACGTCGCTGTCGAGCAGCTCGGCGTCGAGTGCGGTCGGCTCGAGCAATAGCACTTCGAACAGCAGCGGGACGAGCACCCAGACCTCGGCGACGAGTAGCGCCACGGCCTCGTCCACATCAACGGCAGGCGCCACGGCGGGAACGATGGGAAGCACCACCGGCCAGGCCACCGGCGCAGGTCCCGGCAGCACCACGACCACGGGCCAGGGTGGCGCGGGCGGCGCCACGACGTCCGCGAACGACACCAGCGCCAACGGCACAGGCGCTGGGGGCACGAGCGCGACCGACACCACGACGACTGGTGGGGGTGACGCGCGACCCAGCGCCGGCTGCGCCGCTGGCAATGCAACGCCGTCGCTCAGCCTTCCCGCCAACACGCTCTTTTCGTTCCCGCCCTCCTACGACGGCACGACGCCCGTGCCGGTGGTGCTGGCGTATCACGCGGCCGGCAACCCCAACACGCAGCTCAAAGACCGCTACGGTGACGACCTCGAGGACAAGTACTTGGTGCTCTACCCGAAGAGCGACGGCAACGGTTGGGCCGAGAGCGACTTCCCCAAGGTCGATGCCATGTTCGACACACTGACGAACGATGCCTGCATCGACGAAAGCCGCGTGTTCGCCACAGGTCACAGCTCGGGCTCCCAGTTCATCGTGCAGCAACTCTGCGCCGGCGAAAATCGGTATCGCGCCGTCGCGACCGTGGCATCGTCGAAGTACTGCGACTCGTGGGATCCAGTGCCCGCTCTGGTGATCCACGGCATCGGGGACCAGGAGCGGTCCTGGGACCCCAACGGTGAGGAAGACATCGTGCCTTACCGAACCAGCAATAGCTGCGAAGCCACTTCCACCGAGTATCCCGTCGACGGTTGCATGAGCGGCTCGACGCAGGTCGACCCCGGCTGCGTCGAGTTCGCCGGTTGCGGCACGCAAACCATCTGGTGTCAGCACAACGATCCGCAGTACGGGACCTCGCATCACGGCATGCCCTGCTTCGCCGACGCGCTGATTCCCGAGTTCTTCGGCTCGTTTTGAAGCCAGGTACGTCTCTCAGCTCGAACTTGCTTAGCGTTTGAAGCGCTTGCGCGCGATCAGGCGCGTCCCCCGCTTCGGGAACGACTGGATCTCCAGGTCGTCCATGAGCCGGCGCACGCTCTCGAGCCCCACACCGAGGCCGTTTCGGCTCGCAAATGGCTGTTCTCGGGGGCTCTGGGCGGTCTCGAGTGACAGCCCGAGGCCGCGGTCGCTCACCTCGATCACGAGCTCGGAGGCGTCCGCGCGTGTCACGCGCAGAGTCAGGACTCCCTCGTGCCCGTACTTCAAGACGTTCGAGGCAAGCTCGGCGGCCGCGATGCCAGCCTCCCACTGGGAGCGGCCCGGCATGCCGATATCCGCGGCAACGCGTCGAGTCTCGACCGCGGCGACCTGAGCATCGCCCGGAACGCGAATGGCGAGCCTGCGCTCGAGCGTCCCTGACGCGCTGCTCGCCGCCCCTCGGTCGAGAGTGGGAGCGATGGCGCGCACGACCACGCAGCTCGCGTCGTCGTTGTCGCGACTGGCGGTGGCCAGCACGTCCTCGGCGGCGGAGTGCGCATCGAGGAGTCGAAGCGCGAGCGCGTCGAAGCGGCTGCGAACACCGTCACTGTACAAGAGCAGCATGTCACCTTCACGGAAGGGCACACGTTGACTCGCGACGCTACGGAACGCGCTGCCCAGCACCCCCGGCCGGACCAGCGGAGTGACGCGATCGTTTCCGGGCTCGCTTTCGGTGAGCACCCGGGCGGCCACGTTTCCGATGCCCGCGAACTCGAAGCACTGCGAAGTAGCGTCGAAAGACGCCGCCGAGGCCGCGGCGCCCCGCGTTCCGCGTAGCTCGCGGTGCACGACCGCGAACAACTCCGGGAGCGGAAGCTCCGCGTGCCCGCGAAACGCGTCCGCGGCGCGAGTGGCGACGTCAGCCGCGCCCGCGCCGTGACCGAGCCCGTCGATCAGCGCGACCAGTTGGCCGCGGCGAGTGCCCGCGCTGACCACCACGTCTCCCGAAACGACCTCACCCGGGCAGGGTTTGACTGCGCTCCCGACGTCGAACGCGAAGTTCGGCGCGGTCGCTTCAGACATACTTCCTGATCGCGACACGA
>Ga0315910_10005621_pt1 | contig 10246 bp, 8 predicted proteins | sample EdamamesoilMG_FD_204470 | JGI IMG/M metagenome (GOLD analysis project Ga0315910, IMG submission 204470) | Garden soil microbial communities collected in Santa Monica, California, United States - Edamame soil | ecosystem: Environmental > Terrestrial > Soil > Garden | place: USA: California... | reverse complement strand
CCGCCGATGAGAAGGCGTACGCGGCGCGCAGCGTGAGCACGATGGTCGAGCACGTACGCGCGATGGTCGGCTTGCTCGACCGCGGCAGCGTCGCGTTCGACTACGGCAACAACCTGCGCCAACGGGCGCGAGAGGCGGGCTACCAGCGCGCGTTCGCGTTCCCGGGTTTCGTCCCGGCCTACATCCGGCCGGAGTTCTGCCGCGGGCGAGGGCCGTTTCGCTGGGCCGCGCTCTCGGGTTTGGCCGAGGACATCCACACCATCGATCAGGCGCTGCTCGAGCTGTTCCCCGACGATCGCGCGCTCGAACGTTGGTTGACGCTCGCGCGGCAGCGCGTGGAGTTCCAGGGCCTGCCGGCGCGCATTTGCTGGCTGGGCTTGGGCGAGCGCGAGCGCGCCGGGGTGCTGTTCAACGACCTGGTCGCGAGCGGGCGCGTCCAGGCGCCGATCGTGATCGGCCGCGACCACCTCGACTGCGGCTCCGTCGCCTCCCCCAACCGCGAGACGGAGGGCATGCTCGACGGCTCCGACGCCATCAGCGACTGGCCCTTGCTCAACGCGCTCGTGGCCACCGCGAGCGGCGCCAGCTGGGTCAGCTTCCACCACGGCGGCGGCGTCGGCATCGGCTACTCGCAGCACGCCGGCCAGGTCGTCGTGGCCGACGGCACCAAGAGCGCGGAGCGGCGCCTGTTGCGCGTGCTCACCAATGATCCGGCGCTCGGAGTGCTGAGACACGCGGACGCTGGCTACGCCGAGGCGATCGATCAGGCCAACCACTTCGGGCTCGCGCTGCCCATGCCGGCCCCCGCCGCCGGCAGCGCGGAGCGCACATGACCGTCCCGTTCACGGTCGCCGGCAACTGGCCCGAGCGCAAGCCCGGCCGCTTCGCGGCGACGCTCCGCGCCGAGCCCGAAGGCTGCCGCTGCGCGCTGCTGGGTCTGCCCGACGATCTCGGCGTGCGACTGAACGGCGGCCGTCCTGGCGCTCGCGGTGGACCGACGGCGCTGCGCGCCGTGCTGGCCCGGTTCGGCGTCCCCTGGGACGGGCTGCGGCAGCGCCCGCTCGACGTCCCCATCTACGACGCCGGCGACGTGGTGCCGGCCCCGGGAGATGACGAACGCGCGCTGCTCGAGACGCACGCTCGCGTCGAGAGCGCCGTCGCCGCGCTGCAGGCCAGCGGGATGATCAGCCTCTGCGTCGGCGGCGGCCACGACCTGAGCCTGCCGAGCATCTCGGCGGTGTCGAGCGCGCGGGGGCAGCCGCTGGGCGGCATCAACCTGGATGCTCACCTCGACGTGCGCGAGCGCGTGGGCTCGGGGATGCCGTTTCGGCGCCTGATCGAGCGCCGAAAGCTCGACCCGCGCCGCTTCGTCGAGCTCGGCCTGGGCCGCTTCGTCAACGACCGGCAAGACCTCGACTGGCTATCGGCCCAGGGCGGGACGCTGGTGTTCGCCCACGACGTTCTCGGGCGCGGCCTCGACGTGGACGGCGCGCTGGCGCACGCGAGCGCCCAGGGCCCTGCCTTTGTCAGCGTCGATCTGGACGCGCTCGACCAGAGCGTCGCTCCCGGCGTGAGCGCCCAGAACCCGCTGGGGGTACCCGTGTGGGAGGCCGCCCGCCTCGCGGAGGCGGCGGGGGCCTGTCCCGCCGTCGTCCATTTCGACCTGATGGAGCACAACCCCGCCTTCGATCCCGACGGCAGGACCGCCCGCGTCGCCGCGCTGCTGCTCCTGCATTTCGTCGCGGGCCTGTGTCAACGGCAGCCATGAGCCTCTGGATCTGCGACGCCCGGCTGGTAGACGGCAGCGGCGCGCCGGCGTACCGCGCGCACGTCGAGGTCACGGGCACGACCGTCGCGCGCATCCTGCCAGGCGGCAGCGCGCCGCCTGCGGCGGGCACGGACGAGGTCATCGACGCGGCGGGACGGGTGCTGATGCCGGGTTTCGTCGACGCGCACACGCACGCGCTGTTCGCGGGCGATCGGCTCGACGAGTTCGAGCGAAAGCTCGCGGGCGCGACCTACCTCGAGATCCTCGGCGGCGGCGGCGGCATCTGGTCGACGGTGCGCGCGGTCCGCGCCGCGTCCGAGGACGCGCTCGTGGCGCTCTTGTCCGAGCGCCTGCGGCACATGCTGCGCGAGGGCACGACGAGCCTCGAGGTCAAGAGCGGCTACGGGCTCGACACCGACAACGAGCTGAAGATGCTGCGCGCGATCCGGCGCGCCGCCGCTGTATTCCCCGGCGGCCTCGCGCCCACCGCGTTACTCGGGCACGCCCTCGACCCCGCCGATCCGAATTTCGTCGCGCGCGTCGTGGAAGAGACGTTACCGGCAGTGCACGCGGAGTTTCCCGGCATCGCGGTCGACGCCTTCTGCGAGCGCGGCGCCTGGTCGGTGGACGACTGCCGGCGCCTGCTGTCGCGCGCGCGCGAGCTCGGACACCCGCTGCGGCTGCACGCCGATCAGTTCAACGCTCTCGGCGGGCTGGAGCTCGGGCTGGAGCTCGGAGCGTGCTCCATCGACCACCTCGAGGCGACCGCTCCCGAAGGGCTCGCCCGCCTCGCGCAGAGCGGCGCCTACGGCGTGATGCTGCCCGTCACCGGGTTCCACACCGACCAGCGCTTCGCTGCGGGGCGCGCGCTGCTCGACATGGGTGGACGGCTGGTTCTGGCGAGCAACTGCAACCCGGGCTCGGCGCCCAGCGGGTCGATGCCGTTCGTGATCGCCCTCGGCGTGCGCCAGCTGGGTCTCACGGTGCTGGAGGCCATCCGGGCCACGACGAGCACGCCGGCCGCGCTGCTCGGGCTCGGCGATCGAGGGCTGATCCGCGCCGGGGCGCGCGCCGACCTGCTGCTCCTCTGGCACCGCGACGAACGGCTGCTCGGCTACGAGCTCGGCGGCAACCCCGTCGAGCGCGTCTGGGTGGCTGGCGCCGAAATAATCTGACCTGTCGCTCGAGCGGGCCTGGTAGAAGCCCGGGCATGGACATCGCAAAGGATTTGGCGCGTATTGCGCTTCAGGAGGAGCGGCTGCAATTCGAGTCTTTCGACGCGGACGTGGCCTGGAAGCTCGGCAGCTGGCTGCGCAACACCGCGGCCGCCAACAAGCAGTCGATCGCGATCGACATCACGCTGGCGGGGGCCCCGCTGTTCTACCACGCCATGCTCGGGGCCACGCCGGACAACGCCGAGTGGATCCGGCGCAAGAAGAACGTGATGAGCCGCTTTCACAAGAGCACCTACGCGGTCGGGCTCGCCTATCAACGCAACAACTCCTCGCTCGAGGCCCGCACCGGCGCGCCCCTGGCCGATTTCGCGACCGCCGGGGGCTGCTTTCCGATCCGCATTCGAGGCAGCGCCGCGGTGCTCGGCAGCATCACCGTGTCCGGGCTCCCCGAGCGGCACGATCACGAGCTCGTCGTGCGCGCCATAGCGGAGCACATCGGCGCCGACCTGGCCGGGCTCGCGCTCGACCCCGAGTGAGGCCGTTGCCGTTCGCGAACGCTAGAGAGCGCCGCGGCTACTGGCGGCGGCGCTCGAGCCGCTCGTAGAAGCAGCGCATGATGCGCAGGTAGAGCTCGTCCTTGAGCACGCCATCCTCGTTGCCGGCGTCGATGCTCGGGTTGTCGTTGATCTCGATGATCAGGAAGCGGCCATCCGCCTCCTTGATGTCGATGCCGTACAAGCCGTCACCGATCAGGTTCGCGGCGCGCACGGCCAGGTCGACCACCTGCGGCGGAGCGGCGTCCACGTCGAGCGTGTCCACCTTGCCGTAGTTCGGGCGCTTGGCTTTCTCGACCTTCTGAATCTGCCAGTGGCCGCGCGCCATGTGATAGCGGCAGACGTACAGCGGCTGCCCGTCGAGCACACCCACGCGCCAGTCGAACGTTGAGCGCACGAACTCCTGCGCGACGACCAGCTCGCTCTTCTGCATGAACGCCTGGAGTAGGTCCGCGAGCTGCTCCTCGCTCTCCGCCTTCATCACCCCGGCCGAAAACGAGCTGTCGGGCTGCTTCAGCACGACGGGGAACCCGAGGCAGGCGCCGATTTGCCGCGCGTTCTCGCGGTGCACGACGATGGTCTTCGGGCAGGGGATCTCGTGTTTGTCGAACAGCTCGGCCTGGTACACCTTGTTGGTGCAGCGGACGATCGAGCGCGGATCGTCGATCACCACCATGCCCTCCGCCTCGGCGCGGCGCGCGAAGCGGTAGGTGTGGTGGTTGACGGCCGTCGTCTCGCGGATGAACAGGGCGTCGAACTCGGCGATGCGCCCGTAGTCCTCGCGATCGATGATGGTGGCGTCCATGCCAATTTTCTCCGCGGCGCGCACGAAGCGGCGCACGGCCTTGTCGTCCGAAGGACGCGCCGAGACGTCCTCGGAGCCGGCCAGGATGGCGACCTCGTAGCGGTACTTGGCACGCGCCGAGTAGATGCGCGGGCGCTCGAAGAAGCTCTTCGCCTGCTGGATCACGAACTCGCGGTGGCTCTCCGGGATCTCGTTCAAGGCGACGGGCCGCAGCGAGTTCAGACGCCACTCGTCGGCGCGCACGAAGCCTGCCCGCAGCAGCGGGGCGGGAAAGTGATTGAACAGCGCCTGGCAGATCCGGTCGTAGCGCTGCGCCATGTTGCGCCCGAAGTAGATCGACAGCTCGAACGTGTCGTTGCGGATCGGCGCGAGCCCTTTCTGCACCAGGTCCTCGATGTCCTCGGAGACGATGCGGAACAGCGAGGACTGCTTGAGGTCCTGCACCGTGGTGACGCTCGGCATGGGCTTGTGGCCGCGCGCCTCGGCCAACAGCGATACGTAGTAACCGATGCTCTGGTAGCCATACGAGCGGCACAGGTTGAAGACCTTGGCCCGCTTCATCTCGATGAACTCGGGATCGGTCAGGTAGTCTCTCGCGGATACCATCCGCGCCTGGGGCACCTCCCAGGGCCAGAGCTCGGGCTTCTCGACGACGATCAGGACGGCCATTTTTGCTCAGGGACTCCTCGGAGGGATAACGGCTGGGTCTTGATCGTCGCTCACGGTGAGAGAAGCATAGACCTGAGGTGGACCTCGGTGCCAAGCCCGGATGTGCGGCACGGACGCGCGTCGCCCGAGCATGGCTCCCGGGCACGAATGTGACGGGGCTGCGCCGTCGCCAGCGGCGGCGCCACGCGCGGCGAGAGAGCGAGCCTCCGGCGCCGGGCGCGGTTTTCTGCACGCGTGCCTCCGCTCTCGGGCGGCCGGGGCGCGTGTAGGGGGCGGTGCCGAGGCGCCATCGAGCGCGCGGGCTGACCGGGTCCTGGGCCGGCGAGACGCCGAGCCCGCTCGGGCGACGTCGATGGCCGCGACCGGGTGCTCCACGCGGGCGCCCCTGTCCGGCGCCATGTCATCCGCTGCAGCGGCGTACCTGGCGGGGTATCGACGCCGCGATGAGCGCGCGGGTGACTCACCGATCGGCGAGTTGTCGTCTCGCCTCCAAGCGTCCGCGCGACGAGCGACGAACACTCGACGAGCCGCGCTCGGACACCGAGTTGCATCCATGGTTTCACCGAGCGCGCGGCTCCCCGCTGCGCCAGCTTCGAACGCCAGCGCCGCTGCGTCGGTTTGGATCGCATGGACAATTCCAGGCTCGACGCCAAAAACGCACGCGAGCGGCAGCGCGCTTCGCGCGTGCGCGATCGCAGCGTACCGTGCTGGGTGCGATCGCGCAGGCACGTCGGCGCGATCTCACGGAAGCGCAGGAAAAAAGCTCGTTTGCTTCATCGGAGCGGCTTTACCCAAGACCACGCCAGCGATACACCGAGAGCATATGTTGCGTCACACGTCCCACCCTTCGGCGCTGGTCTGTGCTGCTTTGCTCACGGCCTGCGGCGGCTCGCTCTCGTCCGATGAGCCCGTCACGTTCGACAACAACCTGCCGCCTTCGCCGCTCCCGACGACGCCGGCGCCAACGCCTGCTCCCGCGCCGCTGCCCGCGGCCACGCCCAGCCCCGCGCCCGTTGCAGCGCCGGGCCCTGCCCCGGTGGCGACGCCCGAGGGGCCGTGGCAGGCGCCCATCAGCCTCGACCCCAGCACGCCGGTGGGCCTCCACGGCCAGCTGCGAGTCCAGGGCAGCAGCCTGGTCGACGCGAGCGGCACACCGGTGCAACTCAAGGGGATCAGCACCATGTGGCTGAACTGGGAAGACAAGTACTCGACCAGCAAGGCCGGCCTGCAGTGGATGCGGGACAACTGGAACATCACCGTGTTCCGCGCGGCGATGGGCGTGGAGCCCGAGGGCGCGTACCTGAGCGACCCCGACAAGGCGCTCGAGCACCTGCGCACGGTCGTCCACAACGCGATCGACCTGGGCGTGTACGTGCTGATCGACTTTCACGCACACAACGCGCACCTGGAGACGGACCGAGCGATCGACTTCTTCAGCAAGGTCGCGGCCGAGTTCGGCAGCTTCCCGCACGTGATGTACGAGACGTTCAACGAGCCCGAGCAAGCCGACTGGGCGACGCAGATCAAGCCGTACCACGAGGCCGTGGTGCCAGCCATCCGCGCCCAGGATCCGGACGGCGTGATCGTGCTCGGCTCGCGCCAGTGGTCGCAGCGGGTGGACGAGGCCGCGGCGGACCCGGTGGCGGGCACCAACCTGATGTACACCGTGCACTTCTATGCCTGCGATCACCGTGACCAGCTGCGGAGTCTGGCGCAGACGGCCTATGACGCGGGCCTGGCTTTGTTCGTGACCGAATGGGGAGCGACCCCCGCCGATGGTGGCGCCGCCACCCCCACCGTTTGCGAGGCGGACGCGCAGGCCTGGCACGACTGGATGGACGAGCGCGGCGTCAGCTGGGCCGCGTGGAAGCTCGACGGTTGCGGCGACTCGAGCTGCCTGTTCGTCAGCGACGACGCCCCGGCGGACGGCGGCTGGACCGATCAGTACCTGAACGGCCACGCGCGTTTCGTCGTCGATCGCCTGCTCGAGCAGTGAGTTGAATCGTCCCCCGGCGCGCCGACCACCGGTGCGCCGGGTGGTGCGAAATTCAGGCTCAGGGCGCGTCTGGCCAGGTGTGAACGGGCGCGTCGGCCTCGCTCAGCTCCAGGTAACGCTGCAGCATGAAACGCAGCGACTCGGCTGCCGGCTGCCGGGCGAGCGCGCGCTCGAAGACCCGGCGCTGCCACACCGCCCCGGTGAGCCCGTTAGCCAGGCGTCCCTCGACGATCGCCAGCCAAGCGTCGGCCTCTGCCGCGTCGACGCCGGCCCCCGTCAGGCCGTCGCGGGCGACCGGCAACAGGCGCCGAGCGAGCTCGCGCGCCGGTGATCCGCGCGGCGAAGGCGCGACCGCCTCGGGCCAGAGCAGCTCGGCATCGAGCCCATGGCGAGCCGCCTCGTAAAAGTTGCGACGCGCGTGCCCGAAGGTCAGTCCAGCGGACAGCTGGTCCATGCGCGGGGCGAGCCCCAGTGTCAGGCCCACCAGGAAGGCGGCGTTCGCCGCCGTGTCGCGAACGCTGGGCCCCGCCGGCAAGGCCCGCATCTCGATCCGCAGGTGCCCGCCGTCCCCCGGATCATAGACGGCGCGGTTCCAGCGCCAGACCGTGCCGTGATGGAGGCGCAGCTCGGCCAGCGCCGGCACTCCCCCGGAGCGCACCACCGCCAGTGGATCTTCGTCGCTCGACACCGGCAGCACGGGCTCGTGCAAGCTCACGCCCTCTTCGAACAGCTCCTGCGCGCCCTTGCGCACCCAGCCGTGCCCGAAGGACACGCGCGCCGGCCGCCAGTCATCCTCGCGCGCGTCGCCACGGTCGTCCACCGACTGGCGAAACAACGCGACGCGCGTCTCGTGCCAGAGGCGCCTGCCGAGGAAAAACGGCGAATTGCCAGCCGCCGCCAGCACCACGGCCGTCGCTGCCTGAGCCGCGTTGTACGTGCGCGCGAACGCGGCCGGCTCGACCCGCAGGTGCACCTGCAGCGAGGTATTGGCGCCTTCGAACGTGACCTCGTGCGAACGCACCTCGAGCGCATCGTCGCCCTCGATGCGGATGTCGAACGCCTCGCCGCGGATTCGCATCAGTCCAGCGGCGAGCGCGCGGTAGCGCTTCGCGTCGGTCAAGGCCGAGGCCCCCAGGTGGCGCCGCTCCAGCGTGGGCAGGATGCCGATCATCGCGACGCGCGCGTTTAGCCGGCGCGCGCCACGGCGCGCCGCCTCGAGAGCGTGCGCGAGCTCGGCGTGCGTGGCGCTGAATGGGCGCCCGGCGAGCGGCGTGGGCCGTGCGTTGATCTCCAGGTTGAAGCGGTTGACCTCCAGCGTCAGTCGCTCGTCGTCGATGTGCCGCAGCACCTCGGCGTTGACCAGGGCTGGGCTACCGGCGGCGTCGACCAGGTTCAACTCGAGCTCCGTGCCCAGCGAGGCGGGCCCGATGCCAAAGCGCGGGCGCTCGACCAGAATGGCGAGCGCACGGAGGTTGTCCTCGAGCTTCTTTGCGAAGCTCGAGAACTCGTGCTCGTCGAAGCTGTCGCGCGGGATTTCGACGCCCATCATCTACAGCGTAGCAAAGCCCAGGGCCTGCGCGCAGGCGCACGTGACGTGCAGCGCCGCCACGCGCCTGCAAAAGCGCCGCTGCGTTCGTGCAGCTCGCGAGCCTCGTGCAGCAAAGTCAGGTCATCTCGCTCAAGCCAGAGGCTCCGGACCGCGCCCGCTGGTGAAACCGGGGGGCGGCGCCACCGCCTGAGAGAGCACGAGGATCTGGACCAGGATCGTACGGAAAACCACGGCGACGTGATCGACATCGACCGATCGGGCGTGCTGCTCGAGCGTCTCGTCGATCTGCTCGTTGACGAAGGCGACGAGCGCGGGCTGCTCGATGCCGACGATGTCCTCCGAGTCGAGCGCGTCCATCGGGTCGCTCTGGCGCAAGGCCTCGTCCGCGGAGAGCGACAGCTCCACGGCGGACACGGCGTCTTCGCTCGCGACGCCCAGGCGCTCACCAAACGCCGCCTCGAACGCCACGAACACGGAAGCAGCCAGGCCCTGTCCGAGCGCCAGCGCGGTCGCGTCGAGCGGCTGCTCGAAACGCTGCCGCAAATGACGCGCGAGCGCCGGCTGCGCAGCGGCGAAGCGCTCCAGGTGCTCAGGGCCCTGGGCGGCCTTCGACCTGGCCCCGCCGAGGACGCTCGCCGGGACCTGTGCGAAGCGCGGGACGGGCCTGATTGCGGAGCGACGTACCCACACCGTAGCTCGAGCCTATCATGCCGGCTCGGCCTGCCTGAAATTTGGCGCCGCTCGGCTGACTCGGGCGCCCTCAGGGCAGCGACGCCAGGCGACGGACGTGACGCGCCTCGAGCCAGGCATCGGCGTCGCCCCATTCGACACGCAGCCGAGCCCCCCGCGCCTCCGCCACGTGGACCAGCGTGCCCTCCGGGGCGCGATCGGACGTCTCGCCCAGGGTCGACGCTCCGCGCGAGGCTCTGAGCGGCTTGCCGCTCTCGTCCTCGAGCCGCGCTTCCAGGGCGATCACCACCGCCGGCGTGGTCGCGGCCCGCAGGCGTTGTCCGGCCAGGGCCAGGCCAGCGCCGAGCAGCGCCAGCGCGAGCCCCACCACGGCCACGATCGCGCCCGCCAAGCGGGTCGCCTGGGCCCGCGCCCACAGCCGCGCCCCGAGGCCCGCGCCCAGGCCAAGCGCGCCGAGGGCGCCGAGCCCCGCCCACACGTCTTCGCCGATCAAACCAAAGAGGGCGCGCAAGAGCCGCGGCCGGGCCACCACGCCCTCGGCGGCGCGCTTGGCACGCCGCTCCCCGAGGTCCTGACGGATACGTGCGAGGATGGCGGCTGCTTCTTCGTCCTCCGGCGCGAGCTGCCGAGCCTCTTCGAAGGCCGCCACGGCCTGGCCCCAATCGCCGGCGCGTCTCGCCGGCGACTCGGCGCGGCCGAGATAGGCGACCCCGCGATCGAAGCTCATGTCGGCGTGAACGAACCCTTGATCCGACCACTGCTCGAGCTGGGCGATCGCCTCACTGAACGCGCCGCGCGAGAGCGCCGCTTCGACCTGGGCGAGGTCCTCGGGAGAGGGAGCGGGAGCCGCGGAGGCGCCGCTCGCCCAGCCCAGCGCGAGAGCGACAGCCGCCGCCCACGCGCATGGCGCCGCTGGCCTCATGCCGGTTGATCCTCGTCGGAGCGCGCCGCGGGCGGGCGCCGCACGAGCTCCTTGACCAGGTTCTCCGCGACGCCGAGCACGGAGCGAGCCAGGGCGGCGTCGGTCGCGGCGAAGCGCA
>Ga0315910_10005620_pt1 | contig 10247 bp, 7 predicted proteins | sample EdamamesoilMG_FD_204470 | JGI IMG/M metagenome (GOLD analysis project Ga0315910, IMG submission 204470) | Garden soil microbial communities collected in Santa Monica, California, United States - Edamame soil | ecosystem: Environmental > Terrestrial > Soil > Garden | place: USA: California... | reverse complement strand
GCGCGAGGCGGTGCTGTCGGCGGGCTTTCGCGACCTCGACGCGGCCGCGGTCGCGATCGCCGACAAGGTGCGCCAGGCCAACGAGGCACGCAACCGCCAGCTGTTCGACGAACTCGAGCAGGGCCGCGCCCAGCTCGGCCGCCAGATCCTCGCCGCGATCGCGCTGGCGATCGTGCTCGCGTTCGTCTTCGGTGTCTGGCTCGCGCGCCCGCTGCAGCGGCTCGGCCGTGCGGTCGAGGCGCTCGGCGAGAACCGCCTCGACGAGCCGATCGGCATGCGCGGCCCGAGCGACGTGCGCGAGCTCGGCCAGCGCCTCGAATGGCTGCGCCTGCGCCTGGCCGAACTCGATGCCGACAAGGCGCGCTTCCTGCGCCACGTCTCGCACGAGCTGAAGACGCCGCTGGCGGCGCTGCGCGAGGGCGTCGCGCTGCTCGAGGAGGGCGTGGCCGGCCAGCTCAGCGACGGCCAGCGCGAGGTGGCGCGCATCCTGAAGGACAACACCGCGGTGCTGCAGCGCCAGATCGAGGACCTGCTGCGCTTCAACGCCGCGGCGTTCGAGGCCCGCCGCCTGGTGCGCCGGCCGACCGACCTGAAGGCGCTCGTCGAGGACACCGTCGCACGCCAGCGCCTGCAGTGGCAGGCGCGGCGCCTCGCGGTGCGCATCGAGGGCGAGGCGGTGCGCGCCGAGGTCGATGCCGACAAGCTCGGCACCGCGCTCGGCAACCTGCTGTCGAACGCGATCCGCTTCAGCCCGCCCGGCGCTACCATCACATGGACCGTCGCGTTGCGACCCGGGCTGGCCTGCGTCACCGTGGCCGACCAGGGCCCGGGCGTGGCGGCAGCGGACCGCGCGCGCGTGTTCGAGCCGTTCTACCGTGGCGAGGTCCAGCCCGAAGGCGCGAGCCGGGGCAGCGGCATCGGCCTGTCGATCGTGCACGAAGTCGTCACCGCCCACGGTGGCCAGGTCGAACTGCTGCCCGACGGTCCGGGTGCCCGTTTCATCATCGAACTGCCTCATGTCCGATAGTCGCCTTGTGGTCTCCGATCTGCCGCGCCGGCTCGCCCGGCTCGCGGCCTGCGTCGTCGCCGCGGCCGCGGGGGGGTGTGCGATGGCGCCGCCAACCGAAGCCCCGCTGCCGGCATCGACCGCGCCGCCGCCGGTCGTCCAGGCGCCGCCGCCGGCCGAGCCCCCGCCGCCGCCTCCGCCGCCCGCACCGTCGCCGCAGGAACGCGCGGACGTGGCGACGCGCCGCATCCTCGCCTACCAGGAGCAGGTGCGCCCGCTCGCCGGTGCCGAGCTGGCGGCCGAGATCGGGCGCCTGAACAACCAGCTGCCCGCCAACCAGGGGGCCGCCTGGCCCGGCACGGCGCTCGAACTCGCGCTCGCCCTCGCGCAGACCCGCAACCCCGGCGACCTGGCGCGTGCGATCGGCCTGGTCGATCCGGTCGTGCGCTCGGCGGCGCCCGACTTCCAGCCCTGGCAGCCGGTCGCGCGGCTGATCGCGGCGCGCCTGGCCGAACAGCGCCGCCTCGAGGAGCAGCTCGAGCGCCAGGCCCAGCAGCTGCGCGAGAGCCAGCGCAACGTCCAGCAGCTCAACGAGAAGCTGGAGGCCCTCAAGGCGATCGAGCGCAGCCTGACGAACCGCGCGCCGCCACCGCCGGCCGCACCCGCCCCGCCCGCGACCGCGCCGCGGGCGCCCTGAGACCGGAGCCCTGCGCATGGCCGCGCGCGTGCTGCTCGTCGACGACGACCCGGACCTGCTGAAGCTGCTGTCGATGCGGCTCACCGCGGCCGGCTACCAGGTCACCGCGGTCGAGTCGGCCGAGGCGGCGCTGACCCAGCTCGCGCTGGCGCGCCCGCAGGTCGTCGTCAGCGACGTGCAACTGCCCGGCCGCGACGGCCTGCAACTGTTCGACGAGATCCGCGCGCGTCACCCCGCATTGCCGCTGATCCTGCTGACCGCGCACGGCACGATCCCCGACGCGGTCGAGGCGACTGCCCGGGGTGTGTTCGGCTACCTGACCAAACCCTACGACGGCAAGGTGCTGCTCGACAAGGTCGCCCAGGCGATGGCGGTCGCGCCGGAGGCACCCTCCAGCGAGGACGGCGACCCGTCGTGGCGTGCCGGGATCGTCAGCGGCTCGAGCCGGATGGCCGAGCTGCTCGCCGAGGCGCACCTGGTGGCGCGGTCGGATGCGAGCGTGCTGATCGCGGGCGAGAGCGGCACCGGCAAGGAACTGCTCGCGCAGGCGATCCATCGCGCGAGCCGGCGTGCGGCGCGCCCGTTCGTCGCCGTCAACTGCGGCGCGATCCCGGAGGCGCTGCTCGAATCCGAGCTGTTCGGCCACGTCAAGGGCGCGTTCACCGGCGCGATCGCCCACCACGATGGCCTGTGCGTCGCCGCGCACGGCGGCACGCTGTTCCTCGACGAGATCGGCGACATGCCGCCGGCGCTGCAGGTCAAGCTGCTGCGCGTGCTGCAGGAGCGTTCGGTGCGCCCGGTCGGGGCGACGCAGCCGGTGCCGGTCGACCTGCGCGTGATGTCGGCGACGCACCGCGACCTCGACGCGGCGATGGCGCAGGGCCAGTTCCGCGAGGACCTGTACTACCGCCTCAACGTCGTCTCGCTGCGCCTGCCGTCGCTGGCCGAGCGTCGCGAGGACATCCCGCTGCTGGCCAAGCACTTCCTCGACCGCCTCGCCGCGAAACATGGCAAGCGCGTCAGCGGCTTCGCGCCGGACGCGATGAAGGCGCTCGCGACGGCCGCCTGGCCGGGCAACGTGCGTCAGCTCCACAACGTCGTCGAGCAGGTCTGCGCGCTGACGACCACGCCGCTGATCCCGCTCGCGCTGGTGCAGCGTGCGCTGCGCGTGCCGGGCGTCGAGGTGCTCAGCCTGGCGCAGGCGCGCGAACGCTTCGAGCGCGACTACCTGGTCGGCCTGCTCAAGCTGACCGACGGCAACGTCGCCGATGCGGCGCGCCTCGCGGACCGCAACCGGACCGAGTTCTACCGCCTGCTGCAGAAGCACGGGTTGACCGCCGGGCAATTCCGCGCCGGCCCCGTCGCTCCGTAGCGACAACAAAAAGCCGTTGGGCGACAAGCACTTGCTGCCCTGCGGCAGGGGCGCTGTCGCCACGCGGCGACGCTTTTCGGGGGTTGGCGGCGACATTTCCCCGGGTCGCCCGGGGTCGAGCCATCAAGTTATTGATTCTGAAGGAGTTTTTGCCCGGCACGGGTGTTGCGAAGGAGGGGGATGCGCGCCGCTGTGATGGGCGTGCCCACCTCTCGCGAGACCTCCCGAGTTGACTTCGTTTTCGTTCGCCCCGATCGATCTGCGTCGCCGCATGGCGACGTGGTCGCTGTTGCTTGCCTGGCTCTGGCTGGCCGTCGCCACGCGTGCGCATGCCTTCGGCATCGACGACGTCGCGCGCGAAGCCCAGGCGCTCGCGCGCCAGCCGTTTGCCGATCGCCAGGCGCGCCTGCCCGCCGAACTCGCCGCGCTGACCTACGACCAGTACCGCGACGTGCGCTTCAAGCCCGAGCGCGCGCTCTGGCGCCGCGACGGCCTGCCGTTCGAGCTGATGTTCTTCCACCTCGGCAAGTTCCAGACCCATGCGGTGCGGCTGCACGAGGTCACGCCCGAGGGCGTGCGGCCGATCGGCTTCGACGCGGCCGACTTCGACTACGGCAAGAATCGCCTCAGCCCGTCGGGCTGGGGTGACATCGGGCTGGCCGGCTTTCGCGTCCACTACCCGCTGAACTCGCCGCAGTACAAGGACGAACTGGTCGTCTTCCTCGGTGCGAGCTACTTCCGCGCGCTCGGCCGCGGCCAGCACTACGGGTTGTCGGCGCGCGGGCTCGCGATCGACACCGTCGGCGGCCAGGGCGAGGAGTTTCCCCGCTTCACCGCGTTCTGGATCGAACGCCCGGCGCCGGGTGCGACGGCGCTCGTGATCCACGCGCTGCTCGACTCGCCACGCGCGACCGGCGCCTACCGCTTCACGCTGCGGCCGGGCGACACCACCGAGGTCGACGTGCAGGCGCGGCTGTTCCTGCGCGAGGGCGTGGCGACGCTCGGGATCGCACCGCTGACGAGCATGTACCAGCACGGCGAGAACCAGCCGCGGCCGGGCGACTTCCGCCCCGAGGTGCACGATTCCGACGGCCTGATGATCGCGTCGTCGTCGGGTGAGTGGCTCTGGCGCCCGCTCGCCAATCCGAAGCGGCCGTTCACGAGTTCGTTCGCGCTCGACGGCCTGGCCGGCTTCGGCCTGATGCAGCGCGACCGCGCCTACGCGAACTACGAGGATCCGGAGGCGCAGTACGAGCGCCGTCCGAGCGTCTGGATCACGCCGCTGGGCGACTGGGGACCGGGCCGCGTCGAGATGCTGCAGCTGCCGACCCCGGACGAGACCAACGACAACATCGTCGCCTACTGGGTCCCGGCACGGCTGCCGGCGCCCGGCCAGCCGCTCGACCTGGGCTGGCGCCTGCGCTGGCAGGGCGACGAGCAGCAGCGGCCGCCGAACGGCTGGGCGCTGCAGTCGCGCACCGGCCGCAGCTACGCCGAACTCGGCCCGGCCGAGACGCAGTACATCGTCGACTTCGACGGCCCCGCGCTGCGCGCGCTGCCGGCCGAGGCGTCCGTGAAGGCGGTCGTCAGCGCGAGCCGCAGCGGCCGCGTCGTCGAGACGAACGCCTACCGCAATCCGGCCACCGGTGCCTGGCGCATGACGCTGCGCATCGAGCGGCTCGAGTCCACGCAGCCCATCGAGCTGCGTGCCTTCCTCCAAACCGGCTCGCATGCCTTGACCGAAACATGGACATCCGTCATCCAGCCCGAGTGAGCGCCTTCCGGCCGCTGGCCGCACCGCCGGCCGCGCCGCACGGACGCAGCGCGCCGCCGATCCACCGCAGCTCGATGGTGGCGAGGCCGTGGCGCGGCTTCCTGGCGGGCCTCGGCGATGGCCTGCGCAGCCTGCTCGGGCGCGCCGACACGCCGGCCGCGGCGGCGCGCGCCCCGAGCGCGTGGGAGCGCGCCGCGGCGGCGCGCCGGCGCGTGCTGCTCGCGCTCGTCGCCTCGTCGGCCGCGGGAGCGACCGCGCTGATGCTGCAGGCGCTGCCGGACGACGGCGCGAGTGCGCTGCGCTATGCCCAGGTCGGCCTGTTCGCGCTGCTGTTCGCCTGGGTCTCGGCCGGCTTCTTCACCGCGCTGATGGGCTTTCGCGTGCTGCTGCGCGGCGATCCGCACGCGCTGTCGGCGCGTGACGCCGGCCATGCGCCGATCGACGCGAAGGCGCGCACGGCGATCGTGATGCCGATCTGCAACGAGGACGTGGCGACGGTCTTCGCCGGTCTGCGTGCGACCTGCGAGTCGCTCGCCGCGACCGGGGCGGCGCGCCTGTACGACGTCTACGTGCTGTCCGACACGAACGACCCGGCGATCCGCGCTGCCGAGCTCGCCGCTTGGGCCGAACTGCGCGAGACGCTCGGCGACGGCGCGCGCATCTACTACCGCTGGCGCACCCTGCGCACCAAGCGCAAGTCGGGCAACGTCGCCGACTTCTGCCGCCGCTGGGGGCGCGACTACCGCTACATGGTCGTGCTCGACGCCGACAGCGTGATGAGCGGCGACAGCCTGGTCGCGCTGGTGCGGCTGATGGAGCAGCGTCCCGACGCCGGCATCATCCAGACCGTGCCGCAGGCCTGCGGGCAGGTCACGCTGCATGCGCGCGCGCAGCAGTTCGGCGGGCGGCTGGCCGGGCGCCTGTTCAGCGCCGGCATGCAGTACTGGCAGCTCGGCGAGTCGCACTACTGGGGCCACAACGCGATCATCCGCGTCGCGCCGTTCATCGAACACTGCGCGCTCGCGCCGCTGCCGGGGCGCGGCGGGCTCTCGGGCGAGATCCTCTCGCACGACTTCGTCGAGGCCGCGCTGATGCGGCGTGGCGGCTACCACGTCTGGCTGGTGCACGACCTGCCGGGCAGCTACGAGCAGCAGCCCGCGAACCTGCTCGACGAACTGCAGCGCGACCGCCGCTGGTGCCAGGGCAACCTGCAGAACGCCCGCCTGATCGCCGAGCCGGGCCTGCACGGCGTGCACCGCGCGATGCTGCTGACCGGCGCGCTGAGCTACCTGTCGGCGCCGCTGTGGCTGTTCTTCGTTCTGCTCGGCACGGCGCACTGGCTGCACGGCGGCCAGCCGCTGTTCGGCCTGGTCGACACGTTCTCGTGGCAGGCCGCGGCGCTCTGGCTCACGACCGTCGTGATGCTCGCGCTGCCGCGTGCGCTCGGTGTCGTCGCGATCGTCATGAAGGGCCAGCAGCGCCAGTACGGCGGCAGCGCCGCGCTGGTGCGCAGCGCGCTGCTCGAAGGCGGGCTGTCGGTGCTGCAGGCGCCGCTGCGCATGGTCGCGCACACGATGTTCGTCGTCGTCGCGCTGACCGGCCTGAAGCTGCAGTGGAAGTCGCCCCCGCGCGAAGCCGCCGACATCGGCTGGTCCGACGCGGCGGCGCGTTTCGCCGGTATCGGCGCGGGCGTGGCGCTGCTCGCGGTGCTGCTGGCCTGGCTGCAGCCGCATGCGCTGTTCTGGCTCGCGCCGATGGGCCTGCCCCTGCTGCTAGCGGTGCCGATGGTCGTGCTGACGAGCCGCGCCGCGTTCGGGCGCCGCCTGCTCGCCGCGCAGCTGCTCGTGACGCCCGAGGAACACTCGGCGCCGCGCGTGCTGCGCCACGCCTGGGCGTTCGCGAAGCGGGCCACGCCGACGCCGGACTGGCACGACGCGGTCACCGACCCGTGGCTGTTCGACGTCGTGCGAGCCGCGATGGGGCCGCGCAACACCACCTGGGGCGCACGCGGGCTGGCGCGGCGCCGCCTGCTGCGCGGGCTGGTCGAGCAGGACACCGGACGGCTCGGCCGCGCCGACCGGCTGCGACTGCTGAGCGAGCCGCAGAGCATCGTCTACCTGCGCGACCAGCTGGCCGCCAACAGCAGCTTCGGCGACAGCCTGCGCCAGCGCGCCTGAGACGGCTCCAGAAAATCTCTAGCGGCAAACCCGGTTGGAAGTGCCCGCGCGAGCCCATAGGCTCGCGCGGCACATGAAACACCACCACCTTGCCTTCTGGCCGTGCGCGCTCGCGGCGGCCTGGCCCGCGGCCGCCCAGCAGCCGACCCCGCAACAGCTCGACCCGGTCGTGATCAGCGCCGAGCGATCGCGCCAGACGACCTTCGACGCGCCCGCCGCGATCAGCGCGGTGACGCGCGAAACGATCGACAACGGCGGCCTGCAGGTCAACCTGTCGGAAGTGCTCAACCGCGTGCCCGGCATCACGGTGCTGAACCGGCAGAACTATGCGCAGGACCTGCAGCTGTCGATCCGCGGCTTCGGCTCGCGCTCGACCTTCGGCATCCGCGGCGTGCGGCTGATCGTCGACGGCATCCCCGCGACGATGCCCGACGGGCAGGGCCAGGCCTCCAACGTCGCGCTCGGCTCGGCCCAGCGCATCGAGGTGCTGCGCGGCCCGCTCGCGCAGCTCTACGGCAACGCCGCCGGCGGCGTCGTGCAGGTGGTCACCGAAGCCGACGCGACCGTGCCGACGCTGACGCTGGGCGCCGCGGTCGCACCCTACGACCAGGTCAAGCTCGGCGCAAAGTACGCCGCCAGCAACCCGACCGACGCGGTCGTGCTCGACGTCTCCCACTACCGCACCGACGGCTACCGCGAGCACAGCGAGGCGCGCCGCGACCAGCTCAACGGCAAGTGGCAGCACGAGCTGGGCAAGGACACCCGTTTCAGCCTGGTCGTCAACGTGCTCGACCAGCCGTACTCGCTCGACCCGCTCGGGCTGACGCGCGAGCAGTGGGAGGAGGACCCGCGCCAGGCGGTGCCGACCGCGTTCGAGCAGGACACGCGCAAGGTCGTCAAGCAGCAGCAGCTCGGCGGCGTGTTCGAACACGCGTTCAGCGAGGCGACGTCGCTGAGCGCGCGCCTGTACGCCGGCCACCGCGACCTCGACAACGCGCTCGGGACGCCGCTCGTGTTCCAGCAGGCGCCGACGTCGAGCGGCGGCATCGTCGACCTCGACCGCGACTACTGGGGCGTCGGCGCGATGCTCACGCACCGCATCCGCTTCGACGGCGGCCACGAGCTGCGCCTGACCGGCGGTCTCGAGTTCGACCGCATGGCCGAGCGGCGCAAGGGCTACATCAACGACGCCGGCGAGCCGGGCGCGCTCAAGCGCGACGAGGACAACTCGGTCGAGAACAACGACGTCTACGCGCAGGCCGCCTACGACTGGGGCGCCGCGTTCACCGGGATCGCCGGGGTGCGCTCGAGCCGGGTGCGCTTCCGCAGCGAAGACCACTTCATCGCGCCCGGCAACCCCGACGACAGCGGCGGCGTCGACTACAGCGCCACCAACCCGGTGCTCGGGCTGACCTGGCACGCGAGCCCGGCGCTGAACGTCTACGCGAACGCCGGGCGCGGCTTCGAGACGCCGACCTTCACCGAGCTGGCCTACCGGCCCGGCGGGCAGACCGGCCTGAACACCGACCTGAAGGCCTCGCGCAGCCGCCACGCCGAGATCGGCGCGAAGTGGAAGATCGCCGAAGGCCATCGCCTCGACGCCGCGCTGTTCGACATCGCGACCGAGGACGAGATCGTCGTCGACACCAACGTCGGCGGGCGCTCGACCTTCAAGAACGCCGGCCGCACCACGCGCCGCGGCATCGAGCTGCAGTACCTCGGCCAGCTCGGCGCCGACTGGCGGACCACGCTCGCCTACACCGACCTGCGGGCGCGCTTCGACGACGACTTCGTCAGCGGCAGCGGTCCGGCGGCGACGCCGATCCCGGCCGGCAACCGCCTGCCCGGCACGCCCGAGCGCAGCGGCTTCGCCGAACTCGCATGGACGCCGAAGGCGGCCTGGGGCGGCTTCAACGCCGGCGTGGAGGTGGTCCACACCGGCCGCCTCTGGGTCAACGACGCGAACACCGACGCGGCGCCGTCGGCGACCGTGTTCAACCTGCGCGCCGGCTTCGCGCAGCAGTTCGGCAGCGTCAGGCTGCGCCAGCTGCTGCGCATCGACAACGTCGGCGACCGCAACTACGCCGGCTCGGTGATCGTCAACGAATCGAACCAGCGCTACTTCGAGCCGGCCCAGCCGCGCAACTGGATGCTGGGCCTGACGGCGCAGGTCGAGTTCAGGTAAGGTGCGCGCCGGGGCCGCGCACGGGTGCGGCCCGTGTGGAGGCACCCATGACGACCGGCACCCAGACGATCACGCTCGGCGGCGGCTGCTTCTGGTGCGTCGAGGCGGTCTACGAGAAGGTGCGCGGCGTGACGGCAGTCGAATCGGGCTACTGCAACGGCCAGACCCCGAACCCGAGCTACGAACAGGTCTGCAGCGGCCGCACCGGGCACGTCGAAGTGGTCCGCGTCACGTTCGACCCGGCCGAGATCACGCTGCGCGAGGTGCTCGAGATCTTCTTCGTCGTGCACGACCCGACGACGCTGAACCGCCAGGGCAACGACGTTGGCACCCAGTACCGCTCGGGCATCTACTTCCGCAATGCGGAGCAGGAGCGCATCGCGCGCGAGGTGATCGCCGAGGTCGACGACCACCACGGCGGGCGTGTCGTGACCGAGCTGCAGCCCGAGCAGAACTATTCGCGCGCCGAGGACTACCACCAGCACTACTTCGCGAACCACCCGAACCAGGGCTACTGCGCCTTCGTCGTCGCGCCCAAGGTCGAGAAGTTCCGCAAGACCTTCGCGAGCCGGGTCCGGGCCGACTGACGACCGTGGCAGACTGATGGCGATGTCGCCGCTGCACACCCTCCGCCGCATGCGCCGCACCTGGCTGCCGCTGGTGCTGGGCGCGCTGCTGTTTGCGCAGGTGCTCGGCCTGGTGCACCGGATCGCGCATCCGTCGAACGCTGCGCCGCCGGTGCTCGCCGCGCCGACCGACGGTGCGCAATCGCTCTTCGACGGGCACGACGACACATCGAAGTGCCGGCTCTACGACCAGCTGATGCATGCCGACCTCGCGGTCGACGTGCCGGTCGCGGAAGTCGTCGCACTCTCCACGCCGCCCGTGTGCGAACCCCGGCGCGGCTGGGCACTGGCCGCCCAGGCGGCAGGCTTCCTCGCCCGCGGTCCTCCCTCCCGAGGCTGACCCTCCGCGCCGATCCGGCGCGTGCACACGTCGCGTTCCGGCCCCGGCCGACGCGACGCCTCGTGGCCGT
>Ga0315910_10005619_pt1 | contig 10249 bp, 9 predicted proteins | sample EdamamesoilMG_FD_204470 | JGI IMG/M metagenome (GOLD analysis project Ga0315910, IMG submission 204470) | Garden soil microbial communities collected in Santa Monica, California, United States - Edamame soil | ecosystem: Environmental > Terrestrial > Soil > Garden | place: USA: California... | reverse complement strand
AGGTGCCTGAGGGCGTGAGGGCGTGAGGGCGTGAGGGCGTGAGGGCGTGAGGGCGTGAGGGCGTGAGGGCGTGAGGGCGTGAGGGCGTGAGGGCGTGAATGAGGATGATGGAAGAAGAATTCGTGTCAACCCTTTACTTTCCATCTCACGCTCTCGCTATTTAACGCTCTCCCGCCTTTATTGCTCCGCCACTTCTCGGCTAGCGGCAGTGATGTCCCAAAGATTTTCCAGACGATAGAACTCGCGTACTCGCGGCAGCATCACGTGCACGATTACATCTTGCAGATCGACCAACACCCATTCGCCATCGCGCTCGCCCTCGACGCCCATCGGCCGGAAACCCGATTGCTTGGCAAACTCGACCACGCGGTCCGCAATCGACTTGACGTGCCGATCCGAATTGCCGCTGGCGATGACCAGCGTATCGGCGAAGTCCGTCACGCCACGCACGTCCAACACTTTGACATTTACCGCCTTGAGGTCGTCCAATGCGCGACGCACGACTTGCAACAACGGTGTTTCCTGCACGGCGGCAGGCGCGCGTTTTGGCGCCGTTTTTACTACGACGACTTTGCGCTTCGGCGCGCCCGCCTTACCTTTCGCTTTCGCCTTGATTGCAGGCTTATTGGCGGGTTTACCGGTCTTTCGGACAGGACGCTTCGATGCGGGCTTGACGGACTTGGACTTGGCAGCGGGACGAGCGGATTTCTTGGCGCGTTTGGCGGTCATTTTCACCTCGGTTGGTAATGATGCGTAGAGTAGGCGCGGATGACTTACGGTTTACGCGAGTAGCAACGCGTTTGCGCAATGATGTCGCAAACGCTGTCGGGCATGAGATAGCGAGGATTGCGTCCGGCCGCGATCAGCTTACGCACTTCGGTCGACGAAATTTCCAACTGCGTGACGGCATGGATAAAAATGCGGCCTGCCAACGCATCGTGCAGATCGCTGACCGCACCGGTGCCGCGATCCACCAGTAGCTCGCCCAGCGGTCCCATCGTCGGCGCACGCCAGCCCGGCCGATGCGCAACAACCAAATGCGCGAGCTCGAGAATCTTTTGCCACTGATGCCAACTCGGCAGCCCCAAAAACGCGTCCATTCCGACAATCAGACACAACGACCGGTCAGGATATTCGGCGCGCAATTGCGCCAACGTGTCCACCGAATAAGACGGTCCTTCGCGGCGTGTTTCGCGATCGTCGATGGTAAATCCCGGCTGCCCCTGAATTGCCGCCGCCACCATCGCCACGCGTTGCTCGGTGCTGGCGATCGTCTGCTCGCGGTGCGGCGGATTGCCCGCCGGCATGAAGCGCATCTCCGACAATTTGAGCGCTTGTAACAGCTCGAACGCGGTGCGCAGATGCCCGTAGTGAATGGGATCGAACGTACCGCCAAAAATACCAATCGGAGACATGCTAATTAACCATAGGCGCGCGGTTCATTGCGCCCCGTTGTTGTATTGAGATCGACGCATACGCGTGGGTAGTCATTATGCCGCGCGCTTGAAACGCACGCCCGCTAGCCGCGCCGTCAGAGCCTGCAATTCGATCCAGGGATTTGTGCGGCGTACTCCCTTGATGGCTTTATCGATGTTGGCGGCATCCACTATCAAGCGATCCAACGCCGGACCTCGGAACCGCTGCAGCGCCGATTTCATGGCCGCTTGGCGCGGACGCCAAACGTATTCGGTATTCATCGCGGCGTCGGCGCTTTGACCGTTGCGCATGTGATGCGCGCAACGCGCAAGCCACTGTATATCTTTGTTCAAGCCCCACAGCGCCAGCGTGGCGTCGATGCCTTCTTGATGCAAGCCTTCAAGAATACGCAGCGCGCGCGCGGCCTGGCCTTGCATCGCGGCCACACCCAACTGCAACACGTCGTAACGCGCGCTGTCGGCAACCGCTTCAAGCACTGCATCGCTCGACAACGGTCCCGGCGGATGCAGCAAGGCGAGCTTCTCTATCTCTTGATGCGCGGCCAATAGATTGCCTTCGACGCGCTCGGCGATGAACTGGCAAGTGCCTTTATCGGCCTGCAAACCGTGACGACCGAGCCGTTCCGCGATCCATCCCGGCAACCGCGGCAATTCGATCGGCCACGCCTGCACGAGCAAACCTTGCTTCTCGATCGCCGATACCCACTTAGTGGCAAGCGCCTTGCCGTCTAACTTGTCGCATACGATTAACACCAATGTGTCTTGCATCGGCTGCTCGGCGAATTCAATCAGGGTTGCCGCGCCCTCACCTGGCCCAGGGCCAGGTCCCGTTAACCGAATCTCGATCAATTTGCGCTCGGCGAATAGCGACAGCGTGCGGCTGTTGGCGCGCAGAGTCTGCCAATCGAAGCCACGCTCCACGAAATACAACTCGCGCTCGGTGTAGCCCTGCTCTTTAGCCTTGGCACGCAACGCATCGCACGCCTCGCCCACCAACAACGGCTCGTCACCGGAAATCAAACAAATGCTGGGCAAGCCGCGATTGAGTTGTGAAACGAAAGTGTCGGTGGTGGCTTTCAATGCGGTGATCGTGTGAATTTCCTGCCGGCATGATACCGCTACAACCGGTAATTCTCACTGGCTCGGCACCGTTTTAGCGCTCCGAAAGCCACAAACCTCCTCAAAATTAGTCTTGTTACTGAAAAACTCTCGCTTTACAGTGGCTCTATGCGTTTGCTCGACCTAACTCGCCATCCAACCCGCGTTCTTCGTGCGCTCTTGGTTGGTTTGGCGTTGACGCTGGGTGCAAATGCGATTGCGCATGCCGAACACGACCACACCGCCAACACCGCTGCACACGCGGCGGTCTGCGGTTATTGCACCGTCTTTGGCGGCCTGGCCGGAACCCCCACGCACACGCCTTTTGTCGCGTCGCCGCCGGTCGAACCGGCCATTCAGGCAGCGCGCACGATTTCCTTCGTCGGTCATTCGGCGCTCACTCATACTCAACCTCGAGCCCCACCCGTACGGCCGTCTATCCGCAGCTAACCGCTGCACTTCGGCCGAGTTCGCAGCAATCGCGGACTTGATTCATGCGTTGTGCTTGCGACGCATTCGATGCCCATGCACATGGGCTGCTACGGGATCTAATTTATGTATCGCTCACATCGTTCTCGGCTCTTGCAGAGAGCCTTCTCTGTTTTGTTCTTCACATATTCCATCGATGTCCTCGCCGACGAAACGCAATTGCAGGAGGTGGTCGTCACCGCGTCACTGGGAAAGAACTTATTGGACATAGCCCAACCGACCGCCGTACTTGAAGGCGACGACCTGTCTCGCCGCCTTGCCGGCAGTTTGGGCGAAACACTGTCAGGGCAGCTTGGCGTAAGTTCCAGCTACTTTGGTCCCACGGCCAGTCGCCCGGTTATTCGCGGCATGGGCGGTTATCGAGTGCAAACGCTGCAAGATGGCTTGGCAACATTGGACGTAGGCAGCTTGAGCGACGACCACGCAAGCACGATCGATCCGTCGCTTGCCGAGCAGGTCGAAATCCTCAAAGGCCCGGCAACGCTGCTATATGGCAGCGGCGCGTCGGGCGGACTGGTCAATGTCGTGACGCATCGCATCCCCATCAAAGGCGCGACGGCGTTCGACGGCAGCGCGGAAGTTCGAGGCGGCACCGCTGCGGATGAGCGTGCCGGCGTCTTTGCGGTAAACACCGGCCGGGAACGGATCGCGATGCATGCCGATCTATTCAAATCGAAAAGTGGCGCCATCGATATTCCCGGCGGCACCGTGTCCGACCGATTGATCGAACAATTGTCGGCCGCCGGCGAAACAGTAGAGACGCATCAGGGCGAGATTCCCAATGCCGGTACCGATGTCGAGGGAGGTGCGCTGGGCGCTTCCTGGATTGAAAAAAACGGCTTGGTCGGCGGCAGTGTCAGTCGTTACGAAGCGCAATACGGCATCCCATCCGAGGAGACGGCGTTTATCGACATGCAGCAGAATCGCTACGAAGCTAAGGCCGAATGGCGCACCGATCGCGGGTGGTTGCGCGCGATCAATTTAAACGGGGCGTATAACGATTACACGCACACGGAGTTCGAGGCCCCCGGAATTCCGGGTACCGTTTTCAATCAGGACGCCTTCGAAATTCGTGTCGCAGCCAATCATGTTCATACCGATGCATGGCGCGGCACATTCGGCATTCAGGTAACGCATCTGGATTTTTCGGCCGAAGGCGACGAAGCGTTTGTCCCTGCTTCCGTGACCAAAAGTATCGGCGTCTTTGCGCTGGAAGAATTCGATGCCGGCGAGTGGACGTTCAGTGTCGGCGCACGCGGCGAACAACAGCGGATCGACGCGGCTTTGCCGACCGCGGCATCGAGCTTCGATAACAAGGCCGCAAGCTTTTCCGCCGGTGGCATAGTTGCCTTAAGCGACGTCGATACCTTGGCAATTAGTCTCACGCACAGCGCGCGCCATCCTCAGGCTACCGAGCTGTACGCGAACGGTCCGCACATCGCCGCACAGCGTTTCGAAATCGGCGACGCAACGCTGGACACGGAAACATCCAACACCATCGATATTAGCTTGCGCAGAAACAACGGCAACGATGCAATAAATTGGCTGCTAAATGCGTTCTACAACGACTATGAAAACTTTGTATTCGCGGCGCCCACGGGTGAGATAGAAGATGAGTTGCCAATCGTTCGCTACTTGCAATCCGCCGCCAAGACCTATGGCTACGAAGCCGAACTGTGGGTGCCGCTCTATCACAGTGAAGTTGGCTCTGTGCGGCTCCGAGTCATGTCCGACTACGTGCGCGGTGAACGCAGCGAGGGTGAACGGCTGCCGCAAATGCCGCCGTTACGCATCGGCACCGGCGTGCACTTCGATCAAACCTCTTGGCACGTCGAAGTAGAAGCAATCCACAACGCCCGACAAGACCGTCTAGCAAGCAATGAACTTGCAACTGACGGCTATTTAATGCTCAACGCCGATCTGAGCTACTCGCTCGAGACAGCGGCCGGCGACTGTTTACTATTCGTCCGCGCCACCAATCTGCTGGATGAAGAAGCGCGGCAACACACTTCATCGGTGAAGGATCTCGTCCCTCTTCCCGGAAGGTCGATCAACGCCGGCATACGTCTCGCGTTCTAGGCTCTCCGACGCAGCCGCTGCCGAGCAGCGGCTGCGTAATCGCAAAAGCCGCCTATCGCCGCAGCATCGGACCGATCTACAGCGCCTGCAAAAAGCCGCCGATAGACGGCCGGAAGCGATCCATGTCGACGAGGAAGGAGTCGTGACCTTGAATGGATTGCAGACGCGCAAACTCCACCTTGCGATTGCCGCCTTTTAAGCCGTCCGCAAGTTCCTGTTGTTGTTCGATCGGAAAGAGCAGATCGGTTTCAACCCCGATAATCAACGCGCGCTCGACTTTGAAGTACGCCAACGCTTCGCATACGGAACCGCCGCCATGATCGGCAAGATCGAATAAATCCATTGCACGCGACAAATAGAGATAGGCGTTTGGATCGAATTGGCCGGTGAACTTACTGGCGTGATTTTCCAAATACGACTCCACTTCGAAGTCGATTCCGAAAGGATCCCCGGGCTTGTGCTCTTGCGCTGCGCGTTCGCGGCCGAAGCGCATTTGCCATTCTTTGGCGGAGCGATAGGTAATCATGCCGAGCTTCCGCGCCAGTCGCTGACCGCTTACCGGGCCGGCGCCCGTCGGATAGTTGCCGTCTTCCCAGGCCTGGTCTTTGCGAATGATTTCGCGCTGCAAGGAGCGCAATGCGATGGCGAATGGCGTTGAGCGCGCGGCGGCCGAAATGGAAACTAAATTGCGCGCCGCATCGGGAAACAGCGCTGCGAACGCCAGCACGGTCATACCGCCTAACGAAGGACCGATAACGCATGCGAGTTGTTTGATACCCAATCCGCGTACGACTTCATAGCCGCCGCGCGCAATATCCTCGATGGTGAGAATCGGGAACGTCAGACGGTAGGGCTGACCATTGCCGGGATTAATGGACGAGGGATTGGTCGAACCGAATACGCTGCCCAGCGAATTCACGCAAATGACGTAGAAGCGATTGGAATCGATGGGCCGACCGGGACCCACCATATCCTCCCACCAACCCGGGCTGGAGTCGTCGTGCGAAGAAGCGGCATGCGCGGACGGCGAAAGGCCGGTAAAAATAAGGATGGCGTTATCGCGGGCAGCATTCAAAGCACCCCACGTTTCGTACGCGATCTGGACGTCCTCAAGCACACCACCGCGGCGCATCGCGAGCGGTGCGCTCAATTTCATGATTTTGCGAGCCGTACTCATGAGTTGCAGGGTAGCGCTAGCGAGGCCGCCTGCGCATTCCGGCTGCGCATAGTGAGATTCCCGGGGGTTGCGACGCTTTTATTTTGAACGGCGAACCAATCGTTGACGGCTGCGCCGCTGGCGCGGGGTAAGGGGATTACGTTTGCCGGCAAACGGATTGTCGTCGGAGCGGAACTCAATACGCACCGGCGTGCCGTCCAATTTGAACCGCTTGCGAAAGACACCCATCAAGTAACGCTTGTAGGCATCGGGCACGTGGTCGATTTGATTGCCGTGTATGACGATGACCGGGGGATTTCGCCCACCTTGATGCGCATAGCGTAGTTTGATGCGGCGACCTCGCACCAACGGCGGTTGATGTTGCTCGATTGCCAACTCCATCACGCGCGTAAGCTCGGGTGTCGGCATATCGCACATCGACGCATCGTAGGCGGCACTCACCGCACGCATCAAATCGCCGACCGCTGTCCCGTGCAGCGCCGAAATGAAGAACACCGGTGCAAAATCCAAGAACGGCAATCGCACATCGACGCCCGCTCGAATCTCATCGCGCTGATCGCTCGGAATGCCGTCCCATTTATTGACCGCGATCACCAACGCGCGGCCGCGCTCCGCGGCCATGCCGAACAAACTGGCATCCTGTTCGGCCACGGTGTCATGCGCGTCGATTACGCCGATGACGACATTCGACGATTCCACTGCTTGCAGCGCCTTAATGACGCTGAATTTCTCGACGGCTTCCTCGACGCGCGCCCGGCGACGCACGCCGGCCGTGTCGATTAACGTGTATTGACGGCCATCGCGCTCGAACGGCACGAACACCGAATCGCGCGTTGTGCCCGGCAGGTCGTAGGTAACCAGACGATCTTCGCCGAGCAGGCGATTGATGAGCGTCGACTTGCCCACATTAGGCCTGCCGATCACCGCGACGCGAATGCGGTCGCGATCGTCGGCAACTTGCGCGTCGCTTACATCGAAGCCGTCTAACGCGCGCTCCATCAACGTGCGCAAGCCGGACTGATGAGCAGCGGAAATCGCTTGCGGCTCGCCCAAACCCAACTGATAAAAATCGCCGCCGGCCGTGCCCTGGTCCAAACCTTCGGCTTTATTGATGACGAGGACTATGGACTTGCCGCTGCGTCGCAGTGTGTTCGCGACAAAAATATCCGCAGGCGTACAACCAGCTCGTGCGTCGAGCATGAACAACACGCGATCGGCTTCTTCCACGGCGCGCAGCGTTTGCTCCGCCATCAATCGTTCGACGCCTTCGGCGCCGGCAACCAAGCCGCCGGTATCGATAACGATGCACGCAGGATAATCGGCCTTGGTGTAGCCGTATTTGCGGTCGCGCGTTAGGCCCGGCAAATCCGCCACTAAAGCATCGCGCGTGCCGGTAAGCGCGTTGAATAAAGTCGATTTGCCGACATTAGGCCGGCCGACCAGTGCGAGTACAGGCAGCATGGGAGTAAGTCGGTCGAGCCGTTAGCTCTTCGGAACGGTTTTGAAAGCGATCAATTTACCGCTGTCGGTTTGCACCAGCACGTGACCGGCGATGGCTAGCGGCGGATTCGTAATGCGTTCCCCGTCCGTTTTGGCTCGCGCGAGAAACGCTCCGTCTACTGCGCTCAGCCAATGCAAATACCCCTCGTAGTCGCCGACGACGATAGCCTGTCCATCTACCACGGGTGCCGTCAAGGCGCGCAAGCGCAGCGCCGCTTGCTCCCAGCTCACGCTGCCATCATTGCGATGCATCGCGACGACCGCGCCTTCGGCGCTGGTCGCATACAGTAACGAGCCATCGACGGCCAAGCCGCGATAGCTGGAAAAATCACGCGCCCACCAAATTTGTCCGGAATCACGCGCCAACATCGCGACGCGGCCATGAAAGCCCACGACGAAAATATCGTCACCGACAACGCGCACAGGAGCGTCAATATCCACCAAGCGATCCAATTCCGAGCGGCCGGAAGGCGTTCCCACCGCCGTATCCCACTGCGTATCGCCGGTCTGCAAGTCAACCGACATCACCCGGCCATTGTCGAACGCTGCGATCACCGCATCGCCCGCCACCACCGGCGCCGCGGCACCACGCAGCGACAGCTTCGGAACAGCTTGTTCGATGGTCCAACGCGTTTCCGCTTTCTCCGCAGTCAATGCGACTACGCGGCCGTCCACAGTGCGCACAACGACCAGGCCGTTCGAGATCAACGGCTCAGCCAAGACCTCGCTGGATACTTGATGTCGCCAACGCTCCTCTCCGGTTGCCGCGTCAAGCGCGACGACAACGCCGTTGTTCGCGCCGACCACGACCAGCCCTTCACCGATGCCAGGGCCCGCAGTGAGTTCAAGCTCGGTCTTGGCGCGCCAAATGCGCCTGCCGTTGTTGGCCTTGAGCGCAACCACTTCGCCGTCGAATCCCGCCGCGTACACCACGCCATTCGCCTCATTGGCCCGCAATGCCAGGCGCAATCGCACCGCGTCGCCGTCAAAACCGTAGCTCCATTCGCGCGAGACTTTTAGCGAAGACTTTATGTCCACCAGTTCTGCCGGCTGCTCTTCTTTTTTGCTATCGGAGCATGCCGCGAGCAGCAGCAAAGCGACGAATAGCGAAACTAGCTTCTTCATGGACGAACCTTTGGCTAAGTCGATCATGCTTACTTTGCCGGCGCCGCTTCCGGCGCTGGAGTTGCAGCAGCGACTTGCTCCGGACCTAAATCCTGCAATTTAAAGCGCAGCATCGATGTATCGCCGCCGCCTGCGCCGGCAATGGCATCAAGTGCGGCCTTATACGACTGACGCGCACCGGAGAGATCGCCTTTTGCATATAGCGCATCGCCGCGCGCTTCATGAAACTGACCGGCGAGAGCGCCTGCTTTGCTGGGCTCCAACAACGTCAATGCTTCGTCGTGGTGGCCCATTTGAATTTGCACACGAGCCAATCGCAATGTCACAACTTGCTTAAGGGCCTGATCGCTTGTCTGCTCGATTGCCGCTTTTAATTCGGTGGCGGCTTGCTCGAACTTGCCCATGCCGACGTCGGCCTGTGCAAGCAACAAATGGGCCTGCTCGACATACGGCGAGTCGTCAAAGTCCTTATCCAACGTCTGCATCAAGGCATCGGCCTTGGCACGGTCGCCGCCGGACAAGGCGGCACGAAAATCGCGAAATGTCGTCGCCCCTTGCTCCGCGTGCAAACGCACGCTTTCGCGCCAATATTGATAGCCGGCCAACACCGCCAGTCCCAACACGATACCGGCAAACACCCAACGCCAGTTATCGCTCCACCAGCGGCGCAGCGCTTCCTCTTGCTCGTGATCGGACAAAATATCGTCGGCCATGCTGTCACTTCTTCAGTATGAAATTTAAGAATCGAACCGTATTTAGGAACGCAGGCTTTTCTCTAGTTCTGACGCCAATCGATCCCAGGCCACTTCGACCTGCGGCGATTCTACGCGCAAAGACTTGAGACCCGCGACCCGGCGCTCGGTTTCCCCATCGCCCAAGATAATGGCAAATCGCGCGCCGCTTTTGTCCGCCCTTTTCAGCTGCGATTTGAAACTACCGCCGCCGCACAAGGTTTCCAGCCCGAGGCCCGGGAGCCGATCGCGTAGCTCTTCCGCCAACCGCAGAGCGGCCGCCTGAGCCGCATCGCCCACCGCCACCAAAGCCACGTCCGGTTGCACGCCGGGCGCTGTTATCCCTTGAGTCTGCATTAACGCAACCAAGCGCTCCTGGCCAAGCGCCCAGCCGATAGCCGGCGTCGGCTCACCGCCCAATTGAGCCACCAATCCGTCGTAACGGCCACCGGAACAGACCGCGTCCTGTGCGCCGAGTTCGGTGGTAATCCATTCGAATACCGTCCGCGAATAATAATCGAGTCCGCGAACCAGACGCGGGTTAACCACGTAGCAAATACCGACCGCATCCAGATGCGCACGTAGCGCCGTGAAATGAGCTTGTGAGTCGGTAT
>Ga0315910_10005618_pt1 | contig 10250 bp, 7 predicted proteins | sample EdamamesoilMG_FD_204470 | JGI IMG/M metagenome (GOLD analysis project Ga0315910, IMG submission 204470) | Garden soil microbial communities collected in Santa Monica, California, United States - Edamame soil | ecosystem: Environmental > Terrestrial > Soil > Garden | place: USA: California... | reverse complement strand
GCTCCACTTAATGAACCGCCAGACATAACAATATCAAACCTCGCTAAAAGTATATCATTTCCAGGACATAAATTAGAGGTATAAATAACTTCTTGAGTATTACTATCTATAGTTGTTGAAGTAAATAATGTGAACATTCCTTCGCTATAGCTAGAGAAATATCCGCACTTTGACATTATTCTATAGTTTAGGTCTCCGTTGTCAGCCATTATATTTCTTCTGTATTTTATAGCAGGCATACCGTTTAGGTTATAATAACTTAGTCCACTAGAAGATTCATAACTCTTAGGATCGAGATTAAATGCATATTCCCATATATTTTTTATTCCGTCCACTCTTAAAGTTGTACCTTCTAACTCTAGTGGATAATCTACATCTTCCCCAGTTAACAAGTTATCAAATACCTCTCCTCCAGAGAATTTACATGCCTTCCATCCTAAATAATTATTATATGTTCCGCTACATGTGGGGACGATTACTAAAGACATACGGTTATTTCCTAGTATATTAGAAATTCTAAAATCTAAATTAGTATCTGTAATTGAAGCAAATCCATTAAATAAGAAATCTCTTGTTTCTCCCGCAGACGGAGTAAGTACATAACTAACATTACCATAACTACTTCCACCACAATTATTTGATCCAAGAGTGCCAGGACCATCAACAACCCATATAATTTTTCCAGTTACAGGATTATAAAAACCACCGTTAGATATAGAACTTATAGTATAACTTAATGAATTTATACTCTCCTCTATTGCTATACTGCAATCATTTGAATCAAGAGTATAATTAATTGATACTGTGACAGGGGTTCCAGGAACATAACCTGAAGGCAAAATTCTTGTAAAACTTTCTGCAGAAACAATACCAAAGTTTAACAAAAGCAAAGCAAATACTATAATAACTCTAATGTTTAATGATTTTTTCATTTTTAAAATGGAACTCTTACTAAGTAAACGTCCTTACCTCCGCCATCGCTCTGTTTATCAGCATGTCCACCAAATGTACTCGATCCACTAAAGTAACCTGTAACAAATGCATGATTATCAGAGTTTGTAGTTAATGCTCTACCTTCATTATTTCCATTAAATCCTATTGCTCCCTCACAAACTCCGCTAGGAGAATATTTAGCGACAAATGTGTTTATGCTTCCACTATATGATGCAGTCTTTCCATTTCCAAAATCAGCATTACCATAGTATCTTCCAGTAAAGTAAGTGTTTCCAAGAGCGTCACTTGTTGCGGCAAATCCTCTTCCAGTACTTGCAGAACTGCTTGCTATTCCTTTAGACCATATATGTACTCCATTAGTTGAGAATCTTGCAAAGAAAATATCAAAGAAAGAAGAAGTATTTGCAGTTAAAATTTGTCCTCCAAGATCCATAGTGCCTAAATAAGTTCCAGTAACTGACACATCACCATTGGGACTAACTGTAACTCCATTTCCGCCATAAGCATACGGATTATATAAACCATAATTTCCTAAAGGCTTATGCCAGACTCTTCTTCCAGAACCATCAAGTTTAACTAAATAACCTGAGTAGCCATTTGAAGTTAAAATATTCCCATCTAAATTCAACGAATTTTGGAAATATCCAGTAACATACATATTTGCACTAGAGTCAATAGCTATAGCATTTCCAACAGAAGGGAAACCAGCATCAAATACTTTTGAAAATCTATGATTTCCGTTTGAGTCAAAGCTTGCCACAAAAAGAGAACCAGATATATCTCCCACACTTAGTGCACCGCCACTAAAATTAGCATTTGTTGTATACCCTGTGATGTAAACATTTCCGTTTGAGTCAAGAGCTATACCTTTAGCATCGTTACCGAAAGACGAAGTTGATGTGCTATAAAATCCTTTAGACCAAGAATGAGTTCCATCTGGAAGATATTTAACAATGAATATGCTTTTTGCATTTAAACCGCCTGTAAGATTAGTTCTTCCTCCATCCAGACTTTGAGTTGAATAATAATAACCAGTAACATAAATATTCCCTTGTAAATCAGTTGCGATTGCGTTTGGACTTATAGTTTGGTAATATCTTTTATCCCATAATTTGTTTGCATTTTTATCAAACTTGATTAAGTAAAGATTTGCATTAGAAGAACTAGCAGCGATTATGTTATCGCTAGAATCCCTTGCCACAGCCCATCCTTCATCAGTTGCAGAATTTGAAGTAATATTAAACCATAAAAATGTAGGACCATTTGAATTAAGTGTCGGTAAGTAACAACCCGGACAAATTCTAAGCGGATCATATCTATATTGCCCTACATTACCTATTTTAAATATTGTTTGCGCATTTGTTACGTGTCCGCCATCAAGTAGGCCATTTGTCCAAGCAAGTCCTCTCTTAAAATAAGTAATGTATTGAGTTATTTCACTCGGTTCAATAATATAATTATTATTACTATCTGCAGGATGATAAAGAGCATTTGCCAAAGGAAAGGCTAATAAAAATAAAATAACAAACAACATCTTCCCTTTTTTCATATCAAAAACAAATAATTAAAGTATTTAAATATTTATTAAATATTAAACTGTAATACTTACTAAATTGCTGTCAGGAGACAAATTACCTGCAGAATCTTTAGCTCTTACAGTATAACTATAGGTTGTTCCTCTTACCACACTTACATCAGTATAAGAAACGCTGCTTCCTCTCCTTGGAGGAGATATTTCTGCTATTGAAAGTCCGCCTCTATAAACGACATATTTAGTAACACCTACATTATCGCTTGCAACATTCCAAGTTAATTTAACAGATGTAGTTCCAGCATTCTTTCCTTTTGTTGATGTTAACAGAGAAGCAACTAAATTTGTAGGGCTTGAAGGTGCAACTTTATCAACCGAAGCTGAAATTTCATATTGAGCAGCAGCACTTGCGCTATGTAGAGATCCTTGTGAAGAAGAAGACTGTATGTATACGTTATATAATCCCTTAACAGCAGTTAAAGATGAAGTTACGGATAATATTCCAGATGCGCTTGATTGAGGAGCTAAGTTAACAGCTTGATTAGGTGAAACACCACCACTCCATCCAGAAGGGGGTGTAGCAACTAAATTAAATGTCGTTGCTTGACAATAAGTTGGATCATCATTGTTCTTTATTGTATAATTATAATAAAGTGTATCTCCACTAGCTCCAATTAATTTATTTGGAGAGAGAGTAATAGCGGGAGTATTTCTTATACATATAGGGTCAAGAGTAATATTGACTATAACGCTAGAATTTGTGTGGCTTATTTGTTCTATTTTTATTCCGTTTAAAGAGTCAGTATAATAATTTCCGTCACCCAAGTTACTAAGCAATGTAGTATCTGAATTTCCCCCATCTCCAGATATTCCTCTATCTAGATGTATGCTTACTCCATTTATATAAGCCAACATATTATATGTAGCAAAGGAAGAATCATATCCTATAGGTTGTCTGTAAGATATATACAAATTATCGCGTGAATTAGGTCTAAATATTTTTATTGCTTGAAAAAGATTTGTAGATGAAGGATTAAGTTCAAGAGGGGCAATTTCAAAAAGCCCTGAAGCAACAATTGTTTGATATTTAGAAGCAGGTAACCAATTAAGATTTCTTCTATGCACACTATTCAATTGTTGCAATCTATCATTCCAATATCCCATAAAGTCTGAAGTATCCCCATAGTTATATGAAGTGGTTCCAGCGTGAGACATGCCATAATTATGTCCAAGTTCATGAGGATAAACATCATGACGATAACACTGAGTTATATAAGATTGAGTTCCTCCAATCCATGCTCTTCCTCCAAAATTACATCCCCCACTAACAACAGAATTAGGAAAAACATACACTTTTGTATCATAACCTGAAAGTGAAACTCCTGAAGCTATAAGTTTATTTTCAGCTTCAACCGCCGCTTGTTGCATTTTACTCCACTCTGTTGCAGAAGTACATAAAACATTATCAAAATTAACACTTACAGGTCCAAATACATTACCGTTTATTCCTGTTGCACCTAAAGAAGTTTCTGCCAAAACACCTTTAGCAGAGTTAGTATCGCCAAAAACCAAGTCGTTCACTTGTGAAACAGAGCAAGAAGGAGCTGAATTAGTTAGGCTTATCATTATGACTGCAACATTATGGTGTGTTGAAGGAGATATAGATGTAACAAAGGAAATCATAAGCAAAAATACAAACAAATAAATTAATTTTTTCATATTTTTCTTATACTCCTTTCATCGATTGTATCAAGAGTCAATGTACTTCCACTCTTTTTACCTCTTAATTTTATATTTGTAGCAGGCTTAAATTCACTTACGAAATTGTTCTTTTCAAGAGTCACTATCTCAAGTGAACTACCATCCTTTAACTTTAGAGCAGGAAAAGTATGCGATTTTCCAGTTTCAAAATCATCACTTACAACAGTATAGTATTCTCCCTCATATATAATCGCAGTATCAGAATTTTCATCAAGCAAACTTTCTGGACACTCAAGAGCAACTTCATTTATTTTTTCATATCCCCAATATACTTCTACATTATCAATATAATTTGTATTAAGACATATATTTTTCATAACGTTGCTCTTCTGACCGTTAAAAGAACTTAAGCAGGATTGTCTTGTCAACGTTGCTTGTTTAGAAAAAGCAGCTCCAATATCAAAAGACATTTCATCAACTGCTGCAATACACTCTTTTTTAATTTCTCCAGATTGACCTTTTGTAGCTAAAGCAGCGTTACCTGAAATTTTATACTCAAAAAAGAAAAAAGAAGCAATAACGAGCAAAAGAATTACAAGTACTATCCAAAAAGAAAACCCCTTCTTCATTTAAAGAGGAAAAGCTTAAACTATATAAACTTTTACTCATTTTATAAATTATTAATTAAACCATTTCTCTATTCTTATAACATAAGCAGTAAAATAATCCGTGAATCTTTTCTTAGTTGATACCAAAACTTCGTTTGAATAAGGTGAACTTCCAACATAATTGTAAGCAGTTACTCGATAGTACTTTCCAGAATCAATATTATCAATATAATTAGTTATTCCAGGTCCAAGGCTAACTACTTCGACCCATGTATTTTTCCCAGAAGCGATTTTCTTTTCTATTTTAAAACCAAGTTCATTATTAGAATTATCTTTCCAACTTAAACTAACTTTTTTTGTTTTTGAATCATAAACTGCACTTAAATTATTAGGGGCAATTGGAACACTTGGGTTTATTTCAAACAAAACATTTACATTTTTAGCTGAATTTATGTTTAAAGTGCATACACCATTAGAATAAAAATCACATCCTGTTATTGAGTCAACTCTATATCCTGTATCAGGGGTTACATTTAATATTTTTTGAGTCCCAAATAAATAGTTCTCATTGCAATCACTGCCACAATTTATTCCTTCCCCATATACAGACCCTCCAGAATTTTTACTAACTGTCACCCAAAAAGTTTGAGGAGATACCAAAAAACCTTGGTATTTCGATACAAATGCATTATTTGTACCAAAGGCGGTTAAAACTCTATTTCTAAAATCAACACTTCCAGAAAATTGTCCAGATACTATTAAATTTTGTGAGCTATCAAAATCTACTCCGAAAGGAACTATGCTTCCAAATCCACCAGAACGATTTGACCATATGTGTTGCGGTTGAGAAGAAGAAACATCAAAAACAACAACCGAATATCCTCCACCAAATAAACTTCCTCCACCAAAATCCATAGGAGAAGTCTGTGAAGCAATTAAAGCAAGTCTGTTTGGAGAACCGTATGCCACTCCCTGTCCTTGATCATAAGTATTAGCAAGGGCACCACCATAAGTTCTTGCCCATAACAAATCCCCATTAGATTTATATGAAGCTAAGAATAAAGTTTGTCCTCCACCGGCACCTGCAGAAATATTTCCAGCACCAAAATCCACATTCCCTTGATAAGCTCCAGTAACTGCTATGTTTCCAGTTTGAGGCTCTGTCGCAATTCCAAGTCCAAAGTTTCCACCAAGCACTTTTCCCCAAATATAATTTCCATTACTAGAAGAATATTTTGATATAAATATTCCTTTTCCATTTACATTTCCTCCCCCAATATCAGTTGTCTCTCCTCCAACTGAAGCCTGCCCAGTAACATATATATCGCCTAAAGAATCAATGGCCATAGATTTAGGATAATCGATATTGTCTCCACCATAATTCTTTGCCCAAATTATATTCCCCGCATTATTTAACTTTGTTATTGCAAAATCTATACTTGAAGCTCTGCTTGATAGATTTGTGCCTAAAAAGTTAGCAGTGTTTTGAAAATAACTTAACACTATAACGTTACCTAGATTATCGCTTACAACCGAAATTCCCTGGTCAGTTGAACCGCCTCCAAAACTTCTTACCCATATTAAACCCCCATTTTGATTATATTTTGCAACAAATATATCTGAACTTCCAACGCTAGTAATAAAATTTCCCCCAAAATCAACTGTCCCATAGTAATATCCTGTAATTAATACATTATTTGATTTATCTGTAGCAACAGAGTAAGAAACCTGAGCAAGCGTATCTCCTATAGTTCTTCCCCAAACTAAATCTCCGCTAGAGTTATATTTAACCAAAAAAATATCTTCACTCCCAAGAGTAGATATTCCCTGACCATTAATGTCCATACTACCTGTAAAAAGTCCAGTAGAATATGAATTACCAATCCCATCTGTTGCAACTCCTTTTGACATAACGCTAAGACCTGCAGGACTCGTAATTTGTTTTACCCATAAATTTTCTCCTTCAATTGCAGAAACAAAAAAAGTTAAGCTAAAAATTAATATTGGTAGAATAGCTAAAAATTTTTTCATTAAAACCCAAAAACTATTTCTTATATAAATATTTCCAAGATTTCTTACTTTGTCATTATTTTAGAAATTCCTTGCAGTTCTATAAAATCTATTACAATTTGGTACGAAATCCATTTTATATTTTATTAATCTTAATCCATTACCTGCATTTGTTATTTGGGTATTTTGCATAGGTACATTTATTCTAGTCCAGGTAACTAGATCGCTTGATTCTTCTAGAGCAAAACCTGAAATTGTATTAAAGAACTCATCGTAAACTGTAAATACAACATAAAATGCACCCATCCTCCAGTTTGCAGGGTCCAGCGGATCTCCTTCAGGATCGATTAATACAGTTTCGGTATATTGCTGTAAGTTTAGTTGACCATCAATTTTTACAGTATTTGAAGGAGGAGATTCTACTCCCTCTCCAGTTACTGCAACAGCATAAAATTCATTTGGGCCAGAATAAGAAGTAACTACTGCTTTGCTGCTTCTAGGAGATATTGGAATAACATTTAAATTACGTCCTTGATCATAAACCATATCATGACTTTCACCTAAAACCCAGTCATTATTTTGCCTCGTTATGGAATATATTTTTTGATAAATTCTATATGAAAGAGGAATTTGATCGGGAGAATTATCCCAAGCAAGAGTTATGGGAAGCGGCCCCTTAAAACCAAGCGGACAATAAGTTTCATCATCAGCAGAAACTAAATTTAAATTTAATATAAAAAACACCACGCTCAAAATAATTATTCCCCAAGTTACAAAAAAAGCTTTCAATTTATACCTCCATTTCCAAATGTAAATCCACCAAACATTCTGCTTAGATTAGTATATATAGTTCTAACTTCTTGCGAATTCAAAGATCTATTATATAACATTATTTCATCAAAGCTTCCATTTATCCACTCCGCATTTTTAATTGTTAGATTTCTGCCAATATATAGCGTAGTAGAAGTTGTTAAGGTATTTGGCCCACAAGTTTTTGAAAATGTTAAATTCCCATCAACATAAATACTATATCTTGTTTTTTCTCTTACAATAGCATAATTATGCCAAAATACATCTTTTGGTATCATTGCAAATCCCTCAGCACAAGAAGGATGTATAAATTCTAAAGTATTTTTCAATTCAGAGACATTTAGCAATATATAGAAATTAGTATTTGTATTGCTTGCTCCATCATTCCCCATAACAAAATACTTTCCATTCGTTAAAGGATATCTCATCCAAAATGAAGTGCTCATTGTGGAATATGAAACGGTATTTGGCATTGGTTCTACAACAGAAACTGTTAATGTATCTGGTCGCTTATTTTCTTCATTACTTTCAGTTATTTTTACAAAATCTTTACTTGCGTTTGTAGTTAAATAATCATTTATTCCATCAAGTTTAGCGTAAGTATTACCATCCCTATTTTTTAATAATAAAACTCCGCCGTATTCCTTAGCATGATTTAATTTAGGTGAAGAATCATTAAACATATTTTCAAAACAATAATAAGCAATTAAACCGTCTTGTACTGGACTTAAACAATTTCTAGTTTCATTTATTGTGTCGTTTGTAACATTAATTGCTCCATTTAACAAAACACCTGGAGGAAATGGAGGGCCAATATAAGTTGTTCCGCCCAAACTTCCATCTTCAAAAATCGGAGTATATGAGAAAAAAGTTATATCTTCTAAAAATCCATATTCTATTTCTACTCTTCTAGTTTCTCCATTTAATACAGGACTATCAAATATATGATTACCTATAAAACTATTTCTTGAATTAAACAATATATAAACGTTCAAAGAGTGTACCTGCAAAGGAGAATTTGATTTATAATTAAAAGAGAGTTTTGGAATAGATCCAGAAAAATCCCCATAAACTCTTGAAGGAGCAGGAAAAACAACATCATAAGTAAAGCTATTTACTGAATCTTGTTTATCTAAATTAGAAATACTTTCTATTAAATCATTAGAACTGCTATCTACCTCATTTGTTATTTTGAAAACACTTATAGATATTATAGAAATTGCAACAATTACAACAAAAATGATTAATACACTAGACAATACACTTGAAACTCCTTTTTTCATTTTTTTATTGCTAACCTCATATTATTAATCCGATAATCAAATGTTATATATTTACTCATTTTACTCAAATACACAATTAATGCTTCCATATGTTACTCCATTATTATAAACATGAGAATAATTATCGCAATTTATGTCTAATAACATATTTTGCTGAGAATTTCCGCTAATAGAAACATTTGAATTTAGGACATCAAATCCATACAATGAATTGTTGTCTAAAAATGAGTCAAAAGCAGTTACATTATAACTTGATTGAATAGAAATTCCATTTGAATTATATTTAGATATTATATTAAATATATTTGCAGAATTTGCCCCTATAAGACTAAATCCATTATTAACATTTTTTAAAGCGACTAGATTTCTTAATTTATTATTTATAGATGAACTTATAACAAATCCTTGAGAATTATTATAAGTAAATGAATTTGTCAATTCATTATTATTTGAAAGAAATAGTTTTATTCCATCATTATTATTTGAACTTGAATTCGATAAGTTAATTGAATTATAATTTGAATTATCTAAATATATACCATGATCATTATTGTTAAATGTTTTAGAATCAAAAATATTATTATTATTTGAATTATAAAGATAAATTCCTGCTAAATTAGATATTGAACTTATATTATTTATAGTATTATAAGAAGAACCTTCAAATAAATATATCCCTCTATCAACATTACCTGAAGTATACGCTCTATTCAAAACATTGTTTGAGCTTGCGCGAAGTGTTATTCCAGTTACACTATTAGAATTAGTATTGACATTGCTTATCACGTTATTATTGCTATATTCTATTCTAATTCCTGAAAGAGTGTTAGAAATTGAATTGACATTTGATAGAGTGTTTCCATCAGAATAATAAACATAAATTCCCCCATTAGTATTAGATATAATGTTTAAACTATCAAAAAGATTATCTTTTGATTTATCAACATAAAATCCTCTTCTATTTGAGCTTGTTTTTACGTTATTTACGAAAGAATTATTTACTTTTTCTAGTCCTATTCCAGCCCCCCCACTTGTTCCCCCAAAATCAGTTATATCCTGGAAATTTTTTATAGATATATACTTCTTTCCATTAACATATATTCCATAATCATTTCCAATGTCATCCCCATCAATAGAAAACCCTGCCCCATCTAGAGTTATATTATTTGCAGTTATATTAAAACAAGTTCCTGTTTGACCGGTTATGCTTTTGTTTAATATATACAAAGTATCATTTAAATTCAAATTTAGGCATTCATCAATATATACTGTATTAACATTAACAATTGGAGCGGCAGGAGTTACTGAGAAATTGATTAAATAATCATTAACGTTTGTGATTCCATTCCAAAG
>Ga0315910_10005617_pt1 | contig 10250 bp, 8 predicted proteins | sample EdamamesoilMG_FD_204470 | JGI IMG/M metagenome (GOLD analysis project Ga0315910, IMG submission 204470) | Garden soil microbial communities collected in Santa Monica, California, United States - Edamame soil | ecosystem: Environmental > Terrestrial > Soil > Garden | place: USA: California... | reverse complement strand
ACAAAACGAGCGTCATTGGGGGATGTACGGGCAGGATGAGTCATGGTGTCCTCGACCCCGGCAGAGCTATCCTATCCGCAATTGAAAGTCACTATCAATAAGACCGGGCGAACGAAAATGGCGGCCCGTCGTCGGAACAGTTTGATTTTGAGGCTGACCAAAACTATGGGAGCCGGCATGAGTCGTTTCCGAGGTCCGCGCGTCCGGGCCATGCGTGCGTTAGGGGTTCAACTTCCCGGGTTGTCGAGCAAGAGCCGCGAGCGTCGGCCGTATCCTCCCGGTCAACACGGTCAGGCTCGCCGCAAGGTGAGCGAGTACGGCCTGCGGCTGATCGAGAAGCAGAAGCTGTGCCGGAACTATGGCGTGACGGAGCGCCAGCTGCGGCGCCTCATGATCGAGGCCCGCGCTGCCAGCGGCCCCACGGGCGATCGGCTGCTCGAGCTGCTCGAGCGTCGGCTCGACAACGTCGTCTATCGCGCCGGCTTCGCGCGCACCATCCCGGCGGCACGTCAGCTCGTCAATCACGGGCACATCACCGTCGACGGCCGCAAGGTGGATCGGTCGAGCTACTCGGTTGCGCCGAATCAGACCATCGCGCTGCGCGCGCGCAGCCGCGAGCTGCCCCCCGTGCTCGCCTCGGTGCAGGCCCCGAAGCCTTTCGAGACGAGCTGGCTCGAGGTGAACTCTGCCGAGCGTTCCGCGCGTATGGCCATCGCGCCCGACGCCACGTCGGTCCCCTTCCCGATCGCGGTTCAGCTCGTGGTCGAGTTCTATTCGCAGCGGCTCTGAGCCCTGCGCGCCCCCTGACCCATCGCACTGATTCGTAGACGCGCGCTCGCCGATCGAGCGCGCGTCTCGGCCGCCGCTTAGCGGCTGGCGTGATGCTCGCTGTCCCCCCCGCTGGGGTGTTGAAAGTGCCGTTGCCGAAGAATTTCTTCGCGAACGCGCACGTCATGCATTCGAGCGCTCTCTTCCCCTGCAAGCTGGGGAGTCGTCTGGCGCGTTGGCGCAACACCGGCGCGTGACGCCTCGGGCCCTCGGCTCGTGCGTGACGCCTAGCTCGCGGGCGGCGCCTCGGCCGCGTCTATCCGCTCGTGACGCTCGAACGACGGCGCTCAAACCTGCATCCATTGGCCGGATCAGGGCGCACCGCTATCGAGGTTCGGGGGCGGGAGGTTGCCGTCTCCCGCCCCCAGTCCTCTGCGCTCACTGAGATAACTCTGCCACTATTGATAGTGACTGTCAATTACAATTGGTGTCCCGCTTCGAGAGCGCGCGCCCCCGCTGGCCACCGCGGCTCGGCGCCTCCGATCAACGGCCGGGGAAGCCGCCCCCGCGGCTCCGAACCGAACCGCTCCGGGGCACCGGCATGCTGGGCCTCGTCAGCCTCCAGCTCGGTCGCTCATCACGCGCTCCGAGGGCGAGCGTAGCGAGGCCGTGCGGTCCGCCGGCTTCGGACAGATCGCTTGCAATTGCACGCGCGTTGCACTCGTATTGCCGGCTCCTCGAAATGGCGCTGGCGGTCATCTGGATGTCGGTGGCGGCGGGTTTCGCGCTCGGCCTCTGGCAACGCGTGGCCGGTCACGCGACAGGGCCGATCCGCACCTTCGCCGTCGTGGCAGCGGGGCTCGTGGTGGCCGTCTCGCTGCTGCCGCATGCCATCGAGTCCAAGGGGCTCGGCGGCCTCGCCGCGGCGCTGGCCAGCATCGCGCTGGTGCCAGCGCTGGAGCGGCTGTTTCGCGTCGCCTTCCGCCGAGTCACCGCCGAGAGCCTGCGCCTCGAGCTCGGCTACGCCGGGCTGCTCCTGCACCGCGTCGGGGATGGCGCGGTGATGGGTGTCGGCGGGCACGGCAGCGAGCTGACCTGGGCCGTCGGAGCGCACGAGATCCCGATCGTCGCGCTCGTCACGCTGGCATACGCGCGCCGCGGGCTGCAGCCCGCGCTGCTGCGCGCAGCCCTGCTCGGCGTGGCCAGCTCTTGCGGGTACTGGCTGATCCATTCGGCGCCAGCCGGGATCCACGAGCTGCACGGCTGGGTCGACGCGATCGCTGCCGGCATCCTCGTGCACATCCTGGTCTACGAGGCGCTGCCCGATACTCTGCACACCGCGCGCGAACGTGCTTCGGATGTGCTGGGCGCCGCCCTGGGGTTGTTCGTGATCGCGCTCCCCGCAGGCGACGAACACGCCGATGCCCCGAACGTCGCCCAATCGCTGCTGCACACTGCCCTGGCGGCTGCGCCAGCGCTGTTGCTCGGCGTGCTCGGCAGCGCCGTGGTGCTCTGGCAAGCGCGGCGGCGGGGGCAGGCCGACGCGAGCGCGCCGCTCGAACGCATCGCCATCGCGCGGCCATATCCAGCGCTCGAGGCATTCTCGCAGCTCGTACGAGGCGCCGGCTGGCTGAGCACGCTGGGCTACGTCCTCGGCGCCTCGGCGCTCTCGCTCGCCGCCACGCCCATCGTGCACGCGCTGGTTCGGCGGCAAACCACACCGAGCAGCGCCGCCAGCTCGCCCCCCGGCAACTTCTGGGTGGCCATCGAAGCCTTGGTGTTGCGCGTGGGAGGCTGGCTCGCGCTGGGCTTGCTGGGCGCCACGTACGTGGAGAGCTTCGTGCCGACCTCGGACCTGCTCGCGGCGCCCGACGCGCTCCTCGGCGCGGCGTTCGTGGCGGCGGTCGCCGCGCCAGCGTCGATCTGCAGCGGGTTCGCCGTCCCCATCGCCTCCGCGCTGATCGGCAAGGGTCTGGCGCCGGGGCTCGCCCTCGTGGGCCTGGCGCTGGGGGCCGTGGTGGCCAACGCCGCTTCGGCGCTGGCCCGAGCCAACGTTGGTCCGCTTGCCTCGATGCTGAGCCTGGGCCCCCTGGCGATAGGCTGGCTGGCGCTCGGGGTATGGCTGGCTCCCGCGTCGCGCGCGCTGTTCGGGGCCCCGACGCGGGCGCCCCAGCCCAGCATCGTCGAGTGGACGGCGCTCACCCTGCTCGCGGTGCTGGTGTGCAAGAGCATCTGGCGCGTCGGCATTCGAGGCTGGCTCGGCGCCAGCTTGCAGGCGCTGGCACCTGCGGGTCGGCGCCCTCACGCTCACGCACACTGAGCCGTCAGCTGGCCTGCTCGATAGCCTGATCGCGCGTCGTGCCACGGTCGAGCAGCTCGCACAGCTGGTGGCTGTCGATCGGCTTCGGCAACACACGCTCGGCGTGTTGCTCCAGAAAGCGGCGCGACCGCTCGGTGACGCCGCCGCCGCTGACGAACACGAAGCGCTCGGCCAGGTGCGGATACTTGGCCTCGACCACCTCGAACACATCCATGCCCGTGAGATCTGGCATCATCAGGTCGCACAACACGAGATCGAAGGCGTTCCCGCTGCTCGCGAGCCGATCGAGCGCGGCCTGGCCGCTCAACACGACCTCGACCTGATGGCCGCTGAGCTGACGCGCCAGCGTCCTGGCAACCAGCACGTCGTCGTCGACGATGAGGAGCCGGCGCTTGCGCAGCGCCCGAATCGATCGCGGCGGGGGGGGCTCGAGCCTGGCCTCCGCGCCATGCGACGCGGGCAGCAAGATGCGGATCGTGGTCCCCTGCCCGATGCGGCTGTCGACCTCGATAGACCCGCCGAAACCGGTGACGATCCCGAGCGACACGAACAGCCCCAAACCGGTGCCCCGATCGTCCGCCTTGGTCGTGAAGAAGGGCTCGAACAGACGCTCTTTCACGTCCTCCTCGATGCCCACCCCCGTATCGGAGATTTCGACGGCGACGCGCCCGTCCGAGAGGACGCGCGTGGTCAGCGTGATCCACGCTTCGCCGCTCGCCATGCGCTCGTCGGGTATCGCTTGCGCGGCGTTGACGAGCACGTTGACAAAGACCTGCGTGAGCTTGCTGGGGTCCGCCAGCACCTTGGGGACGGCGCCGTAGCGCTTGTCCAGGCGCGCCCGGTGCCGGATCTCACCGCGAGCGAGTTGCGTCGCGGCCTCCAGGGCCTCGGCCACGTCGACGGCACGCCGCCCGTCTCGCTCCGCCGAGAGATTGAACGCCCGCAACTCGCTCACGATGCGTCGAATGCGCTCGGCGCCGCCGAGGGCGTCGCGCACGGCGCTCTCGATCAGGGCGTCCTGGCGCACGCTCTGCTCATCGGCGAGCTCGTCGCAGACGTAGTTCAGGTTCCCGATTACATATGAAAGCGGGTTGTTGATCTCGTGCCCTATGCTGGCGCTCAGCCGGCCCAGGCCCGCGAGGCGCTCGGAACGCACCAGGTTGTCGCGCGCCAGCATCAACTCGCGGGTTCGCTCGTCCACCTCTCGCGCGAGGTTCTCGGAGAGCTGACGCAGCCGGCGAGCATCGGACGTCACGCGAAACGTCATCTCCCCGCAGACGGAGAGCACCGCGGCCAGGAACCCGAGGTCGATGAGGTAGAGATTGTCGAGCACGCCCGCCCCGACGAGCGACTCGTTCAGCATCGTCAGAAACAAGATCGAGAAGGCGACGACATGGACGCGGGCCCCGGGCGTGCGCCGCCACGCCTTGCGCGCATACGTCAGGGCCGGGATCCCCAGAAACCAGGGCACGATCAGCATGAAGACCATCCCGAGCGGGGTCGCCTCGGGCACGTGATATGTGACGCCGGCCCACTCCACGCGTTGCACGGTCATGACGGCGCCCATGACCCAGCCCGGCACCAGGCCGATCGCCGCGATCACGCCGAGCGCGCCGATGGCGTAGGACTCGCGACGTCCGACGCGCTCGCCATATTGACGGCGCACATATACGATCCAGGCGGCGCAGTGCAGACACGCCAACGCGAGGTTCGCGCGCCCGGCGAGCTCGACCAGCCCGAGCGGTGGGTCCGCGCTCGCGAAGACCGAGTTGCCGAGACTATAGGCGGCTGCCGAGAACGCGATCAGCGAGAAGGCGCGAAAATGCCGCCAGCCATCGGCGCCCGCGAACGCCAGCGCCAAGCTGCCCATCACCACCTCGAGCGCGCAAGCAGTCAACGTGAGCAGAGTGGCGGCGTTCATTGTCCCTCGGTAACGGCATGTCCCCCCGCCAACCCGAGCGGCAAACGCGCCCAGGGCAACCCGAGTTTACTCGGGTGCGGGCCGGCTCGTCTCGAACGTACGCGCCAAAAATGATCTGCCACGTACGCTCGTTATCGATCGTCGAGGGACGGGCCATCGTCACCGCTGGCTGTCACACGGTGACGAATCGGGCGTGAAACTGCCACGCCAACTTCGTACCGTTATGGGACACTCGATCCCGTCGTCTACGACGACCGTGGCCTGAGAGATCGCGGCGGTGGCCGCCATCTCCCGGGCTTGGCTCGCTCGTTTGACGCCCCTACCTCGCCCCCCTTCGTCGCACATGGCTCTCGGCCGTGTGCGAGCCACCCGCACAAAGGAAGATTCATGCAAGCCGCCTCGAGCGCGATCAGGACGAGCCCCGACGAGCGCCAAGCTCTCGCACAGCAGAACTGGTCCCGCGCGCGGACGCGTGGCCTCGTCTGCCAGCTCGCCGAGGACGAGCGCTTCGACGGGCGCATCATCACGCTCAACGGGCGCCGCCTCGTCAACTTTGGCAGTTGTTCTTATCTGGGGCTCGAGACCGATGCGCGCTTGAAGACCGCTGCTTGTGAGGCGGTCCTTCGCTACGGAGTGCAGTTCTCGACCTCGCGAGCTTATGTGGCCTCGCCCCCCTACGCCGAGCTCGAGCGCCTGCTCTCGGAAATGGTCGGCGGTGATCCCGTCGTGCTGGCACCGACGACCTCGCTGGCACACCTCGCGGCCTTGCCCGTGCTGGTCGGCGACCGCGACGCCGTCCTCTATGACACGCAGTTACACGCTAGCGCACAGGCCGTGTTGCCCGAGCTGCGGCTACGCGGCATCCCCTGCGAGCCGATCCGGCACAACCGGCTCGACCGCGTCGAGGCGCGCACGGAGGTCCTGGCGCGAACGCACGAGCGCGTTTTTTACCTGTGCGATGGGGTCTATAGCATGTTCGGTGACCAGCTCGACGTGCCGGGTCTGTTCGACGCGCTCGGCCGCAACCCGTCGCTGTTCGCCTATGTGGATGACGCCCACGGGGCCGGCTGGAGTGGCGCCCGCGGCGCCGGCAGCGTGCTCGGAGAGCGCCGCATCCACGAGCGCATGCTGGTGGTGCTCGGCTTGGCCAAGAGCTTCGCCACGTCGGGCGGCGCCATCGTGCTCCCGAACTCGGCTCTGGCGGAGCGGGTCCTCACCTGCGGGAGAACGCTGATCTTCTCGGGACCGCTCCAGCCCGCCCAGCTCGGCGCAGGGATCGCGTCCGCCAGGATCCACCTGTCGGAGGAGCTACCGCGCCTGCAACAGCAGCTCCTCTCCCGCATCGACGTGTTCAATCGCGCTGCGGCGTCCGAAGGGCTCGGCATAGCGACGGCCGCGCGCACCCCGATCCGCTTCGTGCCGATCGGCGACGAGCGTGCCACGATCGACCTCGCTGCCGCGCTGCTCGAGCGCGGCCATTTCGTCAACGTCGCCTATTTCCCCGCCGTGCCGCGGCGCCGAGCTGGACTGCGGGTGGTGCTCAATGCGCATCAAACGCCGGACGACATCACGGCGCTGGTGGCAGACGTGGCCCAGCGCCTGCGCGCCAGCGGTAAGGCCTTCAGCGAAGCTGCACGGCTCGCCTGCCCAGCCTGAAACGTTCGACGCGACGGCCACGACGCCGCCCTTCAAGGGGATGCGGGTGCGTCGAGGGCGGCGACCTGGGCGTCGACGATCCGGTAGACGCTCGTGACGTATCCGCCCTCGCGCTCCTCCCCCACCTCGAGACGTCCGGTCACGAGCAGTGGTGCGGCCGAGTACTCGGCGGATGCACCGTCGGCGACGCGGACCAGGATCGTCTGGTTGAGCTCCGGCACGCTACCGAAGCAGCAGCCCCAGAGCGACTCGACGAGCACGAACTGCCGACCACGTTCTGCGTCGCCGAGCGTCATCATGAAACCGAAGATGCCGACCTGTCGCCCCGCCAAGGCGAGCACCTCTGCTGGCAACGGCTCAGCCTCGCGATACGTGAAATCCCCCAGGCGATTCCAGCTGACGCGCTCGTGCCCCGGGGGCATCGCCGCCGAGATGCCGTCGGCGCCGGGTGACGAGCCGATGGCCAGCAGCAGCAGCTCCCGAGCCAGCTCGCGGGCCACACCGGAGATGGCGCGCACTTGTCGCAAGCTGAGCTCTTCACTTCGGTTCTCCAGCTTCGCGCGATCGAAGATCTGCTGAACGATCACCGCGGCGCCGCTGCTGCGGTTCTCCGGAGTGCCCCAGCTCCAGCGCTCGAGCAGCGCGACGAGGGAGAGCTGCGCCTGCGAGCGCTGCGCCTCGTCGACCTGCCCCAGGGCGACCTGCTCGATCAGCTCTCCGATCGCCGACTCCGCGGCGCGCTGCCGGGCCGCTGCATCGGCCGTGTCCCCGGGGCGCTGGGGCGCGGTGCGCTCGGCGCTGAACGTCCTGCTCTCGCGTGGCGCGGCACCCGAGGCCGTGTCGTGACCTCGGCAGGAGAAATAAACGAGCAACGCACAACCCCCGAGTAACGCCAGGAGCTCGAGCAACTCGCTCGGGCGAAGCTTCTTCAACCGCATCAGCCGGGGTCCTTCTCTAGATTGTAAGCGGGCTCACGCCAGGTGCGAGGCGACATCGGTCCGGTAGGCCTCGAGCCCAGGCAGCAGGCCCCCCACCGCCCCCGCCGCGATCACGAGCACGTAGGCGATCGCCTCCTCCGGCAGAAAAACGAGCGGCGACGGACGAAAACCGGCGCTCCGTTCGATGAGGCCGGCGACCGCCGCCACCACGAGGTGGCCCGCCGCGAAACCGAGCGCTCCCCCGACGGCGCTGACCAACATGGCCTCGCCGACCAGGATACCGAGCACGGTCCGCCGGCTCGCGCCGAGGATCCGCAAGATGGCGAGCTCGCGCCGCCGCCACGCCAGCGTGTTGTACAGGGCGACGGCGACGGACACGACACCGACGATCACGACCAGCACGGCGATGCCGAAGAAAATCCGGTCGACGTTGCCCACCAGCGACAGGAGCGCGCGCACCTCCGCGTCCACGTCCGCCACCTGCAAGGTGCTGCGCTTGTTGAGCTGACTGAGCAGCAGGGCCTTGTGAACACCGGGTTTGGGAAACAACAGCACGGCAGAGATGCCCGGCTCGTTGGTCTCCGGCACGATGCCGCCCGCGTGATCGGCGATTCGGAGGAAAGAGTCGAGGTTGATGAGCACGAGGTCGTCGAGCGGCGTGTCGGTGCGGGCCAGCACGCCGACGACCTGCCACAGGTGCCGCTCGCTGTGCGCCACCCCACCGGCCTCGATGCCGTGCGTGGGCTCGATACGATCGCCGACCCGCACGTCCAGCGCAGCGGCTACCCGCGCGCCCACGACCGCCTCATCGGCCGCCGCCAGGGCGCTCACGGCCGGACTCGACGTCGGGGGCTCGTGCGAGCCCAGCGCGGCGAGCGCCGCGCTCAGCGCCGCGCGATCGCAGCGCAAAGACCGGCCGCTCTCCAGCTTGGCATCCGGCGAGGTCGCGCTCGGGTAAGGAAAGCGCGGGTCAAAAAACGCCTCGGTGGTGCCGATCACGCGAAAGCCACGAAAGGTGTCGCCGACGGCATACGGGACCGCGAGCTGCGTCGAGGGGTGCCGTTCCAGCTCCTCGAACACGCCGTAGGGCAACAGCCCGGGGCTCTGCCCGAGGTGGAACACCGTGTTCAAGACCAGCTCGAGGCGCGAGCCTTTCGGGCCCACGACGAGCGAAAAGCCGCGGCTCGGTTGCAGAAACGCGCCTGCCGTCGCCGAGCGCAGCACGAGCACCACGCTGACCAAGAGCGCCCCGAGCCCTACGTTGAGCGCGGTCAAGCTCGAGCTCACGCGCTGGCGGCGCAGATTCCGGCGGACGAGCTGATCGAGACGCATCGGGCTCAGCTCGCGCCGGACAGCTCGTCCATCGTCGTCACTCGGGCGAAGCGCTCGATGACGCGCGCGTCGTGCGTCGCCACCAGCAGCGTTCCTCCCGCCGTGCTCGCCAGCAGCAGCTCGATCGCTGCGCGGGCGCTGTCATCGTCCAGGCTCGCGGTGGGCTCGTCGGCGAGCACGAGGCTGGGCCGCTTGCTCACGGCACGAGCGATCGCCAGGCGCTGCTGCTCGCCGAGCGATAGCTCGCTCGGACGCGCGTTCTCACGCTCTCCGAGGCCGAGCTCGGCGAGCAGCTCGCGGGCACGGCGCCGCGCCGGCTCCGCCGCGACCCCCGCGAAGCGCTGGGCCAGCGTGAGGTTCTCCAGCGCGCTGAGCTGATCGAGCAAATTGAACGTCTGAAACACGCAGCCGATGCTGCGCGCCCGAAACGCGTCGCGCTCGGGCTCGCTCAACGTCGATAGCTCGACGTCTCCGAGCCGCACGCGCCCGGCGCTCGGCAGCAGCACCCCCGACAGGACGTTGAGCAGCGTCGTCTTGCCCGAGCCCGAGCGACCGACGAGGCACAGCCGCTCACCGCTGCCGATGACGAGGCGCCCGACCGAAAGCGCCGGGCGCCCCGACCGGGCATAGGCGTGCCGCACACCTTCCAAGACCACGTTCATCCCGTCGCGCGCTCCCCCAGCGGCGCCGCCGGCCAGCCCAGGCCCATGCCATGGATGAGGTCGCTGCGGCTCTCGAGCACCACGGCCTCTCGCGAGCCATCGCCGCGACACGGCGCGAAGCGATGCTGCTCGGCTGACAGCTTGGTGAAGGAGACCTGCATCACCGCCACCCTAGCATCGGCGCCTCTCACCCGCTGCCGACCTCAAACCGCGGCACGCACCCCGGAAACGAAAAAGCGCCGGTCGACGAGCGACCGGCGCCTCTTTTGGGGCCTCGACCGTGAGCCGCGGCTCAGTCCCGCGAGCCCGCGGTAGCCACGGCCGGCTCGGCCGCCTTGACGCCGCCCCCGATGCGCATCGAGTGGAACGAGCGCCAAACGAAGAAGAACATCACGAGCGTGAAGCCGACGCCCAGCACCGCGCTGGTCGAGCGTTCGAGCTCGACTGCCAGCTCGACCGCCAGCACCCCGAACAGCGTGCTGAACTTGATCACCGGGTTCATGGCGACGCTGGAGGTGTCCTTGAAGGGGTCACCCACGGTGTCACCGACGACCGCTGCGTCGTGCAGCTCCGACGTCTTGTCGCCCAGCTCGACCTCCACGATCTTCTTCGCGTTGTCCCATGCGCCGCCCGCGTTCGCGAGGAACAGCGCC
>Ga0315910_10005616_pt1 | contig 10252 bp, 6 predicted proteins | sample EdamamesoilMG_FD_204470 | JGI IMG/M metagenome (GOLD analysis project Ga0315910, IMG submission 204470) | Garden soil microbial communities collected in Santa Monica, California, United States - Edamame soil | ecosystem: Environmental > Terrestrial > Soil > Garden | place: USA: California... | reverse complement strand
AAATCCCGCCAGCACTAGCTGCAGCATGGGTTGGATGATCGGATCGTTTGCCAGCGTGCTTTCAAGTGGTTCGATAGTCTCCAGGTCCGCTGCGTTTGCGGGCGGCTCGCTGCCGTCGGCGCTCTGAGGCGCCCTCTCTCGAGCTTGCTGTGAAGCGCGCGAGAGCATCTGTAGCAGGTGCAAGCGCCGGATGGGTTTTGCTGCGTACTCGTCGCACCCGGCGTCGATACACTTCTGGCGTTCAGATTCTCCGACGCTCCCGGTCAATGCGATGATGGTGCCGCGATAGCCGAGTTGGCGGAGCAGCGAAGCCGTCTCGTAGCCGTCAAGCAACGGCATATGCATGTCCAGCAGCACGACCTCGGGGGGGGGCCCGCGTTCTAGCCGCGGAACCAGCAGGGCGATCACCTGCTCCCCATCGGTCGCTTGCTCGACGCTCGCGCCCGCGGCCGTCAAGAACTCGACCGTCAGCGCGCGAATGTCGGGGTCGTCGTCCGCGACTACCGCCGTCAGGGTCAAGCGCACCTCATTGGCCGCGAAGGTGCCCGAAGAGTGCGCAATGTTCGTCCAGACGTGCGAGACCAGTGGGACGCCTTCCAGGTCACCCGCCGGCAACTCGAGCGTGAAAGTGCTGCCGCCGCCAACCGTGCTCGTAACGGTGATGTCCCCGCCGAGCTCACGAGCGATGGCGCGCGACAAGGCGAGCCCCACTCCCGAACCCTGAACTTGATTCGCTGCGTGCACCTGGACGAAGCGCTCGAACAGTCGTTCCATTTGCTCGGGGCTCAGGCCCACGCCAGTGTCGATGACATCGAAAGCCATGCGCTTCCGCTCGTCGTCGAAGCGAGCTCGGATCGAGACTCGCCCGCTATCCGTGAATTTGATAGCGTTTCCCACGAGGTTCAGCAATATCTGCCTCAACCGCAACGGGTCGGTCTGAATGTGCTCCGGGACCGGGGTATCGATGGCAATCTCGAAGTCGAGGCGACGCTGCTGAGCCCTGACGCACATGGCAGCGTCGACATCCGAGAGAATGCGCCCAACCTGAACGGGCTCCACGACGTAGCTCATCTTGCCAGCCTCCAACCGAGCCGTGTCGAGGATGTCGTTGATGATCTCCATCAAATGCTGCCCGCTGCGGTGGATGGCGGCTGCATAGCGAGCACGGGCCTCGTCGACCACTTCCGAAGCGGAGAGCAGCTCGGAGTAGCCAAGGATCGAGACCATCGGTCCACGAATCTCGTGGCTGACATCGGTCAGCAGGCTGCTCTTGGCGCGGCTGGCACGGACTGCTTCTGCCTGGGCAGCCTCGGCAGCTCCACGTGCTTTCTCCAGCGCTAGCGCGCGCTGTTGAAGGCGCTCCAGGTTGACTTGAGCGGCCACAAACTCGGCATGATTCTGCGCCGACTGCAGCAACGAGAAAGCCAGAAACACAGTCCCGCCCAAGGAGACGCCGATGGCGGCAGGCTCACCGTGCATGAAGCCTGCAACCACGAGGGGCACCAGTACTGATACAGAGTAAGATTGGGCGAGCGCGAGCTGCGGCGCGAGGCTGGTAATGGCGCCTGCACTGACGCCTGCCGTCACGACCAGCACCACCATCGCGTCGGAGGTGAACCCGAGCGCGGTGACCCCCGCAGTGAATAGACCCCAGAGCGCCCCTGAAGCGAGCGTGGTTCCGTACAGCAGTCGGCGCCAGACCGGCGTGTCGACAGTTTCGCGTAGAACGCAACGCGCCGCGAGCAATCTAAGTGCACTAACGAACGCGAACAGGGCGACGCCACATCCAACAGCCATCGGATACTGGGTGGAGTATCGTGTCGTCCACACTAGGATCGCACACAAGAGCGCGTATGTGACGACGGCCCGCCCCGTACGACCCGCGAGGAGTCGCGGCACGGAACACCTATGCTGGGCGACGGCCGATGCCGAACTATCTGCTTCGAATCCGGGCATGACATGCTGCGCGGGCCTGAACCCCCGCGATACCTGGAGTAACAACGGCGCCCTGCCACGGTAGTTTAGTCGACCCGCCTGAGCGGAGCGCGGCACCGGGGCGCCGCGGGCATCGCGCGCCACTCGGCGTGCTTGCAAGCTCCGGCAGCTCTCGGCTGGAGCAGGTTGCGGGGGGCGACTCGACTATGAGCTACCCCAGAGTTGGCGCACGGCCTCGACCCGATCGGCGAACTCCGCCAGGCTCACGCGCCGTCACCGGAGACCTTGCCGACAACCTGCCCGAGAGGCTGGGCTCGCGTCAAGCATCCTGCGCCCGCGCGCAGCTCAGCCCCGGAGGCGCAACGAAGCCGCACTTCCGTTGTCTCGTCGGCGCCCAAGATGTCTCTGGAACGACACCATACGTCAACCGCGGCTTCGGCACCTCCGGCCTACTGGTGGGGTCGGAGCGCCTCCCCAAGTGACGCTTATCGTGCTGATTGGCGCACGATCTCCCACTGTTGAGCGCAGTCACGCTTAACTTGGACGGCGCCGCATCCGTATTCCCGCGAGGCGTTCGGGCACAGGTAACCGCGGTTGCCGGGGAGGGAAGTATGCGAATCGACGCTAACGAACGAAGAGGCGTCACCGTAGTTTCGGTATTGGAAACGCGCATCGACGCCACGGTGAGCGACGAGTTCAAGCTGGCTGTGGCCACGTCCGTCGATCGTGGCACGCTGCTCGTCGTGCTCGACATGACCGCCGTCTCGTTTATCGACAGCACAGGGCTCGGAGCACTCGTCGGAGGCTTCAAGGGCGTGTCGGCGAAGGGTGGTCGCCTGGTCGTCTCCGGACTGCAACCGGGAGTCGCGTCACTCTTCAAGCTGACGCGCATGGACAAGGTGTTCGAAGTCCGTGCCACGACGGCGGAAGCAATCGACTTACTTGCGCGGCGGGCGTAGCCGCGGACGCGAGAGCGAGGCAGGTTGCACGACAAGACTCAACACGAAGACGAAGTGACGCTATCAGGATCGCGCGGCAAGGTGCTTTTGATCGATGACGCGCCAGAAATCCTTGCGCTCTATGAGCATGTTCTGAGGCACGAGGGTTTCGAAGTGCGCATGGCGAGCAGCCCGCGAGAAGCCTTCGCAACCTTGGAGAGCTTCGAGCCCGACCTCGTGGTGCTCGACTACATGATGCCGCAAATGAGCGGTGAACAAGTACTTCGAGAGCTACGCTCGCGCCGGCACTTTGCCGACACGCCCGTCGTATTCTTGACCGCTATGGGTCAGGACGAACGCACCATTGGGGCGGTGCTCGAACTCGGAGCGAACGATTTTCTCACAAAGCCCCTGGATCGCCGGCTGCTCGTCACCAAGGTCGCCGCGCTGGTGGATGGACGACGGCGCGCGAACTTGAGCCGTGCCTATGACGAACTCGCCGCAGCGCAAAGAGTCTTGCTAGCGGATCTGGAAAGAGCTCGAAAAGTCCAGAACGCTTACCTCCCGCCGAGGCAAGGTCGGTTCGGTCAGGTCGGTTTCAGGGCAGTCCTCGAACCTTGCGAACACGTCGGCGGCGATTTGTACGACGTGATAGAGACTGCGTGCGGTACGATCACGGTCCTCGTCGACGTCTCCGGTCACGGCCTGGCCGCGGCGCTCGTTTCAGCGGCCGTTCGCAGCACGCTGAGGCTGCTGTTGCACACGAAATCGTTACCCGACGCGCTGCGCGAGCTGAATCGTCAGCTAGCGATGGACAATGATGACCACTATGTGTGCATCGCCATGGTGCTGTGCGACGGGATGCTGATGCGCGTGGTGAATGCAGGTCTGCCTCCCGTCGTGCAGCTTCGTAACGGTGAAGTGACGGGGCGCGTGCTAGCGACTGGCATTCCTCCCGGCTTGGTTCCGGAAGCCGACTACGAGGAAGTCGTCTGGCGCGTGGAGCCCGGGATGGACGTGGTGATGGTGAGCGATGGCTTTGCCGAGTTGTTCAACGCGGTCGAGGGGGTCGGCGAATGGGCGCCTGCACTCGACCTGTTGCCCCTGGACAATGCTCGGTCACGTCACTCGCTGGAACGATGCCTACAGGAGGCCATCAGGAACAATGGCGGGAAGCTGCGCGACGACAGCACGGTCGTAGTCCTATCTATCGCCGAACCCACGAAACCGACGCTGCGCTCGGGCGACACCCCGTCGATCGATTCCAATCCAGCCGAACTTCGGTTCAGCATTCCGCCTCATATGGAGGTGATCCCCCGCGCGCTGTCGATTGCCGCACGCGCCATGGGCCGTGACCCGCAGGACCCCGAGGTGCACGCCCCGCTCTGGGAAGCGCTGCTGAATGCGGTGGTTCACGGGTCCCTCGGCGTGAATTCGCCGGCGCGCGATCGCGAGCTCGGCAGTTTCCTCGCCGAGGTGCGCAAAGCCGAGCAGCACGTTGCCGCGGACAAGACCGTTGCCGTGAGCGTGACCGCCACCGACGGCGGCTACGAAGTCGCGATCACGGATCCCGGGGACGGTTTCCGCTGGCAAGACTTCGTTCGCAGCAATGATCGACCCGACCCGACGCTCGAGGGAGGACGCGGCATCGCGATCATGCGCGCCGGCACGGAAGCCGTCTCGTGGAACGAAAAAGGCAACGAAGTCAAACTCAAATTCCCCCGTCCCAACAAGGAGTCCCGGTGAGGGCAACGAAAGTCAGTTCGAATACTACGCAGCATGCCCCGAGCGCTCGGCTGAGCGGTCCCATCTGGCAGGCTCTCGGAGTCCTGTTCCGGGCACACCCGTGGCATGGCGTCAGCCCAGGTTCGGAAGCGCCGAACGTGTTGACCGCGTTCATCGAAATCGTACCCTCCGACACGGTCAAGTACGAACTCGACAAGGTATCCGGGCTGATGCGCGTGGACCGCCCGCAGCGGTACTCGAATGCATCGCCAACCCTTTACGGCTTCATACCGCAGACGCTGTGTGCCGAGCAGGTCGCAGCACGCTGCGAGGCTCAGAGCGGTCGTAGCGACATCGTCGGCGACGATGATCCGCTCGACATCTGTGTGCTTGCGGAGAACCCCATCGCCCACGGCAACGTCTTGGTCGAGGCGATTCCGATTGGTGGACTCCGAATCTTGGACGGCAGGGCGGCCGATGACAAGATCATCGCCGTGCTGGCCGGTGACGCCAGCTACGGTCAGTTTCGGGACATCCACGACTGTCCTGCGGGTCTGCTCGAACGCCTGAAGCACTACTTCTTGACCTACAAGCAGCCGCCCGACGGCTCGTCCCCCAAGGTGGAGATTTCCCAAGTCTACGGTCGAGAGGAAGCGCATGAGGTGATCCGGCGAAGCCAAGCAGATTACGCTTCCCGCTTTGCAGGGCTTTCGGATTTCCTGGCAGCGGCACTCACCTAGCGCCAACGCGAACCGGCCGCGAAGCACCATCCCCGCGCCTCATCGATGTTTGCGGCAGAAAACTCAGGGACTATCCTCGTCTAGGGCCTGACGCAACTTGCCCAGCAACTCTTCGGTGGAGAAGGGCTTCTGCACAAACGTAGCGCCCTCGCCCATCTGCGCGCGACTGACCATGGCGTGCCCCGTGTAACCGGACATGTAGACCACGTGGGCTTCGGGATGTTCCCCACCGATTTCAGTCGCTAGTTCCAACCCGCTGATGTCCGGCATTACTATGTCGGTGAGTACCAAGTCGATGACGCCCGGGTGGGCACGGGCGATGCGTCTGGCATCTTCGGAGCGGGCTGCTTCCAGCACGGTGTAACCAGAGTCTCTGAGCAGACGACACACGGCTTTGCGCACCATCTCCTCGTCCTCCACCACCAGCACCGTTTCCGTGCCTTTGAGGCTAGCGCGTGCCGGTTTGGGGGCAACGGGGGCAGTCACGGGCTGCGCCACAGACGGCAGGTGAACCTTGAAGCTTGCACCTTGCCCCGGCGTGCTGTCCACCCAGACGAAGCCACCGCTTTGCTTGACGATGCCGAACACGGTCGACAGACCGAGCCCGGTGCCGCCCTCGCCAAGCCTTGTCGTAAAAAATGGCTCGAAAATCTGCTGCTGTGTTTCAGCGTCCATGCCGTGGCCGGTGTCGCTGACCACCAGCGTGACGTAGCTACCTGCAGTCACGCTGACTCCACGCTCTGCCCCGGAGCCTTTGCTCAGCACCACACTCGCAGTTTCGATCGTCAGCTTGCCCCCATTGGGCATGGCATCTCGGGCATTGACTGCCAAGTTCACGAGAACCTGCTCCATGTGGGTCGGGTCGACCTCGACAGGGGGTAAGTTCGGGCTGAGGTGCACCACCAGGTCGACGTCCTCTCCAATGAGCCGCTGCAGCAGGCGTTGCATGTCGACCACGATGTCGTTGAGATTCATGACGCGTAGGCTTTGAACCTGCCCCCGCCCGAAAGCGAGAAGCTGCGAAGTCAACTTGGCCGCGCGCTTCGAGGCATCCAAGATAACGTCGACATCTTCCGTCGCCTCTGCGTCGCCTGCGACACGCTGCCGCACGAATTGACCGTAGCTCTGCACGATGCTCAGCACGTTGTTGAAGTCGTGTGCGACCCCGCCCGCGAGCCTGCCCACGGCTTCCAAGCGCTGGGCCGCGCGCATCTGCGCTTCCATCTTGAGCCGCTCTTGGACCGCGTTTCGTTCGGCCGTCACGTCTTCGAACAACACGGCCGCGAGTGCCCCGCCGAGGGGCACCGTCTTGATGGCATAGATTGCCATGCCGACGGTTAGGTCAGGAAGCGTCTGCGAAGTCGCGGTGAGGATCGTGTCGGCGATCCGCTGGGGCAGCGCCGTCTCGAGAATCTGCGGGCGCACCTCACGGATGGTCTTGCCAATGGCTCCGTCACCGACCGTCGAGCTGCGGCTGGCGGCGCCGTTGCGCCAAGTCAGCCTCAGCGAGCCGACGTCGCTCTGGTCCTCCCATTCGAACACGGCGACCCCGAGTGGCATCTCGTTCACCAGTCGGTGTTGGAGCTCGACCTCGTGCGTCAAGCGTGCCCTCGCCGTCGCATTGCGCACCGCCCGCTCCAAATTCTCGCGTGTGAGCTCGTTCTTCGAGAGGTAGTCGTGCGCCCCGTTCTTGAGCGAGGCTATCGCCACCGACTCGTCGCCGACCCCCGTGATCACGATGACACCCACGTGCTGCGCCAAAAAATGTGGCAGCAGATGCACGCCGTCGTAGTCCGGCAAACGGTAGTCGAGCAGGACACACTGCGGTCGTTCTCGACGGCAGAGCGCGATGCCCTCGTCACCCGAACCTGCAGCCAAGAACTGATAGCCACCGCCCAACAACCGTTCGATGGCCTCGCGGTCGACCGGATTGTCGTCGACGATGAGCAGGATTGACATGAGAACCTACGAATCCGCTGAGGGAAGCCTTACAACGCGCCAGTACGACGACAACATGTCGAGCAACTTTGCGAACGATGTACCAACGTCGCTCTTGACGATGTAGCCGGCCACGTACTTTTGATAGGCGGCGACCTTGTCTTCGTCCCGCTTCGAGGTCGTGAGCACGAACACGACGCTGTCGCGGAACTCGGGGCTACGTCGCAGCTCTTCGAGGAACTCGAGCCCATTCATGCGTGGCAAGTTCAGGTCCAGTAGGATGACGTACGGGCGTCGCACGCGCCCCGTCTGGAGGGCTTCGATGCCCGCACGACCGTCTTGCGCGACGACAATGGCGTTATCGAGCCTATTTGCGTCGAACGCACGTCGCAACGCTTCGACGTCCACTTCGTTGTCCTCGATGAGCAAGACTTGGATCGCTTGTTTCCGCATGCTTTTAAGTCAGCGGGCCCAGACCTTGGGCCATGTGAAACGGAACGTTGCACCGGTACCGGCGGTAGTGTCGATGCCGACAGTCCCACCGTGAACTTCGACCAAGCGCTTGACGAGCGCCAGTCCGATGCCCGTTCCTTCTACCTCATCCCTGGGTTTGAGTGTCTGAAACATAGCGAAGGCCCGCTCATGAAGGTCTGGAGGTATCCCCGGGCCATCGTCGCTCACGGAGAATTCGACGAAGTCGCCATGCTCGTCCGCGTTCACGCGAATGGTACCGGAATCCCGGTGGTGATGTTTGATGGCGTTGCCGATCAGGTTCCGGAAAACCTGTTCGATGGGTGCCTTCGGAGTGCGGATCAGCGGCATCTCGCGTGGTATCTCGATCGTGAAGTTGCTTGGCAACGAGACGAGTTCAGTCACGTCCAGAATCAGCTCCCGAACGTCCACCTCTTCGGGGTCCCCGAAAATCCTGCCGGCGCGTGAATACTGCAACAGATCTTCGAGCAAGTTCTCCATCCGACGAATGCGCCTCTGCAGCAGCTGAAAGTGCCGAGCCGATTTCTCTGGGAGAATGTCGCTGATGTCCTCGCTGATCCACTGGGACAAGTTGTCGATGTCGCGCAACGGAGCACGCAGGTCGTGAGACGCCACGTACGCGAATTCGTCCAGCGCGGCGTTCGATCGCTCGAGCTCCTGATTCGCAAGCGCCAGCTCGCCCGCCTTGCGCTCGAGTGCGCGCTCAGCTTGGACCAGGTCCGCAATACTCTGACGCAAACGCTCTTCGGATTGCTTGCGTTCGGTGATGTCGATGATCGAGGCCAGCGTGCACAAGCCATCGCGAGTTTCGATAGGGTTCAACCCAATTTCGACGGGAACGTCGGTCCCGTCCTTGCGCAGCCCGAATAGGTCACGGCCCGCGCCCATGGGCCGCGCATGCGGGTCGCTGAAGAAACTTTGGACATACTCCGGGTGGTTGCCACGCAGACGCAACGGCACCAACGTCTCCACTGGTTGGCCGAGCAGTTCCTCGCGTTTGAAGCCGAACAGTTCTTCGGTGCGTCGGTTGATGAGGACGATGCGCCTGTCACGGCCAACCATCAGCATCGCGCTCGGCGCAGCCTCGACCAGTAGACGGAAGAGCTCGTTGGTGCCCGCGCGCGCATCGGGCATTGAGTCTGAGGATGTCTTGGCCCCCGCCATGATCTTGTTCCCCGTGTGCCGTGAGGCACTATTGTGCCCCACGCTGTTCAGGGAAACTAGGGTAGCTGACGCTCGACTTCAAGGGGGTCGTCATCGCCGACCAGGTGGCCGCACTGCTCGTTGGCTGACGTCTAGTGGATTGGACAAGCCCCTCGAGGACGGATCGTCTAGCCACCTTCATCAACATGACACACGCGCACCACCACTACTGGTGTTTCTGACACGATGATTTCGCGGCGGGGAGGACGACGATGCGGTTGAGGGTTCGCGCCCCCGTGACTTCGAGGACTCTAGCGCTGGCAGTTACGTCGGCTAGTAGCCCCAGACGCGATCCCCAGCCAGGAGATAGCGCACGCCGAACCATCCCCGGGGCGGGCTGTGACTGCACAGTCGCGATACTGGTAGGCCTTCGGAGCCGGGACCTATGAGCAAGGCTCGAGCACCTTCGAGAGGCTGGCTCTCGGATGAGGCTCCGAGCCGCACACGCTCAGCGCCATCGTGACGACGAAGCTACGCACGTTTTCCCAAGACACCGACAGGCCTGAAAGGTTACCGGGACTCCAGGAAAGAGATGGGTGGAGCTGGCTAAGGCCGTTGCGCCGCCACGCTGCTCGTGCTCACCACCCCGGGCAACCGACGGTGCCCTTGGCTTCGTCCACGTGACACACGCGCACGAGGCTCGCGAAGGACTGATGCTTGGGTACCGTGACCGAATCCGGGAAGCCGTCGTCGATGCGGTCGAGGCTTTGCGCGCCGGGCACCTCGACCACGCGAGTGCCTTCGGCGACGGGCACGACGCGGTCTTCGAAGCTACCGCCGTAGTATTTCGTAACTACGGCGAGGCCGGGCTTGCCGCCGAGATTGTAGACTGCGCGGTAACCGATCGTGCTGTTGCCTTTCGGCACGTTGAGGGTGCCCCCGTCGAGCTTCGTGCCGTTCCCGGTGAACGATACTTCATGGCTGCCGGCGTCGAGCTCGAGACGCAGCGCTTGACGCGGCGCGATCGACCCGTATGCCTTGCCCGCTACGCTGAGCACGCCGGGCACGTCCAAGCTGTTCTCGAACAGCACGATGTTGCTTTGCGCCTGCCGCATCAGAAAGAAGCTCCAACCGGCAAGGCCAAGGACCACGACGGCCGACCCAGCAAACTTGAGCTTCTGCACGAGCGAGAAGCGTGATCCGAGTCCGCCGCTGCGGGCCGGAGCGGCGGCGGGCATGCCCCAAGGCCCGGCCGGTTCCGCACCCGGCGCGGCTGACTCCGAGCCAACCCCACTGCCGTACGGGTGCGCTTGCGGGGACCCAGCGTAGGGCTGAGCCTGC
>Ga0315910_10005614_pt1 | contig 10253 bp, 9 predicted proteins | sample EdamamesoilMG_FD_204470 | JGI IMG/M metagenome (GOLD analysis project Ga0315910, IMG submission 204470) | Garden soil microbial communities collected in Santa Monica, California, United States - Edamame soil | ecosystem: Environmental > Terrestrial > Soil > Garden | place: USA: California... | reverse complement strand
GACGGCCAGGGAGCGTGCACCGGCCGCTTCGGGCGTGCTCGAGCGCTATGTGCAGCAGCTCAGCGAACTCACCGGCATGGTCAGCGTCTGCGTGTTCGAGCTCGCCACCGGGCGCGACGTCGCGCATGCCGGCGCCAGCCCGGCGGCCTCCGAGCTCGGCAACCACGGCGCCGAGCTGGTGGCCTCGATCACGGGCACCTGCCGCGCGCTCGGCCTCGGCCACGCGATCCCCGAAGCGGCGATCACGCTCGGCGCGCACCACCTGCTGCTGCGCGCGCTGCCCAAGCATCCGGGGCTGGCGCTGCACGCCGTGCTCGACAAGACCCACGCGAACCTGACGCTCGCGCGCCTGCAGGTCGGCCGCATGGACGCGCTGTTCGACGAGCAGGGCTGACCGGCGCCGGCGCGCGGCGCCGTGCCGCCGGCCGGCTCAGTGCACGACGCGCCCGAAGCGAAACTCGCCGCCGGCCACGTCGACCGGGATCACGTCCTTCGGGCCGAAGCGGCCCTCGAGGATCAGCTTCGCGACCGGGTTCTCGATGCGCTGCTGGATCGCGCGCTTGAGCGGCCGCGCCCCGAACACCGGGTCGAACCCCGCCTTCGCGATCTCGGCGAGCGCCGTCGCAGACACGTCGAGCTTCATCTCGAGCTTCTCGAGCCGCGACTCGAGCACCTTCAGCTGGATCCTCGCGATCGCCTCGATGTTCTTCTGGTCGAGCGCGTGGAACACGACCGCCTCGTCGATCCGGTTCAGGAACTCGGGGCGGAAATGCTGCTTGACCTCGACCCAGACCGCGTCGCGGATCTCCTCGCTCGGCCGGCCGGCCATCTGCATGATCTGGTGCGAGCCGAGGTTGCTCGTCATCACGATCACGGTGTTCTTGAAGTCGACCGTGCGGCCCTGGCCATCGGTCAGCCGCCCGTCGTCGAGCACCTGCAGCAGCACGTTGAAGACGTCCGGGTGCGCCTTCTCGACCTCGTCGAGCAGCAGCACGCTGTAGGGCTTGCGCCGCACCGCCTCGGTCAGGTAGCCGCCCTCGTCGTAGCCGACATAGCCGGGCGGCGCGCCGATCAGGCGCGCGACCGAGTGCTTCTCCATGAACTCGCTCATGTCCAGGCGGATCAGGTGTTCCTCGCTGTCGAACAGGAACGCCGCAAGCGCCTTGCAGAGTTCGGTCTTGCCAACGCCGGTCGGGCCGAGGAAGAGGAAGGAGCCGGTCGGCCGGTTCGGGTCCGACAGCCCCGAGCGCGAGCGGCGGATGGCGTTGGCGACCGCCGTGATCGCCTCGTCCTGGCCGACGACGCGGTCGTGCAGCTTCGCCTCCATCTGGAGCAGCTTGTCGCGTTCGCCCTGCATCAGCTTGGCGACCGGGATGCCGGTCGCGCGTGCGACGACCTCGGCGATCTCTTCCGCGCCGACCATCGTGCGCAGCAGCTGCGGGCGGCCCTTGTCGGCGCCCTTCTTCGCTTCCTTCGCCTGCGCGTCCTTGAGCGTCTTCTCGAGCTCCGGCAGCTTGCCGTACTGCAGCTCGGCGACCTTGTTGAAGTCGCCCTTGCGCTTGAACTCCTCGATCTGGAAGCGGATGCGGTCGATCTCCTCCTTGACGTGGGCCGAGCCCTGCGCCGCCGCCTTCTCGGCCTTCCAGATCTCCTCGAGGTCGGCGTATTCGCGCTCGAGGCGCCCGATCTCGTCGGCGATCAGCCCGAGCCGCTTGATCGAGGCCTCGTCCTTCTCCTTCTTGACCGCCTCGCGTTCGATCTTCAGCTGGATCAGGCGGCGGTCGAGCTTGTCCATCGCCTCCGGCTTGGAGTCGATCTCGATCTTGATCTTGCTGGCCGCCTCGTCGATCAGGTCGATCGCCTTGTCGGGCAGGAAGCGGTCGGTGATGTAGCGGTGCGAAAGTTCGGCCGCGGCGACGATCGCCGGGTCGGTGATCTCGACGCCGTGGTGGACCTCGTACTTCTCCTGCAGGCCGCGCAGGATCGCGATCGTCGCCTCCACCGTCGGCTCGCCGACGAGGATCTTCTGGAAGCGGCGCTCGAGCGCGGCGTCCTTCTCGATGTACTTGCGGTATTCGTCGAGCGTGGTCGCGCCGACGCAGTGCAGCTCGCCGCGCGCGAGCGCGGGCTTGAGCATGTTGCCGGCGTCCATCGCGCCTTCGGCCTTGCCGGCGCCGACCATCGTGTGCAGTTCGTCGATGAAGACGATCGTCTGGCCCTCGTCCTGGGCGAGTTCCTTCAGCACGTTCTTCAGGCGCTCCTCGAACTCGCCGCGGTACTTCGCCCCGGCGAGCAGCAGCGCCATGTCGAGCGACAGCACACGCTTGTTCTTCAGCGAATCGGGCACCTCGCCGGCGACGATGCGCTGCGCCAGGCCCTCGACGATGGCCGTCTTGCCGACGCCCGGCTCGCCGATCAGCACCGGGTTGTTCTTGGTGCGCCGCTGCAGCACCTGGATCGCGCGGCGGATCTCGTCGTCGCGGCCGATCACCGGGTCGAGCTTGCCCAGGCGGGCACGCTCGGTCAGGTCGAGGGTGTACTTCTTGAGCGCCTCGCGCTGGCCTTCGGACTCCGGGCTGTCGACCGTCGCGCCGCCGCGCACCGCGTCGATCGCGGCCTCGAGCGCCTTGCGCGTCAGGCCGTGACCACGCACGATGCCGGCCAGGTCGGTCTTCGCGTCGGCGAGCGCGAGCAGGAACATCTCGCTGGCGATGTACTGGTCACCGCGCTTGCTCGCCTCCTTCTCGGCAGCCTGCAGCAGAGACACCAGGTCACGCCCGCCCTGCACCGGCTCGCCGCCCTGCACCTGTGGCAGGCCGTTCAGAACGGTGTCGACCGCGGTCTGCAGCGCCGCCAGGCGCACGCCGGCGCGTTCGAGCAAGGCACGCGGGCCGTCGTCCTGCGCCAGCATCGCGGCAAGCACGTGCACCGGCTCGATGTACGGGTTGTCGCGTGTCACGGCGAGGCTCTGGGCCTCGGCGATCGCCTGCTGGAACTGGCTGGTGAACTTGTCCGGTCGCATGGGAAAACTCCTCCGATTGCGATGGATTTGAGGCACCCACGCCTCGATTTCAAGCACATCCGAGGCGCCAGTTTGCGCCCCGTCAAGCCCGCCGGGTCAGCCGATCAGCGCGGCCGCCAGCCGGAAGCCGAGCGCCGCGCAGGCCAGTGCGCCCAGCACGTGCGCGAGCGTGTGTCCCGCCGCCAGCGCCCACTGGCCGCGCAGCAGCAGCAGCAGCGATTCGACCGAAAACGCCGAGAAGGTCGTCAGGCCGCCGAGGAAGCCGGTCACGAGCAGCAGCCTCGCCCACTCGTTGGGCACCTGCTCGAACCAGGCCAGCGCCGCACCGATCAGCAGGCCGCCGAGGCAATTGACGAGCAGCGTGCCGAGCGGGAAGCCGGCCCAGCGCCCGTTCAGCCAGAGGCCGATCGTCCAGCGCAGCAGGCCGCCGGCGGCCGAGCCGCCCGCGACCGCCAGCGCGAGCGGCCAGTTCATCGGGCCGGTCCGGCGTTGCCGGCCCCGATGCCCCAGCGCGCCAGCGCGGCGTCGTCGGCGACACGGGCGTCGACCCAGCGCGCGCCGTCGGGCGTCTGCTCCTTCTTCCAGAAGGGTGCCTGCGTCTTCAGGTAGTCCATCAGGAACTCGCACGCCTGAAAGGCCTCGCCACGGTGCGCCGAGGTCACGGCGACGAGCACGATCTGGTCGAGCGGCCTCAGCGCGCCGACACGATGGATCACCCGCGCGGCGCGGATCTCGAAGCGGCGTGCGGCCTCGTCGATCATCGCCTCGATCGACTTCTCGGTCATGCCCGGGTAGTGCTCGAGCTCCATCGCCGAGACCCCCTGGCCGTCGTTGCGGTCGCGCACCGTGCCGACGAAGGCGGCGATCGCGCCGACGCTCGCATCGCCGGCCCGCAGCGCGGCGACCTCGGCGCCGAGGTCGAAGTCGGCGGTCTGGATCGTGACCCGCGGCCCGGTCATGGCAGTTCAGCCGCCGGTGACGGGCGGGAAGAAGGCGAGTTCGGCGCCCTCGGACAGCGCCGCCGCCTCGTCACAGAGCGTCTGGTTCAGCGCACACCGCAGCGCCCGGCCGCGTGCCAGCGCCTGGGCATGCGCCGGACTCGACGCGATCAGCGCGTCGCGCGCGGCGGCGACGGTCGCGCCCGGCGCGAGCGCGACGTCTTCGCCGGGGCCGAGCGCCTCGCGGATCGACGCGAAGTAGCGCACGCGGACCTTCATGACAGCAGTTCCGCGAAGTCGAGGTATTGCACCGTGTCCCCGGCGCGGATCGCCTGCCCGGGCGGGTTGTCGACGACGCCGTCGCCCCAGACCACGGACGTCAGTACGCCCGAGCTCTGGTTCGGGAACAGGTCGAGGCCGCCGCCCTCGTTGCGGCGCACCCGCAGGAACTCGCGGCGCCGGTCGGGCTTCGGCCAGTCGAAGTCGGCGCGTTGCGGCAGCGCACGCGGCGCGAGCGCCGTGCCGCCCTGCAGGCGCAGCAGCACTGGCCGCACCGCGAGCAGGAAGGTGATGTAGGCCGACACCGGGTTGCCCGGCAGGCCGACGAACCACGCGGTCGAACCGTCGGGCCGGCGCACCTCGCCGAACGCGAGCGGCTTGCCCGGCTTGATCGCGATCGACCACAGGTCCACGCGCCCCTCGGCCTGCACCGCCGGCCGCAGGTGGTCCTCCTCGCCGACCGACATGCCGCCGCAGGTGACGATCAGGTCGTGCTGCCGCGCCGCCTCGCGCAAGGTCTCGCGCGTCGCGTCGAGCCTGTCGGGCACGATGCCGAAGTCGCTGCAGCGTCCGCCGAAGGTCTCGATCAGGCCCTTCAGCGTGTACCGGTTCGAGTTGTAGATCGCACCGGGCTTGAGCACCTCGCCCGGCATCGCGAGCTCGTCGCCGGTCGAGAAGAGCGCGACTCGCGGGTTGCGGCCGACCTTCAACGCGCCGGCGCCGACGGACGCGGCCATGCCGAGCATCGCCGCGGTCAGGCGCGTGCCGGCAACGAGCACCTCGGCACCGTTCGCGACGTCCTCGCCGCGCCGGCGGATCCACTGGCCGGGCGCGGGCACGACGTCCACGCGCACCGCATCCCCGTCCGCCGCGCACTGCTCCTGCATGACGACCGCGTCGGCTCCGGCGGGGATCTGCGCGCCGGTGAAGATCCGCGCCGCGCTCCCCGGCGCGAGCGGCGCGCCGACGATCCCGGCGGGGATGCGCTGGCTCACCGGCAGCCGCGTGCCGACCTCGCGCACGTCGGCGCAGCGCAGCGCGTAGCCGTCCATCGAGGTGTTGTCCTGCGGCGGCACGTCCAGCGCCGAGCGCACGCCCTCGGCGAGCACACGCCCGCGTGCGTCGAAGGTCGACACCGTCTCGGGCGCACCGAGCGGCTGCACCGCCGCGAGCAGCCGCGCGAGCGCCTCGTCCAGCGTCATCAGCGGGGCGCGAGCGGGTGCGTTCATGGCTCAGCCGTGGCGTTCGATGCAGGCCATCACCGCCGCGGTGTCGGCCGGCATGACCTGGAAGCGCCGCGGCAGGTCCTCGATCCCGGCGAGCGCCGCCGGACGCTGCGGCTCGCGCCCGAGCGCCTCGACGATCGTCGCGGCGAACTTCGCCGGCAGCGCCGTCTCGAGCACGATCATCGGCACGCCCGGCTCGAGGTGCTCGCGCGCGACCTTCAGGCCGTCGGCGGTGTGGGTGTCGACGACGACGCCGCAGCGCTGCGCGGTGCTGCGGATCGTCGCGATGCGGTCGGCGTGCGTGCTGCGGCCCGAGACGAAGCCGAACGACGCGATGCGGGCGAACTCGTCCGGCGTCAGCGCAAACGCACCGCGGCGCGCCAGTTCGTCGGCAAACAGCTGCCCCGTGCGCGCCGCATCCCGCCCGAGCAGATCGAACACGAAACGCTCGAAGTTCGATGCCTTGCTGATGTCCATCGAGGGGCTCGAGGTCTCGTGCGTCTCGGCGCTGCCGCGCACGCGGTAGGCGCCGGTGCGGAAGAACTCGTCGAGCACGTCGTTCTCGTTCGTCGCGAGCACGAGGCGGCGGATCGGCAGCCCCATCGAGCGCGCCACGTGACCGGCGCAGATGTTGCCGAAGTTGCCGGACGGTACCGCGAAGCTGACGAGCTCGCCGTTGCTGCGCGTGGCCTGGAAGTAGCCGGCGAAGTAGTACACCACCTGCGCGACCAGGCGCGCCCAGTTGATCGAGTTGACCGTGCCGATCTTCCAGCGCCGCTTGAACGCGAGGTCGCTCGAGACCGCCTTGACGATGTCCTGGCAGTCGTCGAACACGCCCTCGATGGCGATGTTGTGGATGTTGGCGTCCTGCAGGCTGAACATCTGCGCCTGCTGGAACGGGCTCATGCGGCCGTGCGGGCTGAGCATGAAGACCTTGACGCCGCGCTTGCCGCGCATCGCGTACTCTGCCGCGCTGCCGGTGTCCCCCGAGGTCGCGCCGAGGATGTTGAGCGTTTCGCCGCGGCGCCCGAGTTCGTACTCGAACAGCGCGCCGAGCAGCTGCATCGCCATGTCCTTGAAGGCGAGCGTCGGGCCGTTCGACAGCGCCTCGAGGTACAGGCCGGGCTCCAGTCGCTTGAGCGGCACGATCTCCTTGGTGCCGAAGACGTCGGCGGTGTAGACCTTCGCCGTCAGCGCGCGCAGGTCTGCCGCCGGGATGTCGTCGATGTAGAGCGAGAGGATCTCGAACGCGAGTTCGTGGTACGGCAGGCTGCGCCAGCGCGCCAGCGTCGCGACGTCGACCTGCGGATAGCTTTCGGGCAGGTACAGCCCGCCGTCCGGCGCCAGGCCCTCGAGCAGGATCTCCGAGAAGCCGCGCCGGGCCGGGTCGCCACGCGTGCTCAGGTACTTCAACTCAGCTCTTCCTTGCGGATCTTGACGATCGGCGCCAGCACGGTCGGCAGCGCCTGCATCTGCGCGATCGCCTTGTTCATCCCGCCCTCGACGGTGTCGTGCGTCAGGATGATCACGTCGGTCTGCGCCTCGCCCTCGGCGGACTCGCGCTGCAGCAGCGCGTCGATCGAGATGCCGTGTTCGGCCAGGATCCCGGTGATGCGCGCCAGCACGCCGGCCTGGTCGGCGACCTGCAGGCGCAGGTAGAAGGAGGTCACGACCGCCTCGATCGGCAGGATCGGCGTGTCCTGCAGCGACCCCGGCTGGAACGCCAGGTAGGGCACGCGGTGGTCCGGGTCGGCGGTGTGCAGGCGGGTGATGTCGACCAGGTCGGCGATCACCGCCGAGGCGGTCGGTTCCGACCCCGCGCCCTTGCCGTAGTAGAGCGTCGTGCCGACCGCGTCCCCGTGCACGACGACCGCGTTCATCGCGCCTTCGACGTTCGCGATCAGGCGTTGCGCCGGCACCAGCGTCGGGTGGACGCGCAGCTCGATGCCGTCCTCGCGGCGCTTCGTGATGCCGAACAGCTTGATGCGGTAGCCGAGCTGCTCGGCATACCGGATGTCGGCGGCCTGCAGCTTCGTGATGCCCTCGACGTGGGCACGCTCGAACTGCACCGGCACGCCGAACGCGATCGCGCTCATGATCGTCGCCTTGTGCGCCGCGTCGACGCCCTCGATGTCGAAGGTGGGGTCGGCCTCCGCATAGCCGAGCTTCTGCGCCTCCTTCAGCGCGACGGCGAAGTCCAGGCCCTTCGAACGCATCTCGGAGAGGATGAAGTTGGTCGTGCCGTTGATGATGCCGGCGATCCACTCGATGCGGTTCGCGGTCAGGCCCTCGCGCAGCGCCTTGATGATCGGGATGCCGCCCGCCACGGCGGCTTCGAAGGCGACGACGACGCCCTTCTCCCGCGCCGCCGCGAAGATCTCGCTGCCGTGCACCGCGAGCAGTGCCTTGTTCGCGGTGACGACGTGCTTGCCGGCCGCGATCGCCTCCATCACGAGCGTGCGGGCGATGCCGTAGCCGCCGATCAGCTCGATGACGATGTCGATCTCGGGGTTCGCGATGACTTCGCGCGCGTCCTTCACGACCTTCGCGGAGTCGCCGACGATGCCCTGCGCCCGCGCCGTGTCGAGGTCGGCGACCATCGTGATGCGGATCGGCCGGCCGGCGCGGCGCTGGATCTCCTCCTGGTTGCGCTGCAGCACGGCGAACGTGCCGCTGCCGACGGTGCCGATGCCGAGCAGGCCGACCTGTATGGGCTTCATCTTGTTCCGGTCAGTGCGAGTGACGCTTGCGGTAGTGATCGAGGAAGCGGGCGATGCGGCCGACCGCATCGGCGAGGTCGTCCGAGTTCGGCAGGAACACGAGGCGGAAGTGGTCCGGCGTCGGCCAGTTGAAGCCCGTGCCCTGCACGATCAGCACCTTCTCCTCGGCGAGCAGTTCGTAGGCGAACTGCTGGTCGTCGGCGATCGGGTACATCTTCGGGTCGAGCTTCGGGAACATGTAGAGCGCCGCCTTCGGCTTGACGACGCTGACGCCCGGGATCTGCGTCAGCAGGTCGTAGGCGATGTCGCGCTGCCGGCACAGCCGCCCGCCCGGCGCGACCAGGTCCTTGATGCTCTGGTAGCCGCCGAGTGCGGTCTGGATCGCGAGCTGCCCCGGCGTGTTGGCGCACAGGCGCATCGAGGCGAGCATGTTCAGACCCTCGATGTAGTCCTTCGCGTGGCGCTTGTCGCCCGAGACGACCATCCAGCCGGCGCGGTAGCCGCACGAGCGGTAGTTCTTCGACAGGCCGTTGAAGGTGACGAACAGCACGTCGTCGGCGAGCGACGCGATGCTGATGTGCACGTTGCCGTCGTAGAGCGTCTTGTCGTAGATCTCGTCGGCGAAGACGATCAACTGATGCTGGCGCGCGATCTCGACCAGTTCCTTCAGCAACTCGACCGGGTAGAGCGCGCCGGTCGGGTTGTTCGGATTGATGACGACGATGCCCTTGGTGTTCGGCCCGATCTTCTTCCTGATGTCGGCGAGGTCCGGCAGCCAGCCCGAGCCTTCGTCGCACAGGTAGTGCACCGGCGTGCCGCCCGACAGCGAGACGGAGGCGGTCCACAGCGGGTAGTCGGGCGCCGGCACGAGGATCTCGTCGCCGGTGTTGAGCAGCGCGTTCATGCTCATCGTGATGAGCTCGGAGGCGCCGTTGCCGAGGTAGACGTCGTCGACGACCACGCCGGCGATGTGCTTCTCCTGCGTGTAGTGCACGACCGACTTGCGCGGCGCGAACAGGCCCTTGCTGTCGGTGTAGCCGGCCGAGTGCGGCAGGTTGCGGATCATGTCCTGCACGATCTCGTCGGGCGGCTCGAGGCCGAACACGGCGAGGTTGCCGATGTTCAGCTTGATGATCTTCTGGCCCTCGTCCTCCATCTGGCGGGCCTTGTCCAGCACGGGCCCGCGGATGTCGTAGCAGACGTTGGCGAGCTTGCCGGACTTCGCGATCGGCTTCAAAGGGCCTCCTGGGGCGCGTGTTGCAGTGCGGAACTTAGAATTTAACCATGAAGCTGCAGGCCGACCGCATGGAGGGACTGAACGCGATCTCGCGCCACGGCGCCGAGGGCGTGCTCGTCAACGGTGTCGAACACCGGCACGGCGTGATCGTTCCGTGGCAGGGTGCGGTGCTGCCCTGGGGCGTGGAACGCTTCGAGGGGCTGACCGAAGAACACTTCGAGACGCTCGCTGCGCTGGCGCCGGAGCTGGTCATCTTCGGCAGCGGTGCACGCCTGCGCTTCCCGAATCCGCGCCTGCTCAAGCCGCTGATGGGCCGGCGCATCGGCGTCGAGACGATGGACTCGCCGGCGGCCTGCCGCACCTACAACGTGCTGCTCGCCGAGGGGCGCGCCGTGGTCGCCGCGCTGCTCTTCGAGCACGCCGCGTGAAGGCGTGCAGCGTCCGGGACGCTGAGCCGCAAGCCTTATAATTCGCGGCTACGCCCGTCGGGGGCGCAACGAATCAGCATACTCCATGACGCCAGCCCTCAACAAACCTCTTCCGGAGTTCGAAGCGCTTGCCACGGGAGGCGTGAAGTTCACGCCGCAGGCGTTTGCCGGCAAGACGATCGTGCTGTACTTCTACCCCAAGGACAACACCCCCGGCTGCACGACCGAGGCGATGCAGTTCCGCGACCACCACAAGGACTTCGTCAAGGCCGGTGCGGTCGTCTTCGGCGTCTCGCGCGACAACATGGCCTCGCACGACAAGTTCAAGCAGAGCCTGGAGCTGCCCTTCGAGCTGATTGCCGACACCGAGGAGAAGCTCTGCCACATGTTCGGCGTCGTCAAG
>Ga0315910_10005613_pt1 | contig 10254 bp, 9 predicted proteins | sample EdamamesoilMG_FD_204470 | JGI IMG/M metagenome (GOLD analysis project Ga0315910, IMG submission 204470) | Garden soil microbial communities collected in Santa Monica, California, United States - Edamame soil | ecosystem: Environmental > Terrestrial > Soil > Garden | place: USA: California... | reverse complement strand
AACAACCCATCGCCAGCCTGCTGGGCGGCGAGCGGGGCATGTTCGACGTATTGGTGCGACTCATCGACGAACAAGGCAACGACATTTTGCCCGCCGAGTTTATGTCGGCCGCCGAACGCAACGACCTCATGAAAAACATCGATCGCTGGATCATCAGCAACTCGATGATTTTCTGCGGCAGCCGCCCGGTCGAACGACTCTTCGTCCGTGTATCGCGCGACTCCGTGCGCGATAAATCGTTGCCGCAATGGCTCAACTTGCAACTGAAGTCGACGCGCATCGATCCCAGCCGCATCGCTTTTCAAGTGGCCGAATCGGTGGCTACGGAACATCTCGCCGACACCAACACGCTGGCCACAGCCGTGCGACAAGCCGGATTCAAGTTTGCGCTGGAGCACTTCGGGAGCGGCGTCGATTCGGCACGCTTGCTGCGGCATCTAACTGTGGATTATTTGAAAGTCGATGGGGCCCTTATGCAAAGCCTGGCCGTCGACGTGGAATTGCAGGCGCGCGTAAAAGAATTGGTGGATGCGGCGCGTAACCGCAAGATAGCCACCATTGCCGAACGGGTCGAAGACGCCAACACCATGGCAGTGCTGTGGCAGCTCGGCATCGAATATATCCAAGGTTACTTCGTGAATGAACCCGAGCAAGTGACGATGGGTACCGCCGACTAACTGCGTTTTGCGGATAGCATTTCAACCTTCAAATTTGAATTGCCGGCCGTGCCTTGATACGGCATGCAGCGCAGCTCGTCCTTAATCACCGTACCGCCCATCGGTTTGATCAGCCGATCGCGTATTTGCTCCAACAACTCGCAGTCGCCGGCGGCCGATGCGGGCGCCCGCGCCTTGCTCGATAGCACCACCTGCAGCCGCTCGGCCTCGAACGGTTCCGCGCCGATTTCCACGCCCTTGTTACGTTTTTGCAGCAGCGTTAACAACTTCGCGCGCTTTTCGTCCTGCTCAATCGCCTGGATGTTTTCGTCCGTTGCCTCAACCGGATAGGCGATTACCATGCGAACGCTGCCGTCGCGAACGGGGTAGGTAAAATCGGAGCAAGCCACATTTACCACGGCGCTCTCGTGCGCGCCCAACTGCGAAAGAAAGTCGCGCATGCGGTCGCGCAGGCCATCGCAGCTGTAGAGGGTGGTAAACCCCATGTAGTGAAAATAGATTTCCTGCACGCGCCATACCGCTTTCACGGTTTGCTGATCGGCGGCGGCTGCGTTTACGAACGTTAGCGCGCCGGCGATACAAGCCGCCGTAGCTAAACGCCTAAAGCCGGTAACATACGATTTCATACGCCCTCCGCTGCAAGTCGGTGCCGATTGTGCGCCGATGCTTCGTTAACGGCCAGCCATCGCCATCTCGTCGATCTCGACACCGACCGCTATACTCCTCCATCACTCCGAAGCAACGCCATGCAGCCCTTACACGCCTTTAACTTCCGCGATTGGATCGACCGCCACCGTGAGTACCTTAAACCGCCGGTTTGTAATCGGCAGGTATTCGAAGAATCGGAATTTATTGTCATGGTAGTGGGCGGCCCAAATTCCCGCAGCGACTATCACGATGATCCCGGCGAGGAATTCTTTTATCAGCTCGAGGGCGAAATGGTGCTGAAGACCATGCAGGGCGGCAAACCGGTGGATATACCGATCCGCGCGGGCGATATCCTGCTGCTGCCGGGGCACGTGCCGCACTCACCGCAGCGTGCGGCGAATTCGGTGGGATTGGTCGTGGAGCGGAAACGCCGGCCCGAAGAACAGGATGGATTCTTATGGTACTGCCCGCGATGCCATGCACAGATCTACGCCGAGTACCGGCACATCGATGACATCGTTACCCAGTTACCGCCGATCTTCGACCGATTTTATAGCTCGGTCGCTCATCGCACTTGCAAGCACTGCGGCACCGTGCACCCTCCGCGCACATGACCGTTTATCGCCTGCACGTCGACCGCAATGATCGCAGGTGGCAAGCGGATCTAAACGCGGGTCATGACCTTTCGCTCCCGTTGTCATTCGGCGGCCCGCAACCGCGGCTATTTGGCGCTCCGGCGGCACACGCCGCGCCGTATGCCAGCGGCGCATTTAGCGGCAGTGTCACGGCCGGCGCCAGTTGCAACTGCAGCACCCTCTCGCTGACACCGCACTGCAACGGCACACACACCGAGAGTATCGCCCACATCGTTACTGCCGACGCTCCAATACGCGACGTCGCGCCGCGCGAATTATTGGTCGCATCATTGATTTCAATTCAGCCTGCCCGCGCAAGCGACGTGGCGGACGCTCTAAACCCGCTGGCGCAACTCGACGACCCAGTGATTGATTCGCGCCAATTGCGGGATGCGTTGCTATCGTTCGACGTGGACGACACACAGCGCAACGAGCGCCCCGATCAGGAATTTGACGACGCACTAATCGTGCGAACATTGCCCAACGATCGCGACAAATTTGCTCGCGATTACGATCGTATGCCATGTCCGCCCTACTTCACCGCTGCGGCCGCGCAAGTTTTGGCGGATCTCGGCATTCGCCACTTGGTTATCGACTTACCGTCGCTGGATCGAATGCATGACAATGGATTGCTGGCGGCACATCGTGCGTTTTGGGGCTTGCCACTGAACAGCACCGATGCGAAGCTTGCACGACGTCCGCATGCAACCATTACCGAACTTTGTTTCATCGATAACTTCATCTCCGATGGCCGGTACCTGCTCAATCTTCAAGTGGCGCCCTTCATGGCCGACGCCGCGCCCAGCCGCCCGATTATTTATCCGCTGCGTCCGCTTTAGTCACGACGTCGCAAGAGAACACCGCATCCTGTGAGTAATGCAGATCACTCCGTGGGCCGCGCCTTGGACATGGATGCTCAGGATTCGCTCGCTCTTTATCGCTCGCAGTTTTATTTGCCGGCACCGAACGGCGAACCGCAAAGTTATTTCTGCGGCCACTCGCTCGGCTTGCAGCCGCGGTGGGCGCGCGAATACGTGCTCGAAGAACTACGCGAATGGGAGACTCTCGGTGTAGAAGGTCATTTTCGCAGCGCACGGCCCTGGCTCTCGTATCACGAGCGATTAACGCCGCACCTGGCACTATTGGTCGGCGCGCATCCCGCGGAAGTCGTGGCGATGAACTCGCTAACCGTGAATCTGCATCTATTGCTGGCCAGTTTTTACCGCCCCACTCCCGAGCGCCACAAGGTTCTTATCGAGCGCAGTGCGTTCCCATCCGATCGCTATGCCGTTGTGTCGCAACTTCGCTGGCATGGTTTCGACGACAGCGCCTTGATCGAGATCGGTCCTCGAGACGGCGAAAGCTGCCTTCGCGAGGACGATATCGCCGCCGCGCTCGACCGGGACGGTCCGAGTATCGCCGCCGTGTTACTGCCGGGCGTGCAATACCTCACCGGTCAACGCTTCAATCTGCAACAAATCGCAGCGCTGGCAAAGCAAAAAGGTTGCATGGTCGGATTCGATTTGGCGCACGCGATCGGCAATGTGCCGCTGGACCTGCACGATTGGAATGCCGATTTTGCGGTTTGGTGCAGCTACAAATATTTAAACGGCGGACCCGGCGCGATCGGTGGCGCATTCGTGCATCAACGTCATCATCGCGATGCATCGCTGCCGCGCCTGGCAGGCTGGTGGGGTCACGACGCCCATTCGCGCTTTGCCATGCCGGATAAGTACGTGCCGATCGCCGGCGCGGAAGCATGGCAACTGTCTAATCCACCCATTCTGGCTGCGGCGCCGCTATTGGCCTCACTGGAGCTGTTTGCGCAAGCGGGCATACCTGCGCTCCGAGCCAAATCGATTGCGCTCACCGCCTATCTCGAACAACTGCTGCGCGAACGCGCGCTCAATCGGACTACGCTGCTCACGCCGTCCGATCAAGATGCGCGCGGCGCACAACTCTCGCTGCGCTTGAATGTCGAGCGCCAACGCGCCAAGAGCATTTACGAACAACTGGCCGCGCGCGGCTTCATCTGCGATTGGCGCGAACCCGACATCATGCGCATCGCACCGGTGCCGTTTTACAACACATATAAGGAGGTGTGGTTGTTGGTGGATTCGCTACTGGGGATCATGAATTGAACGACGACGTATACCGACCGCATCAGAACGTTAACCCGGTAACGGTACTGGGCGCCGGGCCTGCCGGCACGTTAATGGCGATTTTTCTGGCGCAACACGGCTATCGGGTCACGGTGCTCGAACGCCTGCCCGATCAACGGCGCACACCGGGAATCGGCGGCCGCTCCATTAATCTGGCGCTGGCCGCGCGCGGTATTCACGCTTTGCAGGCCGCAGGCGTGCTCGACAGCCTTCGAGACGATCTCATTCCGATGCGCGGCCGAATGCTGCACGAGCATGGCAACCAAACGCTGTTGCCTTACGGCCAAGACGAGCGCGAAGTCATTTACTCCATCTCGCGAGCACGGCTAAACGAAGCGCTGTTGGATGCAGCCGAACGCAAACACGACATCGATTTACGCTTTCGTCAAACCTGCATTTCCATCGACCCGAAGGGTTCGATGCTGTGCATGCAAGACCTTTCCTCCGGTCGGCTTTACACCCTGCCGCTACACCGTGTCATCGGCGCGGACGGCGCCGGCTCCGTATTGCGACGACATCTCGTCGAGCACATGGGTATTCGCAGCGACGAACAGTTGTTGGTACATGGTTACAAGGAATTGACGATTGCCGCCGACGAGCAAGGCAACCATCGCCTAAATGGCAACGCGCTGCACATATGGCCCCGCGGCGACTTCATGCTAATTGCACTCCCGAATACGGACGGCACATTCACGGCAACGCTGTTCTTGCCATACGAAGGCGTCAACAGCTTCGACACCTTAACCAACAGTACGGCGATCATGGCGTTCTTCCGCGAACACTTCGCCGATGTTGTGCCGCTCATCGCTAACTTGGACGAGCAGTTCTTGGCGCACCCTACGGGATCAATGGGCACGGTGCGCTGCGAGCAGTGGACTTTGGGCGATCGCTTGACACTGATCGGCGATGCGGCGCATGCGGTCGTGCCTTTTCACGGGCAGGGCATGAACTGCGCGCTGGAGGACTGCGTCGAATTGGACCGCTTACTAAGCGTTGAAGCGAGCTGGGCAGCGGCGTGCGCGGAATTTCAGCGTAGCCGCAAGCCCAATACGGATGCTATCGCGACCATGGCGCTGGAGAACCACATCGAGATGCGCGACACGGTGCGCGAGCCTGCTTTCCAACTGCAAAAACAGCTATCGCTCGAACTGGAGCGCCGCTTTCCAGGCAGGTTTATTCCACGCTACTCGATGGTAATGTTCCATCACGAAATTCCTTATGCAATGGCATTTGAGCGCGGCAAGATTCAAGCGGAAATACTCCGGAAGCTTACGGCGAACGCAGCTCGGCTCGATGACATCGACTATGCAACCGCCGAGCGGCTGATTATCGAGTCATTGCCGGCGTTATAGCTTGCAGCTGATCGCACCTGCTTCGGCGTCCGAGACGGTGCGACGAAATACGCCGAACAATTCGCGGCCGCTGCCGTAGTGGTCAATAGCGGGTGGCGGTTCAATTGCGCGTAGCGCCCACACTTCTTCCGGCACAAGCGCAGTGAGCACGCCTTGATTGGCATCCACGCGAATCACATCGCCGTCGCGCACTTTGCCGAGCGGACCTTGCGCCATGCATTCGGGCGTAACGTGAATGGCTGCCGGAACCGAGCCCGACGCCCCCGACATTCTCCCATCGGTAACTAATGCAACGCGAAACCCTTTGTTTTGCAAAACGCTCAACGTGGGCGTCAGTTGGTGCAGTTCGGGCATGCCGTTGGCTCGCGGGCCCTGATACCGCACGACCACGATGCAATCCCGTTCCAGTTCCCCGGCTTTAAATGCATCTATCACCGCGTGTTGACTATCGAAAACACGTGCCGGCGCTTCCACTACGTAATGCTCTGACTTTACCGCGGACGTTTTAATGACGGCACGGCCGATATTGCCCGCGAGCAATTTCAAACCGCCGTCGATGGAGAATGGCGCATCGATGGGACGCAGCACCTCAAGGTCACCGCTGGTAGCAGGCGCGTCGCGCCAAGCTAATCCGCCGGGGGACAACCATGGCTCGCGCGCGTACTCCGCTAGCGAGCCGCCGCCCACGGTAAATACGTCTGCGTGCAGAAGCTCGCCGCGCAACAACTGTGCAATCAGAAAGCTCATGCCGCCGACATCGTGAAAGCGATTGATGTCGGCGCTGCCGTTCGGATATACACGCGCCAACATCGGCGTTACCGCGGACAAATCGCTGAAGTCGTCCCAATTGATGCGGATGCCGGCTGCCGCGGCAATCGCGACGAGATGAATTGCGTGATTGGTCGAACCGCCGGTCGCAAGCAATCCGACGATGGCATTGACGATGGCGCGCTCATCTATAGCCCGGGCCAATGGACGGTAATCGTTACCCAACGTGGTAATAGCCGCTGCACGTTTGGCCGCCGCCGCCGTTAACACATTGCGCAAAGGCATGTTCGGCTGCACGAACGCTGCGCCGGGAATATGCAGCCCCATAACCTCCATCAGCATTTGATTGCTGTTAGCCGTGCCATAAAACGTGCACGTGCCCGGCGAGTGATAGCTCTCGGCCTCCGACTCCAGCAATGTCGCGCGATCGCACTTACCTTCGGCGTATAAACGACGAATCTTGGCTTTGTCTTGGTTGGCGCGGCCTGATGGCATCGGACCTGCGGGAACGAATATCGTGGGTAAATGACCGAACGACAACGCGCCTATCAACAATCCCGGCACGATTTTGTCGCAGACACCGAGACACAATGCCGCGTCGAACATGTTGTGTGACAACGAAACCGCCGTCGACATCGCGATGACGTCGCGGCTAAACAACGACAGCTCCATACCGTCCTGTCCCTGCGTTATGCCGTCGCACATTGCCGGCACCCCGCCGGCCACCTGCGCCACCGCGCCGACTTCGCGGGCCGCCAACTTAATGAGCTGCGGGTAACTCTCCAACGGCTGGTGCGCCGACAACATGTCGTTGTAGGCATTAATGATGGCGATGTTGGGCCAGCGCGCACCTTTTAAAGTTTCTTTTTCGCCGGGGCTGGAGGCAGCGAAACCGTGAGCGAGGTTCGTACAAGAAAGCTTTTCGCGCGCGGTAGAAGCCGATGCAGCGGCATTCATGCGACCCAAATACTCAGCGCGACTCTCGGCGCTGCGCGCTCGGATTCGTTCGGTTACATCGCGGACTTTAGAGTGCAGCATAAACACGCTCGCATCGAATCACCGATTGCGTGTCATCGTAACACTGTCATCGCAAGCCGCCAGGTCAATCGCGCCTCAGGAACGATGAAAGCGCTTTTCTGCACCAATAGCATTCAGCAACGACGCCGCATGCACAATTAGCAAGCGGCTTTTGGCGGGGTTACCGGTCGGTCGTTAATTACACTCGACACGACATCTCGCGACGCAGCCGAAACGTTATGGGCGACGTTCCAGGGTAATGAAGGTAAAGGCGAATGGATGCCGATCATCGATGCCGTGCGTTTCCCCCCGGTGAATTTCATGCCACTCAGCCGACGGTAATGGCGGAAAGCTCACATCGCCTTCGAACGACGCATGCACCTGGGTTAGATACACGCGATCCGCACGCGACAAAGCCTGCCGATAGATTTCCGCTCCGCCGATAACTGCCACCTCCGGCACGTCGCCAGCCGCGTCCAACGCCGCATTTAGAGAATCGACGACGATACAACCGTCGATCTTTAACGCCGCTTGACGGGAAATCACGATATTCAACCGACCCGGTAGAGGGCGGCCAATGGAATCATAGGTTTTTCGTCCCATGATCACGGGCTTTCCCATGGTCACAGACTTGAAGTATTTCAAATCGTCGGGCAGGCGCCACAACAAGGCGTTGTCCTTGCCGATCACGCCGTTCTCGGCGACTGCCACGACGAAAACGATCTTCATTTTTTTCGGCGCGCCAACTTAGATTTGGCTTTGGCTTTGGCTTTGGCTTTGGCTTTGGCTTTTGCCTTCGCCTGCGCGCGTTGCTTCAACACATCGAGCGGCGTTTTATCCAGCATCGTGCCACGACAACGCTTCGAGCCGCACAGGCAGGCGTAGTTCGCCAAATCGTCGGGGTCGTCGTCGCTCTCCCAGGTGAGTTGGTAGTCGTAACCCAGTTCGTCGTCTTTTTTTATGTTGCGAATAGCTTCTATATAGACTCGCTTGCCGTCGATCACGCTCTCGCAATTCGGTTCGCAGCGATGGTTGATGAAGCGCGCATCGTTTCCGCCGACGCTACCGTCGATGACCGTGCGATTGCTGGCGATAAATAAGAAAGTATGCCCATCGTCTTCGCCCTTAGTGTTGTAGCGTCGATCGGCCTCAGCGTGCGTGATGCGCTCGCCTAAGTACTCGGTAATGCGCTCGCCTTTCTTGATAGGTCGAGTGGCATAAACACCCTTGCCGTGAATGGGCGAGTCGCGCACTTCGATCGAGACGACCGGATGCGACGCATTAGGACTACGCGCATGCGCGTGATGGGATTGTGAAGCGGGCTTTCGGGCTTTGCGGTGCTGGGATTTCATGGGACAAAAGAATAATAAGCGGGCCGGAACGGCCACTGATGCAGAATTGAGCTTTAGAACTAAACGGCAATGGGCGCTTTAATGAGCGGATGCGCCTGATATTTGTCGAATACAAAGTCTTCATACTCGTACTCGAAAATAGACGTGGGCCGCCGCTTGATCAGTAACGACGGCATGGGATGCGGAGCACGCGACAATTGAATATCCGCCTGCTCCATATGATTGAGGTACAGATGGCAATCCCCGCCGGTCCATACGAATTCACCCACATCCAAATCGCATTGCTGCGCCACCATGTGGGTTAACAATGCGTAAGAAGCGATGTTGAACGGCACGCCCAAGAAAATATCTGCGCTGCGCTGGTACAACTGGCACGACAACTTGCCGTCGCCCACCCAAAACTGAAACAGCGCATGACACGGCGTTAAGGCCATTTGTTCGAGTTCGGCCACGTTCCAAGCGCTCACGATAATGCGGCGTGAATTGGGATCACGGCGGAGCAAATCGATCATGCGGCTCATTTGATCGATAGAACGGCCGTCCTGCGTAGGCCACGAGCGCCATTGTTTACCGTACACCGGACCGAGTTCGCCGCGGTCGTCGGCCCACTCGTCCCAAATCGTTACCTTGTGATCGCGCAAGTATTGAACGTTGGTCTCGCCGCGCAAAAACCACAGCAGCTCGTACACGATGGACGGCAGGTGCAGCTTTTTGGTGGTGACCAGCGGAAAGCCCTTTTGCAAATCGAAGCGCATCTGGTAACCGAATACCGAGAGCGTGCCCACGCCGGTGCGGTCGGTTTTCTTTAAACCCTGCGTGCGCACATGGCGCATGAGATCAAGATACTGTTGCATTCCCACCCCGCACGTTGCGTCGATAGGCCCAAATCATCAGCCATGCCCCGCCAATAATCATCGGTAGCGATAACAGCTGTCCCTCGGTCACCCAACCGAACAGCAGATACCCGCGATTATCGTCAGGCACGCGCACAAGCTCCACCAGCGACCGAAACACGCCGTAGCTCAACAGAAACAAGCCCGTGGGTGCAGCGCGCGGTCGCGGTTGCTTGGTGTAGATCCATACAATGAAAAATAACACCAACCCTTCCAGAAAGGCCTCATAAAGCTGCGACGGATGCCGGGCCACGCCCTCGACGATGAATGCCCACGGTACATCGGTCGGTTTGCCCCATAACTCACCGTTGATGAAGTTACCGATGCGCACAGCGCCCAAACCGATGGCCGGCAGCGGCGCAGCAAAATCCCAGACATCGAGAAAGTGCCGCTTCCGCCGGACCGCAAAAATGAATGTCGCCAGCAGTCCACCGATGATCCCACCATGGAAGGACATCCCGCCTTGCCACACTCGGAGTGCGCGCAGCGGATCGTCGATCACGTACTCAAAACCATAGAACAGGATCCAGCCGAGACGGCCGCCGAGCAGCGCACCCATGGCGCTAAAAAACACCAAATCGTCCACGTCGATGGGCTTCCATGTGGAGCCCGGCATCGCAGCGCGCTTGCGGCCCAACACCCAGCCGCCAAAGAAACCGATCACCCACGTTAGGCCATACCAGCGCACGGCCAAGGGACCAACTTCGAAGATGATCGGGTCGATGTGCGGGTATTGAATCATGGCCGCGC
>Ga0315910_10005611_pt1 | contig 10255 bp, 5 predicted proteins | sample EdamamesoilMG_FD_204470 | JGI IMG/M metagenome (GOLD analysis project Ga0315910, IMG submission 204470) | Garden soil microbial communities collected in Santa Monica, California, United States - Edamame soil | ecosystem: Environmental > Terrestrial > Soil > Garden | place: USA: California... | reverse complement strand
CTGTCACCCGCGGCCGTGACCGGGATCCGCTGCAGCAGGAAGGGAAAAGGGGTCTGACACCTTTTTCAGCGCATTGCTAACGGAGAAAGCGGTTGAGCTCCGCGGCGATTGCCGGGGCCGCGCCTTCGAGATGAAAGTGATGCCGTCCGGCGATGCGCAGGAGCTCGAGCTTCGCGAAACGACTGAGCGTGTCGGTGTAGAGCGAAAGGTCGGCGAAGGGACTCTGCTCGGCCATGATGCAGAGCGTCGGAGCGCTGACGCGCTCGACGAAGGCGCGCACGAGCTCGGGCGTGAGGCGCAGCTCCGATCCGGCCTTGAGGCGCTGGTCCGCCTGCCACTGCCAGCCGCCCGCAACTGACTTCAGCGAGCGCCGCGCGAGGATCTCGGCGGCGGCCGTCGTCACCGGCGAGAAGCCGTCGACGCGCTCGGCGATGGCCTGCTCCCGCGACTCGAAAACCCTGCCCCCGCGGCCCTGCAACTCGCGTGTCCGCAGCAGCACGCGCTCGAGATTCGCCGGCGCCTCGGCCGCCTCGCCGACGATCGGCAATCCCCCTTCGAGCAACATGAGCCGCTCGACCCGGCCCGGGAAGGTGCCGGCGAACAGCATCGATATCGCCGCGCCGCGCGAGTGACCGAGCAGGTTGAAGCGCTGCCAGCCGAGCGCCTTGGCGACATCGTGAATGTCGCCGACGTCCTGCCAGATGTTGTAGCCCGAGTCGGCCGAGCGCGAATCGCTCAGGCCGTGGCCCGCGGCTTCGAGCGCAATCAGGTGGCAGGCGGGGAGCAGCGGCGCAAGCTGATCGAAACTGCCGGCATTGTCGAGCCAGCCGTGCAGCGCCAGGACGGGCAGACCGCCGGGCGAACCCCATTCGAGCGCACGGAGCCTGACCCCTGGCAGCTCGAACTGCCGCTCGACCGGACCCATGCCCAGGAACGCCGGCGTCTTATTGCGGCGGACGGCTCAGGCGCCGGTAGTACTCGGCGACCGGATCCTCGAAGCCCTGCGGAACCTGCGCCGGCGCTTCGGTGCGAATCGTCGTGCCTTCGGCGCCGATTTCCGGCTGCAAGCGGAGCTCGAGCTGCTCGGTCAGGTTGACGAGCGCCTGGAACTCGGCTTCGAGAAGCTCCGGATTGCCGCGCAAGCCCTGGCGAAGCTGCTCGCCGAGCTCGCGCAAGGCCGCAAGCTCCTCGTCCGACAGCTCGGCGCCCTGTGCCGCGCCGAAATTGATGATATCGGAGCCTGCGAGATCGAAGCGCTGATTGATCGCCTCGATCATCGCGGGATCGTCCCAGATGTTGTCGGCGAGCGGATCCCAGGCGCCGCTGCGATTGATGTCGACGAACCCGCCGGGGCCGACGCCGAATCCGTCGTTGCCCCCGAAGTTGCCCCCGGCATTGGCGCCACCCTGGCCGCCGGGCTGGCCTTGCTGACCCTGACCCTGGCCCTGGCCCTGGCCCCGGCCCTGCTGCTGGCCCTGACCTTGCCCCTGACCCTGCTGACCCTGCTGCCCTTGCTGGCCCTGCTGACCGCCCTGGCCTTGCTGGCCGCCCTGGCCCTGCCGGGTGAGCTCGGCGAGCTGGCGCCGCAATGCCTGCAGGTCCGCAACGAGCTCGGCGTTCGGATCCTCTTCCGCGGCCTCGCCCTGGACGACCTCGCGCACGGCGAGCTCCTCGGCGCGATTGGTCGCGCGCTCGAGGTCGCGCAGCGCCGAGGTCACGATCGAATCGACGGCGGCGACGCGCGCCCCGTTGCCGCGCCAGATCTCGTCGGCGTAGGCGTCGAGGCGGTCGGTCGCCTGCGCCTCCTGGAGATCGGCGAGCGCATCGTTGAGCTCCTGCGAGGCGCTCGGCGCCGTATCGCGGAATTCCTGGGCAACCTGCTGGATCGCCTCCTCGAGCGCCGCGAGCTCGGAAGCGAGATCGTAGCGCTCGTCGCTGAGCTCGTCGGCCGTGCGATTGTCGAGCCGCGCCGTCGAAGCGTTGCTCTGCCGTTGCGCCTCGAGCGCGTCTTCGATTGCCTGCTGCAGGTCGGTCGCGGCCTGGCGCTGGCGCTGGTACAGGTCGGTGGATCGCTCGGTGAGATCGGAAAAGGCCTCCGCCGCCCGCTGCTGGCGGCCGGCCGCGAGATCGTCGCGCGCCGCCTGGAGCTGGTCCAGCGCCGCCTGGGCAGCGCGTTGCGCCGCCTCGTTATCGTTCTGCTCCGCGCGACTCATCGCCTCACGGGCATTGCGCACCCGGTCCAGGGCCTGCTCGACTTGCGCGATCTGCTCGGCAATCTGCTCGGCCGACAGCTGACCCTGCTGCCCCTGCCCGGGCGCACCCTGCTGTCCGCCCGCCTGGGCCGACTGCTGGCCTTGCTGGCCCTGCTGACCCTGTTGTCCCTGTTGTCCCTGCTGGCCTTGTTGGCCTTGTTGGCCTTGTTGGCCTTGTTGCCCTTGCTGACCTTGTTGGCCCTGCTGCGCCTGCTGTTGCGCCTGCGCGAGCTGCTGCTGCAGCTGCTCGAGCTCGCGCTCGAGCTCCTCGGTCTCGCGCTGGAGCTCGCGCTGCGCCCAGCGATCCATGTCGCTCAGCTGCTGGTTGTTGCGATTCATCTCCTCGGCGAGCTCTTCCTGCCGGCGCGCGAGCTCCTGGAGCTTCTGGACGGCCTCGTCGATGGCCTGCTGGTCCTCTGCTTCGGCGCCACCGCCCTGCTCGTCGAACGCCGCCCGGTCCTCGGTCTCGTACTGGTTGCGCTCGAGATCCATCTCGAGCTCGAAGAGCTCGGCGAAATCGCGCGCGGCCGCGCCGCCACCGCCGCCACCACCACCGCCACCCTGCTGCCTGGTGACCTGGATGTCGGTGATCAGCGCCTCCGCGCGGAGGATGTACTGCAAGGATTGCTGCTCGGGCGCGACGGCCGCCTGGAGCTCGATCTCCTCGAGTCGATCGGCCGCCGGTCCCATCGCCTGGATCGCGAGCTGGATATTCTGGATGTACTGCGCGATGCGCGGATCGGCCCCGTCGAGATTGCGCGCCTGGGCGCGGTCTGACAGCGACTGCGCCTGCTCGACGAGCGTCCGCTGCAGGTCCGCCAGCATGCGCGCGTTGTCCTCGAGCTGTTGCTCGTCGAGGAAACTGTCGGCCTCTTCGTCCTGCTCGCGGATGAGGTTCCAGGTCGCGACCAGGATTTCCTTCTGGCGCCGCGAGATTTCGTCCTGCTGCTCCCCGCCACCGCCGCCACCACCGCCGCCGCCAGCCGCATCGCCCTGCGTGAAATTGCGGTTGAAGGGCTGCACCTCGACGAAGAAGAGATCCGTCTGGACAGTCGCCTCGCGGTCCTTGACCACGGCGTAATAGGAAATGAGGTCGCCCGGCTCCAGCCGGCGCTCGGTCGGTGGCAGGCCATCGGCCGCGGCGGCAGCCGCCTCGGCTTCCGCGACTTCCTGCTGACGCTGTGCCCGCAGCTGGTCGAGCGTCGAGCGGCCGCTGGTCGCAGCCTGCGGCTCGAAGGCCAACACCGGCTGGCGCAGGTCCTCGAGGATCAGCAAGGCCGCTTCCTCGAGCCGTCCGCGGTCGACGCCGGCGGGTTCCTGCACGACGGCTACATCGGCGCCCGCGACTGCGTCATCGGCACTCGCGGCTTCGTCAGTCGCGTCCGCCTCGATGGCGGCAATGGCAAGTTCCGGTGTCAGCGCGTCCAGAGAGGCGCCGAGCGGAATGCTGTGCCACTCGCTGCCATTGATCGAATACAGGATCTCGGCCGACTCGATACCGAAGTCGTCGGTGGCCTCGACGGCGATCGTGACTTCCTCGATGGGATTCGCGCGGAAATCGCGGCCGGGCCGGACGACCTTGATCTCGGGCTCGCGATCCTCGACGACCGTGATGAAGTATTCGTCGCTGAGCTGGACCCGCTCGCCGTTGAACATCATCGAGACGAAGTATTCGCCGTCCTCGGCGACCGTCAGCGCGCCGGAGCTCAAGAGGCCCTCGGCCGTCATCTCGACGACGGTATCCCCGATCACGAGCGCGGGCGTCGTCAGCGGCTCGCTCGTCTCGACTTCGACCCGCACCTCGGTCTCCGCGACCGCGCGGATGTCGTAGCCAGGATCCTCGACCGCGTCCGCGAGACGGGTCCACTCGGGATAGTTGTACGTCAGGCGGATCTTCGAGACTTCCGGCAGGTCGACGACGTTGACCGTGAACTCGGGGCTGCGGATGCCGGCAGCCTCGACGTAATAGGACACGGGCTGGCGCACGGCAAAGAAGGTGAATTCGTATGAGTCGTCGGCCTGGCGCTCCATGAGGGTGCTCTGCCAGTCCTCGCCGAAGCGGGCGTAGATCTGCATCGACGCCGGATCGAAGCCCTGGGCCTCGGCTTCGACCGTGAGATCGCCGCCGCGACGCACCGTGACATCGCCGGGCTCGACCAGCAGGGACTGCGGGGGGCCGGTGTCGTCGAGGAACCAGCCGAGCCAGAGATCCTGCACGCCATAGCGCCAGTTGCCGGGGCCGACGGTGGCGAGGCCGAGCAGCACGACGGCCGCGACGCCGGCGATTGCGGTGGGCACGGACAACTCGAGCCGGGTCACGCCGATGGCGGCGGGAACCTTGCGCGCGTAGTTCAGGGCGTCCTCGGCCAGGAGGACGAGGAATGGCGAGCGCCGCTCGGAGGCGACGAGGCCTTCGTAGGTTTCGATGCGGCCGTCGAACGCGGGGGCCCGGCGCTCGATCTCGGGGACGGCGCGCGTGCGGCGGAGCTTGCGGAGCGGCAGGTACAGCAGCGTGACGGCAATCGCGACCAGGGCCACGAGCAACACGAGCCTCGCGCCCAGCATGAACTCGTCGGCGAAGGCCCGTCGCGTGCCGAACCAGACGGCGGCAATCGTTATGACGAGCGCCGCGAGCGCGAGGACGCTTCCGCCCCGGGCCAGCACGAGCTTCCGGAGACGCTCGCGGAACTGGTCGAGATAACTGTTGAGCTCCGTTCTGGCGTTCATGCAGCTATACCTCTCCGGATCCTAAGATGCCAGTTTCCTATGGCAGATTCCATGACGGCGACGAGAACTGCGAAGGCGAGCAGCCAATAGCCAATAGGCGTCTGGACCCGCTCCCGGACCACCCCGGCCGCGGGCGCCGCGGTCGCGGCCGCGCGGCCAAGCTCCTGCCAGCGCGTCAGCGTGTCGGCGTCGGCCGGCGTCAGGTCTGATTCGACGACGTCGAAATTCACCGCGACCAGCTCCTCGCGCCCGCCGCCGACGAGCTCGTAGAAACCGACGCTCTCGAGCACCACATCGTTACTGCCGAAGCCGAGCACGATCTCGCCCGCGGGATCGTAGATCTGCCCGCCCGCCATGCCCATTGCGCCGAGCGCGAGCGTGCTGCCGAGCGCGGCCTCGTTGGTGAAACCCGCGCCGCCGAGCAGGTGATCGGCGACGCCGGCGATGAACGGGACGAATACGGGCTCCTTGGGCAGGTCGTTCATCGAGCGGTCGAGCGAGGAAGCGTAGAGCAGCAGGCGGCCGTTGCCGAGCGTGCGCTCGATCAGCAGCGGATCGCCGGTCTCGAGCCGGATCAGCACATTGTCGTCTTCGGTCTCCTGGATGGCGGCGAAGCCCGAGTAGCGCGCGGCGCGCAGGCTGTCGAGCCCGGCGAGCGCGGGGTGGCTCGCCTCGATCGAGCCGATCGAGACCGAAGCCGCGGGGGCATTGAGATCGATGCTGGCCGTCGCGAACTCGTGGCCGGTCACCGGCACGGAGGAAAGCTGCGCCGAGTCCGGGCCGAGCGCGAGCAGCAAGCCACCGCCGCCCTCGACATATTCCCTGAGCTGCCCCGCGACAGCGTCGTCGAGCACGGCGGCATCGGCGACGACGACGAGCTCGTAGTCGGCAAAGGCATGCTCGGGCAGATCGCGCGGCGTGATCGCGGTGGCTTCGAGCGCGAGGCCTTCGAGCGTGCCCATGACGGTCGTCATGAATACGGTGTCCTCGATGCCCGTGAACTCGCCCGATACGACCAGCACGGGGTGCGGCACCGGACGGTTGAGCGCGAGCATGCGGACGTCGTCCGCTTCGAGCGTATCGCCCGGCGTCATCACGACGCGCACGCGATTCGCGCCGCGCTCGAGCGTCAGCGGCGCGAACTCGACCTGCGCATGCTGGCCCGGCTCGAGCAAGACTTCCTGACGCTCGACCTCGCTGCCGTTGAGCTCGATCGCGATCGTCCGGGTCTCGGCGCGGGTCGCGTGGCTCGCGACGGAGGCCGAGAGCTCGCCGGTCAGCGCGGAGCCGACGAGGGCCTCGACGGTCCAGTTGGGCGCGGGCCCGTCGGCGACGTTATGGACGATGAGCTCGACGGGCTCGGTCGGCGCGAGCTCCGCGAAGCGCGGCAGCCCCGAGGCCTGGGCGTCGGTCACGATATGCAGCACGACCGGCAGCTCGGCGGCGCGGAGCACGCCGTCGAGGGCGCGCGTCATCTGTCCGAAGTTTACCGGGAAGACGCCGGGCTCGAGACCGAGGATGCTCTGGCGCGCGGCGGCCTTGTCGAGCGTCGACGAGGTCAGCACCTCGAGCACCCGGCCCGCGGCGATGACCTGCACGGGGTCGGCGACCGGCGTGTCGTCGATCAGGTCGCCCGCGAGGTCGCGCGCGTCGTCCCAGCGATCGCCGGCCGCCATCGAGGCCGAGGTATCGACGACGATGACATGCAGTCGCTGGCTGCCCGCGGCGCCCGCCGCCGGATCGCGCCAGAATGCCGGGTCGACGAAAGCCAGCACGATCGCAACGATGAGCCCGATCCGGAAGGCCAGCAGGAGCAGGTACTGGATCGTCCGAGCCAGCACGCGCTGCGGTTCTCCGGCCTCGAGGAACATCACGGAGCTGAAGCGCTTTCGATTCGGGTTGTCCGCCGACAGCCGGTGCAGCCAGAGCGGCAGACCGACGGCGAGCAATCCGGCGAGGAACAACGGTGCGAGGAGGCTCATGTGGCACCAGCCTGCAGAAGCTTCTGCGGATCCCTGTCACGGCTGCCGCAAACAGGTGGGCGCTGGCTCAAACATCCTCGCGCGCCGAAGCGGCGCGCTGCGGAACTCGCCCACGCCCACCTGTTTGCGTCAGCCGCGACAGGGATGCCGGCGACAGCGCCAGCGAAAAAGGTGTCAGACCCCTCTTTTCCAGCGATAGCCTCAGCGGCTTCTGCTGCCATTGCCTCGCGGGCGACCGTCGCGCGCCATGGATGGCGCGCGCGAGCCTCCAGGGATGGATTCACGGCGTGTCGTCCGCGAGGCAATGGCAGCAGAAGCCGCGAATCTCGCGATGCCGACAGACCCTTGGTCACGCTCTCACTCATGGGCTAACCGCGCCGCTGCCGGAACAGGAGGTAGCCGCGCAGCGCCTCGTCGAGCGGGTGCGTGACGTCGACGAGCTCGTGGTCGGCATTCGCGCCGATGGCCTCGCGTTTCAGGTCGCTGATGTGCGCCTCGATCTTTTCCCGATAGCGCGCGCGCATGAATGCCGGGGACACCTCGATCGCCTTGCCGGATTCCATGTCCTCGAGCAGGACCGATTCGCGGAGGTTGGGTTTCAGCTCCTCGGGGTCGAGCAGCTGGAACAGCACGACGTCCTGTCCCTGATAGGCGAGCGGCCGCACGCCCTTGAGCAGCGCCGCGGGATCGCAATAGAAATCGGAGATCACGGCGACGAGGCCGCGGCCCTTCTCGAACTCGCGGAAGCGCTCGATCGGCCGCGTGAGATCGGTGCCCGTGCCGGGCTGCGCGCGGTCGATCGTGTGCAGCACGCCCTGCAGATGGCCCGGGCGCGAGGACGGGTGCAGATGCGCGCGGATGTCGTCGTCAAAAACAATGACGCCGACGGCGTCGTGCTGCCTTGCGGCGAGGTAAGCCAGCGTGGCCGCAAGGTACTTGCCGTACTGGAGCTTGGTGACGGCACCCGAGCCGAAGCCCATCGAGGCGCTCGCGTCGAGCAGGATCACGAGGCGCGTATTGGTCTCGCCGAGGAAGCGCTTGATGTAGGTGCGCTCCGTGCGGGCGTAGACGTTCCAGTCGACGAAGCGCGGGTCGTCGCCCTCGGCGTAGGCCTTGTACTCGCGAAATTCCTGGCTGAAGCCGAAGAAAGGCGACTTGTGCATGCCCGTGAGGAATCCCTCGACGACCGCGCGCGCGACGAGATCGAGATGCGCGAGGCCCGCGAGCGTCTTGGGCTCGAGCAGATGCCGGGGATTGCCTGCGGCGCCCGTGGCCATTGGCCGATCAGCTCGCCTTCGCCCGGACCGCGCCCTTGTCGAAGGCGTCGATCATCTGCGTGAGGATCTTGTCGACCGTCATATTGTCGGACTCGGCGAAATAATTGGTGAGCACGCGATGCCGGAGCACCGGGAGCGCGAGCGAGCGGATGTCGTCGCGCGTCACGTGATAGCGGCCGCTCATCAGCGCCTTGGCCTTGGCCGCGAGCGTCACGAACATCGTCGCGCGCACGCTGGCGCCGTACTGCACGTACTTGCGGATGACGTCAGGCGCGAGCGGGTCGTCGGGGCGCGTGGCGCGGATCAGGTCGACGGCATAGCGGTTGACGCTCTCCGCGATCGGCACCTGCCGGACGATGCCCTGGAACTTGACGATTTCCTCGGGCGTCGTGCACTTGTCCACGTGCGGCATGTCCATGCTGGTCGTGAAGCGGTTGACGACGTCGAGCTCCTGGTCGGCCGAGAGGTAGTCGAGGATGACGTTGAAAAGGAACCGGTCGAGCTGCGCCTCGGGCAACGGGTAGGTGCCCTCGAGCTCGATCGGGTTCTGCGTCGCGAGCACGAAGAACGGCCGGGTGATGCTGTGATGCGTGCCGCGCACCGTGACCGAGAACTCCTGCATGGCCTCGAGCAGCGCCGACTGCGTCTTCGGCGGCGTGCGGTTGATCTCGTCGGCGAGCAGGACGTTCGTGAACAGCGGCCCGGGAACGAAGGTCCAGGCCCTGCGCCCCGTCGCGGTGTCCTCCGAGATGATGTCGGTGCCCGTGACGTCGGTCGGCATGAGGTCCGGCGTGAACTGGATGCGCTTGAACGTGAGCCCGAGCGCATTCGCGAGCGTGCGCACGAGCAGGGTCTTGGCCGTGCCCGGCATGCCCGTGATCAGGCAGTGGCCGCCGACGAGGAGCGTAATGAGCAGGCTGTCGACGACGTCGTCCTGGCCGACGATGACCTTGCGCACTTCCGTGCGGATCCGCCCGAACGCCTTGTTGAAGGACTCGATGAGCGCCTTGGTCTCATCGGACTCGAATTCAGACTGGGTTGTGGTGCTCAACGGACGATCTCCAGCAGTAATTGTTGTGCTTCGCGGAAATTGGGTGCGATCTCGAGAGCATACAATAATTGCTCCCGGGCCTTGTCGCGGTCGCCGAGCGCGAGATGCGCCCGCGCCATGCGGAGCTTGAGCCCCGCTTCGTCGTGCGGCGACATCGCCGCGAGCGCCTCGAATTCGCGCAGCGCCCCCGCGGGATCGGTCGCGAGCAGCAGGTCGCCGAGCTCGGCATGCACCGCCGCCTCGAGCGGCGCCACCTGCAGCAGATCCTCGAAGACGCGCGTCGCGCTTGCGGTGTCGCCTTCGGCGACGTGCCAGCGGCCGAGCTGCAGCAACGCCTCGGGCGCGTAACCGCCGGCCTCGTAGTAGCGGGTCAGCGTCGCGCGCGCGGCCGCGGTATCGTCGGCCTCGCGCTCCGCGCGGGCCAGATAGAGATAAGCGCTGCCTTCGTCCACGTAGAACGGCAGGAGCGCGATCGAGCGCTCGGCGGGCTCGCGCAGCGCCGCCCAGTTCGACTCGTTCGCCAGTCGGAGCATCTCGGTCTGGGCAGCCATCCACGCCTCGAGATTGGCGAAGGTCGCGGCGAACTCGGTCTCGATGTGCGCGGCGAAACGCTGGTCGAACTCCGCCGCCGTGATGCCGAGCGCCGCCTCGAGCGCCTCGACCGTATCGTCGCCCGCGCGGAAGCGCTCGAGCATCGTCCGCAGCGCCTGCTGGCCGTGCTGCGCGGCGATGAATTCGCAGATCAGCCCGGCCTGCATGTAGGAGACGATGACCTGATTCTCGTAGGTCGGCCGGATGAAGCCCTCGTCGAGCCCGCCGACGGGCAGGAACTTGTCCTCGGCCATCGCCTGCAGCACGTGGCTCGGGATGTGCCGCCCCTTGAGCGGCCCCGTGCTCCATTCCTCGTAGACCGACACGCCCTCGCTGAACCAGCGCGGCACGAGGTGATCGGTGGCCTCGAGCGTG
>Ga0315910_10005610_pt1 | contig 10256 bp, 11 predicted proteins | sample EdamamesoilMG_FD_204470 | JGI IMG/M metagenome (GOLD analysis project Ga0315910, IMG submission 204470) | Garden soil microbial communities collected in Santa Monica, California, United States - Edamame soil | ecosystem: Environmental > Terrestrial > Soil > Garden | place: USA: California... | reverse complement strand
TGGGCCTGCTGCTAATATACTAAACTCCATTCCTGCTATTTCAATTACAGCTGTTTCTATGCCTGCATCATTTCCACTTTCATCACTATCGAACTTGCGGAAATCTTTCAGCTTACCGTCTTTAAAAATCGATAGGTAGTAATCTGCTACAGCTTTGGCATCTTTCTCTACCCACAAATAGGGTGTAATTTTTTGAGTGATCATATCAGTCTTTTTTGCTAAAGTTTGATTGGAAATTGTATCAATGTTATTGTTTTTGTGAGAATTCTGCTGAGAATCTCCACAACCCATTAGACCCGCTATCACTAATGCGGTCCACAATTTAAGTTTATAATTTTTCATTGCGTTGTTTATGATGTTCACAATAAGTTTTCTAATTCGTTTAATGCCATTGGGAAGCCAATTCCGTTTTCTTCACTAAAATTCAATTCCCATTCTAAAGTTGGTAATTCGGTATTAATCGCTAATCAGCTGCAGTCCCGACCGAACTAACATAAGCCGATGAGGATATGCTCTGACGCCTGCATAGCAAAAAGCTCCTTGTTGGTGGCAGGCCTGATTCAGTCTGGAAGTTCCCACAAAACCTGATGATTGGTTATTTCCAGGAATCTCAGTCCCAGCGACTCAAAAGTAGTTCTCATGCCTAACATTTCCTTTAATGTTGCCATTTGTAAGGCATCGTCTTTGGTTCTCCAAAAGCTTACATTTGTCATGGCATTTTTTTCTTTGTCAATGGCCACGTAGTATCCCAGGTTTCCTTTTAGTTTTTTGATGGCAGGTACCAATATGTTCTTAAACTCGTTGTTAAGCATCGATTCTACTTCATCTGCCTGTTTGGGCTGAAAAAAACCAATTGAAATTCGGACAATGGCGGTTTCACTATTTACGTTCATCGTTGAATGGCTTTTAATTTGTGGATTAAGTGTAGTGGTTATCAAAATTAACACCGTGCTCGAAAATATATTTTCATTTTCTGTCTTTTTAAATGACTCTATTCCTGTACAAAAGTTGATTCGAATTACTATCGACCAGGACTTGTGCTGAAGCCACCATTGAGCCAAGCTGTTAGCAGCCGTTTGGGTTATTGTCTCGTTTGGAAACAAAGAAACTGAAAAGGTATGGTTGGGAGAAAGGGCTAAGAAGCTACCTAATGAAGTTCAAGAGATCGGTCGACGAAAATTAAGGATGTTGAATAACTCTCAAAACATTGCGGATTTATCCATTCCACCTTCAAACAAGCTGGAGAAGTTGAAGGGCAACCTTAAACGATTTTACTCGATAAGGATTAACGATCAATGGCGGATTACATTTAAATGGAATTTGGGAAATGTGTTTGAGGTTGAAATTGTCGATTACCATTAAAGCGGGTTTTATGAAGCATCTTAAAAACATACATCCTGGTGAGATATTGTTAGAGGAATTTCTCAAAACAATGCAGATCTCGGCATATCGTCTATCAAAAGACACCGGTATCCCCCAGACAAGGATATCGGCGATAATCAAAGGAACGAGAAGTGTCACAGCTGATACCGCACTTAGGTTTGCCAAGTATTTTGGAACTACAGCAAAATTCTGGTTGGGTCTTCAGGACGACTTTGATATAGAGGAAAAATCTAAGAAGTTAAAGAGCCAGTTGAATTCGATACCGAAGTTCTCCGGCAATGCATCCTAACATCAGGGCTTTCTGCGGTGCTGATATTCTGTGATCCTTTAGCCCGTCCCGAACATTCGGGATGTTGCTGAGTAAAGACAGAAGGCTGAGGTTATATTCCAATGCCGGGTTATATTCGTTCAGCTGGGACTACAGCTGATCAGCGCTATGGCGATCAGGATATATTCTATCGCCAGCATACCAGGCGACCCCTTGTTAGCGGTTCGTCATGTTTGTGCTGGCTATAGTGTCACCATTGTTGAAATCTAATACCGAGTTGATTGTCTGCAATTGCAAATTCTTTCGCACCCCAGGGTCTTAGTGTAACCTGGTTAAGATTTGGGTGAAGTAGATGAGGATGTGATGAAGATACATTTGCATATACTTCGTCAATATTATTTGTCACAAGTCTTAATTCCGGATTATGTTCTTTAGCTAATTGTTCATCTTGAAAAAGCATGATACTTATTCCCTCCTTTTTTAATACACAGTAAGGTTGTGAAGTATTTAAATCTTTATGTTCAATTGTAAATTGCAGACAGTCGACAAATAATTTGAGTCCGTCTGAAATGTCGGTATAAAATACACTGGGTATTAATTTTGTAAAATTCATATTGTTTTTATTTCATAATGTGAAATAATCATGAACAGTCAAGAAAATTCGTGACATTTCTGATTTAAAGGTTTGGTACTTGTGTTTTCTGCCTATAAAAAAGTCCTGATAAAATATTAGCAAGATAGGTCAGCTGTCCAAAAACAAATATTAGAGACAGAATTTGTATTGCATTACCAATTAACTCCTGTCTGTTATTAGTTAGCTGCGATGGAATAATCCCAATGAAAAGAACAATCACAATGAAAATTGTAGCGAAAACAGTCATAAGAACGTGTATCCAAGTAATAGTCATGGAATAAAGACATCTTCTTGTTAGCAAATAAAGCAACCAAAAAAATATAAGAAGCGAAGGAATTACCCAAATCATAATGGGCATTGGAACACTAAACATCGTTTTGTCCTTAAAATCCATATTAGTAAATGGCTGTAAAATAATTGCAAACAATAACGCAATTGCAGTAAAAAACAACAGTCCATATGGATTTTCTTTAATGTTAAGCATATTCGTCATAACATTTGTGTTTTTAGATGTTCACATTTCTCATTTGGTTTCGATAGCCATTGCCGCTAACGAGCAGGACTTTCTGCTGTGCCGATATTCCGTGATCGTTCAGCCCGAACCTAAGCTGAGTAAAGTTAATGCAGTTGATGTTATATTCTATAGCTCGGCTTTATTCGTTCAGCCCGGACTGTAGCTGATAGTAGCACAAATATGAGGATATATTCTAAAGCCAGCATAGTAGAAAACCCGTTGGCAGCGGTATGGAATTTATTTTATTAAAGGACCAAAGGGGATTCCTAATAAACCCTTTCGAAAAGAAATGATTACAGTGTCACCAGTTTTCAAGTTGTTAAGTTTTTCAATTCGCCCTACTTTGTCAAACAATAATGTCTTCCTTGTTCTAAAGTCATATATTACTGGTGTTTGTTTGTCTGTCCCCATGAAAAACGATGTCGTGTATTTTTTTTCAAAGCGATCAGATAATTCAATCCTGTTAAGCGCTAAAAAGCTAGACAAAAAGATTGTATTAAAGACGAAATAGGTTGGAAGAGACAGTGCTACGACGCCGAGTAAAACGTTTCCAACTTCTTCGATTTTCTTAACATCTTTCATTGCGAAAGCCAAAATTATTATGGCCCCGATGCCCATTGTCCATAGAAGAGCTTTTGTCGATTTTTTCTCGATGGATTCAAAATCTGCTTTTAAATATAAATCTTGTTGCGTAGGATTAAACCAGAATGAAAGGACTGTTAATACTAGAATCAGGATTATATTAAAACGATATTTTTTTAGGAATCGCATCATATTGCTGCCAACGGCCATGGTTTTCTGCTGTGCTGATATTCTGTGTTACTTCAGCGCGTCCCGAACATTCGGGACGTTGCTGGGTAAAGATAGAAAGCTGATGTTATATTCCAAATCCCGGTTATATTCGTTTAGTCGTGACTGCAGCTGATCAGCGTTATGCCGATGAGGATATATTCTGAAGCCAGGATAGCAGAAAGCCCCTTGTTAGCGGTTCGGGCTTTTTTTTAATTAAGATTATCAAATGAATTTGTCAAATGGTAACATATTAAGTCAGGATTTATCTTACCAGGTTCATTTGAATTCCTAAACGAAAATTTCTCTAAGACCTTTATAGAACTTTGATTGTGTCTATGCAGGAATGCTTCAATTTTTTTAACTTTTATCGTATTGAAGGCATAGTCAATGACCTTCTCTAAAGTTTCCTTCATTATTCCTTGTCCTTGAAAGCTTGTCAAAAGTTCATAGCCGATTTCACATTTGTAATTTTCATCTGAAAAGGCAAAAAGGCAAACTGTTCCAACCAAAATGTTTTTGTCACTCAAAGTTATTGCCCAATATAAAGACTCGCCTTTATTAATATTCTCATTAACCTTATTTATAAAATTCCTTGCATCATCAATAGTATTGCTAATTTGTCTGTCAAGATATTTATTTATTTCCCTGTCAGAACGCAAAGTGAAAATTTCTTGTTCGTCATTAATTACTAGTTGCCTAAGAGTAAGCCTTTCGGTTGTCAAAATTGGAAAAGGGGTGAAAGTTCCATTTAACATTCTGTAGTATTTGGCTTGTCGAATTTACGGTCATTATAGCCTGGCCGCTAACGGCCAGGGCTTGCTGCTGTGCTGGTATTCTGTGTTACTCAGCCCGAACCGAAGCTGAGTAAAGTTAATGAAGATGATATTATATTCTGTTGCTCGGCTTTATTCGTCCAGCCCGGACTACAGATGATAAGCGGACGGGACGATGAGTATTTATTCGTTAGCCAGCATAGCAGAAAACCCCGTCGTTGTACGTTCGTTCTCCTAAGTCTTTAAATAGTTTGAAAAATAAATTGTTTCTAACTCAGGAATGACAGAAAGCCATTAAAGTGTTTGAATGCCTACTATTATTGTCTGATGCTATCAACTGTACATTTTGGTACTCTAAGGATATTGAACCGAAAGCCAATCTGTAAATCTTTCTAACCATGTATCACACGGAAGATTTTGCTTTTTCATTATAAACCCGTGCCCTCCTCTTTCGAACATATGCAATTCTACAGGTTGATTAGCCTCTGACCATTTGGAATAGATTTGAACACTGTGGACGGCAAAACCGAATTCGTCATCACTGGCACAAGCAATAAAGATGGGTGTCCTCACAGATGGGACTTTGGAACCGATTATAGCATTTCCGTAAGCATAAATGGGTGCCACAAAATTTGGGCGGCTCTCTCCCAAAGCATTGTAAGTGACTGACATCGCAATAGTTCCTCCGGCAGAAGAGCCCATGAAGCCTATTTTTTCAGAATCAATCTTGTATTCTGCTGCATGTTGGCGGACATACTTAATAGCCGTTAATGCGTCCTGAAGTGCGAGTTTTATTACGGGAGCACTCACCGAATCCAGCATTTTAAAATTCTTTGTTTCCATCATTTTGTTATAGTACAGATGAACGGGGTCTTCGTGTACCAACCGATATTTTAATACGAAGGCAGTTATTCCTTTTTCATTTAATTTCTTTGCGATGGCAGTCCCTTCAAGCTCATAAACGAGGTAATGAAAACCGCCGCCCGGTGCGATAATAACAGCAATACCATTTGGGTTTGAAGGAACAAAAGCCGTTAAAGTCGGATCCGTTACATCTCTCAGATAACCTCCCAAATTTTGCTCTTTCCAAGTCCAGTTTTCAGAACCGGGAGCTTTTCCAGAATACAGTCGAATAACTTGTTGTGCTTGCACCTGTGCAAGTCCGATGAGAAAGACAAGAACTGTTAATATAAAAAGCTTATTCTTCATGTAAGGTGATTTTTGAATGACGCACAACGTACAGAACTTGCTGCTGTGCTGGCATTTATTAATGTCCTGCCCGGAGCCGCTGCTGATTGAAATACTGATGATGAAGATAATAACAAAAGCTGATAGAATTCTGTCAGCTGAATATGGGCTGATAGCAATATGTAGCTGAGTCTATATTCTTCAGCCAGCATAGCAGAAAGCTCATGTTGGGCGAAGTTTACGTTTTTTGGGACTGCAAAAAGATGACTATAACCAAAATCTATAAGTCTTTGAATGGTGTAAAATCTACAACTCTGGAAGATGTTCCCTTATTACCTAAGTTTAATCTTTCACATAACATTGCATATACCTTAGGTGGAAACCCTCCATTGAAATTCCATGTCGAGTAATCGTCTTCCATTCTCAGAACCCCCGAGATATGTTTGTATTTATCCCCTAATCTATGATGAATAATATAATTTGATACCTGAGCACTTGTCGTAAAACCTTTAGGCTGCATTTCCGCTACAAGTAACTCAAATTCTTCAGCCTCTTTCGACTCCTCGAGCTTTTTGGCTTCTCTTTGTTGTGTCTTCTCTTCTTCCTCTATTCGCCTTTTTTCTTCCATTATTTTTCTTAGCCGTTCCTCTTCAATTCTGCGTTTCTCATCTATGTCTACTTTTTGACGCTCCAATTCCAATCGTTCCTCTTTTAACTTATTCAATTCATTTTCTTCAATAAAGAGGGACGAAAGTTCATCTAGCCAAATTGGTTGCTCCCTTTCGATTTCTTTCCACATCTTTTTTAAGACCGGAACATAATTGGATGTTAACAGAAAGCGATATAAGCTACTATTCAACAAACTCGTTAAGACATCTTTCTTTATGAGCCGCCTTACACGAGTACCTTTCCTCGAGCTTTCAGATTCATACCAAAAGAATATTAGGTTGCCTGGCTCGTAAATGGCCAACTTACGATAAATAAGAACATCAGAATGCTTAATAGCTGAAATATGGAAAAAAGTTTCACCATTTTGGAATTTATCCAGAGGATTTGTGACAAATCCGAAGCCTTTATCTGGAAAATAGCTATCTACAATTCCGAAATCGATTTTCATTTGATTTAAGGTGTCAAAAATAAATACTTTAGTTGCATTCACAAAGAACGCCGATAGCAATTAACTCAACGCTGTTTTAAAGCGCCGCAGAATTTCGCCCAACGGCCACAGTTTTGCCTTCGGCAGGGCATTTGAAAAACGTCCAGCCCGGAACTGCTGCCGACCGAAGTTACAAAAGTTGAAAATATATTCTGTTGCTCATCTGTGTTCAGTCAGCCGGATGTGTAGCTGATAGTAGTACTGCCGATGAGGATTTGTTCGTTCTCCCCCTGCTGACGCAAAACTGAATGTTGCCTGCATGTGCTTCTTTGTCCACCAAAAGCAGTCTCACCAAATAATTAAACTCTTGCATAACGATAGATGTAAAAGATATATTGATTTGCAAATCTGCCCTTAGAGTCGGCTTTTATTAACTCATTGAAGAGCTTTTCAGGAACCTCATAATACTCATATATACTTCCGTCTCGAAATTCAACTTGCAATATTTTTAATGCTGTGTCATAACCTACTGAGTAAATGTTTGAGGATTTAACTCTAATTCTTGTAATTGAATGCCTTTCTGATTTCTTACTTTTCGGGGATGAATAATTCGGTTTAAAGTCAGTAGATGGTTTTGTTTCTGGTGGTTTATAATCTTTAAGAATTTCATAAGCCATATTTAGCGCCTTACTTCGTTCCGTAGCTTCATGCGCCCTTTTGCTATCATTTGTAAATTTGTCCGGATGCCATTGTTTAATAAGGCGTAGGTATGCTTTTTTTATCTCTTCTTTGGTTGAGATTGCGGAAACTTCCAGTATTTGAAAATATTTTGCATATTCTGTTGAATCAAATTTCTTCATTCAGTTATTATCTTACGAGTTTGTCAGCCTTCCTTATTTTTTTGTACAGTCTCCTTCAATTGCCTTAGTATTTCTTCTCTATCAATTTTGGCTTGTGCAATCTCGTTCTGTATTTCTTCGTCTGTCATATGTTTTCTTCTTTCATCTCTTTCGGCAATCATTTTGTCTAATGCTGCTTGGGCTGCCATAGTGGATTCTTGTTCTTCTACTTCTTTGAGTTTTTGTAAATGGTCGTCATAATTTTTTTGTGCTACCTCCAATTCGGTAGACAGGGCTTTCCATTTTGCTTTTTCCTTCTGTGATGCTGGACCCTTTTTTATGCTTTCAAGATGGTAAATAGAAGCGTCGTATGAATATTTGTTTTGTTTAAAAGCAAGCTTGCCCTCAAGGATAGTTTTGGTTCTTTCTAACCAGTCCACTTCGGCTGATTCTTGAAGAATTTTTAAAAAAGCTTTCATTTCTCCATCTTCTTTTAAATCCTTTTTGGAAGAGTTAATTTCTTCTAATGCTTGTTTAATATCATCCTTGCACATTGGTTCATTATTATAAGCTGCAAATTTGATAGCGATTAAGGCTTGAAGTTTGTCAGTTTGAGTGAGTAATTTATTAAGAATAGTATCAAAATCAAATTGCTCGGAGTAAATAGTTTCAGTCGCTTGTTTTATTAGCGACTTCATTTTTTTATGTTCAAAGTATTTTTTAAGAAAATTCATGCGTTAATCTTCCGTCTTTTTATACAAGGGCAGTTCATTCAGGCTATTTGAAATGTTCAAATCTTCAATTATTATTCCTCTGCTTTCAGCTTCCTGTTTGATTTTTTTGGTTTCTTTATCTAAATCCCCGATTGGTATAGCCTTTACCCTTTTTTCTTGTGGCGGGTTGAGCTTCTCAGCTTTTTCAAATTCAATAACACTCTCCAATATGTCCTTCGGTAAATCCGTTTCACATTTGTAGGCAAGTTCTATGAATTGTTTGGCGAAGAAACTGTCGACCTGAATCCTTCTCTTAGACAGATGGGCAAACCGTCCCAAAACCCTGCAAATATTCTCTCTGTCTTCAGGACTTAGTTGTTCTGCGAACTCATACTCTTCAATTTTCTTTAGCCCTAAGATGATTGGCTCTAAAGCATCAACAGAAATTATGTAAACATTGTGGTCACCATGTCTGAAAACGAACGTACTTAAAAAATCAAGAGTGTTTGATGGAACAACAAAAAAGATGTCAGATTTAACTGATTCTTGCTTAGCATATTTTTTAGCTTTTTCTGCTTGGTCTTTCAAATAGTTTGGAAAATTAGTTAAATCATCACTGCCTGGACTTTTAGCATCGAAAACAATATATTCATCACATATCAGTAATGTATTGTCTGGGTCTCCCTTAAATGGGACTTTGTCTATGTATTGAACAGTATGTTTTTGGCAAATAGATTTGATGATACTCTTTGCATTTTCTTGGTGTTTGCCCCATGTTTCTTTAAGTTTCCTAATACGTTCAATTTCTTTTGCATTTCTTTCTTCTACTTCTTTATTTCTTTCAGTTTGGATTTGGTCTTGAATTTTTTCTAATGAAGCCAGTGAATTCGAGTGTTCTTGTTTTCTAAATTCTTCGTCTTTAATTAGCTGTGTATTCTGTTTTTTTACCTCACCTAATTCAGTTTGGATATTTTGCAAATCTTTTTTTATTTCTGCTAACTCGATATCGAGTTCGCTTTTGCGTTTTGTTAAGTCAGAAATAGTTTGAGAATTAGTTCCAGAGGTTTCAGTCATCTTTTTGTTCTCGGAATGTAGGTGTGTATTTTTTTCGGTTAATAACAAATTGTCAGAGGTAAGCTGATTAATTTGTCCCTCTTGTCCTTTGATATTTGCATTTGCGGCTGAAAGGTCTGCTGTGAAAGTTGATACTTTATTGTTTAAGTCCAGAAGTTTTGAATTTAGCTTTTCTATTTCAGAGTCCTTTTTTATTATAGATTCGCTGCTGAGTTGTAAATCCTTATTAAGTCCATTAGTTATAGCTTCATATTTTGTAACCTCCTCTCTTAAAATGTCATTGTTAGAAATGAGCTTTTGTAAATCAGCAGAAGCGTCTATTAACTGATTTCTAATTTTCTTCCATCCAAAAAGTCTTCCCCAAAAGCCAATGTTTTTTAAGCTTTCAATAAGTCTTTTAAGATTGTCAAGATTACTGTCCATAGTGAAGGTTTTAGCATTGCAGGCAACGTCAGGGCTCTCTGCTGTGCTGATATTCTGTGTTACCTCAGCCCGTCCCGAACATTCGGGATGTCGCTGAGTAAAGATAGAAAGCCGAGGTTATATTCCAAAGCTCGGTTATATTCGTTCAGCTGGGACTGCAGCCGAGTAGCGATATGCCGATCAGGATATATTCTGAAGCCAGCATAGCAGACAACCCTTTGTTGGGCGTTCGTGCTATTTTTCGTTATAGAAGGCTTTAATTAAATCCTTCAGCTCCTTGTTTGTTATAGTGGCCGTATTCGATTTATCGTAAATCATTAGAAGGTTCACGGTTACATCTTCATCAGACACATCTATCTGAGCGATTAAATTTCCTTCTATCAAAGTGATAACTCTGGCGCCACCGCTTTGCCTTTTCCTTTGCTTGTGATTTTTAGTATGATCTTATATGCATTGTGACCTAAGGGGGTTCCCAATGTGGGATTTTCTATCAACTCGGCCTCCAGTTTCAGAAGGTCCTTTCGGAGCGAAGGGAATTTTTTAAGTAGTGGTTTGGCTG
>Ga0315910_10005609_pt1 | contig 10258 bp, 9 predicted proteins | sample EdamamesoilMG_FD_204470 | JGI IMG/M metagenome (GOLD analysis project Ga0315910, IMG submission 204470) | Garden soil microbial communities collected in Santa Monica, California, United States - Edamame soil | ecosystem: Environmental > Terrestrial > Soil > Garden | place: USA: California... | reverse complement strand
AACGCTCGCCTTGATCGATTGCTGCCGGTCCTCACCATCCTGCCGTGCCTGGTCGCCTGTGGCGCTCTGACCTTGCCGACGGCAGGAAGAGACGAACGCTCCCAAACTACGAGCTGCACGGCCCGTAACTGGGATCTCGGCACGGGCCAACTCGTCGACATCGCATGCCGAGAGCCTAAGTTCTATTTCTTCTCCGCCATAGGCCGTCGACTCAATGAGCAGAAGATGGCGCGCCTCGAACGAGCCGCGCTGCCTCGAGGAATCACGACCAGCTATCAAGATTTCCAGGACTTCCGTCTTCTGGAGTTCGAAGCAACGTCGCCCAGTCCGGATAGCCTCGTGCTTTTCTCGACTCGGAGTCGGAAGGGACTCTTCATTTCCCCCGGCAGCTGTCCTCACATCGTCGTGAACGACGAATGCATCGGAGAGGAAACGGTTACGGAGGTCACCAAGGTAGGCGAGGTGCCTTGCTACAATGGAGCTTCCGGCAGCCTCACGATCACTGGCGAAGGCATCGAGGGCGAACGAAGCCTCAAGCTCGGACAGGTCTTCTGGATCGATTCCAGGGCTGACCAGGTCTCCATCACACTTTCACAGGGTGAGATGAAGGTCTTCGAAGGATCCGTGGTGGCGGACGTCTACGAAGGGGCAACGATCCCGGCCCTCTTCGCGATCCTCGAACATGGCGAAGACGTCTCCGCCCACCATATCTTCCAGGAGTTCGCGCCTGAGTTGATCACTTCTCAGCTCAAGCAGGAGGTGAAGACTCGTCGCGTCGAACGCATGAGGGACCGTCTTGCCTCGACGGAGAATGTTTTGCGGGAGTCCGAGCTGGCCGCTCTCGAACCAGGGTTCCCCGGAACCGAGGAGGTGACGGAGCTGCTTGACGCCAAGATTGCCGACGAATTCAGCCGGTTGTTGGTCCTCCCAGTTTCTGGAGCCAACTTTTGGGAGGGCACCATGCTCATCGACGCGACGTACAACCTTGCTGCGCTCGACGTGAATGAGTTCGTTGCCAAGTACGGCACTGTGATCGAGGACGAAGCCCTCACGGGTGACCCCAAGGAGATCATGCGAATTGAGAACGAGTTCATTCGTCGCTGGCCCCAAAAGGACGCATCAAGGAAGGTGCTCGAACGTCGGACCAAGGTCGCTGCCCACGCTCAGGCCAAGGCCGAGGTCGAGCTGCGGGAACAGGCTGCCGCAGAACGGCGAGAGGAAGCCGAGGAGGAAGAGCGATGTTCGGCCCGCTGCACTCACAAATGCATGCACCCACGATTTGCGAACAAAGGTCTCTGCCATCAGGGATGCCTCAATGTCGAATGCCTGGAAAATGAGTGCATAGGCTTCTGTCAGGCCGATTGCGCGACGGTGGGCAAAGCCGGGCAGCCTGGATGCGTCTCCGCGTGCACTCAAGGGCGATGTGGGGAGTAGCGCATCCGCACTCCTCGTGACCTTGGCAACAGAGAACGCCTTCCCGCTGGCGCATCTCCTCAGATTAACAATGCCCTGCCGACATCGGCGACTACCATCATCCCAGTAGACCCTTGCGCATGACATCGTATGAAATCTACGTGCGGGCCTTCGCCAAGGTTGCGTCGGGCTCGAAGGTCGCAGAGCCCGACTTTGGTGTACTGCGACTGAAGCGGTTCTTTCGACCCTTTGACGAAGCCGGGCAGGTGGCGGTGGCATTGGCTGTCCAAGATGCGACCAAGGACACAGGTTTGAAGTCCAGGACGGAGTTTGCTGCCGAATTGAGAAAGCTGTTGGCTTGAGACCGTGCTCCTGACTGACGAGGTGCGTTTGAAGGGCGCCTGCGAGGACGGGCAGCTCCGGAAACCGCGTGCTTATCTTCTTCAGCGGCCCACCAGAAGGCAGTTCGGGGCCTATGAGCATGGATCGACGGTGCGCGCGGAGTTTCCCCGAAAACCTCGTCAGGCTTGTGTTGAGGATAACATTGCAAGCTCCGGGCACGTGGCGATGCACGAGCACGTCCTCGGTCCGGAACCTTTGTTGGTTCCAAATGGGGGGCGAAGGCGAAGGCGGAGTTCTGAGGGGCATGGCGTGGCACCGCTCAGTGAGACACCAATCAAGGTCCGATCATGCTTCTGCACCCCACCGCGACCGATCGGCATCAGGGCGGCGTCACGCCGGGTCTCCACAAGGAGCAATCGGCAGGCCGAGAGAAAGGAGGCTTGTGGACGCTAGCTTGCCTCGAGCAAACGGATTCGGGAGCCATTGTAGAAACCTCTCGCCCATGTGTTGCACAAGCACCCCGCTTAGTTCTCCGGCCCAAGAAGTGCGGTGCTCGAAGAACATCCCGAACTCTCTGAAGTGAAACCGATCGTCGAAGTAGTCCCATCTCGCGAGCAGATCATGCCAGCCGTTCTCGCTTGCGCGACAGATTTCAGCCGGCAAGGTGGGCTCTCGGCGCCCCGCTTCCCCTAGCCAACATCGCGACCCGGTCAGCGCGGAAAGCACTGCAAGCGACGATAGTTCCACCGTCTCCTCGTTCTCGAGGGCGACGATGAAAGGGAGATGCTGGAGGTGAAGGGGAAGAGCACCCCTTCGTTTGGCCTTGCGGGACAGCTTGTCCCCGAGGACTTCCTGATGACGGCTGCTTGTCCACAAAGCGCACGGCAGTCACACCCCCGCCCACGAGGGCAAGATCCGACGCGCACGACTGGAACGGGAAACTGCCCACCCAATTGTCGTGCGAGAATTCAACTTCTGAATAGCGTTTCGCGAACGCTTCCTCCCCGAGGACGTCTTGGCACCACACGCCGTTCGGTCCGTCAAAGATCCTGACAATTCCCCTAGCTGTTCCCCGGTCAATCAGGTTCTTGAGTCGCTCGGCCAAGACCTGAGCAACCCTTTCGACCAAGCGTTCGTTCTTGGAACGGCCTGAGACGTCAGCGGCGGGGGTGCTCAGAGCTTCACCGAGAATCTCTTCCACTGCGACGTGCGCATCGATGTCGACCAGCTCTGCTCTCAAGGCTTTGCTGATCTTCGGGTCGCCGCTCGAGCCCCGAACAACTTCGACCAGGAGGTCAACCTTGTTCGGGAAACTGGCTCGCAAGTCGGGCGCATAGGTGCCGGGGCCGTAAGCTCCATCGCGCAGAACCTCTACGTCCGCTCCCAACGACGCGAGCGTGTGGGCAAACCTCAGTTCCGAAAGGAGGCTGAGGAACTTCGGCAGATTGGCTGCTCCGTCGAATACGAGCTTCTCGGTACCCCGAACGGGTCTTTCCCGCAGGCTCTCCAGGATGGCTTCAGCCTGCTGCTGAGCGAAATGAGCTTCCGCGGAATCTCCGAGTCCGGCCAGGGCATCGTCCTGCCTGCACAGAGAGCTCAAGAGGGGAAAGTGAGAAACGTTCACTTGTTCCCTTTGGGTCTAGCCTGTTCGGCACCCGCGTTGAGAGCCTGCCGAAGAGTTGGGTAGTCCTGTAGGCCACTGCTGCGCAGGATCGGATCGTCAGTCAAGTCGCTGAGGACAATGCCGAGCCCTCGCTCCAACTCCGCCAAGAATTCTGTCGAGCAACCCACGCGGAGACAGTACTCCGCTGTGGAACAAAGCAGGTGCGGCGAGTTTGAACCCGTCTTCAGAAGACCCAGGATCCTAGAGCTCTTGCCGTCATCGACGACAAGGGAATGGGCGAGGACATGCGCATAGAGGTCTTCCCAGTCGACCCCGTACCCGCCGATCCGCACCAACCACGCTCGCCGTGCCGCACGCTCGACCTCTGCGTAAAGGTCTGCGCGAAGCTGGCAGTCTCCAAGCAAAATTGCCGCTGCAGTCCCGATTTGAATGAGAATGCTCGTCGTCACGCCGACACCAATGTCAACGTAACGGTGGAAATGTCCGGCTCGGCGTCGGTGGGGCTCGGTTTCCACGTAGGCATTCATCCACGCAGTCACGGGGGCAGGATGCATCGCGAGCGCTGAACTTGCCGCCCTGACGAAGCGAGGCCGAGCTCCAGCCCAAGGCTCCAATCGTTGGAAACCACAGTCACGCTTCGCAAGCAGATCGACGAAAAGTCGCCAAACCAGCTCTCGTTGAGCCGCCCCGGAATCAGCAGAATCATGCGTGTGAGCGAGCGCTAGCCACACTGGGAGCCCGTCGATCTCGTCAAGATTGCTCGCTCCTTCGCCTTGCGGTGGTTCCGGCTCTGGCTGTTGGCTGTGGACTCTCTCCGGCGTTGGTGGCTTCCGGTCACGCCAGGTTCTGAACCCTCTTCGGCGACGACCATCGACCGCCTTTAGCACGCGCGTTGGGTTCTCAAGCTTGCGGAGCTCTGCCGCGATCGCCTCGAGCAGGACTTCCGGTGCGAGACGTTTGCGAGGACCGCGGAGCACCTTGCTGGCAAGGTATTCAGCGGTGTGACCGAGCATCGGCTCACGGTCCTCGCGGGCAGAAATGGCGGTGCATAGCTGTCGGGCAAGATCCGGCAACTCAGTGAGGTGGAACGGGTCGCGTTCACCCTCGTCTTGGACAGAGATTGCTTCCTCTAGGTCCTCACAGTGTTCGACGTAGAGACGGACACTTGCGAGAGCTCGCAACTGTCCAGTGGGCCTGTTTCCTTGCAGAAAGGCAGGAGCATCGCAAAGCTCGGCGAGGTGGTCGGCTCGCTCGAGGTCCGTGTCCCCCGAGGCAGACAGCCACAGCAAGACTTCTGGAATTGAAATGGTGTCTAGGCATCGACGCCAATGTGCACGAGAGCTCCTCGCAAGCAGGAGCGCGGGGACGAAGAAGGGTCTTCCGAAAAGTCCCGTGTGCACTTCGAACACTCTCCAGGGCTCTTGCGACCGGCGCACTCGCCACGCTGGGAGGTCTTCCGTCGCAAATCGATTGAGGCCATAGGCACGACTGACCAAGCCGTCTTCGCTCAGTCCTTGCTCCAGCCAGGTGTGCCAATGGTCGCCCCGCAACCCCTCCGAGAAACCCGCGACGAACGCGGTAGTGGAATAGAAGGCCCCCTTGTCGATCGCCTGTCTCATGCGGTCGAGATCAGGTGCTTCTCCTGCCAGCCGCGCGCCCCAGGACCGAGCCCGCTTGTCTCGTTCATCGTCCGGGACTAGCCCACTGTCTAGACGTGGGTCTCTCATGAATCCCCGACTGCGCCAGGTGCCTCTGTTGCTGCTTCGGTGCGAATCCATTCAGCCAGCAATGCGGACTTCGCCCAGCATTCGTCGAAAAACCCACGAACCACACGCGGATCCGGGAGCTGTAGAATAGCGGAGACTCTTTCTCCCAGCTCAGACAGGGAACTACCCAGGCTCCAACCGTCTTCGTCTGCGATCAAAAATCGGTCGTGAAAATAGGGGGCTCTGCGGCCCGGCATGATCCGGACTTCGATCGAGTTCTGAAGTCCGGATCTGGCCAGCGCTTCTAGGCGATTCTCCAGCCGCGCGGCATGCGCGCGGCGCTGCTCCGCATTCGTACGTGACTCCGTGCCGGCGGGCTCGACCGCCCTTTGATCTTGGAAGCCGAGCGCGGATCCCAAGACTCTCACTTGGACGCGGGAGGAACCGACAGCAAGCGCGAAATCTTCGAGGTCCGACTCCCTGAAGTACGGATCGACGATGCATACCTGGTGCTCCGCTCCGTGAATAAGCCGTCGCACATACTTGCGAGCGTCCTTCGCTGAAGTGGCAATGTATTGCGACGCGGTGCGAGCCTTTCTTGTGCTTTTTCGTGCGTTCGCGGCTCGGTTCAGCTTGTGCGTCGCACTCTCCAGCGGGACGCGGCCGGTATCTTGAGGCAGACGCTGAGAGACCACATATTTGCCGTCCCGTGTCGTCACGACGCGTTCCGGCGGCGGTACTGAAACGTTCACGCCCACCGATTTCATGAAGTGCAGAGCGGGCTCCGTGTACAAGAGACCCCAGTCTGAGTGGTACACGGAAACCCCGACGGCGCCCTCTTCGCGTCCGTGTCTGAGTTCATGAGTTGCGTCGAACGTCGCTCGAAACAGCCGTTCAACCTGCGTGGTCGGGCGTTCCTCCGTGGCGAGAACCGCAACATCGTCGATAGGGCTTCCCAGCCGTTTTTCTAGGCGCAGGAGCACGACATGCTCACCGTCACTAGCCACGGACGGCCTGCTCGACACCCGACGAAGGATGGGGTTGTGGGCAACGAGCGTTAAGGAGCCCAGGTACTCGTCGAATCTATCGAGATCAAAGTGAAACCACTCGCTCATGCATCGCACGGCGTCGTCCTTCGCAGCCAACGAGGGCCAGGGAAAGGATTCTGATTCCGCGAGGGTCAGGAGGTGATGAACCCGTGCATCGTAGCCAAGGGCAGGAACGAAGGGGGCGTCAGTCCGAAACAGCGCCAGCTCAGGCCACGGCGGCTCGTCCGCAAGTGGACCGACCAGCAAGGCAGGATCATTGCGTGTACCCAACGGGGGACATGCGCCGCCCCGGCAGGCTTCATACCATCCGCGCGCCTCGGCGACTGGTATCACCAAGCGCTCGAGGTGAAGGGTACCTCCCTCCGTCTTCCGCTCCAGTGGAGCCTCTGCCGGTGGTGGAGGAATCTCCGTTGGAAGGAGTTCGACCATGCAGAATATCAGGTGCTGCTGAGCGGTCTCGCCGTTTCGTACCCAAGCCGCATGCACCACTGCGGCACCGTAGAGATGCTCGATTTGGTCTAGGGTGCTGGGCATCGAGACGCTAGTCACGCACTTAGCTTGATGTTTGCACCCAGATCTCAAACGGGTCAACGCTCCGGTTGACCTGTGCACTCGCGTCGAAGGTGTTGCCTCGCAGCTGGCATGAGCTTCCACAGCGGCGGGTCCGCTAGGGCAGGGGATGAGATCGTCTTTCGGGGCCAAGGCGGACGATTCTGAGGGCTCGGAAGGCATCCGCCACGCCCTCTCTCGTCCCGCACCCCTGTAGCTCCGACGGCGGCTCGATCGCTGTTGTCGGCATCGTGGAGCCATTGCTCCGATCACGTCCCGTTGGCTGCCGTCTGTCATCCCCGACGTCGCTTGAACGACAGATGACCCGAGAGCGGCCTCTCCGCGTCGCCGTCTTCCTCCTTCAAGAGATCGAGAATCTGGTGCTCATCCTTCCACCACAGCATGCTGAGGACCATTCCCGTGCCGGTGCGCACGGAGTCCTCGAAGATGGTGTAGTTCGAGGAGTCGGGATGATCGAGCCATTCGTCCGCGTCAACTTCCTCGGGCCCATCAACAGTGGCAGTTCCCGTGAGAAGCCTTGCCGCCACGGATCTCTTGCCAGGTGAAGCAGTCGGCCACAGGGACGATGGCACGAGCGGTGAGCGCGCGAACCACTTTCGGCCGGAGCCTTCGGAACAAACGATCATCGACGGGTAGGACCCGAGCTCCACGAGCCGAATTGCCGTTGAAGTCATGCTCGTCTCGAAGGATTTCGCGAGCGCACGTGCGCTCTCAAACGTCGCCGGCATCGTTCGCGTGCGCGCTTCAAAGATTTTCCTGGGCAAGAGCAGATCTGCAGCGTACCGGTTTGCTCGACGCTCGGGGTTGTCATCGCCCCATTCACGAACCAGTACTTTCTCCGTGCAAGCGAACGCGAGCTTCCCTCGGTCTCGCATCCAGTGGCCGAGTTCGTGGGCTGCGGAGAATCGCTGGCGTGCGCGCTGCGCATTGGCGTCGACCGTAATGATCGCCCTGTCGCCTGCGCCGAGGATGCGGGCTTCGCAGCCATCGAGTCGCTCGTACACGACAGTTGCACCGCAGTACTGCGCGATCGCCTCGATATTGATGTCACTCGGTTCGGTGACACCCAGCTCGTCGAGCACGGTGGCGGGCGCTTTGAAGGGGATGGTCATTTCTCGCGGTCGAGATCGTCATCCAAGATCCCAAGATGGTGGAGTTGCTGGAGAGCGCTCTCGATGTCGTCCTCGGAGAGCGAGTCGAAGTTGCGATGCTGAAGCGTGACCATCGCTTCGCGCACTTCCGGCCTACGTTGCAATGCACTGGCGAGGAGGGCGCGCCTAGCAGCTCGGCCCGAAGGGAGTTGAAGGTTCGTCGCTTTGATCGACGTGACCGCCTCCTTGTGGGCAGTCTGCGCGTCCTTGAGGCGTTGCCTCTTTGCACTTAGAAGCCCGGCGAGAAGGACGCCTCGTACCTCGCCGGCTTCGGCCCGCACGTCAGTACCGTCCGCGATGGCATCGTCGAGCACCTCCGTGTCCGAGAGGGATATTTGTCTGTCGGCAAGGGCGACCATCAGAGCGTGGAGGCGCTCCCCAGCATCGTTCGGTGTGCTCATGGTCGCCAGCCACCCTTCCTGTCCACTCCGCGCCTCAACCTCGTCATTGCGGTTTCGAACTGGGTTTCTGTGATCCCAAGGTCCTTCTGAATCTCCGGACCTTTCATACCAGTCGAGAGCCCCTCAACCACGAGCCCGACAAGGTCATCCTCAGCGAACTTCTTGCTGACCTTTTCCAAGTACTCATGCGCGGCGGAATGGCGTTCGGGATCGGGTATTCGCGAAAGCAGGGCGATTCCGTCTGTCCTCCCATCGGACTCCTCCTGAGAAGCGGGCACGATCGTGGCATTTGCGAGTGCATCGCGTGCATGACTCGCGATGCTCCGCATTGCCTGGTCGAGGTGTTTGACGAAGGGAACGCCCTTCCGCCACCGACGGGCGCCCGGCCCAGTGGCGTTGCCGCCGCTGACAGTTCGCACAATTGCCTCTTGCAGTAGGTCCTTGGCGTCGATTCCGAGGCCGAGCCCATTGAGACTGCGGGCCCTGAACGCTGCGCTTCTCCCAAGCCGCATCGCGTCTGCCTCCGATAGCGTGCGAATGGCGGCCTCCACCTCCGCATCCGTCGCGTACTCGACATCAGAAGCAGGAGTCTTCGGGCGCATTGGAAGGGTGCCACTGATCCATCTGCCGGATCTGGAGCATTTCCCGACATCGAAGAAGAAATCACAACCCTGGCGTCGGAAAGCTCAGGAAGTCCGGCATAGGACTCTTGAGGGTCGCGATGTCCACCGGACAGGCGCCTCGCTGGCGTGTTAGCGCCCCCAAAGACATTTTCTCAGATCCAATATAGCTGGAACATAACATGCCATCTTCGCTCGCCCGCGGTGACCTGCACCGCCGCCTCTCCACCTTTGTCGAATGGGTCGCTACGGAAGCGGCGCGTGAGGATGATCTCCGCGCGCGCGCCAGAAACATCCGGGAAGCGGTCGGTGGAAAGGCCAGTGCCGACAACCTCACAATCCGTTCGACACCGTCGTCGGGCTCGTTTGCCACGCGCACCGGCCTTCGTCGCCACATGCGCGGGGAGTCCGAGGTCGAAGGCCAGGACGTCGACCTCCCCTTCGTCGTGTCGCCGAAGACGCAGGAAGAGGAGCAGCTTGCTGTGCTCCTCCCGCGATTCGAGAAGTATGCCCGGGAGGCGTACCCAGACACAGCACAGGAAACGACGAAGAGCTCCGTGAAGCTCAAGTTTAGCGACAAGGTCAACTTCGACCTCGTCCCGCTTTTTGCGACCCCGGACCCGGAGCGTCAGCTCCTGGTCCGTTCGGACGGCGAACGTCGCGAAACGTCGGTCCAGAAACACGTGGACTTCGTGAAGACGAGGACCGTGGAGAGCAACGACCAGGCCGGCCGCGTGAAGTTCAACGAGATGGTTCGCCTCTTGAAGTGGTGGCGGTGTTTTCGGCAAGCGAGCGCGAGATCCCTGACCGAAGTCCCGAGCTTCCTGGTGAATCTCCTAGCAGCCTATGCCTTTGACCACCGTGGCGTGCAGGAGACGTACGGCGAAACTCTTGCCGACTGGCTGGGGTTCCTGGCTCGAGCTGCTCGCAAACGCACGCAGATCTTCTTCACCGACTTTGCGCCGGCACCCACCCCCTCGGTGGGAGCTACTTGGTTCGTCCACGATCCCGTGAATGCGGCCAACAACGTTGTCGAGAAATGGACCGGTCTCATGTGCGACGAGTTCGCCGATTGGATGGAAGAGAGCCGGGACACCATGTACGATGTGCTTGCCGCATTCGACGATGACCGTGACGGCGATGGCATGGACGGCCTCGTTCTCATTTTCGGTACTCCGTTCCGTCATCATTCGGGAGGAAAGTCATGATGACCTCAACCGCCACGGCTACTCGCACAAGCACGGCAACTGAGGCGCGCGTACGCGCCGTTATGCAGAAGGTAGCCGCCAATCTGAGTGCGTTTGTTGCCGCGCGCCTTGTTACCCGTGAGAGCGCCGAGAAATGGGCCAACGACTTGACGTACCTTCAGATCGAAGAGGCTA
>Ga0315910_10005608_pt1 | contig 10259 bp, 13 predicted proteins | sample EdamamesoilMG_FD_204470 | JGI IMG/M metagenome (GOLD analysis project Ga0315910, IMG submission 204470) | Garden soil microbial communities collected in Santa Monica, California, United States - Edamame soil | ecosystem: Environmental > Terrestrial > Soil > Garden | place: USA: California... | reverse complement strand
CCTGAGGCTGCCGATGGCACCGACGTTGCTGGGCTTCGATCCGATGATCCAGGCGATCCACCAGGAGGACGTGTTCGCGGCGCTTTCGCGCTCGCTCCACCCGGGGGCGCGAGGCATCTACAATCTTGCGTGCCCGCCTCCCGTCGCGCTCTCGCGCGCGCTCGAGCTCCTCGGGCGGCCGACCGTTCCCGTGCCGCACGGGATCGCCAAGATGGGCGTGGAACGGCTCTTTCGCTGGCGCGTCACGTCGTTTCCGGCGCCCGAGCTCGATTTCATCCGCTTCGTCTGCATGATCGACGACTCGCGCGCCCGGCGTGACCTCGGCTACGCTCCGCGCCATGGTCTCGTGGCAACGCTCTCGGCCGTGGACGACGAACGGTGGCTCGGTTGACGGCCGGCCCTGACGTTCGCTGGGCCCTGTGCCTGGCGACGGCCCTGATCGCGACGGGCTGCCCCACGCCGCGCACGGAGCCGCCTCCGCCCGCCGAGTCGCTGGAGATCGCCTCGGCCGCCCCCGGTGCGCTGGGAGCGCTCGCTGCGGGGACCGACGCCGCTCCGCCGGCTGTCGTGACTCAGGAACCGGAGGAAGCGGATCCGGACGAGGAAGGCCAGGAACCGCCCGATGCGGGGGCCCCGGGAGACGACGGCGGCGGGGCCGCCGAGCCAGAAACGGTGCCGCTATGAGAACGCCCTTCACCCTCGGGGTCTGCCTGCTGATGACCGGAGCTTGCGCAGCCAAGCGGTTGCCGCCGGGCACTCCACCGCCCGAATACGAGATCCGCGAGCCTGCGCCTTGGGTGGATCCCGAGGCTGCCGGCACGGCCCCGGCGGAGGATGCCGGCGCCGCCCCGGCGGAGGATGCCGCGGCCCCACCGAACGCGGTCGCGCCGAGTCCTCCGCCGTCGGAAAACGTGCCCGATGCGAGCCGAGCGATCCAGGGGCCTTCCCCGCCTCCGGACGTCAGGTAGAATACGGCGTGGAGCAGCAGCGCTTGAGCCCCCTTCGTGAGCTTGCCATGCGCGCCAAAGGCGCGACGGCGCGGCTCGCTGCGCTCGGCCGCGCCCAGAAGGACGCCGCTCTCGCGCAGGTGGCCCGCGATCTGCGGGCGTCCGTCAGCGAGCTCCAGGCCGCGAACGAGCTGGATCTCGCCGCCGCGCGCGCCTCCGGCATGGCCGAGGCGATGCTCGATCGCCTGCGGCTCGACGCGCGCACGATCGAGGGCATCGCCCGCGGCGTCGAGCACGTGATGACGCTGGCCGATCCGGTCGGCAGCCGCGGTCCGATGCAGCGCTTGCCCAGCGGGATCCGGGTCGGTCGCCAGCGCCTGCCGCTCGGCGTGATCGCCATGGTGTACGAGTCGCGCCCCAACGTGACGGTGGACGCGGCGGCACTGTGCCTGAAGGCAGGGAACGCGGTGCTGCTTCGCGGCGGCAAGGAAGCGGCGCACTCGAACCGCGCGCTCGGCGCCGTGATCGCTCGGGCGCTCGAGAGCACCGGCCTGCCCGCGGACGCCGTGCTGATCGTCCCCCCGGGTGATCGCGACGGAGTGCGGGAGCTCGTGAGTCTCGTCGGGCTCGTCGATCTCGCGATCCCCCGCGGCGGGGAAGGGCTCATTCGCTTCGTGGTCGAGCACGCGCGCGTGCCGGTCGTCCAGCACTTCAAAGGCGTGTGCCACCTGTTCCTCGACGCCGGCTGCGACGCCGCGATGGCGACGCGCCTCGCGCTCGACGGCAAGGTGAGAAAACCGGGCGTCTGCAACGCGCTCGAGTGCCTGCTCGTCCACGCCGAGGACGCCGAACGGCTGCTCCCTCCGGTCCTTGCGGCGCTGTCGGCGGAAGGCGTGGAGCTCCGCGGCTGCGAGCGCACGAAGCGCATCGTGCCGAGCGTGAAAGCGGCCACCGACGAGGATTTCGGCACCGAGTTCCTGGCCAAGATCCTGGCCGTGCGGGTGGTGGCCGATCTCGACGGAGCCCTCGAGCACGTCCGCCGCTACGGGTCGACGCATACCGACGCGATCTGCACCGAGCGCGTCACCAGTGCCGAGCGTTGGCTGGCCGAGGTCGACGCGAGCTGCGTGCTCGTGAATGCGTCCACTCGGTTCAACGACGGCGGTGAGCTCGGCCTCGGCGCGGAGATCGGGATCTCCACGACCAAGCTGCATGCTTACGGTCCGATGGGCCTCGAGAGCTTGACCGCCGAAAAGTGGATCGTGCTCGGGGAAGGGCAAGTCCGCGGTTGAAGAAGAAGGCACCGAAGCCGTCGAAACGCCCGCCCCGCGCGAGCACGCCGCCGAAGCCCGCCCCGGATCGCTCGGGTCCCTCCGAGGAGGCGAAGCGCATCGCGCTGCTCGCGGCCCAGGCCGCGCTCGACAAGAAGGCGAACGAAATCGAGATTTTGGACGTCACCGGCAAGGTCGACTACGCGGACTACCTCGTGCTGATGACGGGCCAGAGCGATCGGCACGTGACCGCCATCGCCGACGCCGTCGAGGCGGCGCTCACCGACGACGGCTGGCGTGCGATCTCGGTCGAGGGGCTGCCGCGCGGCCAGTGGGTGCTGCTCGACTTCGTCGACGTGGTGGTCCACGTGTTCCAGGAAAACACGCGGCAGCTCTACGACCTCGACGGGCTCTGGATGGACGCGCGACGGGTTCGCGTGACCGATCCGGCGCCCGGACAAGCGTGAGGATCGTCGTCGTCGCCGCCGGGCGCATTCGCGAAAAGGCGATGCGTGCGGTCGCCGACGACTACCTCGCGCGCATCCGCCACTACGCGCGCTGCGACGAGGTCGAGGTCAAGGGCGCGGCCGAGCTCGAACGCTCCGTGCCCGAGGGGGCGACGCTGGTCGTGCTCGAGCCGGACGGTGACGCCGTGACCAGCCGCGAGTTTTCACGGCGCCTCGAGCGCTGGGGGGCGCGCGGCAAGGGTATCGTGGCGCTCGTGCTCGGCGCCGCCGACGGGATCCCGCCCGCGCTCGCGCGGCGCGCCGACGCGCGCCTGAGCCTGTCCACGCTGACGTTGCCGCACCGCCTGGCTCGCGTCGTGCTGTTCGAGCAGCTCTACCGGGCGTTCAGCATCCTGCGCGGCGAGCCCTACGCGCGCGAGGATTAGGGCGCCGGACCGTCGGCGGGGGCGGGTTGGTCGCGGCGGCGCTGGAAGATCCAGCACACCCCGATCGAGAGCAGGTAGAGGATGGCGAGCGGGATGGCGAGCAGGAGCTGGCTCAGCACGTCGGGCGGCGTGATGACGGCCGCGATCACGAAATCGATGACCAGGAAGTAGCGGAAGAATTTGAGGAGCTGCCGCGGGGTCACGAGCCCGGCGATGCTGAGGAAGAACACCAGGATCGGAAGCTCCGTCACGATGCCGAAGGCGAGCAGCATGTGAGTGATGAACTCCATGTACTCGCTGATCATGATCGTGGGCTTGATGTCGAGCCCGCCAATGTGCTGCGGGCCGATGTTCAGCAGAAAATTGAACGCCATCGGGGCGGCGATGCGCCAGCCGAAGAACGCTCCGGCTCCGAACAGCACGCAGGACGTGATCACGAACGGCGCCGCGTAGCGCTTCTCTTTCGAATAGAGACCAGGCGCGATGAACGACCAGACCTGCCAGAGCAAGAACGGCATCGCCATCACGAAACCCGCCAGCACCGAGAGCCGGATGTAGGCGATGAAGAGCGAAGTAGGCGCGGGGAAGTTCAGCGCGGCGCCGGCGCCACGGCCCCTGACCCAGGCGTCGACGAACGGCTGTGTGAGCACCTTCAGGAGGAACTCGGCCTGTGTCCAGGCTGCGATGCTCCCCACGAGGAACGCGATGATCATCTTGATCATTCGCGAGCGGAGCTCCTCGAGGTGCTCCCAGATCGTCATCCCCGCGTCGTCGTCCGTGGCGGCGCCCCGGCCGGGCGGGTCCGGTTCCTTCTTGTGATCGCCGTCGCTCATGACGCGGTCTCGGGCAGCGGCTTCGCCGTCGGCGCTGGCTCAGGCTGGGGCGGTGCCGGCGCGTCGGGCGCCGCCGGCGCTGCTGGCGCTACCGGCGCCGTGGGGACTACCGGCGCACTTGCCGTGACCGGCGGTTCGGGCGCGACCGGCGCACTTGCCGTGACCGGCGGTTCGGGCGCGACCGGCGCGTTGGCCGCGACTGCCTCCGGGTCCGGGGCGTCGGCGGCGATGTCGTCGGGGAGCGCGCCCTTCGCGTCCGCGCCTTCCGGCGGGTACTCTTGGTCGACGTCGACCTCGAGCTGGCGGTACGGATCGTCACTCGCGCGGTAGGGCTGTGCGATCGGCACAGGGACCTGTCCGCGCATCAGCCCGCGCAGCTCGGTGAGGCCGCCCTGGAGGCCTTCCGCGCGCAGCATGTCGTCGATCCCGGTCTGCGCGCGGACATCGGTCGTCATCTTGCGCAGCTTGCGCACCCACGTCCCGAAGGTCTTCAGCATGCCCGGCAGGCGCTTGGGGCCGACGGCCACGAGCGCCACGATGCCGATCATGATGGCTTCGGTGAAGGAAAACCCTGACACGCGTGAACGGTACGATCCCGGAGCCCTCAGGGCAATTCAACGTATCAGGCTCTTGGCGATCACGAGCCGCTGGATCTGGCTCGTTCCCTCGTAAATCTGCAGGACCTTGGCATCCCGCATCAGCTTCTCGACCGGGTAATCCCTCACGTAGCCGTTGCCGCCGAAGATCTGCACCGCATCGATCGAGGTTTGCATCGCGCGGTCGGCCCCGAACGCCTTGGCGTAGCTCGAGACGATCGGGTCGCGAACGCCATGATCCAGGTTCCAGGCAGCCTTCTGGTAGAGCAGCCGCGTGGCCTCCGTGGAGATCGCCATTTCTGCCAGCATGGCCTGGACGAGCTGGTGCTCTGCTATCGGCACGCCGAAGGTCTTCCGCTCCTTGGCGTAGGCGATGCATTCGTCGAGGCAACGCTGCATCAGCCCGACGGCCATCGCTCCGATGTCCGGCCGCGTCTGGTTGAAGGTCTCCATCGCGAGCTTGAACCCTGCGCCCTCCGGCGCGAGGAGGTTCGCCTTCGGCACCTTCACCTCCTCGAAATGGACGGCAGCGGTGTCGCTCGCGCGCTGCCCGAGCTTGTCCTCGTGCTTGCCGACACGGAGGCCCGCCGAATCGCGGTCGACGATGAAGGCCGCGATCGATTTGTGCCTGAGCTCGGGGTTCGCCGTCGCGAACACGACATAGAAGCTCGCCAGGCTCGCGTTGGTGATCCAGCACTTTTCCCCGCTCAGAACGAACTCGTCCCCGACCGCGCGGAACGTCGTCCGAAGCCCCGCGACGTCACTCCCGCCGCTCGGCTCGGTGGTGCAATAGCTCGCGAAGACAGGCTCCGCGGTCAGCATCCCGAGATACTTTTTCTTCTGGGCCTCGTTGCCGGCGAGCACGATCGGCGTGAGCGCGAGCGTGTTCGCGAGCATGCTGGTTTGGATCCCGGTGCACCCCCAGGCCAGCTCCTCCGCGATCAGCGCGTTGTCGAGCTCGTGCAGGCCGGGGCCACCGTAGTCGGGCGACACGGTGGCGTTCACGAGCCCGAGCTGGTGAGCTTCGACGAAGACGTCCTTCGGAAAACGCGCCTCGCGATCGCACTCGGCGGCGATGGGAGCGATCCGTTCGCGGGCGAAGCGGCGCGCGGCTTCGAGCAGCGCCTTCTGCTCGTCCGATAGCGAGAAATCGAGCATGGTGGTTACTCCCTGAGCCGCTTTCGGGCTCGTAGGACCTCGGCCCGCGCGGCGCGGGCGCCGAACATGTAGCCGAGGGTGACGCCGATCAACAAGATGCCTGGGATGTAGAGCACATGCTCCGCGGTCACGGGCGCGGGGCCTTCCCGCCATCGATCGTGCGCTCGAGATCGCCGACGCGCGCCTCGAGCCGACCCTGGCGGCGCCAGCTCATGGCGAGAAAGCCGAACACGAGCACCCACATCACGAGGTACGCCGCCACGAGCAGTGCCTCGGCGCTCGTGGTTTCCTGCCCGCCCTGGACGGGCTGAAACTCCATCGAGCGGGCGGTCGGCGCGGCACCGGGCTGGGCGGCGCTCACGCGGCTTCTCCGAGGCCATCGGCAGCGACCCGCTCTTCGAGCGCGTTCAAGCGATGGGAGGTGAGGGCGAGCCGCGCGCGGGACCAGATGAGAACCGCGGCGAGCAACGTCATGGCGAAAAATCCCAGCCAGAGCGCCGTCTTCATGTCCGGGTGGCCGAGCCCGCCGCCGCCTTCGCGGATCACGGTGGGGTGATTACCGCCCCACTTCTTCACCGAATAGTGGACGATCGGCAGCGTGACCGTGCCGAGGACGGTGAGCGCGGCAGCGAAGCGTCGCTCGGCTTCCCCGCTGGCGCTGAAGGTCCGGAGCATCACGACCGCGGCGTAGACGAGCACGGTGAGGAGCAGCGTGGTCAGACGGGGTTCCCAGGTCCAGTACACGCCCCAGGCCTTCTTCGCCCAGAGCGGCCCGCTCGTCAGCACCAGCGTGCCGAAACAGACCGCGCATTCCGCGCCGGCTTGCGCCCAGGCGTCCCGGGCGTCCGTTGCACGGTAGAGGTAGAGCGCGCTCGCCACGAACCCGACCACGGCGGACAGGTACATGGCGTAGGCGGCCGGCACGTGGAAGTAGAAGATCTTCTGCGCCAGGCCCCCGGCCTGCGGCTGTGCTTCCGGCACGCGCAGGAAGACGAACGCGATCAGCACGGCGAAGGTGACGACCGACAGCACGAGCAAGGTCGAGAAAACACCGTCCTTCGCCGTTTTCATGCCGTCACGCTAGCAGGCCGTCGATGGGTGGCCAAAGGGGATTTTTGCCTCAGAGCTTGCAGCTCGCGAGCGAAAGGAGTGCAGCGATGCGGGCACGCATCACTTGGAACTCCTGGATCGTGAGGTCGAGCTCGGCCTCACGGTGCGCGCGAGCCGTGTCGACGAGGTCGAAGCTCGTCCCGCTGCCGTTCATGTACGCCACGCGCGAGAGGCGCGCGGTCTCGGCCGCGATGTCGCGGCGACGCACGTTGACGGCAAGGTTCGCCTCGGCGACTTTCACGGTGCGCGCCGCCTGCGTCACCTCGACCTCGGCGCGGCGCCGCGTGTCCGTGAGCGTCTCGCGCGCGAGACGAACGTTGGCGGCGGCTTCGTCCTTCTGGCCGTAGCGCAGTCCGCCCTCGAAGAGAGCCCAGCTGAGCGTGCCGCTGATGCTCCACGTCACGCGCCGGTTGTTGATCCCAAAGTCGCGTGGTGCCCAGTTGAGCGCGGACGCCGCGTCCAGCCGCGGCCAGAACGACCAGTCGACCGACCCGAGATCTCGTTCGGCAAGTGCGACTCTTGCGTTCGCCGCCTTCACGTCTGACCGCTTGGCGACGGTGGTCTCGGTACGGCACGTCGCTCGGGCGTCGGCCGCAAGGGCGTCGAGACTGATGTCGGGCAGCACGCCGTAGGCTTCGATCGAGCCGAGGACGATGCCGAGGTCCTCGCGCGAGCGCATCAGGGTTTCGTCCGCCCTAACGACCTGGGCCCGCGCGAGCTCCACCTCCTGCTCGGCGCGCAGCACGTCGAGCGTGCTCGAAGCGCCGAGCGCGGCGCGACGTTTGTTGAGGTCGACGGTGGAGAGGGCGCTTTTCAGCGAAACACGGGTTACTTCCGCCAAGCGCTCGGCGGTCACGGTGCCCACGATGGCCTCGGCGACAGCGCCGATCACCTGGCGGTTCACCTCCTCTTCGTCGATGCGTACCACGTCGACCGCCTGTTCCGCGGTGTTCTGGTCGTACCAGGCCCGGGGGACGAAGAGCGGCACGCGGGCCTCGACGCGCGCACCGAACCCTGTCGCCGGGTCGGGGATCTTGTTGCCGGTCTCCAAGATGGCTCCGTTGGGCTGCCGGACCCTCTCGGGACCGCGGATGATCTCGTGCACGACGCTGGCTCCGGCATCGAGGGTGGGAAGGTACGCTGCACTCGCCTGTCTCGCCCGTGCTCGCGCCTGATCGATGCGCGCGAGCGCCGAGCGAAGGCTCGTCGAGTTCGCTCTGATCAGCGAAAGCCCCTCGCGCCACGTGCGGATGACGCGTGGTGGCGGCGGGGGGGGGACCAGCATCGGATCGTCGACGGTCGGGAGCGAAGGCTCCGCGGGTGCCGGGGTGGCCGGCGCGACGGGGGGAGCTGCGGGTGCGGGCTGGGCTCCGGTGACGCCTGCAACGAGGACGAGCGCGGGGACGAGCCCAAGGATGGCCTTCTTCATCCCCGATCGATAGTTCCGACCCAGCCGTCCGCAAAGGGGGAGGAGCGAGGCCGCCCGGCCGGGATAGCAAAGGGGCGCCGGTCAGGCGCCCGCGTCATTCCGATGGAGTCGGCTGACCCTCGCGCCACGCGGCCACGGTCTTCGCGGCGAGCTCCTGCGACCACCCCAAACCCCGAACGAGGTGATCGACGGCCTTGGCCGCCTGGCCCGTCCGGGAGAGCGCGTGAGCGTACGAGGTGACGAGCGACGGCTCGTCCGGGACGGCACGGTAAGCCAGGGAGAGGTGCTTCAGGGCGCTCCGTGGCGCATCGAACGCGACGTCGAGCAGGTGGCCGAGGTTGTGCCGGTACCCGGGGTGCTCCGGCTCCAGGGCGACGGCGTGCTCGTAGGCGCGCCGGGCCGCCTTGAAGCTGCCGAGCAGGGAGTACGCAATGCCGAGGACGCCGTAGAGCCGCGCGTCCTGGCCGACGGCGAGGACATCGAGTGCCAGGCGTGCGGCGCGGAACGGCTCCTCCGCGACGATGAGCTCCGAAAGCTCGAGCTTTGCGAAGAGCTGCTCGGGCGAACCCGGCCTGGCGCTGGCGGCGAGCTTACCCAGCATCGCCCGGAGGTCGCGCTTGGGGAGACCCCGCGAAAGCGCCCAATTCACGTTGGAGACGAGCTCTTCCACGGCGCGATCGGGCATCGATGACTCTTTTTCTTAACCTCTCCCGCAAAATTCGGCAACCGTTTCGGCCGTGAAAGGCGCCTTTTTTTGGGGGTTTCTGCACTCGCGTCGGCACGAGTCTTGAAAGTGCGCCGCCCTTCGAGCGTGTGCGCGTAGGAACGCACGCACGCTCTCGGCTGTTTGGGGTTGACTCCGCGTTTTCGGGCGCTCGCGTCAGTCGCGGGGCGCGCGGGTCAGTCGCGGCGTGCGCGCTCTGCGTTCGCGCGGCGGCCGGCGATCATGGCGCCGTTCAGCGCTGCGAGAGCTTTCTCGAGGAGCTCCTCGCGCACACTGACGAACGCGTGGCGGTGGCGCACGCGGATGTAATCGAGGCCCTCGGGCCCGATTCCCGCGGCTTCGAGCACGGCATGGTAGTCGCTCGGCTTCGCGCCGTCGCGGCGGCCGACACTGACGTAGAGCTCGTTCGGAGCGCGCTCGCCGCCTTCGGGCGGCAGCTCGTCTTCGCTGCGCGGATCGCTCGGCACCTCGGCTCGTTCCTCCGGGCGCCGACCGGAGCGCTCGGTCCGCGGGGGGTCGCCGCCGGCAGGCGAGCCGCCCCGTGCATTTCGCGGCGGCCGCTCGCGCGGCACCTGAACCGGGGTGACCGAGATCACCCTCGGGAGATCCATGGGCTCGGGGAGGGCCACCGGTGCGCGTGCGGCCACGGGGGCGGGCAGGGGGGCAGGGGCGGGCGCGGGCGCGGCGTCCACGACCGGCGCGGGCGGACGAGCGCGTCGTGCGGCGGTGGCCTCGTCAAGCGCGTCGGGCCGAGCGCCGAGATGGTCGCGGAGCAGACCGGCGACGATGGCCTCGGATTGATCGTGGGTGAGCAGCCGCCGCGCCAGCGCGAGATCGCTCGGATGCGGCGTACGCGAGGCAAAGGCCTCGACGAACATCCGGATCAGATCGGCCTCTTCGCGCGTCTTCTTGTCGCGAGCACTCGGCAGCTGGCGCTCGATCGGCTTGAGCTTGTACGTCAGGCGAAGAAGATAGAGGTTTCCGACGTCGCGCGGTCCGACCAGGGCGATCGCCGTGCCGGTCCGTCCGGCGCGCCCCGTCCGCCCCGTTCGGTGCACGTACGCCTCGGCGCCCTCGGGGAAGTCGTAGTTGATGACGTGCGTGAGGTGCGAGATGTCGATGCCGCGTGACGCGACATCGGTGCACACCAGGAAGCGAAGCTCGCCCTTGCGCGTGGCGGCCATCACCTTCTCGCGATCGTTTTGCGGCAGATCGGCGTTCAGCCAGTCGGCGGCAAAGCCCTGCTGCTCGAGCGCAGCAGCGACGCGCTTCGTTTCGTCCTTGGTGTTGCAGAAGACG
>Ga0315910_10005607_pt1 | contig 10259 bp, 11 predicted proteins | sample EdamamesoilMG_FD_204470 | JGI IMG/M metagenome (GOLD analysis project Ga0315910, IMG submission 204470) | Garden soil microbial communities collected in Santa Monica, California, United States - Edamame soil | ecosystem: Environmental > Terrestrial > Soil > Garden | place: USA: California... | reverse complement strand
AGCTTGATGGTCATTGTCCTTACATCGGTTTCTATCCAGTGATTATATTCTTCAATTGCCTTCAGTCTTTCTTCTTCCGTAATGTAGCCTTCATCTCTGATCTGCGTTAGTCCGGCAACTTTAGACCAGATCGCGAGACGGGAAGTTTCACCTTTTTTGTAAATCTCATTAGCTTCGATAACCTCAATGGAGTGTAGCCCCGCTTCTTCAAAGTAGCCAGCAAGGTCATCGGCTATGTGGTTATTCATTTGGGCATCGGCTCGCCAAGTCAAAAAAGCTTTATAGAAATTCTGCATACTGGGTGGTGGCGCAGGATTCCATTCTATGGCTTCGTGATTGTAGTCCAAAATGGAAATTTGACCTTGAGGCTTTAGCAGTGATTTCATTTTGATTAATGCTTCTTTGGGATTACTAAGCCATTGTAACACACGGGCGGCAACTATCAGATCGAATTTTTCCGCTGATTCAAAATGGAAGAGGTCTGTGTGTATCAGTTTGAGGTTTGAAACATTTCGGTAACTTTCTTGACCGCTAAGAATGAACTTTTCAGTATTATCTATCCCGATTACATGTCCCCCTGGTCCAATAGAATTTGCAATGTCTTTTGAAATTGCGCCAGTACCGCAACCAACATCCAATACACGTATTCCTTTTTTTAGAATCGGTACTAACGTTCTGTAGTCCGATTCGAGACTTCGCTCATCGAATATTTTTGTTGCGCTTTCATCGCGTTTGATTTCCTTGTTAGACGTCATGTAAAACTTATTAACGTTAGTGATGATTGTTTTTGTTGATCAGGTTTGTAATGAAGTAAAAGCATTCGCGAATAGCAAATTGTAAATGGCTTTTGATTTTTGGAATATGGGTTTGATCGTACGCTTGTTTAGATTTGTACAACGGATAGCTAACCATGGCGATGCACGTCCCACATCATATACTTTTTGAAGATGAGTTTATTATCGTATTGAACAAACCTCACGGATTGATGGTTGAACCCGATCGAAATGGGCATCCTAATCTTCTGCATCTTGTCAGAAAGTATTTACAGCAATCGTCAGGTGGTGGTTTGGTTTATGCGCAACACATTCACAGGCTCGACAGGCCTGTAAGTGGTATAATCCTGTTTGCGAAACAACGATCTGTACTGAAGAATTTGAGCGACCAGTTTGCCGAGCGGAGAGTGAAAAAGTATTATCAGGCGCTAACTGCTAACTCCGCACAGTTCTCAACTGGAAAAATTGAGAATTGGCACCGAAAGGAAAAAAAGAAGGCGATGATCTATGATGCCGAAGTCGAATTTTCTGAAAAGGCACATCTGGATTACTTCCTTGAAGCGCTCCCGGATCATCGTTTTCTCTGGAACATTGAACTGCACACGGGTAAGTATCATCAGATACGTGCCCAACTGGCACACCTGGGCTGTCCGATAATCGGAGACAGTTTTTATGGATCAACCAATGTGTTTAAACCTGATGCAATAGCCCTCCATGCCTCAAAGCTGATCTTTACGCATCCCGTCCTGAACAAGGAGTTAATAATGGCAACGGAAAATGATTTCGCCTAGAACGGACTTTTTTCTGTTTTACTTCCAACCGGAAGCTCAAAGAGTGAGTTCTCGATTTTCATTGGCTTAACATCCGTGGCTATACATTCCAATTTATATTGCGGAAGATCCACAATCATTTTAAGCGGGACCGCTTTTGTTCTGGAAATGACTTCATTCCAGCTTCCGTACTTTAGGTGCTCGAATAATTTGGGATTCATCGCCAGCGTTGAATTGAAATAGTGTTTTTGTACACTGTTCTTGCAGGTTATTATCAATTCATCACAACGGTAACCGAGAATCTCGATTACATTCCTGTTGATTTCGGCTTTTACAAATTCATCGTTGTTTATGGCACCATCATTCCAAAACAGGGTTTCGGAGGAAGCCAGTTTGTTATATAGCTTATTGTCGCGGGTCACATAGATTTGCCATTGAAAGAATGTTCCGTCAGTTGAAGTCTTGTAGCTCCCATCCTTTACAGTATATTCCATCCTTGTTCCCATCATCTGCGCTAACTGATCGCTGGTCATAGTAGGAATTTTACTCTCGTACGATGTCTTATAAATAATTACACCTTCGAAATTTTGAGCGTATGAAAACTGGAGTGCCGAAGCAAAAAGAAAAGTAATAAGGGTACGGATCATGTCAATGCTGGAAATGGTGTTATACAAATATACACTTACCACCTTTCGAATCGTAAAATAAAAAAGCCGCCTGTTTTTAGCAGGCGGCCAGTTCATCTGGTTGTTTCAAATGAGCTTATGCTTTACTCTTTGCTAACAAAGAAGACATTGTTATGCGTGATAGGTATTTATCGAGATCACTATACTGAATAGTAATTATATTCTCGATTTCTTTTGTTTCAATATTCTCATACACCTCAATCAACAATGAATTCAATGCGTAGAGATATATCCGGTGGTCATAAAATTCCATGGAACAGAGATCGGTTGCGAAATCGCGAACCAGTGTGATCTTGTTCTGCATAGCTAATTGATCAAATGATAAGTCTTTCATAACGTTCTCCTTTCCTTCAGATTAAAAAATGATTTACTCTACAAATAACGAAAGCTCCATTGAATTGATTTTCAGCTTGTTTTGTGCAAAAAATCTCTATCAGAGGTTAAAAAAGATCATGCCTGCGGGCAGAAGGCTACAATTCAGGGTAGAGGGGATGGATTATAAATCTTGTCAGGTGTGAGAAGTCGTTTTTAAAAAATGAGGTGCATCAAAAATAAACCGAATGCCTGTTCGGATAATTTTTCATATTTTGATTCAGTGTTCTGAAAATCAGGTTGTTATATTCAATTAGAAAGTGATTAGAGCTATTTCATGTGAATGGCAATAAGCTCACTTTCAAAACAATCTTCACTTATAACTTTATATATGATATCCCTTTCGGTTTTCAACGGCTTAAGGTTGAGTACTAGTTCCTTCTCATCGGTGATCATAAGGAGAACGTGATCTTCAAAAAGATTCATAACCACTACATAATATTTTCCCTTGTAATTACTGCGGAAATCCCAGGCTAATAAAATGGAGTCCTGATCACTATAGCGTGCTGGATTGTTGGTACTGGTGCGATAGCAAGTGATTGCCTTTTGACAATTGATCAATTTCTTTTTTTTAATACCGTCCTGATACTGTCACTTTTATCCATTCTGCTTTTATGAATATTCAGGACAGAGTCAGGCATGTACGTTCCTGCAGGCAGTTCGAATTTCATTTTGCCCGCGTATAGTGCTAAACGACCTCTCGGCTGTACGATTACTTTTTGGGAGGCACGTAGATATTCACCTTTTTTGATTTCAGAGCCTGTAGTATAAAAGGCATCCTGTGCATATTTCACTCGAAGATCCTGACTTTGTGAATGAATTACACAAAACAGGAGAATGACGAGAAGGAGACATTTCATCGGAAGTATGATTACTTGCCATAGATATCATTCAGCACGGACGCTATCCGCACCCCGGCTTGCAGGAGGCGCTCCCGGACAATGGGGAAATATTTATAGGAATAGGTATATCCCAATTTCCCTGGTGCGTAATCGTATACCTGTTTCCGGTATGACACACTTTCTGCGGCCCAATCGCGGATGGAAATTTTTTGCCACTGTTGCAATTGCGTGGGTGTGGGTTTGTCCAGGGATTGTGCAAGCTCTGTATAACTGAGTTTTGAATCATCGATCATATCACTGTCCCACACACGGTGTAAATTACTATCGACCCGAAACCACATTACTTTTACATCATTTCCGCCACGGTCATTTCCGACACCCACATGCAGGGGTTGATGCAGGTCGCCAATAAGGTGGATGAGCATTTTCACGTACTCAGTTTCTTGTTGAGGAGATAATTTTTTTGATTTCAATTCGGCAACGATTCGTTCAAGTGTCTGTATAACGTCACCATTCGGGTTCTTGATACTTTGCTCATAGGTTTCTCCATTCTGAATCGTTACCCAATGCCAGTCTGCCGTATAGTTGTAGGCAGAGTCTGAACGTATCTCATCCATCCAGGTGCTGGCAATGGCGAGGGACTGACCATTTAGAATACGGTCAAGCTGTTTTTTTGCGTTTTTGTTCAGGTATTTCTCTGCAACCCAACCGGTAGCGCGGTGGCCTGTGGCTCCCCATCCAAACGTTGTTAATGTGGCTGCGCAAAATATAATCAGAACCAATACTTTTTTCATAGTGTAGTGAGTATGGATGCAATTTGTTGAAAATCCCAAAAACGAAGATTGATTGTTGATGAATTTAAATTTATATCTTTAGTAAAGGCCTAATTATGCCCCAAACGGTTAAACTTTCGGCTTTCCTGGTAGCCAATCAATTGGACATTAAAGGGATTAAATCATTCCTCGATATTAAACCCTTAGCAGATTCATCCTCCGAACTTTTTTACGGTTTTACCGGTGGGAAATATCAATACTTTTTTAATTATGGTGTTGTTGTTTTCGCTGGCTATTCTGAAGATGAGATGAAGTGGGGAATCAAGGCCGTTGCTGCCTATCAAAAGAATCCAGTTTTAAATTGGCTTCGTGATGATCATGAATTGCGGCAGGAGGAGCATACTGAACTTGCATTTGAATTTGATGAAGTAGTGCTTGATCGGCTCGATGAAAAAGTAATACGCATAGCCATGGTGAACCTGGCACAATCAGTAGCGCTGGACTATTATCATGATGTGAGCGAGAATCTGCTGACCGAAGTGAAAGGGTTTGCTACCCAACTCGAACAAACCGGAAAGCTGAAGATCAGTCGCAAGAACATGATGCGATTTATCGGCAAAGCATTGAATACTCAAAACGAAATTGCTGAAAATATTTACATTTTCGATGCGCCTGATCTGGTTTGGGATGATGAGTATCTCGATAAGCTTCATCAGGGATTGATTAAACATTTTGATCTTAAGGTGCGGTTCAGCGAAGTAGAATACACGTTGCGCATTATTGAAGATAATCTTTCTGTGTTCAGTGACATTATCAACCAGCGTGAAAGTGCCCTGTTGGAACGAATCATCATATTGCTGATTCTGGTTGAAGTTTTTGATTTACTCATCACCAAGTTTTTCTAGAAATCATCTATGCGAAAACAGATTGCACTTGGTTTCGATATACAAATTCAGCCGGATGAAGTTACTTGTGGCCCGACCTGTCTGCAGGCATTGTATAATTTCTATGGTGATACCATACTGCTAAAAGAGGTAATCAAAGAAGTTAAGCAGTTGAAATCAGGTGGAACTTTGGCGGTAATGTTGGGAAACCATGCTTTGAAGCGTGGATACAAGGCACATATTTACACGTACAATTTGAATGTATTTGACCCGACCTGGTTTTCACATTCGAAAGAGAAAATGATTGAAAACCTCAAACAGCAGATGAGTTTCAAGCATAAGCGCAGAAAACTGCTGGTAGCTTCCCGGGCATATATTAAGTTTCTGGAATCGGGGGGGGAGCTTAGGTATGCTGAATTGGATGGTGACCTGATCAAAAAATATTTAAAGCAGTCAACACCAATTCTTACCGGGTTAAGCGCCACGTATTTGTACGAAACACCTCGGGAAATTCCGCAGTTTGATATCTATGACAGTATAAAAGGTGAACCTTCCGGACATTTTGTGGTAATCACCGGATATGATGAAGAGAAAGACAGCGTGTATATCGCAGACCCAATGGAGCCTAACCCCTTGGGGAAAGGCCAGGTCTACACGGTTAGTTTTTCGCGATTGATCAACAGCATTATGCTGGGCATTGTTACGTACGATGCAAACCTGCTGATCATCGAGCCGCGAAGGAAACAAAAGGAAACAGACCCTCAGAAATAGATGTCCAAATTTATTATTGTTGAAAATCCCGACCACTGGAAATTCAGCCTTGAAGACGTGGAAGTGATTAGCCCGGTTCGCTACATCTCTGACGTGGCTTATCAGGATGCCAAGGGATTGAAAATCATCAACCTCTGCAAGTCATACCAGTATCAGAGTATTGGTTATTATGTTTCCCTTCTGGCGGAAGCAAGAAAACATAAAGTACTTCCGGGAATATCTACCATTCAGGATTTACGGTTCCCGTCCATATTACGTGAAGACTCAGAAGATTTTCAAGATCTGATACAAACATCCTTCAGGAATGAAACCCGGGATAAGGTTGAATTCGATATTTATTTTGGCATCACTCAGCATGAGCAATTGAACAAGCTAGCGCGTCAGCTTTTTCAATACGTTCAGGCACCTTCACTGAGCGCTACATTTTCGAAGAAAAATAAATGGGTACTTCAGAGCGTAAAACCACTTAGTTTGGATGAAGTGCCAGAGGAAGATGGGCCATTATTACGAAAGGCAGTTCAAAAATACCTTGAACGTAAACGCGATGTAAGACCCGATAAAAAAAAGTATGACCTCGCAATACTTGTTAATCCCGATGACAAGTATCCTCCATCGGATGAGAAGGCTATTCAAAAATTTGTAAAAGCAGGCGATCAGGCGGGATTCAACGTAGAGCTTATTACTAAAAATGATTTTGGTGAGTTGATTCAGTATGATGCATTGTTTATTCGTGAAACGACTTTTGTGAATCATCATACGTTCAAGTTTGCCAAAAAGGCGAAGTCACTCGGATTGGCCGTGATTGATGATCCTGACTCTATATTAAAGTGTACAAACAAGGTATATCTCTACGAGTTGCTTACAGCCAACAAGGTACCCACACCTAAATCCTTTGTGATCAGCAAAGAAAATTATAAAGCTCTGCCTGAAAAACTCGCTTACCCTTTTATTCTCAAACAACCCGATGGCGCTTTTAGCAAAGGTGTTTTTAAAATTGATTCGGCAGACCAGTATAAGCAAGTGTGTAAAAATATGTTTGAGAAATCAGAATTACTCATTGCCCAGGAATACCTGCCCACACCCTTTGATTGGCGGGTAGGGGTTATTGATGGCCAGGCGCTTTTTGTTTGTAAATACTTTATGGCGTCTGAGCATTGGCAAATTGTAAACTGGAACACAGACAAGCAAAATCAGGATGGTGAAGTGGAATCGATCGCAGTAGATCAGGCACCTTCTGGTCTTATTAAGACTGCATTAAAAGCTACAGCGCTTATTGGTAAAAGTCTGTACGGTGTCGATATGAAAGAAGTCGATGGAAAGTTTTATGTGATTGAGATCAATGACAACCCAAATCTCGATGCCGGAAACGAAGATAAGATTCTGAAGGATAAGTTGTATTCCACGATCATGGATGTATTCCTGACTAAAATAAAAAACGATAAATAGTTTGGACTCAAACCTTGAATTTTAAACCATGGAACATTCCCGCATACATTTGTTTCAGGGCTTCGGTGTGGAACTGGAGTATATGATTGTAGACCGAGACACACTTCAGGTAAAACCGATCACAGATGAATTGCTCAAGCACGTGATGGGTAAATACGATAGCGACTATGAGAATGGAATAGTGACGTGGTCAAATGAGTTGGTACTTCATGTCGTTGAAATTAAATCGACCAACCCGGAAAGTAATTTTAATGTCCTGGAAAATGAATTTGTGCAGAATATTAAGCGCATTAATGAAATACTTCGTACGTGGAATGCCATGCTGATGCCTTCAGCGGCACATCCCTTCATGGATCCTTCTTCTGAAACAAAACTTTGGCCTCATGACAATAATGAAGTCTATACTATTTATAACCGCATATTCGATTGCCAGGGTCACGGATGGTCGAATCTTCAAAGTACACATTTGAATTTGCCGTTTTATGACGATGAAGAATTTGCGAAATTGCATGCCGCAATCAGGCTGATACTTCCTTTGCTTCCGGCTCTTTGCGCAAGTTCTCCGATTCTGAATGGAACATTCACCGGTGCTTACGACACGCGGTTGCGATATTATAAAACTAATCAGTCAAAAATTCCTTCGATTACCGGAAAAGTAATTCCCGAGGCGGTATTCTCTAAACGAAATTACCTTAACACCATCTATGAAAGAATAAAAAGCGACATAGCGCCATATGATCCCGATAGTATTCTTAATCCGATTTGGGTGAACTCGCGAGGTGCTATTCCGCGATTTGACCGCGGCTCTATAGAAATTCGCATCATGGATATTCAGGAGTGCCCCGCTGCCGATCTGGCTATTTTGACCCTCGTTATCCAGGTGATCAAGGCCATGGTAGAGGAAAAATTTATCGGTTACGATCAGCAAGTCCGATGGCGAACTGAAGACCTTGCGAAAATCCTCGATGTAGCGGCTGATGAGGCACAAGATGCGGTTATTCAAAATCAGGAATACTTATCGGTATTTGGTTTCTCTGGAAAAAACATTCGCGCTGATGAATTATGGAGTTTGATATGGAATAAAGTTGCGTCCGGTAACACAGCATTGATTCAAACAAAACCTGAAATCGATGTGATCTTAAAAGAGGGAACGCTGGCGAAACGGATTATCCGCGCCACAGGCGAAAAGCCAGAAAAGAATCAAATCACTTTGGTATACAAAAAATTAGGTGATTGCCTGGTACAAAATAAAATGTTCCGGTTGTAGGTAGTTTTGAATTCATTTCAATCGCCATCGCTAATGCGGTAATCTACCGCTTGTGTCATTATAAAAGCGACCGACTCTGTTTTCGTTGTATCGGAAGTTAGTTCTTCTTAATATTCGTTATGAAACTGAATGTGATAGCAATTACCGTGAGCTTTGTTCTTTTTTCATTTACAAATTGCAAAGATGACGGAGACAAGCCGGATGATGAACAGCCGCGCGATCTGACGGGATTTTATTTTGGAGCAGATCTCTCATACGTAAATCAGATTATGGATTATGGTGGAGTCTATAAAGACGATGGTGTAGTAAAAAGTCCATATCAGATTGTGAAGGATCATGGTACTAAACTCGTTCGCTTCCGGTTGTGGCACAACCCCGTTTGGACTAAAGAAGTATATACACCTGCCGGTGATCAGATGTATAATGATATTGCCGACGTGGCCAGGGCAATTCAGCTTTCAAAAGCGCAGGGACTAGCAGTGCTTTTGGATTTTCACTATTCAGACACCTGGGCTGATCCTGGTAAACAAAACATCCCGGCAGCATGGCAAGAAATTGAAACCCTGGATGTGTTGGAAGATTCGGTGTATAACTACACACGCAAAACATTGGATTACCTGGAAGGCAAAGGACTTATGCCGGAGTTTGTTCAGATCGGGAATGAAACCAACTGTGGGATGTTGTCAACCAATGTCCCGTCAGGATTTCCGCCATGCAGTGTTTGTACTGGCAACTGGGAGAACGCAGGTAAATTAATTAATCGGGCGATGACGGCTGTGAAGGATGCTACAGTTTCATCGTCTGTTAAAGCAAAAACCATTTTGCATGTGGCTGACCCTAAAAATGTAGAATGGTGGTTCGGCAATATGATAACCAATGGACATGTGACCGATTTTGATATCATTGGATTTTCATACTATCCGCTGTGGCATACAACAGTCACGATTGATCAGCTTTCAGGGAAGATAGCATTGTTTAAAAGCCTGTATGGAAAAGATGTTATGATTCTGGAAACGGCCTATCCGTGGACCACTTCAGGTGAAGATAGTTACAATAATGCGTTTGGTACTGAAGCGGCAATAGCGGGATATCCAAAAAGTAAGCAAGGACAAATGGACATGATGATTAAACTTACACAAGAAGTCCTCGATGGGGGAGGCACCGGCATCATCTATTGGGAGCCGGCCTGGATCAGTTCAGCGATGAAAGATATGTGGGGCACAGGTTCCTCCTGGGAGAATTGTACATACTTCGATTTTGATGGAAATGCTATGGAGGTAATGGACTTCACCAAATATAGTTATAAGTAGTAGTACAAATCAGTGGACAATGAAAAATGCCTTTACCAGTCTGATGATTTTTGCTTTCGTTGCGAGTACGCAATGTGCTATTGCACAGAAGAAAAGCAGTGATGTATTTGTTGATGACAAAGGCGTAATGCGTTGGGGTAGTACGAACGGGGAAGTGCATGCCTTCGGGGTGAATTATACTGCGATGTTTGCTCATGCCTACCGTACTGCGAAGCGGCTAAATGTGTCGTTGGAAAAGGCCATTGATGACGATGTATATCATTTCTCACGATTAGGCTTTGATGCTTTTCGAGTACACGTGTGGGATTGTGAAATCAGTGACACCGTGGGTAATTTATTGAGTAACGATCATATTCGCCTTTTAT
>Ga0315910_10005606_pt1 | contig 10260 bp, 11 predicted proteins | sample EdamamesoilMG_FD_204470 | JGI IMG/M metagenome (GOLD analysis project Ga0315910, IMG submission 204470) | Garden soil microbial communities collected in Santa Monica, California, United States - Edamame soil | ecosystem: Environmental > Terrestrial > Soil > Garden | place: USA: California... | reverse complement strand
CCGATTTTCCCCCACAAACTCAACCGTCTTGGACAGGACAGGGGCACCGGAGACGTGCGCGTTGTCGCCCACCAGCGACGCGGATCAGGCGGCGCCGGGCCCCATCCATTTGCTCAGTTCCGGCACCCGGGCCGAAGACAGCCGGTCGAGCAGCGTTTCCGGGTCGCGCTCGGCAATCAGCATGGCCCGGTGCTCCGCTTTCACGAACCGCTGCTCCACCGCATGATCGAGAAACGCCGCCAGTTTTTCAAAGTAACCGTCGACGTCGTACAGGGCACTGGGCTTGCGATGAATGCCGAGCTGGGTCCAGGTGAGCACCTCGAACAATTCGTCCAGCGTGCCCAGGCCGCCGGGGAGAGCAATAAAACCATCGGAGAGCTCCGCCATCAGCGCCTTGCGCTCGTGCATGGTTTCGACGACGCGCAGTTCCGTCAGCCCCCTGTGCACGACTTCCTTTTCGAGCAAGCGCCGGGGCGTCACGCCGGTCACGTGGCCCCCGGCGGCCAACGCAGCCTCGCCGAGCACGCCCATCAGGCCGATGTTGCCGCCGCCGTAAACCAGCCTGAGCCCGCGGCGCGCGATAGCGCGTGCCAGCGCGCGCGCCGCCCCGGCATAGGCCTCGCCAGCTCCTGTATTCGACCCGCAAAAAACGCAGACGCTGCGCACCACCGTCTCCCGCATGAGCAGACATGATTTTAATCCATGCCGCTGGTATAGAATCCCGGCATAAATCGCTCACTGGGGGGAAGCATCATGGGAATCGCAACCATCATCGTGCTGGGCGTGCTGCTCGTGGCCGTGGTCTACGCGGTCATGATCTACAACAACCTGGTGCAGGTTAAGCACAACGTATCCAAGGCGTGGGCCAATATCGACGTCCTGCTCAAGCAACGCCACGACGAACTGCCCAAGCTGGTCGAGACCTGCAAGCAGTACATGAAGTTCGAGCAGGACACGCTCACTCAGGTAATGGAGGCGCGCGCCAAGGTGTTCACGGCACGCGAAGCCCAGAACATTCCGCAACTGGGGCAGGCCGAGGGCGCGTTGCGCGCGACGCTCGGCAACCTGTTCGCGCTGGCCGAGGCCTACCCCGATCTGAAGACCAACCAGACCTTCCAGCAGCTCCAGACCCGCATCTCCAGCCTGGAGAACGCCATCGCCGACCGGCGCGAGTTCTACAACGAATCGGTCAACGTCAACAACGTCCGCATCGAGCAGTTCCCGGACGCCATCGTCGCCGGGATGTTCGGCTTCAAGGCGGCGGCACTGCTCGAGTTCTCGGCCGAGGAGAAGGCCGACGTGGACGTGGCCAAGCTGTTCAAGTCCTGATCCCGCGCTAGCCGGGGCCGGCCCGCGGGATGTTCAGTTCCAAGCTGCACCAGCCGGGCTGGCTCTCGGGCGCCTTCCATTTCGTCATCATCGCGATCGCGTTCCAGGCCGAGAGCGCGGAGGTCTGGCCCTATGCCCTGCTCGCCATGGCGGTGGTGAGTTTCTTCGCCTGGATGGGCAATTACCGCCGTTACCGGCAGATCCACGACCTGCCCACCTCCAGGATTGCCTCTGCCGCGCAGGGGTACGTCGAACTGGCCGGCCACGCCGAGCTGGTGGCAGGCGAGACCATCTCCAGCCCGTTGAGCCACACGCTCTGTTGCTGGTATTCCTACGAGATCGAGGAAAAAACGTCGAAGGACAAGTGGCAGACCGTGGACAGCGGCAAGAGCGTGCGGCATTTCTTCATCGTGGACGAGTCAGGCCAATGCGTCATCTCGCCGGATGGCGCTGAAGTACTGACGAACGATCACAAGTCATGGCATGAAGGCGACCGACGCTACAACGAGTGGCTGCTCATGCCGAAAGGGGTGCTCTACGCCATCGGCGAATTCACCACGACCACCGCCAGGGTTGCGGCTGCCAGCGACGAGCAAGCCGAAACCGGGGCGCTGCTCGCGGAATGGAAACGAAACCAGAAAACCCTGCTGGAGCGTTTTGACCTCGACCGTGACGGCAGGATCGATCTCAAGGAATGGGAGCTGGCGCGCCTGCAGGCGCGGCGCGAAGTCAGGAAAAATCAGTCCGAACCGCAGTCACGGCCGGTCGAAGGCACGCACCTGTTGCGCAAGCCGAAAGACGGCCGCCTGTTCCTGCTCGCCAACGAACTGCCCGACAAGCTCGGCGCGCGTTACCGCACCTGGAGCTGGGTCCATCTCGCCATCTTCATCGGCGCCGGCAGCGCGGGACTGGTCATGCTTTAGACTGCGCCCATGAGCAACGATCATTTCCTCGGCCTCGGCAGCAAGGGCTTTCACCGCATCCACTACGCCGACTGGGGCGATCCCGGCGCGGCGCGGATCGTCATTTGCGTGCACGGACTGACCCGCAACGGCCGCGATTTCGACGATCTCGCGCAGGCGCTCGCGCCGGACTTCCGCGTGATCTGTCCGGATATCGCCGGGCGCGGGCAGAGCGACTGGCTCTACGCCAAGGAAGACTACGGCTACCCCCAGTATTGCGCCGACATGGCTGCCCTCATCGCGCGCGTGACCGCCGGCGGCACACCGCGAAGCATTTACTGGGTCGGCACCTCCATGGGCGGCATCATCGGCATGCTGCTCGCCTCGCGTCCCAACTCCCCGATCAGCAGACTGGTGCTGAACGACGTCGGCACGATCGTCCCCAAGGCCGCCCTCGAACGCATCGGCGCCTACGTCGGCAAGGATCTCCGCTTCAGGACGATCGAGGAACTCGAGGCCATGACGCGCATCGTCTGCGCGCCGTTCGGACCGCTCACCGACGCCCAGTGGCGACACCTGACGGAAACAAGCGCGAAACGGCACGAGGACGGCACGTGGGGACTGCGCTACGACCCCGGCATCGCCACCCCGTTCCAGAAGGGGCCGCTCGCCGACGTGGACCTCTGGCCGTTCTGGGACACCATCGCCTGCCCCACCCTGCTGCTGCGCGGCGCGCAGTCCGACCTGCTGCTCAAGGAAAATGCGGTTGCCATGACGCAGCGCGGCCCAAGGCCACGGCTGGCCGAATTCGAGGGTATCGGCCACGCCCCGATGCTGATGGCCGACGACCAGATCCGCGTGGTGCGGGATTTCCTGCTCGGGAACTAGCGTTTGCCCGAAATCGAGACCGCCTTGCGTATGAAATTCTTGCGCTCGGCCGGATCCTTGATCTCGTCGGCGATGAACAGGTAGAGCTCGGCTTCGTCGCGCGCTTTCGCCGCTGCGCGCCGGACCACCACCTTCGCAACGGCACCGATGTGCTGCGCCAGCGCGGCTTCCGCCTTTTGCAGCGTTTCCGGCGTGAATTTCTGGGAAACCGAGACTTCGGCCACCTTTCGGGTCGGCTCGCCGGTCGGCCGGCTCGTGGACTCGCCCGACACGAATTTCCGGATGAACGCCGCGCGCGCCTTCTCGTCGGCGATCTCGCCGGCCACGGCCTCGGCGAGCGCGGGAATGGTCAGCGCCTTCTTGGCCGCATTGCGCACCATGACCGCCGCGATCGGGCCGATGTGACGCGCGATCTCGGCCTCGATGCGCTTGACCTGTTCCCGATCGAGCGCCACGCCGGTGAGGCCGGTCATGCCGCTGCCCGGCGCCGGCGCGGCCAATACCGTCGGCTCCGCCGTCACCGGCACGGTACGATCGTGAGCCGGCGCGCCGCCCAGCAGCCTCGCCTTGAACTCGGCCACGTTCTGCGGGCGCTCCTCCTCGTTGGGCTTCAGCGCCCAATCGACAGTCACGAGAAATTCGGGCGCATAGCCCAGCCCTCCGGCCGCGGTCGCTGCAGGCGGCAGGATGTCCTGCCTCACTCGCGCCGCCGCCTCGACCGGCTTGTTGCCGGTCAGCATCCAGTAGAGCACGCCGCCGAAAGCATAGAGATCGCTCCACGGGCCCTGCCTGCCCTGCGCGTGGTACTGCTCCAGCGGCGCGTAGCCGGGGGAAACGACCGCAGTCAGCTCCTGGTTGCCGCCTTTCAGCTCCCGCGCGGAACCGAAATCGAGCAGCACGGGACTGTTGTCTTCGCGCACGAAAATATTGGCGGGCTTGATGTCGCGGTGGAGAAAACCCGCCCTGTGAATTACCGCGAGCCCGTCGAGCAGCGGCCCGGAGAACGCCTGCAGCGACGGCTGCGGCAGGGGACGGCGGGCGGCGATCCACTCCGGCAGCGCTTTGCCCTCGACGAATTCCATGACCATGTAGCCGGTGTTGTTCGCCTCGAAAAAGCGCATCACCCGCACGATATTGGGATGACGGAAGGAAGCGAGCGTTTTCGCCTCGGCCATGAAACGCTGCAGCCCCCATTGGAACGGTTCCTCGGCAATTCCCGACCGGGGCTGCACCGTGCTGTCCCCGGCGCGCGAAGCGTAATCGGACGGCAGGTACTCCTTCAGAGCGACCCTGAGGTTCAGGTTCGCGTCGGTGGCGAGATAGGTCAGGCCGAAACCGCCCGCGCCGAGCACCGACTCGACGCGGTATTCGTTCAGCGTGTAGCCGCGGGGAAGCGCGTTGGCGACTTCAGGCATGACCAGGAACCCGGGAGATCGGGAGTGCGGGAGCGCGAGAGAAAAACCATTGATAGCTGCAGTTCTGCACTATTTCCATCTCCCGATCTCGCGATTTCCCGCTCTCACGGTCATTTTTTGTCGATTAGCTCGATCGCCTTCTCGAGGCTGCGGCGCATGCGGTTGAAGGATTTCGCCAGCAGGGAAACTTCGTCGCCCCCCTTCTCCGAGAACTCGGGAATTTCCAGGTTGCCGGTGGAGATCTCGTTGGCCGCTTCCGACATCTTCGTGATCGGGCGCACGATCAGCAGGCTCATCATCAGGTTGAGGATGACGAACAGCGCGACGAACACCGCGGAGAGCGAGCCCATGAACGTGTAGAAAGCGCGATTGGCGTTTCGGATCGGCAGGTCCATCGGCACCGAGACGATCTGCGCGCCGATCACCTCCATGTGCTTCCAGCCGAAGCCGTTGTTCGGCCCGTAGATCTTGACCATCGCGGGCGGCGCCTCGGCGGCGGTGGTATGGCAGGCCAGGCAGGCCTTGTCCTTGATCTGGAACGGCCGCGCCAGGTAGAGCGAGCGCCCGGTCGGCGTCTCGCGCATGCCGCTGATTTCGCCGCGCTCGGGATCGTTGCGGAAAGCGTTGACGATGTCGGTCTCCCACTCGACCGCCTTGTTGCGCGGGTTGGTGGGATTCAGCGCCGCTTCCTTGTACGAATAGTCGGAATATTTCTTGCGCAGCGAATTCATGATCTCGGTGGCCGAGTAGGCCGGCACCGTCTGCGGATGGAACTTCTCCTCGTCGTAGGGCAACAGCGGCCGGATCTGGCCGTTGGTATAGCCGCGCATCGACAGCGCCGCTTCCATCATCACGCCGGCGTTGCGCAGCACTTCGTCGCGGGCGTTCTTGTGCAGCAGGTCGTACGAAATATAGCCGGTGACTCCCAGCCCCAGCGCGAACACCACCAGCAGCACCAGGTTGAATTTGAGCCTCAATCCCATCGTCATCCCCTTGTCGTGAATGGGTCACACCGGCGCCGGGCAGTATAATGGGCCTCGATTCAAATATCCAATCGGTTCAAAGCGATAGAGAACTGACTGGTGCCCGGCACGACGCTACGCACTATACGCAATCATGCCCGCCCCAGATGCAATCGTCGAGCAACGCATACGCGAGGCCCAGGCGCGGGGAGATTTCGACGACCTGCCCGGCGCGGGCGCGCCGCTCGCGCTCGATGACGATGCGCTGGTGCCGGAAGATCTGCGCGTCGCCTACCGCATCCTGAAGAACTCGGGTTTTCTGCCGCCGGAACTCGAGACGCATCGCGAGGTCCGCGAAATCGAGCAGTTACTGCGGGGCATCGAAGACGAAGAAAGGCGCGCCAGCCTGCTTTCCAGGATTCGTTTCCTGCTCACCCGATCCGCCGGTCGCAGCCACGACCTGCGCGTCGGCCAGGCGTATCTCGATAAAGTCACCGAACGCCTGGCGCACAAGCGATCCGCGCAGGACACCTGATTTCAAGGCCGGTCGGCGCGCCCCCTCTCCGGGCGATCGTGCGGGGACGTTGCAGGTTTTACGCCCTCCTCCGGCTTTGCTGCAACTGCAGCCGGTTTGCGCGCCGCAGGCGAAACCACGCCCCCTGTGCCGGGCATCGGCGCGTCCGGCTGATGCGCGGCACGCTGCTTGATCCATGCGCTCACGGCGAACGCCGCGATAAGAACCGCCGCGCCGATCCCCGTCCAGCGCCAGCGGGGCTTCATTTTTCCTGCAGCGCCTGCTCCATGGCCTGCACCAGCGTGTCGGATTCCTGCGCACCGGAGACACCGATCCTGCGATTGAAAATGAAGAACGGGACTCCGCCGATGCCGGCACTGCGGGCCTCGACGTCGGCCCGCGCAATGGCATCCCTGTCCTCGTCGCTCGCGAGGAAATCCGCCGCCGCCTGGCGGTCGAGCCCGGCGCGGGCCGCGATATCCGCCAGCGTCTCCTGGCTGGTCAGATTGGCGCCCTCGGTGAAGTGGGCGCGGAACAACTCCTCGGACAGCTCGTCCTGCCTGTCGCGACGCTCGGCGAACAGCATCAGCCGGTGCGCGTTCAGCGTGTTGGGCTGGACCTTCATCTTCTCGTAATCGAACGGGATGCCGAGCTGCCGGCCGAGCATGACGACGCGCTCGTTGGCGCCCTTGCCACGCGTGCCGAACTTGCGCGCGACGTAATCCTCGCGCGCTATGCCCTCCTCGGGCAGGTCCGGGTTCAACTGGAACGGAAGCCAGCGCACGGCCGGCTCGGGTCCATCGGGATGCCGCTCGCGGTAAAGGCTCAGCGCCTTTTCCAGCCTGCGCTTCCCGATGAAGCACCAGGGTCAAACCACGTCGGATACGATGTCTATCTGCAGTGTTTTTTCATTCATCACTCGTCACCCATCACTCGTCACTCACTAGAACAATGATCGCACAATCCCGCCGTCCACGCGCTGCGCCGCGCCGTTGATGGCGGAAGCACGCTGCGAACACAGGAAAACCACCTGCGCCGCGATTTCTTCGGGGGTCGCCCACCGCTGCAGCAGCGATGTGGCGCCGGGCCCCTCGAAGTAGGCGGTGCGCATCTCATCGACCGTCCTGCCGGCTCCGGGCGCCATCTTCTCCAGGAAAACCTCCACCCCCTCCGACCACGTCGGCGCCACCAGCACGCTGTTGACGGTCACGCCCGTGCCCTTGGTCAGTTCTGCCAGGCCACGGGCGACCGCGACCTGGGCGGTCTTGGACATCGCATAGTGCAGCATGTCGGGGTTGGGCTTGACGCTCTGCTCGCTGGCGATGAACACCACCCGGCCCCAGTTGCGCTGGAGCATGCCGGGAAACAGCGCGCGCGTCAGGCGCACGCCGCTCATCACGTTCAGTTCGAACATGTCGGTCCAGTCCCGGTCCGATACTTCCGCGAACGGCTTGACCTCGAAGAACCCGACATTGTTGACGAGGATATCCACCGGCCCGACCTTTGCGGCGGCATCAGCCACCTTCCGCGCGCCCTCCGCCGTCATCAGGTCGGCCACGACGCCGTGCGCCTCGCCGCGCCGCGACAACGCCGCCACCGTTTCCCCGACGGCCTTGTCCTTGCGCCCGTTCACGATTACCCGGGCGCCCTCCGCCACGAGCGCCTCCGCGATCGCCCGGCCGATGCCCAGCGTCGAGCCCGTCACCAGCGCGAGCTTGCCCTTTATTCCCAGATCCATGGCTTCTCCGTTACTCGTTACTCGTTATTCGCTACTGCTTTTCCGCAGTCGCACTGCTGGCAAACTGCTCGCGCAGCTTCGCCTTCATCATCTTCCCGGTCGAGGTGCGCGGGATCGCCGCCACGAACTCGAACCGCTCGGGCAACCAGAACTTCGCGAACTTCGGCGCAAGATACTCTCGCAGCTCGTCCGGCGTTGCCGATTGCGCCGCCTTCAACACCACCACGGCCAGCGGCCGCTCGCCCCACTTCGCGTCCGGCACCGCGATCACCGCGGCCTCGGCCACTTTCGGGTGCCCCGCCAGCGCGCCCTCCAGGTCCACCGAGCTGATCCATTCGCCGCCCGACTTGACCAGGTCCTTGATGCGGTCCGCGATCTTGATGTAGCCGTGGGAGTCTATCGTGACCACGTCGCCAGTGCGGAACCAGCCGTCCTCGCTCCACTTGTCCGATTCCGACTCGAGGTCGTGATAGCTCGCCGCGACCCACGGGCCGCGCACTTCCAGCTCGCCCATGGACTGGCCGTCCCACGGCACCTCGCGCGGCCCGGCCATCGCGCGCACCTCGACGAAAGGCAACGGCACGCCCTGCTTTGCCCGCAGCGCGTACTGCTCGTCGGCGCCCAGGCTTTTGACCTCATTCTTCTGGTAATTCACCGCGGCCGCCGGGGCGGTTTCGGTCATGCCCCAGCCGTGGATCACCTTCAGGTTGTGGCGGTCGAACGCGCGGATCATGGATTCCGGCGCCGCAGCGCCACCCACCACCATGCGCATGCCGGCTGCGAGCTTCCAGCGCGACGGTTCCTGGTCGAGCGCCTGCAGGATACCCGCCCAGATCGTCGGCACGCCGGCGGTCAGCGTCACCTGCTCGGATTGATAAAGGTCGAGCAGGCTGGCCGCGTCGAGATGCGGGCCGGGAAAGACCAGCTTCGCGCCGACCATGACCGCGGTGAACGGGATGCCCCACGCGTTGACGTGGAACATGGGCACCACGGGCGTGACCGCATCGTGGTTGCTCATGGCCATCACGTCGGGAAGTGCGCAGGCGAGCGAATGCAGCACCAGCGCGCGGTGGGTGTACACCACGCCCTTGGGCCGCCCCGTCGTGCCCGAGGTGTAGCACATGCCCGCCGGCGCATCCTCCTTCAGCGCCGGCAGCTTCACCGCCCGCGGCTTCTCGACCAGTTTCTCGTAGTTCTCGTAATCCTTCGAAACAGGGGCTCCGGTGAGGGGAACAACAATGACTTTTTCGAATTTCACGCCGGCCCGGAATTTCTCGTACAGCGGCAGCAGCACGTCGTCCACGATCAGGATGCGGTCGCCCGCGTGATTCGCAATCCAGGCGATGTCGTCGGGGCTCAACCTCAGGTTGAGCGTGTGCAGCACTGCGCCCATGCAGGGAACCGCGAAATACGCCTCGAGGTGGGCGTGGTGGTTCCACATGAGCGTCGCGACGCGGTCGCCGCGCTTCACACCGAGCTTCCTCAGGGCCGTGACCAGCGCCTGCGCGCGCAAGTAGAAATCCGCGTAGCGATAGCGATGCAGGGACTTGTCCGGCATCCGTGAAACGATTTTGGTATCGGGAAACAGCCGCCCCGCGCGCTCGAAAATGTGCGCGAGCGTGAGCGGGAACTCCATCATGGTGGATTGCATGCTCATTTTTCCATCGACGCGATCGTCACGCCGCGCACCCGGTTGTCATCGACGATCCGGGCAAGCAGCCCGGAACGCCCGGCATCGCGGATGAAATCGCGAACGAAACGCGCCCCGGCTTCGTGCCCGCGGCGACTGGCGATGGCCTGCTCCACCAGCATGAAGCGCCCCTCGACGATGCGCGACCCGGGCATCATGCCGGCGTCCTCCGCCAGCCGCGGCCGCAACCCGACCAGGGCATCCAGCTTGTCCGCGGCAAACAGCTCGAACGCGGCGTGGGTGCTCGGGGCGCTGACGAGCCTGGCATGCCGGAGATGGCGCTTCAGGTAAAACTCGTACACCCCCTTGGCGGCGATCGCGATGCGCACGCCGGGACGGTCCACCTCCTCCGCCGCGCACAATGGCGACCCGGGCGGCACCAGGTAAGTCGCATCGACCGCCAGGTAAGCGGGCGAATAGGCGATCTCCTCCGCGCGCGAAGGCTCGAACGAAAGGAAGGCAACGTCCAGCGTGCCAGTTTTCAGTTCCTCGACCAGCGTTCCCGCGGCGGCGCGGCCCTGCAGATCGACCGGCACGCCGAGGCGGCGCCCCATTTCCCGCGCAAGATCGACGTGCACACCGCGCAACTCGCCGCTGCCCGGGTCCCTCGCGGCAAGGATGGCGTTGCCATAGTTGATGCCCGCGCGCAACCGTCCGGACGGCGCAAGTTCCGGCAGCAAGGCGGATGAAACCGGGGACACCGTCTTCATTTGGATCGCTTTAGTTCCTGCCAGCGCAGGAAGATCAGGCCGGCCAGGCCGATGATACCTGCCAGCACGCACAGCCACTGCAGTGTTTCCACCGACACGACGAGCAGCCACG
>Ga0315910_10005605_pt1 | contig 10261 bp, 8 predicted proteins | sample EdamamesoilMG_FD_204470 | JGI IMG/M metagenome (GOLD analysis project Ga0315910, IMG submission 204470) | Garden soil microbial communities collected in Santa Monica, California, United States - Edamame soil | ecosystem: Environmental > Terrestrial > Soil > Garden | place: USA: California... | reverse complement strand
CGGAGCGGTTCAGGCCGATGGCTTCGATGCGGATCCGCACCTCGCCTGCGCCGGGCGCGCCGACGTCGAGGTTTTCGAGGCGCAGCACCTCGGGAGCGCCTTGTTCGTGGATGCGTACGACCCGGGTCATGGGGAGCCTCCGGAATGAGGCAGGTATTCTCGGATCGTGGCCGCTGTCTGCTCGCTTCTGAGCGAATAACGCGAATCGGGCGCTTCTGCGGCGTGAGAAGCGGGCAGGAGCCCTGTAAAATCCTGCGCCTCGCGCCCCCGTAGCTCAGTGGATAGAGCGACCGCCTCCTAAGCGGTAGGTCGTCGGTTCAACTCCGGCCGGGGGCGCCAACACTTCAATTCGTCCACCACGCGACGAATTCCCGGAACTCGATGAAGCCGTCGCCGGCGGTGTCGGCGAACTCGAAGTCCAACAGGCACTCCTCGCGGGACACGTCGCCGTCGAGGATTTCCAGCAGCGCGTGGAATTCATCCTGGTCGATGAAGCCATCGCGGTTGACGTCGCAGAGCTCGAACACCCTGCGCGAATCGGCAATCTGCTTCTCCGTGAGCTTCATGACGTACCTCCTGGATCGACGCTTTCAGGCTATGCCCGGCACGCTTAAGCCCACCTGAATTGACAGAATGTGCCGCGCGGCATGAAGTAGCCGCCCGTTTCACCCGGAGCGCCCATGCGCCAATCGATGCACGTGCTGCACACCCGATCGGATCGCCGCGGGCTCACGGAAATCACCGACCCGGTGCGCGGCTGGGTGGCGAAGCAGGGCATCGCGGATGGCATGCTGACGCTGTTCTGCCGCCACACCTCGGCGTCGCTGCTCATCCAGGAAAATGCGGCGCGCGCGGTGCGCAACGATCTCGAGAAGTTTTTCGACGATCTCGCGCCCGAGGGGGAACATTACGAACACGACGACGAGGGCCCGGACGACATGCCGGCGCATCTCAAGACCGCGCTGACGCAGGTGCAGCTCAGCGTACCGGTGATGGGCGGGCGGCTGATGCTCGGCACCTGGCAGGGCATCTATCTCTTCGAACACCGCGCGCGGCCGTCATCGCGCGAGATCGTGTTGCACCTGGTCGGCGAGTAGACCCGCGAAAAAAAAGGCGCCGGGTCGAAACCCGGCGCCCTTGTTTTCCTCTAGACGAGGTGTCGGTTTACCAGCCGACGTCCTTCATCAGCTCGAACGACAGGTCTTCCGGCGTCGTCACCGAGTGCGTCAGGTCGACGTTGATCGCCGGCTCCATCAGCTGGTTGCGGATGGCGCTCACGTCGAAATGCGACACCGACGAACCGGGGGCGAACGGCTGCGGCGCGTACATCAGCATGAAGCCGGACGCATCGGTGCCGGCGAGTCGCGTGGTGTTCACGCTGAGCGTGCCCGTGACGCCCGACTTGTTGCGCGAGCGGCGCACCAGCGCCTGGCGAATCAAGTTCGCGTCACCCAGGGTGACCAACACCACCGGAATCGTGATCGTCGGATCCGCACCGCCCATTCCCGGCGGCGGCGCACCCGCGGCATTGTTCGCGATGATGACGCCGACCGCGCCTGCGTCCTGCGCGTTCTTCGCCTTCACGGTGAATGCGCACACGCCGCGACTGATCAGCGCGACATTTCCTTTCACCGCCAGCTTGTCCACGGCACTCAAGGGGCCGCAGGCTTCACCCGCAACGGCGTTGGCGGTGACCGGCATGATGTCCCCCGAAACGCCCGGGCTCGTCAGATTGCTGAACACGCCCGTGCCCACGGCATAGACGCCAGCCGTGCCACCGGAGGCCGGGCCTGACACCGCCAATTGCGGCACGCCGAGCGACAACACACCGGGCGCGGCGGCGGTCACATTCGCACCGATCCACACCAGTCTGCCGTTGTTGGTCGCGGAGAAGACGCGCTCGGCAGGCGTGGAGTCGATCCAGCGCTTGCCCAGGGTCTGATCCCGCAGGTAGTGATCCCAGACGGCCGGAAAGCCGGCGAGGAAGGCACCCGAGGAGGCGCTGGTGTAGGTCTGGAATCCCAATCCATGACCGAACTCGTGCAGCAACACGGTGACCAGGTCGATGGCGGTGCCCTTGTTGCCGTCGAGGCCCAGGTAGAAAGGCCTGCCCGCGAGGCAGTTGGCGGCACCGAGGTTCGAGTTGAACCGCGCATTGATCTCCGGAGTGCCCGGCTCGCTATCGAAGCCGATGTACTTGTTGGCGACCGCGCCCGAGAACCACGTGCCGGCATGGGGTGCGCCGGGGAAGTCGCGGCCGACCCAGATGGCGCCCGCGGAACCAAGCACCGCACTTGCGGCATCGCAGGTGAGCGGGTCGAAAGCCGATCGGATCTCGATCGTCACCGAGCTGGTGAGCGTCGCTCCCCAGATATCGGCCGCGGCCTGGAACGCGATGAGGCGCTGCTCGCCCAGCGTCGTGCCGGGATTTCCCCCGACAGGCGCCACCGGTGTCGGATCGTTGAATCCTTCTAGAGGAGCGTCATTGACCACGATGACGAAATTCGCCGCTGCATGGGCAGCCGGCGCGGCAACACCCAGGAGTGCAGCGGCGCCGAGCACGGCGGCAAGGCCGTTTCGCAGAAGATTATTTTTCATGTTTGTGCTCCCGCTGCGCCTTGGCAGTCGCGGCCTTGAGCGCCGCCTCGCCGCTGGGCTGACCGTCCACGCAGACTTGTTCGACTTTTCCATCGGCGCCGATCCGCGCGACCGAGTAGACGTTCGACGACTCGTCCAGCACGGCGGCATATCCACCGCTGGCCATCTGTGAAACCTGCACATCGCCGGTCGCGGCGCTGCTGGCCGGGGCCGCCTTCGCGGCGGCTGCTTCGGCCACGAGATCTTCGGCCGTGATCGGACGCAGATTGCCGGCTGAATCCAGGTAGGCCTTCTGCGCGACCATCGGGGTCTTCTGTGCCTCTGCCGCGGCCCGCTGTTCGGGAGTCGCGTGCACGACGCGGACGTGCGCGAACTTGGGCAGCTTCGAAAGATCGGTGTAGGCGGGAGCGGCGGGTTTGGCCGCGGGCTTCTGGTCGGCGGCGATCGCGAGCGACGCGACGCCGAATGCCCCGGCGACGCCCACCAGGGCCGCACGGGTTATGTTGATTCGTTTCATCGAATATCTCCCCTTGGAATGTCGTAATTCGAATGGAGCTGGACGCGGCCGGCTAACTACCGGCCGCGACCGGAGAGTGTCAGGACCGCGCGCGCCGGCGGCGCAACACCGCCGGCATGAGCAGCATGGCCATCGCCAGCATCGCCAGCGTTCCCGGTTCCGGCACCTGGCGCACCTGCACCGTGTCGATGCCGACGTAGTCGCCGTACAGCGAGACGTCGTCGACCAGGTAGCGGAAGGCGAAGCGGACATCCGCCACGCCACCGGAGTAGCGGTAGGTGTAGTCGGTCCAGTCCGTGTTGACGTCCGCGTCGATGGTGTCGAGAACCAGCCAATCGTCCAGGCTCAGCACGCCGGTGTTGTTCACCAGCACCTGCAGAACGTTGCCGCCGAGGGCCAGGTCGGTACGGGTCGAGAACGTGAGATCCGCGAAACCGGACCAGACCGTCATCACGGGCGTGATCAGCCACGTGTCGACGAACGAGGCCGGGCCAGCAGTCACGTAGTTGGACGCCAGGTAGGAAGCAGGCGCTCCGGCGGCGGCTTCGAAGATGCCCGCGTTGCCTTCGAACCAGGTGAGCGCGTTTGGATCGGGATCCGCGAGGTTTGCGCCATACCAGTCTGAAAGTGTCGTGAGGTCGTCGAATCCTTCATCTAACAGCAGGGGACCGGCATTCGCAGTCGCGCTTCCTGCAATAAGCGCAACGCAAGCCAGGAATTTCTTGAGCATTGGATGAATCCTCTCTGGGCAATTGTTTTCTTCTTCTCGCGGCGCCCCTCTTGTTCTCTACTTGCGCCACCCGAGATGTGAACGGATTCTAGAACCGAAATTTTTCGGAAGCATCTCTAATTCACGCACGTGTAAAGGTTTTCGACACTGTGGTCGCGAGTGCCATGCAGTGAAAAAGTTTTCGACGCTCGATTTTTTGCGCCGGTGCGCATCGATCGCGGAGTGCGTGTTCCGATTATGTGAAACGCGCGCGCGGCAAATACCCGAGGCGATCACGGCGGCCGGCGAAAGCAAGCTGATGATTCGCGGCAGATTCACGACCTCCGGCTGCAGCGAGATTCCGCCAGGCTTGCCGACGACACGTCGCGATGGCGCTCGCCCCGCGGTCCGACAGGGCAGCGGCGCCTCGCGGCCGTCGTTCCGGACCGAGGTGCGGGCGTGACGGGTGCGGTCGCGCGTGCGCCGGGATTCTCCTTGCATTGGCGTGGCACCGAGCCGAGCCCTTCGGACACAACAGACGAAGGGCGGGCTCTGGAGGCTGTCGGCGCATTCCTGCCGGTGAATTCCTACATGCTGCCGCTCATGACTGGCACCAGTCGCGCGAGTAGAGTGCGAGCGAGTTTCACCTGAGCCGCGGACCTGCGGCGCTCACTTCGAGCTATCTACCCTGGCAATGATCGCCGCCGGCCTTCCCACGCAATCCGCGCGTTCGGCCGAATACCGCGCGCCCGCTTACATCGGCCCGCTCATTCCGCCTGGGCTCTGGCCGCTGCGATATTTCTCCGCGATTGCAATCGTCATCGGCACGGTCGGCATGCGCGCGGTGCTGGCGCCGTTGCTGGGCACGCAGGCGCCACTGCTGCCGTTCGTGCTGGCGGTGTTCCTTGCCGCGCAGCTTGGCGGACGCGGACCGGGCCTGCTCGCCGGCGTGCTGACTCCGATCGCGGCCACCGTCTGGTTCACGAGCTGGCCGAATGACGCGCCGCCCCTGCAGTGGGTGGCCCACGTGCTCTTCTTCGTGGTGGTCGCCGTGTTCGCGACGCAGCTCATGCACGAGCTGCAGACCAGCGCCCGCGCGCAGTTTGCCGCCGCGCGTGCGGCCGCGGAGAGCGCCGGCCAGGCGACGGAAAGCGCGGCGCAGCTGCGGCTGATCGCCGACGCCATGCCGGTGCTGATCTCTTATATAGGACACGATCGCACCTATCGGTTCGCGAACCGCACGTATGAAACCTGGTTCGGCCAGGGGCGGGACGAGTTCGTCGGGCGACACCTGCGGGACATTCTCGGGCCGGAGGCGTTTGCGCTGGTGCAGCCGCGGCTCGAGCGCGCGTTGTCCGGCGAGCGCGTGTTTTTCGAGGCGGAAATTCCGTACCAGAGCGGCACGCGCGAGATTGCCGCGCACTACATTCCGGACATCGATCGGGAAGGCGAGGTGCGTGGCTGTTTTGCGCTGGTCGAGGACATCTCGGCTCGCAAGCGTTCCGAACGCATCCTGCGCGAATCCGACCGGCGCAAGGACGAGTTCCTGGCGATACTCGCGCACGAGTTGCGTAACCCGCTCACGCCGATTCGCAACGTCGCGCACATCCTGGCGAGGGCGAGTCCCGACGCGGAAACGGTGCGCCGCTCGGGCGAGATGCTGGAGCGCCAGGCACGCCAGCTCACGCACCTGGTCGACGACCTGCTCGACGTGGCGCGCATCATGCGCGGCAGGGTCAGCCTGGATCGCGAGCCGCTGAGCCTCGAGGCCGTGGTCGACATGGCGCTCGAGGCCGTGCGGCCGTTGCTCGATGCCCGGCACCAGTCGATCACGGTATCGAGGCCGCCGGCGGAGCTGTTCGTCGATGGCGACAGCGTGCGGCTGTGCCAGGTGGTGTCGAACCTGCTGAGCAATGCCATCAAGTATTCGCCGGACGGCGGCCGCATCGACATCGAGTTGCGCGACATGGGCAATCGCGCCACGCTGCTGGTGCGCGACACCGGTGTCGGTATCGATGCGCAGCTCCTGCCGCACGTGTTCGACGTGTACCTGCAGGGCGACCGTTCGCTGGATCGCAGCGACGGCGGGCTCGGCATCGGCCTCGCCATCGTGCGCCACCTCGTCGAACTGCATGGCGGACGGGTCCAGGTGAAAAGCGAAGGCCTGGGAACAGGCAGTGAATTTCGCGTCGACCTGCCGCTGATACAGGCGCCGCCCGTGGTACGGCCCGGCGATCTCGCCGAGCCTCCGAAGCGTGCGGTACGGCGGCGCATTCTCGTGGTCGACGACAATCGCGACGCGGCTGAATCTTTGCGTGAGCTGCTGCAATTGAACGGACACGAGGTGCGGGTGGCCGCGCATGGCACCGAAGCGCTGGCGCATCTCGATGAGTTTCGTGCCGACGTCGTGCTGCTCGACATCGGCCTGCCGCGCATGGATGGATTCATGGTGGCGCATGCCATCCGCGCGCGCTTCGCGCCGTCCCCACGCCGGCCGCGATTGGTGGCACTCACCGGTCACGGACGCGAGGAAGAACGCCGCTCGGCACTGCGTTCCGGCTTCGACGCATACCTGACCAAGCCGCTCGAGCCCGGCGAGCTGCTCGGGATGATTTCGGACGAGACTCTCTGGCAGGTTGCATCCGCGGAGACTGGTTAGGGCCGGCTGATTTCGTCCGGGCGCCAGGTCGTTGACGCGTTATGTACGGAAGCTGCGTGCCGGCGGGACTGGGACCTGGCTCACAGGTATTTTTTGCGCCGGGATGCTTCGCGACGTCGACGCACTCATAGAATGCAATGCAGATGTCAGCTCCCATGCACGAACGACGCTTGCGAGTCGAACGGCGCCGTTCCGTGATCGGCGCCCTGTGGCGGGGGAACTTCGAACGGCGTCGTGTTGCGCCACGTCGCCACGCCGAGCGGCATCCCGTGGTCACGGACTGGTTTCATCCGCAGTGGCTGGCGGTCGGCATGCTGATCATGCTCCTCTGCGGTGCAGACGCATTGCTGACCCTGACACTGATCTCGCGCGGCGCGGTCGAGATCAATCCCTTCATGGCCTTGCTGGTCCACGGGCCCGGCCACGCGTTCGCGGCCTGGAAAGTGGGGCTGACCGCCATGGGCGTGGTGGTGCTGATCCTGCTCGCGCGTCTGCGGGTGTTCGGCCAGGCGGTGGGGGCGATTCTGTATGTCGTCCTGGGGATGTACGCGGTCCTGGTGGGTTACGAACTCTTTCTTTTACGTAACATTCCCCAAGAATAGACCCCAGTCGCCTTCCGGCCTCCGGCCGGTTCGGCTAACATACCGCCCCTTTGTCGCTCCAGGACCTTGAGTCCACAAGGATTTTTTCCCCGTATGGCTCCCAGCCTTCGCGAGTTGCTGGCCTCGACGCCGCTCTCTGGCGGCAACGCTCCCTACGTTGAAGCTCTCTACGAACAGTTCCTCGTCGACCCGCAGAGCGTCGACGCGAAATGGCGCGAGTACTTTCAGAAACTGCGCAACGGCCAGGCCGGTGAGCAGATCCACTCCGCGGTGCAGGCCGCCATCGCACAGCGCGCCGCAAAGCCCCGGCTTGCCGCCGGCGCCGCGCCGCTCAGCAGCGACGCCGCCGCCAAGCAGGGCGCGGTGTCCCGCCTGGTGCAGATCTACGCCAACCGCGGTCATCTCATCGCGAGGCTGGATCCGCTGGGCATGCAGCACCGCCCGCGCCCGCGGGTGCTCGAGCTGTCGTACTTCGGACTCTCCGAAGCGGACCTCGACACTGAATTCCTCACCGGCTCGCGTCCCCTGGAAGTCGCACCCCGGCTCAAGCTGCGCGAGATCATCGCGCAGCTCGAACACGCCTACTGCGGCACCATCGGCGCCGAATTCGCGCATGTGTCGGATACCGAGGAACGCCTGTGGCTGCAGGACCAGTTCCTGGTCGGCCGTCTCAAGGGCAGGTTCACCGCCGACGAACAGAAGAACATCCTCTGGCAGTTGAGCGCGGCGGAAGGCCTCGAGCGCTACCTGCACACCAAGTACGTCGGTCAGAAGCGTTTCTCGCTGGAAGGCGGCGACTCGCTGATCCCGCTGCTCGACGATCTCATCCAGCAGGGTGGCCAGAAGGGCATCGAGGAAGCCGTGATCGGCATGGCGCATCGCGGCCGGCTCAACGTGCTGGTGAACGTGCTCGGCAAGTCGCCGTCCGTGCTGTTCGATGAATTCGAAGGCAAGTACGACACCTCGCACCTGCAGGGCTCGGGCGACGTGAAATACCACAAGGGCTTCTCGGCCGACCTGCGCACGCCCGGTGGCAACGTGCACGTGGCGCTGGCCTTCAATCCTTCGCACCTCGAGGTGGTGAACCCGGTGGTGGAAGGATCGGTTCGCGCGCGCCAGGAACGTCGCGGCGACAAGCTCGGTGAACGCGTGCTGCCCATCCTCATCCACGGCGACTCGGCCTTCGCGGGCCAGGGTGTGGTCATGGAGACGCTGCAGCTTTCGCAGGCGCGTGCGTTCTTCACGGGCGGCACGGTGCACATCATCGTCAACAACCAGGTCGGGTTCACGACCTCGCGTCCCGACGACGTGCGTTCGACGATGTACTGCTCGGACGTCGCCAAGATGCTCGAGACACCCATCTTCCACGTGAACGGCGACGATCCGGAGGCCGTGGTGTTCGTCACGCGCCTGGCGCTCGCGTATCGCCAGCGCTTCCGCAAGGACGTGGTCATCGACCTCGTCTGCTATCGCCGCCACGGCCACAACGAGGCCGACGAGCCGGCCGCGACGCAGCCGTCCATGTACCAGGTCATCCGCAAGCATCCGACCACGCGCAAGATCTACGCCGACAAGCTGGCGGCGCAGGGTGTGCTGTCCGATGCCGAAACGTCGGCGCTGGTGGAGCAATACCGCCAGGGTCTCGACGACGGCAAGCAGCAGGCACGCGCCTCGCTGGGCATGATCGGCAACAAGTACACCGTCGACTGGAGCAAGTACGCGGCCAACGACTGGACCGAACGCGTGAAGGGCGGTGGCGACCTGCGGCGTCTCAAGGCGCTGGGCGAACGCGCCGTGCATTTCCCCGAGAATTTCTCGCTGCACCCGCGCGTCGCACAGGTGATGAACAACCGCGCGAAGATGTTCCGCGGCGAAATGCCGCTCGACTGGGGCGCGGCCGAGACGCTGGCCTATGCCAGCATTCTCGAGGAAGGCAATTCCATCCGCATCACCGGCCAGGACTCGGGGCGCGGCACTTTCTTCCATCGCCACGCCGTGCTGCACGACCAGAATTCGGGCGACTGTTACGTGCCGCTGCAGCACCTGGCCGAGCGCCAGCCGCATTTCCAGGTCACCGACTCGGTGCTCTCGGAAGAAGCGGTGCTGGGATTCGAATACGGCTACTCGACCACCGATCCTTCGTCACTGGTGATCTGGGAAGCGCAGTTCGGCGATTTCGTGAACGGCGCGCAGGTCATCATCGACCAGTTCATCAGCTCGGGCGAGGCCAAGTGGGGCCGGCTGTGCGGGCTCGCGCTGTTCCTGCCGCACGGCTACGAGGGCCAGGGCCCCGAACATTCCTCGGCGCGCCTCGAGCGCTTCCTGCAGCTCTGCGCCGAGAACAACATGCAGGTGTGCGTGCCGTCGACGCCCGCGCAGATGTTCCACATGATCCGCCGGCAGATCCTGCGAAGTCTCCGCAAACCGCTCATCGTGATGACGCCGAAGAGCCTGCTGCGCCACGAGATGTCGGTGTCCTCGCTCGAGGAGCTGGCGAATGGCGAGTTCTCGACCGTCATCGACGACATCGACAAGCCGAACGCCGCTCACGTGAAGCGCGTGGTGATGTGCTCCGGCAAGGTGTACTTCGAGCTGCTCAAGGCGCGCCGCGCGACCAGCAACAATGACGTAGCCCTGGTACGCGTCGAGCAGCTCTATCCATTCCCGGTGCCCGAGACCGAAGCGGTCATGGCGAAGTACGCGAATGCCCGCGAAGTGGTGTGGTGCCAGGAAGAGCCGCAGAACCAGGGCGCGTGGTACCAGATCCGCCACCGCCTGCAGACCCTGGTCGGCAAGCGCGAGCTGCTGTACGCGGGCCGCCCGCCGGCGGCGGCGCCGGCCACCGGCATCTCCAAGATCCACGATCTCGAGCAGCGCGGCCTCATCGAGGCGGCGCTCTCCGCCACTCACAAGGAAGACGGCGCGCGCGATACCAAGCGCCTGACGCTGACCGGTACCCACCCGACGCCGCCGGCCGCCGCGACGTCGCGATAACGGAAGAAAAACGACATGGCCATTGAAATCAAGGTTCCGCAGTTACCCGAATCGGTCGCCGATGCGACGCTGGTCACCTGGCACAAGCAGGCCGGGCAGACCGTGAGCCGCGACGAGAACCTCGCCGACCTCGAGACCGACAAGGTGGTGCTCGAAGTGCCGGCGCCGGTGAATGGCGTGCT
>Ga0315910_10005604_pt1 | contig 10262 bp, 10 predicted proteins | sample EdamamesoilMG_FD_204470 | JGI IMG/M metagenome (GOLD analysis project Ga0315910, IMG submission 204470) | Garden soil microbial communities collected in Santa Monica, California, United States - Edamame soil | ecosystem: Environmental > Terrestrial > Soil > Garden | place: USA: California... | reverse complement strand
CTGTGTGGTTGCAAAGTCCATCGGCACGATCCGCCTTGGCGCTTGAGCACCGTGGCATTTCCCACGATGCCGTGCGGCGATGCCGATCGTGACCTCGCGCTATCGTGCGCCCGTGATGCCCCGCGGCGGCCATGCGCAGACGGTCTGGGCGGCCGTCGTGCGCCGGGTGCCGCGGCTGGCGCTGCGGCGCGAACGCATCGCGACTCCGGATGGCGACTTCCTCGATCTGGACCACCTCGACCCGGAGGGTCCGTGCCGCGGGGTGGCGATCCTGTCGCACGGACTCGAGGGCCACTCGCGCCGGCGCTACATGCTCGGCATGGCGCGCGCGCTGGCGCGCCGGGGCTGGGCCGTCGTGGCGTGGAACATGCGCGGGTGCAGCGGCGAGCCCAATCGCCTCCTGCGCTCCTACCACAGCGGCGCGAGCGACGATCTCGGCGTCGTGGTCGACCATGTCATGGCCACGTGGAGACACGGGCCGGTCGCGCTCGTCGGCTTCAGCCTCGGGGGCAACATCACGCTGAAATTCGCGGCGGAGCCGGGCGAGAAGGCGCGGGAGCGGATCGCACGCGTCGTCGCCTTCTCCGTGCCGTGCGACCTCGCCTCGAGCGCGGCGCGGCTCGCGCGCTGGGACAACCGGCTCTACATGCACCGCTTCCTCCGCACACTCGTGCATTCCGTGCAGGAGAAGGCGGCGCGCTTTCCGGGGCGCCTCGATCTTGCGGGCATCGAGCGCATGCGCACCTTCGCGGAGTTCGACGAACGCTTCACCGCGCCGATCCACGGCTTCGCCGGGGCGCAGGACTACTGGCGGCGGTGCAGCTCCCGTCCGATGCTCCCGCGTATCCAGATTCCCACGCTGATCGTGAACGCGCGGGACGATCCGTTCCTCACGCCGGAGTGTTTTCCCGTGGTGGAGGCGACGGCGAGCGCGTGCGTGCACCTGGAGATGCCGGCCCGCGGCGGCCATGTGGGATTCGTCTCCTTCGCGGGCGATGGCGAGTACTGGTCGGAGGTGCGCGCGGTGGAGTTTCTCAGCGACGCGTGAGTCCCGGCGAACGCTGCCGCAGGGCCGCCGACGCGCGCGCGGGTCGCTCCCGACCTTCGTGCGTCTCGAACGATTCTCGCGCGACGAGGCGGTTGCACTGGCGGCCATCCCCCCTCGGGATCACGGGCCGGTCCGTCCGAGCTGTTGCGAGGCGATCGACTCCTGGTTCACCCGATAGCGCAGGTCGGCGAGGTAGTCGTGTGCCTGGGCGTCGCCATGCTCGACATAGGCGCGCTCGGCCCACTGGCGCGCGTTTGCCCAGTCGCCGAGCACCTCGTAGGCGACGGCGATGTTGAAGCACAGCTGTCCGGCTTCCTTCGTGGGCGCCTTGGCGAGCCCTCCCTTCCAGATCGCGATCGCGCCCTCCCAGTCGGCGATGTCGGCGTGGCGACCGCCAGCCTCCATCTCCGGGACGCGCTTCGACTTTCCGTAGAACGTGCGGTGGACGCGCGTTGGCATCGGCGAGATCTTCCAGGCATAGTCGACGCCGATCCCACGCCCGAGGCGGCGCGTGGCCCCCGCCTTGTCGCTCAGGCCGGCCATCGCCGTGGACAGGTTGGCGGCCGAGGCCTCCCAGTGATGGGAACGTTGATACCTCTCTTCGTCCACGATGTCGCGGCGCCTCGGGTCGTAGATGCGGAGTCCGGCCGTCAGCGTGAGCGTGCCGTCGACGTGGACCTCCGGCACCTCGACCTGGCGGGTCTGGCCATGCTCGGTGACCGTCTTCGTCACGAGACGCCTGGCGTGGGCGACGGCGAAGTCGGAATCAAAGATCTCGATGCTCACTACCGCGTCGGCGCCATAGGCCTGGACGAGGGCGTCGATGCGCGACCACTCGAGCGGGGGCGGAAATGCGGCGTCGAAACTGGATCCCGTCAGCCGCTCCGTCGCGACCACGGTGTCGAGGCGCCCGGTCCGCGCGAGTTGGTCGCGTAACGACTCGATCATCGCCTGGAGGCCCGCGCGGTCCTCCTCGGGTGTCTCGGCGGAGAGGATACTTTCGACCAGGCCGGTGCGCGGATCGGGAGAGGCGCTGCGGTCGAGGATGAGGATCGTTCGCACGTCGGGCGCGAGGTCCAGGGCGGCGGGCTGGACGGTGTTCATCGACACCGAGCGCGTGCTGGAGCATCCGGCGGCGGCCAGCAGCACGAGCGGCACGAGCAGGGCCAGCGAGGCGAGGGCAAGTTGACGCGAACGGGTGGTGTGCATCGGGTGGTCGTTCCTGTCCGTGGGACGAGCTGGAGCGCTGCCCGATTCATCGACTGGGGTGTTTCTCTCCTGAGCCGGCCGGCCCGGAGGGATTCACGCCGGTTTGCGCCGCCGGGCGGACGCGGCAGCGTTTCACGGGTTTTTCGCGCGCCGTCGGCCCTGGAAACGGCGCAGGCGCCCGGGTTCACCAGGCGCCTGCGTGCTGATGCGACGAGGCCGTTGTGTTCGGAAGACTCAGGCCTTCGTCGCCTCGGCGTAGGCCCACTCGAGCCAGGGCAGGGCCTTCTCGATGTCCGAGGTCTCCACCGTGGCGCCGCACCAGAAGCGCAGGCCCGGAGGCGCGTCCTTGTAGGCGCCGCAGTCATACGCGGCCTTCTCGGTCTCGAGGAGTTTCACCATCTTCTTCACCTGGTCGGGCGTGGCATCGAGCGTGAAGCAGACAGATGTGTTGGAGCGGATCTCCTTCGTCGCGGCGAGGAACTTGATCCACGGATGCGTCGCGACGAAACGCTCGAAGGCGGCGAGGTTGTCCTCGCTGCGCTTGATCAACGCGGGCAGGCCGCCGATCGACTTCGCCCAGGCGAGGGCGTCGAGGTAGTCCTCGTTGGCGAGCATCGAGGGTGTGTTGATCGTCGAGCCCTCGAAGATCTCCTCGAGGAGTTTGCCGCCCTTGGTCAGGCGGAAGATCTTCGGCAGCGGCCAGGCGGGCTTGTAGCTCTCGAGGCGCGCGACGGCGCGGGGCGAGAGGATGAGCACGCCGTGAGCGCCCTCGCCGCCGAGCACCTTCTGCCAGGAGTAGGTGACGACATCGAGTTTCGACCACGGCATCTCCATGGCGAACACGGCGCTGGTCGCGTCACAGAACGTCAGTCCTTCGCGATCGTCGCGGATCCAGTCGCCGTTCGGCACCTTCACGCCGCCGGTCGTGCCGTTCCACGTGAAGATGATGTCGTGGGCCGGATTCGCCTGCGCGAAGTCGGGCAGCTGGCCGTAGGGCGCCTGGAACACGCGCACGTTCGGGAGCTTGAGCTGCTTCTGGATGTCGGTCACCCAGCCCTCGCCGAACGACTCCCAGCAAAACGCGTCGACCGGGCGCGCGCCGAGCATCGTCCACATCGCCATCTCGAAGGCGCCGGTGTCCGACGCGGGCACGATGCCCACGCGGTAATCGGCCGGGATCCCGAGGATCGCCTTGGTCTCGGTGATGGCCTTGGCCAGGCGCGCCTTGCCCAGGCTCGAGCGATGGGAGCGACCGAGGATGTCGGTGTTCAGCGCGCTCAGCGCGTAGCCCGGGCGTTTGCAGCACGGGCCGGACGAGAAGTTCGGGACGGTTGGCTTGACCGTGGGTTTCATGGTGTGAGGTGGAAGCGTGTGACGGATCATTCCGCGCGAAGCGGAAGGGCTCAGGGAAAAGCCTGCGGCCCGCAGCGCAATCCCGCTTTGCAGCTCGAGGCCGAAACGGGTGGGGATGAACGTGATGGAGGCGCTAGGGTCCGCCGATCAGGGCGGGCCGATCCTGAGGGTGCGGTCCGCCCTTTCGCGCGCGAAGTGGTGGATTGTCGTCCCGGCAGGCAGGTGATGGGCGCGAAGTACGTCGGCCACGAGGGTCAGGCTGCGGGCGCCGTCGAAGACCAGGAGATCGATGTAGGCATTCTGCCGTCCCATGGCTCCGCCGATCAGGCGACCGCTCCTCGCCGTGCGCAGTCGCTCGTCGAGAGCATCCTCGATCGTCCCGCGCAGCGCGACCTCCTCGCCGCGCGGCAGGTGTGACGCGGGGAAGGATACGTAGATGAAATCGGCGCCCGTGCCGGCGAGGGGGTCAGGCAGGTTCCCTTTGGCCTGGATGAACTCGCGCACGAGGCGGAAGTGCATCGAGCTTCCGACGAAGATGTCCCCGCGCGGTGTGTCGGGATCGGTCTCCCGTGTGCTGAATCCTGTCGTCGTCTCTCCTGGCGGAAGGAATTTCCAATGACGCGCGGCCGTCTCGCGCTCGATGTAGTCGTGCAGCTCGCCCAAAGGAAACGACTGCGCAAGCCGATCCTTGCCAAGCTTGATTTCCCCGATCCATCGCTGTGTGCCGTATTCACCGAGGGATTCGTCGAGGAAGAGAAACAGAACGATCCAGCGGTCCTTTTCCGGCATCGTTTCGAAGAGCGGGTGCCAGACGTCGATATCGAATTTTTCCTCCTGCTCGTCCGGATTCGGCGTGAGCCAGAACTCGAGCGGATCGAAGCGCACGCCGCCGCGTTCGAGGACGATTCGTGTGAGCGTTCCCGGTTGTCGCGCCGGATAAAACGTCCATCCGGCGAGCTGTGGCGCGCAGGCGACCCAATACTGGGTCAGAAACTGGCGATGAGGGTCGCCCTCGGCCGTGAGCGTGAGCGAATGGCCTTGTCCGCCCTCGCCGGGGCCGAAAACCCACGAGAAGTGAGTGAGGTGTGTGTCGATGCCCGCGATGATTTCATCCTTCAGGTCGGCGCAACGGCCCGCTTCGATCGTCTGGTAGAAGCGCTCGGCGACGCCGGCATACCAGGTCCAGAACGACTCGACGCGCTCCTTGAAGGTGCGCTCTGGCGGCGACGGTGGGGTGGGCTTCTTCCGGAGGAAAGAGAACACCGCCGGAGGACAGCCGAACACCTCGTCCGCGTCAACGCCGACCGGGTCGCACGGATGGACGCACGATGGGAAGTGGGCTCGCGCTGGTGCGACCCGCGGGATGCGTCAGGGCGAAATCCGCTCCCAGCGCATGGCGCGGGAGAAGTCCTCGCCCACGCTCACGGCGAGTTTCCTGCCCTCGCCGGAGAACTGGATCTGCACGTCGGTGGTGAGCGCGTAGAAGTGCGTGGTCGACGCCGCGTGCATGACCAGCTCCACGCCGCCGACGGTCACGCCGAGCAGGCCGTGCGGCAGCACGCGCACCTTGCCCTCCGCGCGGCCGCGCGAGCCGTATTCGCCGGCGTAGGAGGCGAGCAGCGCGTCAGGCAGGGTGAAGGCCTTGTGGCGGTGTCCGCCGAGCTCGCGCACCCAGATGTTGCGAAACCGCACGGGATGGTCGTGGTCCTGCAACGAGATCGGCAGGCGCTCGGGATGCGCGGTGTAGGGCGGGCGGCTCACCCATTGCGTCGGGCCGGTGAGCTCGACGTCGTTCTGCACGATCACGCCGTTGTGCAGGACGGTGAGCCGCGCCTTGGAGACGAGCGCGCCCGAGGCGTCGAAGCGCGGCGCCGTCCAGATGATGTCGTAGGTCTGCCACTGGCCGGGCGGGAGCGAGGCGTTCACCAGCGGCGGGTACTGGTTGTAGACCGAGCCGGCGGCGCCGTCGGCGTAGGTGGGCGCCTGATACGAGTCGAGCACCTGCACCTCGTATCGCCCCATGCCGAAGAAGACGCCGCTGTTGCCGCGGTTCTGCCCGGACTTGTCGGGCTGCACCGGCACGAGCCACTCGATGTGCAGCTGGCAGTCGCCGAAGGCCTGGAGGGTGCGGATGTCGCGTCCGCCCGCCACGCACTCGAGGGCCCCGTCCTTCACGGCCCAGCGCAGCGGTCCGCCGTCCATCGCGACCCAGGCGGAGGCATCGCGTCCGTCGAAGAGGACGGTGGCATCGGACGGCGGCCGGCCGGGCTGGTCTTGAGTGCCGGGCGTGGCCGGTGTGACGGCGACCGCCATCGGGCGCTCGCGGTCGTGGCCGAGCCAGCGCGGGTCGGGCTCGGCGCGCAGGGCGGTGGCGGAGAGGGAGGCAAGGAGGGCGAGACTCAGACTCGGAGTAACGTTCATGGCTGCGGAGATCGTGCCGGCCCGCGCGCGCGTCGTCCAATCACAACTCCGCCGGCTCCGTTTTCTCCGCGCGATCGAAGTTTCGTCGCACCCGGGCAACAAAAAGCCGGCGTCCGCAGGGAACGCCGGCCGGATCACTCTCGCGCGAGGCTCACGCCCGGCGCGTCGCGCGCGTCAGTTCTTCGGGTAGGGCACTGCGACGACGAGCGGCGCGTGGCCCTCGGCGGAGAGCGTGACCTTGTCCTCAGGCGCGAGGTTGTCGATGGTCAGCACCGCGCCGGCCGCGACCTTCTGAGCGGGGAGTTCGCGGGTCTTCGGGCGGTTGTGCACGACCACGCTCAGGTCGATGTGTGCGCTCACGCTGAGCTCCTGCGCGGACTCATTCTTGAGGTGAAGGACCATCGGGGCCTCGTGCTTGCCTGAGGTGTCCTTCTCGAAGGAGGCCTTGAGCGGGAGGGCAGGCTTGCCGGCGGAAGCGTGCGCCGTGCCGGGCAACATCGCGGCCAGCGCGAGCGCGCCGGCGAGCATCGGCAGGACGAATCCGCGGGAACGGACAAACGAAGCGAGGGTATTCATGCGTCCGTCAGGCTGGCACGGGGCGCGCGGGATTCCAAGGCGTTTGCCGCGCCCTACCAGGCGAGCAGGGTGTCGCCGGCCTGGCGCGTGGTCGAGCGGGCGCTGGAGCGCCCGGGCTCCCAGCCGGAGGCGCGGCGTGGACCGCGCCGGCCGGCGCGCGTGGCGCCGGAGTCGGAGGCGCGTGCGCGGGACGAATCGTCGGCGCTGTGCGGGTCGTTCGAGGCGGAGCCCGGGGCGGCGGCCCGGTCGCGGAGCAGAGGGTCGGCGGAGAAGGCGTCGTGGTTCATCGGGGGACGAATGCGACACAATCCCACGATCCGGTCGTCGCGACCCGAATGTGTTGACCCGAGGGATCGCGGTGACGAGCCGAGTGTCCCGGCCTGTGGCCGAGCCGGTCCGTCCGCGCTCAGGCCAGCCCGAGCACGCGGCGCGAGGCCTCGGCGTAGCTGCGGCTGAGCTTCAAGCGCGTGCCCTCGTCGAGCACGACGATGAACTCGCCGTTGATGTGCGGCTCGAGCTGCCGGATGCGATCCACCCGCACGATGGTGGAGCGGTGGATGCGGACAAAGGCCGCGGGGTCGAGCCGCGCCTCGATCGCGGCCATCGTCTCGTGCACGAGGTGGGTCCTGCCGGCGGTGGTGTGCACGGCCACGTAGTTGCCCGAGGCCTCGAGCCAGGCGACGTCGGAGAGATTGACGAACTGGATACGCCCGGGATCGCGCACGACCAGCCGCTCGAGCGCGGGTTCGGCGGCGGCACGCGCCGGCGGCCGGGTGGGGGCGGCGCCGGCGACCATGCCACGGACCGACTCGCCGAGGCGCGCGGCCTCGATCTGGTCGAGCCGGGTGCGCACGCGCGCGAGCATGGTGTCGAAGCGCTCCTGGTCGAAGGGCTTGAGCAGGTAGTCGAAGGCCTGGCCCTCGAAGGCGTGCAGCGCGTAGCTGTCATACGCGGTGACGAAGACGATGAGCGGCCGGTCGGCCTCGGGCAGGCGGCGCAGCAGCTGCACGCCGTCGAGCCGCGGCATTTTCACGTCGAGGAAGACGACCTGCGGGGCATGGCGCCGGATCGCAGCCTGTGCCTTTTCGCCATCGGGACATTCGGCCGCGACCGCGATGTCGGGATGCGCGGCCAGCATGTTGCGCACGAGGTCGCGGCCGAGCGGCTCGTCGTCGACGATGAGGGCGGTGATCGGTGCGGCGCTCATCGGGGGGGCGGTGTCCTCCCGCCGGTCGCCGCGCCGGATCCGGCAGGCGCGAACGGCCGGAAGGGAAACTCCAGCCGCAGCTCGGTGCCGCCGCCGGTGGCCGGGCCGATCGTGAGCCGCTGGCGGTCGCCGTAGTGCCGCTCGAGCCGCGCACGGGTGTTGCGCAGGCCGAGGCCGGCCTGGCTCTCGAGGTCGAAGCCGTCGGGCAGGCCCGGGCCGTTGTCGCGGACGACGAGTACGAGTTCGTCGTCGCGCCGCGCGGCCGCGATGGACAGTCGTCCGCCGCTCGACTGCGGGTCGATGCCGTGCTGCAACGCGTTTTCCACGATCGGTTGGAGGAGCAGGCATGGCACCTCGGCCTCGAGAGTCTCGGGCCGCACGTCGATCGCGACCTGGAGGCGCTCGCGGTAACGCTCGCGCTGGATGCCGAGGTAGAGGTCGAGGATCTGGAGCTCCTCACCGAGCGAACTGGTGGCCTGGTCGGATTTTTTCAGCGTGACGCGCAACAGGTCGCTCAGGCGCGTGAGCATCTTGATCGCGCCGGCGGTGTCCTTGTTGAGCATCAGGCTGACGATCGAGTGGTGCGTGTTGAAGAGGAAGTGCGGGTGGATCTGCATCTGGAGCGCCTGCACTTGCGCCTGCGCGAGCTGGGTCTGGAGCTGCGAGGCGGTCAGCTGCGTCTGCTGCAGGCGTGTGGCGTAGTCGTAGGCGCCGCACACGCCCAGGATCAGCCAGTAGACGAGGAAGTAGAGATGGACCTTCGTCGTGTAGTAGACCCACGCCGGGTAGATCAGCACGGTCTCCGGCCAGGTCTTTTCCAGCACGTAGATGATCGCGTATTCGATCGTGATGACGACGAGCGCGACGAGGGTCGAGAGGAGCAGATGCAGGCCGAGTCGCCGGCCAAGGGCAGGACGCTCGACGGGAAAACGCCAGGCGAGGGCGCGCACGGCGTAGGTGCCGCCGATCCACAACACCCAGCCGATGCCCCAGATCGCGGTGTTGATCGGATCGAACATCTTCCCGCGCGCGGCCGCGCCGGCCAGATCGATGGCGACGTCCGAGAGCGCGAAGAGCAGCCACGCGCCGGCCACGCCGGCGAAGGCGAGCCAGGGATGCGTGCGCGCCGTGGGGTCGCTGGGCATGGGAGGATCGGGCCCGCAGTCAACGCCGCGGGACCGCGCCGAAACAACCCGAATCGCGCGCCGATTCCGCGGGACGAGCGTTTCCCGGGACGAACGGAAACGCCGGAGGGTCCGGGCGAAAACGCACGACGAGGCGCGCGGCGCCGTCATTCCTGTTGACAGCCAACAGGAGCTCCTGTTGATAGCCAACATGAGCGACGACGCACGCCTCGATGTCCTCCAGGGGACCCTCGACCTACTCATCCTCAAGACGCTCGACGGGCTCGGCGCCCAGCACGGCTACGGCATCGCGCGCCGCATCGAGCAGCTCTCCTCCGATGTGCTCAGCCTGAATCAGGGCACGCTCTACCCGGCGCTCCTGCGGCTCGAGCAGCAGGGCTTCATCGCGTCGTCCTGGGGCGTGAGCGACAACAACCGGCGCGCTCGCTTCTACGAACTCACGCGTCGCGGCCGCACGCGGCTGGCCGAGGAGATCGACAACTGGCGCCGCATGACGGCCGCGGTCGACGGCGTGCTCGCCGCGCCGCCCGCGCGGGCCTGAACGACGGAGGACGATCCATGCGCGAATTCATCGCCCGCATCCGCGACCTGTTCCGCCGCCGCCAGATCGAGGCGGCGTTCGACGAGGAGATGCAGCTGCATATCGAGGAACTCGAGGCGCGGGCCCGCGAGCGCGGGCTCTCGCCGGGGGAGGCGCGGCTCGCGGCCCTGCGCGAGTTCGGCAACGCCACGCGGGCGCGCGAGGATGTGCGCGAGCGCGCGGGCTTTCCTGCGATCGACGGGTTCATCCGCGACCTGCGGCATGCGTGGCGGGGTCTCGGCCAGCGGCCGTGGCTCGCGTGCGGCGTGGTGGCGGTCCTCGCCCTCGGCCTCGGCGCCGCCGGCACGCTCTCGAACCTCACGCACGCGATCCTCTTCACCCCGCTGCCGGTCCCGGCGCCGGAGGAGCTGCACCTCGTCACCGGCGCCGCCGGGCTCGAACCGGAGCTGGTGAGCTACGGCACGGCGCAGCGTCTCGACGCGCTCCTGACCGACGGCGGCGCGGCGGGCTACGCGGGCACGGGACGCTTCACCGTGCAGCGCGACCGCCAGCCGGCGGTGCGCGTGGCCGGTGAACTCGTGACGGGAAACTTCTTCGACGTGCTGCGCCTGGCGCCGGTGGCGGGCCGCCTGCTCGCCACCGCCGACGACACGGCCGGTGCGCCGCCCGTGGTGGTCGTGTCGGAGGCGTGGGCCGTGCAGGAGTACGGCACGGCCGGCGCCGCGGTCGGACGGGAGATCTGGGTCAACCGCCAGGCGCTCA
>Ga0315910_10005603_pt1 | contig 10262 bp, 9 predicted proteins | sample EdamamesoilMG_FD_204470 | JGI IMG/M metagenome (GOLD analysis project Ga0315910, IMG submission 204470) | Garden soil microbial communities collected in Santa Monica, California, United States - Edamame soil | ecosystem: Environmental > Terrestrial > Soil > Garden | place: USA: California... | reverse complement strand
CATGTCGAACTCGCCACCCAGGGCCTTCGCAAACAGCAACTCGTCCATGGCTCCGAGCCATTCGCGATGGCTGTTCTTGCCGTAGCTGAAGGCTTGGATGGCGCAAAGGGTCTGACGGCAGTCGATTGCGATGACGTCGAAGTCGCCGGCCCTGGGATGCTGCGCAAGCTCCTGGCGGATGCGCCGCTCAGACAGGGTTGCCCAGGCATCGTCGCGCGGCTCGTGCTCGAGCTTTTCATGGTCGGCGATGGCAAACACCGTCTGCTTGATCTGGACCTGGTGGTCGCTTGACAGCGCAAACAACGCATACGGCCGTCTCTCCTCCGGCGGTGCCGGCTTCGTTGGTGCGGCCTCGACCGCGGATGCGGCGCCGGTGAACGGTCCGGCGGGCTGCGGTCCGACCGCCGGTGCTGCGGCGACGGCGGACGTCGGCTCGACGGGCGCGTGTTGCACGTCCTGCTGTCCGTCGCACCCTCGCAAGGCAAGCAGGGTGGCGGCGGCAGCGAGGCTGCAAAACGTGGCCAACAGGAGTGTGCGCATGGCGGCAGCGGCTCGAAAGCTCGGCAAGCGCTGCTCAGTATGAACCTCCTGGGGGTGCGCGGCTCGCTCCGGCACCTTTGGTTTCTTCCGGCCAGATGCCCATGGCCACGCGGACCACCTGCTGCAACTGGGCACGCGCCCAGCCAGTGCGCGCCTGAACGGCCAGGCCGGAGGCCACCGTCATCACATACGCAGCGAGTGCGTCGGGTTGCATCCCGCGCGGCAACAACTCGCCCTCTTCGACGGCCTGCCGGAAGCGATCCGCGACTTCCGCTTCAGCGATGCGGCGCAGTTCAGACATCGCAAGCAGCACCGTCTCGGACCCGGGGCTGGTGGCCAGCGCGCCGTGCACCATCAGGCAACCGTCTGGAGTGTCGCGGCCGAGAACCAGGTCGACTTCGCCCTCGAGGATGCTGCGCGCCACCTCCCGCGCCGATGGCTTCCTGAATGCAGTCTCGTACAGCTTGCCGTTGTACTGGCCATAGCGCTCCACGGCCAGCATGAACAGGCTTTCCTTGTTTCCGAACGCGAGGTAGAGGCTGGGGACAGTCACACCCATCGCCCGGGCCAGCACGGAGACGGAAGTTCCTTCATATCCATGTCTCCAGAACAGGCGAAGTGCGACGTCGAGTGCCGCGTCCTTGTCGAACATGCGAGGGCGGCCGGCAGTGCGCTTTGTATCGACCATTGTCCACAGTGGTTGACGATGCCTGATGCGTATATCATAACGATCACTAGTAAATGTGCCGGGCAGACGAGGCTTCACGCGGGAATGGAGAACAGCGCATGACCGATCTCGACGCTTGCGAACTGGAAATCAGGGCCATCCTCGACCGCTGGGCTCATGCGGCGTGTGTTGGGGACATGGACGGCGTCCTTGCCAACCATGCCAGCGACATCCACATGTTCGATGTGCCAGAGCCCATTCAGTCGCGCGGTCTCGATGCCTATCGATCCACGTGGGAACTCTTCTTTGCCAGCAACGCTCGGGGTCCTCGCCGATTCCGACTTCGAGACGTGAACGTGGTCGCTGGTCATGACGTCGCGCTTGCCTACGCCTTGCTGGACGTGGCGGATGGCGCCGCAAGATGCAGGCTCACCGTCGCGTTCCGGCGGGAGCACGAGGGCTGGCTGATGGTTCATGAGCACCACTCGATGCCGCTCGCTTGAACGCCGGCGCTTGCCCCCGTTCCGGGCAAGAAGGAACCGCCAAGTCGTTGGTTCTACTTGGAGGTTCAGCGACGCTCATGGACGCTGCGGGACGCCATGAAACGTTCAGATGGTGGAGCTGGGGGGAATCGAACCCCCGTCCGCAAGCCATCACCGGACAGACCTACATGCTTAGCTGACTGATTTGGATTTGAGGGTGCCGACCGCGCAGCAGCACGCTGCCGTCACCCCGAGTCACTTGATTTGGCTCCGTGCCGAGTGACCCGACCCGGAGCGAGCCCATGTGAATGACCTCGCAGTCCTCCGGTTACCCGTCAGACCCAGCCCATGGACCAACTGTTGCGAGGCTCACCGGTGTTAAGCGGCGAGAGCGTACGAAGAGTCGTTCGCAGTTACTTTGATTCCAGTGGATTAACGAGCTTACTGGTGCTCGGCATGCACTGTTCCGGCTCCGCACCCGCGTCGAAACCAGGTCAGCCCCTCAGTCGCTAGTTTAGGCCATGCCGAGCAGCTTCAAGAGCGCATCCGGACTCTCGACGACATGCCGGGCGCCCCAGGCGTCGACGTGGTCGCCCTCACCCAGGTAGCCCCAGGCAGCTGCCACCGAGACCATCCCGGCAGCGTGCGCGGCCTGCACGTCGCGCAGGTCGTCGCCGACGTAGATGCAGCCGCTGGCTTCGACACCGATGCGCCGCGCCGCCTCGAGCAGCGGCGCCGGGTGCGGCTTGGCATGCGGCGTCGTGTCGCCGCAGACCAGCGTCGCGGCGATGTCGGCCAGACCGAGCGCCCGCACCAGCGGCTCCGAGAAGCGGGTCGCCTTGTTGGTCACGATGCCCCACGGCAGGCGGCGCGCCGCACACGCGGCGAGTACCTGCTCCATCGACGCGAAGACACGTGTCTCGCGGGTCATGCGCGCTTCGTAGCGCTGCAGGAACTCGTCGCGCAGCGCCTCGAAGTCCGGCTCGCCCGGTCGCACCCCGAGCGCCCGGCCGACCATGCCGCGCGCACCGGCCCCGACCATCGGCCGGAAGTGCGCCAGCGGCAACTCGGGCAGGCCGCGTGCCGCGCGCATGTCGTTGCCGGCACCGGCCAGGTCCGGCGCGCTGTCGATCAGCGTGCCGTCGAGGTCGAACAGGAGCGCCTGCGGCGCGAGCGTCGTCATGCCGGCTTGCGGCAGGCGACCAGGTAGTTGACGCTGGTATCGTCCGACAGCCGGTAGCGCTGCGTCAGCGGGTTGTACTCCATGCCGCGCGTGTCGCTGAGGTCGAGCGCCGCATCGCGGCACCAGCGCGCCAGCTCGCTCGGGCGGATGAAACGGGCGTACTCGTGGGTGCCCTTGGGCAGCAGCTTGAGCACGTGCTCCGCGCCGACGATCGCGTACAGGAACGCCTTGGCGTTGCGGTTCAGGGTCGAGAAGAAGACCCAGCCGCCCGGCTCGACGAGCGCCGCGCAGGCGCGCACGACGGACGACGGATCGGGCACGTGCTCGAGCATCTCCATGCAGGTGACGGCGGCGAACCCGCCCGGCTGCTCGGCGGCGAGCGCCTCGGCGGCGACCTCGCGGTACTCGATCGACGGCGTGCCCGCTTCGAGCGCGTGCAGCTGCGCCACCTTGAGCGGCTTGCTCGCCAGGTCGATGCCGAGCACGCGGGCGCCGCGCCGCGCCATCGCGTCGGCGAGGATGCCGCCGCCGCAGCCGACGTCGACGACGCGCTTGCCGGACAGGCCCACGTGGCGGTCGATCCAGTCGAGCCGCAGCGGGTTGATCTGGTGCAGCGGCCGGAACTCGCTGTCCGGGTCCCACCAGCGGTGGGCCAGCTCGCTGAACTTCGCCAGTTCCTGCGGATCGGCGTTGACGCTCGTGTTCATGCCGCGATCGTACCCACCAAAAGCAAGAAACCCCGCCGGGGCGGGGTTTCTTTCCGTGAGCCGGGAGGCTTAACGGCGGGTGCGCGTACCGACCACCTCGATCTCGACGCGGCGGTTCTTGGCGCGGCCTTCGGACGTCTTGTTGTCCGCGACCGGCTGCTTCTCGCCCTTGCCTTCGGTGTAGACGCGGTTCTTCTCGACGCCCTTGCCCGTCAGGTAGTTCTTGACGGCATCGGCGCGGCGGACCGACAGCTTCTGGTTGTAGTCGTCACCACCGACGCTGTCGGTGTGGCCGACGGCGATGATGACTTCGAGGTTGATGCCGGCCATCTTGCTGACCAGATCGTCCAGCTTGGCCTTACCTTCGGGCTTCAGGTCAGCCTTGTTGAAGTCGAAGAAAGCATCCGCTGCGAAGGTGACCTTCTCGCTCGTCGGGGCAGCCGGCGGGGGCGGCGGGGGCGGCGGCGCGGCCGGGGCGGGCGCGGGGGCCGGGGCGGGCGCCGGGGCAGCGGCGGCAACCGGGGCGGGCGGCTTCAGCGCGCCGTCGCAGCGCGAGTCGGCGGTGGCCGGCGTCCAGCCGGTGTCGCGCCAGCAGAGTTCGTTCGTCCCGTTCTTCCAGACGTTGCCGTCGACGTTCTTCCAGTTGTCCGCGCCGGTCTGGGCGAACGCGCTGGAGGCGCTTACGGCCAGCGCGGCCGTGGCGAAGAGCGATGCCACCTTGTTCAGCTTCTTCATGTTTCTCCTCTCGAGGGAATGGGCCAGTTGGTTCTGCAAAGACGCCCGAACCGGTATCGGGATGTGCTGGTAAACCCCCGAACACCCGGGCGCTGACCACCGACGGCGGATTGTGCCATAGGGGGTCCCGTGGACCTGATTTTGGGCGCCCGTCGCGCGGCGTTGGGCCGCGTTGTTGCGTCATCGCTACAGCCCCCCGGCACTTAGAATCGAGTGTTGCGCTGTCGGTCGACCGCGCCCTTTACAAGTTTCCCCCGCCGTCGCATGACCCAGTTCGCCAAGGAAACCCTGCCGATCAGCCTCGAAGAGGAGATGCGGCGCTCGTACCTCGACTACGCGATGAGCGTGATCGTCGGCCGTGCCCTGCCCGACGCGCGCGACGGCCTCAAGCCGGTGCACCGCCGCGTGCTGTTCGGCATGCACGAGCAGAACAACGACTGGAACCGGCCGTTCAAGAAGAGCGCGCGCATCGTCGGCGACGTGATGGGCAAGTACCACCCGCACGGCGACCAGTCGATCTACGACACGATCGTGCGCATGGCGCAGCCGTTCTCGCTGCGCCACATGCTCGTCGACGGCCAGGGCAACTTCGGCTCGATCGACGGCGACAACGCCGCGGCGATGCGCTACACCGAGATCCGCCTGGCGAAGATCGCGCACGAGATGCTCGCCGATCTCGACATGGAGACGGTCGACTTCGCGCCGAACTACGACGGCTCCGAGAAGGAGCCGGTCGTGCTGCCGACGCGGCTGCCGAACCTGCTCGTCAACGGCTCGGCCGGCATCGCGGTGGGCATGGCGACGAACATCCCGCCGCACAACCTCAACGAGGTCGTCGACGCGTGCCACCACCTGCTGAAGAACCCCGGCGCATCGATCGACGAGTTGATGGAGATCATCCCGGCGCCCGATTTTCCGACCGCCGGGATCATCTACGGCCTGAACGGCGTGCGCGAGGGCTACCGCACCGGCCGCGGCAAGGTCGTGATGCGCGCGAAGTGCCACTTCGAGGACATCGACCGCGGCCAGCGCCAGGCGATCATCGTCGACGAGATCCCCTACCAGGTGAACAAGAAGAACCTGCTCGAGCGCATCGCCGAGCTGGTGCACGAGAAGAAGCTGGAGGGCATCAGCCACATCCAGGACGAGTCCGACAAGTCGGGCATGCGCGTCGTCATCGAGCTCAAGCGCGGCGAGGTCCCGGAGGTCGTGCTCAACAACCTCTACAAGCAGACCCAGCTGCAGGACAGCTTCGGCATCAACATGGTCGCGCTGGTCGACAACCAGCCGAAGCTGTGCAACCTCAAGGACCTGGTCGAGATCTTCCTCGAGCACCGCCGCGAGGTCGTGACGCGCCGCACCGTGTTCGAACTGCGCAAGGCGCGCGAACGCGGCCACGTGCTCGAGGGCCTCGCGGTCGCGCTCGCCAACATCGACGAGTTCATCGAGACGATCAAGGCCTCGCCGACGCCGCCGGTCGCGAAGTCCGCGCTGATGAGCAAGAGCTGGGACTCGTCGCTGGTGCGCGAGATGCTCGCGCGTGTCGAAGGCGGCAGCGAGGCCTACCGCCCCGAGGGCCTGCCGCGCGCCTACGGCCTGCAGCCCGACGGCCTGTACCGCCTGAGCGAGGACCAGGCCGGCGAGATCCTGCAGATGCGCCTGCAGCGCCTGACCGGCCTCGAGCAGGACAAGATCGTCGGCGAGTACAAGGAGGTGATGGCGCAGATCGCCGACCTGCTCGACATCCTCGCCAAGCCGGCGCGCGTGACGACGATCATCTCGGACGAGCTGACCGCGATCAAGCTCGAGTTCGGCCAGACCAAGGTCGGCGCGCGCCGCAGCGTGGTCGAGCACAACGCCCAGGACCTCGGCACCGAGGACCTGATCACGCCGACCGACATGGTCGTGACGCTCTCGCACACCGGCTACATCAAGAGCCAGCCGCTCGGCGAGTACCGCGCGCAGCGGCGCGGCGGGCGCGGCAAGCAGGCGACCCAGACGAAGGAAGACGACTGGATCGACGAGCTCTTCATCGCCAACACGCACGACTACATCCTGTGCTTCACGAACCGCGGCCGGGTCTACTGGCTCAAGGTCTGGGAGGTGCCGCAGGGCTCGCGCAGTTCGCGCGGCAAGCCGATCGTCAACATGTTCCCGCTCCAGCCGGGCGAGAAGGTCAACGTCGTGCTGCCGTTGAACGACGGCTTCCGCAGCTTCCCGGCCGATCACTACGTCTTCATGGCAACCGCGCAGGGCACGGTCAAGAAGACCGCGCTCGACGAGTTCAGCAACCCGCGCAAGGCCGGCATCATTGCGGTCGACCTCGACGAGGGCGACTACCTGATCGGCGCAGCCCTGACCGACGGCCACCACGACGTGATGCTGTTCAGCGACGGCGGCAAGGCGGTGCGCTTCGCCGAGGACGACGTGCGCGCGATGGGACGCAATGCGCGCGGCGTCAAGGGCATGCAGCTCGACGATGGCCAGAGCGTCATCGCGATGCTCGTCGCCGAGGACGAGACGCAGAGCGTGCTGACCGCGACCGAAAACGGCTACGGCAAGCGCACGTCGATCGTCGAGTACACCCGTCACGGCCGCGGCACCAAGGGCATGATCGCGATCCAGCAGAGCGAGCGCAACGGCAAGGTCGTCGCCGCGACGCTGGTGCGCCCGGACGACGAGATCATGCTGATCACCGACAAGGGCGTGCTGGTGCGCACGCGCGTTTCCGAGATCCGCGAGCTCGGGCGGGCCACGCAGGGCGTGACGCTGATCGCGCTGGACGCCGGCACGCAGCTGATCGGGCTGCAGCGCATCGTCGAGAACGACGCCACCGGCGACGCGCCGGGCGATGCGGGCGACGAATCGCCCACCGAGGAGAACCCCTGATGCGCACGATCTGGATCGCGGCGCTGCTGCTCGGCGCCACGCTCGTGCACGCCCAGCCGGGCGGCACGAAGAAGGAGTTGGTCGCCCGGCTGCTGCAGTCGCAGCAGGCCGCGATCGAAGGCCTCGCGCGCAACCTGGTCGAGCGCCCGGCCGTGCAGATGATGCAAGCCGCCGGGCCGGTGCTCGAGCGCATGCCGGCCGACAAGCGCGCCACCGTCGGTCGTCAGGTCGAGGCCGAGATCCGCAAGTTCGTCGACGATGCCACGCCGGTGCTGCGCGAGCGCGCCGTCAAGCTGGCGCCGTCGACCTACGGCGTGGCGCTCGAGGAGCGCTTCAGCGAGGACGAACTGCGCCAACTGGTGGCCTGGTTCGACTCGCCGGTGAGCCGCAAGTACCAGCAGGCCGCGCCCGAGCTGCAGAACGCCTTCGTGCAGAAGCTCGTCGCCGAAGGCTCGCCGCTGCTCGACCCGAAGCTGCAGGCGCTGCAGACGCGCGTGCGCGAGCTGCTCGGCGTGGCCGCGGCACCCGCCGCAGCCCCCCCCGCCGCAGCCAGCGCACCGCGTCCGGCACGGGCGCCCGCGGCCACGCCGGCGGCACGGCCGGCGTCGAAGTGATGCGACAATTTGCAGCTCGCCATGGCTGACTCCCCGACCGCGTCCCATCCCGATTTGCTCGCCCTGCGCACGCAGATCGATGGTCTCGACCGGGAACTCCTGGCGCTGCTGAACCGCCGCGCCGGCCTCGCGCAGCAGGTCGGCGAGTTGAAGAAGACCGAAGGCTCGGTGGTGTTCCGCCCGGAACGCGAAGCCCAGGTGATCGACGGCCTGAAGGCGGTCAACCGCGGGCCGCTGAAGTCCGACAGCGTCGCGCCGATCTGGCGCGAGATCATGTCGGCCTGCCGCGCGCTCGAGACGCCGACCCGTGTCGCCTACCTCGGTCCGGCCGGCACCTTCAGCGAACTGGCGGCGCTCGGCTACTTCGGCTCGTCGATCGTCAAGATCGGCTGCGCGAGCATCGACGAGGTGTTCCGCACCACGACCGCAGGCGCTGCCGACTTCGGCGTCGTGCCGGTCGAGAACTCGACCGAAGGCGTGGTCGCCCGTTCGCTCGACCTGTTCCTGACGACGCCGCTGTTCATCATCGGCGAGACCAGCCTGCTGGTGCGCCACAACCTGCTGCGTCGCGCGGACTCGCTCGCCGGCATCCAGGCCGTCTGCGCCCACCCGCAGGCGCTCGCGCAGTGCCACGCCTGGCTCTCCGCGCACCTGCCGCAGGCCGAACGCCGGCCGGTCGCGAGCAACGCCGAGGGCGCGCGGCTCGCGAGCCTGGATGAGACGCTGGCCGGCATCGCGAGCGAACGCGCGGCGAGCGAGTACGGCCTGCACGTCGTCGCGCCGGCGATCCAGGACGACGCCCACAATCGCACGCGCTTCGCGATCGTCACGCACCCGGAGCGCCACCCGCAGCCGAAGGCCTCGGGGCACGACTGCACCAGCCTCGTCGTCTCGGTGCCGAACCGGCCGGGCGCGGTGCACGACATCCTCGTGCCGCTGAAGGCCCACGGCGTCTCGATGACGCGCTTCGAGTCGCGCCCGGCGCGCTCGGGGCAGTGGGAGTACTACTTCTACATCGACCTGCAGGGCCATCCCGACCAGCCGAACGTCGCCGCGGCCCTGCAGGAGCTGCGCGGCCTGTGCGCCTTCCTCAAGCTGCTCGGCACCTACCCGATCGACGTGCACTGATGTTCAACCAACTCGGCCTGATCGGTTGCGGAATGATGGGCGGCTCGTTCGCCCTCGCGCTCAAGCGCGCGAACCTCGTCAAGCGGGTGATCGGCTACAGCAAGTCGCCGTCGACGACCGAGAAGGCGCGCCAGCTCGGCGTGATCGACCAGGCTGCCGAGTCGGCGCTGCTCGCGGTCTCGGGCTCGGACATCGTGCTGATCGCGGTCCCGGTCGCCGCGACCGAGGCGACCTTCAAGGCCATCCGCCACCTGGTCGAGCCGGGCGTGCTCTTCATGGACGTCGGCTCGACCAAGCGCGACGTGGTCGACGCCGCGCGCCGCGTGCTCAAGGAGCGCATCCCGTCGTTCGTGCCGGCGCATCCGATCGCCGGCAAGGAGGCGGCCGGCATCGGCCACGCCGACGCGACGCTCTACAACGGCCGCCAGGTCATCCTCACGCCGCTGCCGCAGACCGAACCCGAACTGGTGCAGAAGGCGACCGACTGCTGGGCCGCGATCGGCTCGCAGGTGCTGCGCATGACGCCGGAGAACCACGACGGCGCGTTTGCGGCGGTCAGCCACCTGCCGCACATGCTCGCGTTCGCCTACTTCAACTCGGTCGCCAAGCAGCCGGCCGGGCGCGACTTCCTCTCCCTCGCCGGGCCGGGCTTCCGCGACTTCACCCGCATCGCCGCGAGCGACCCGGCGGTGTGGCGCGACATCCTGATGTCGAACCGCGAGGAGATCCTGAAGCAGTCGCAGCGCTTCCGCCACACGCTCGACGCGATGGAGCACGTCATCAAGAGCGGCAACGCAGAGGCGCTCGAGGATCTGATCCGCAAGGCGTCGGACGCGCGCGCAGGCTGGCAGATGGGCGCCGGCAAGCCCAACACGAACCGCTGAGGGCGCCGGCCCGATCGCGCCGCGCCCGATGTACGCCATCCCCTTTCTGGATCTGCCGCCGCTGGCCACGGCCGGCGGCACGGTGCGACTGCCCGGCTCGAAGAGCATCTCGAACCGGGTCCTGCTGCTCGCGGGGCTCGCGTCCGGCACGACCGCGGTGCACGCCCTGCTCGACTCCGACGACACGCGCGTGATGCTGGCGGCGCTGCGCCAGCTCGGCTGCGGCATCGAGCCGCGCGGCGCGGTGCTGCACGTCACCGGCCTGGGCGGGCGACTGACCACGCGCGCCGCCGATCTCTTCCTCGGCAACGCCGGCACGGCGATGCGCCCGCTGACCGCGGCGCTCGCGGTGCTCGCGGCGACGCAGGCCGGCCGCTTCCAGCTCTCGGGCATCCCGCGCATGCACGAGCGCCCGATCGGCGACCTCGTCGAT
>Ga0315910_10005602_pt1 | contig 10262 bp, 7 predicted proteins | sample EdamamesoilMG_FD_204470 | JGI IMG/M metagenome (GOLD analysis project Ga0315910, IMG submission 204470) | Garden soil microbial communities collected in Santa Monica, California, United States - Edamame soil | ecosystem: Environmental > Terrestrial > Soil > Garden | place: USA: California... | reverse complement strand
ACTCCATTGCCAGCCGCCGTTGTTCGCGGCCATGTCGCCGTCCACGAGCTGTTTCATGAAGTAACGCTCGCCCCACTGCCAATTGATCAGCAGGTCCTTCGTAAGAAACATCGCCACGATCATGCGCAGACGATTATGCATGTTACCGGTGGCATTCAAGCAACGCATCGCCGCATCCACAATCGGAAAACCAGTCATGCCTTCACACCACGCCTGAAAGTGCTCGCGATTCTCGCTCCACTTGAGTGCGTCATACTCCGGACGGAACGCGCCTTTCGTCACGTGCGGAAAGTTGTGCAGCACCTGCAAATAGAACTCCCGCCAGATGAGTTCGCTCAAAAACACATCACAACTCGCCCTTTGGATTGGCGTAGCCTGTTCTTTGGCCTTCGCCATCGCTGCAAGAATCGTGCGGACGCCAATCGTTCCGCACCGCAGATGCGGGGAAAGCTGCGATGTGCCATCAACCTCCGGCAGATTCCGGTTCGCGGCATATTCATAAACCGGCCCGGACATGAACGTCCGCAGCCGGTCCAATGCCGCGCGCTCGCCTGCTGGCGTGAATGCCTGCTTCATGGCGTGCCCAAGTTCTCCCGCATCCCGCGGCAGCGGATCACATTGGATGTTGGACGTTGGATGTTTGGTGTTGGATGCTTTCCTGAGTTTTCCCCTCGGCAACGGGATCGCCCTCGCCTTCCAAGCCCGTGAGTAGGGCGTGAACACCGTGTACGGCTTCTCCGCCTGCGTGAGAATTTCCTGTTCCTCCCAGACCACCGCGTCCTTGAACAACTCGAAGCCGTATCCTGCCGCATTCAGTGCATTGAACACCCGCGCGTCGCGTGCCTGTGCGTATGGCTCGTAACGCTTGTTCGCGAACACAGCTTGAGCGCCGACTTCCTGGCACAACTTTGACAGCAATTCCTCGGACCTTCCTTGTCGCACAATGAGGGTATGTCCGAGCTCCGCGAGGTTCTTCCGCAGCGCTTCGAGCGATTGCAAGAGAAACGCCAACCGCGCCGCGCCCACATCCGGCCCCGTGCGAAACGCGTCCTCCAGAATGAAAACTGGAACGACCTCCTCCGCACGCCGCGCCGCCTCGCTCAACGCTGTGTTGTCCGAAACCCGCAGATCCCGGCGAAACCAATGAATAACTCGTTTCACGCGCGGAGATTAGAGCACTTCCTTTGCATACGCAAAAAGCGCTGGTGCGCCGCCGGTGTGCCAGAACAGAACTTTCTCGTCGCGTTTGAAAACCCCCTTGCGAATCAAATCAACCAACGCCCCAAAGGCGCGTCCCGCATAAACCGGATCCAGCACGATCCCTTCACAGCGCGCCATCAACCGGATCGCTTCGCGCTCCAGATTTCCGACGATGCCGTAGCCTTCGCCTTTGTAGCCATACACTACGTGAATGTCTCCCTTGGCCAGCCGCACCTCCGACCCGATGTACTCCGCGCACTCGTTGGCAATTTGTGCAACCTCGATCTCATACTCCAGACGCTCCGGATCATTCTTGTCAATCGAGAGGCCGTGCAGCTTACCTTTGAAACCTGTGATCTTCGCACCCAACTCGATTCCTGCTTGAGTGCCGCCAGAACTTGTGCCGAATAAAATATGATCCACGCCCTGGCCGCTCGCGCGTAACTGGTCCATCAACTCGATCATCGCCACCACGTAACCTGTCGCGCCCACACCATTCGAGCCGCCGACGCCGATTACGTAAGGCTTGCGACCTTGCGCGCGAAGTTGCTCCGGCAGCTCACGCAACTTCACGGGACGCTGCGAGCGCTCGATCCAATGTTCGGTCGCGCCGAACAAGTGATTCAGCAACAGATTGCCATTGGGTAGGTCCGGCCTCTTGCCGTTCAGGATCAATTCACACTTCAATCCCGCCTTGGCTGCCGCTGCTGCCGTTTGCCGGCAATGATTCGACTGCGCCGCGCCCGCTGTCACCAGCGTGTCCGCGCCTCGCTTCAGCGCATCCCCGACGAGGAATTCGAGCTTGCGAGTCTTGTTGCCGCCCAGCGCCAGACCGGTTTGATCGTCGCGTTTGATGAGCAATTCCGGCCCGTTGAGTTCGCGAGAGAGGCGCGGCAGTTTCCCAATCGGCGTCGGTAATTGCGCCAACGGGAAGCGCGGCAGTGTTTCAATGTGCATGGCGGAAGTTTTAGCGGCACAGCGGAACGTGGGCAACCGCGTTCCTTTAGTGGCCGAATTCTTTTCGCGCCGCTTCCAAGCCACGCTCGTAAGCCGCAAGCAGCTTGTCCCACTTCGTGTTCGACTCCTCATCAATCTCCTGCCGCCGCGGGTCGACATCAAACCACCCAAGGGTGCGCTTGATGCCGTCGCGGAAGCGCGTGGTCGCCACGAAATCCGGCACGAAGCGTTTGATCTTGGTGTTGTCAAAAATGGCGCAGTTCGCCTTGTCGCCAATCAAACTGCCCGCGGCATCCGGCACACAGGCGGTGATGAAGTCTGAACTGATGTGAACCGCCTTGAGCGACACACCCGCGGCTTCAGCCACATCCTGATAGATCTGATTCCAAGTCAGCACTTCGTCCGAGGTGATATGAAACGCGTGACCAATCGAGCCTTGGTGACCGAGCAATCCAACCAGCGCTTTCGCGAAATCGCTGTTGTGCGTCATGGTCCAGAGCGTCAGGCCGTCGCCAGGAATGATTACCCGTTTGCCTTGCCGCATTCGCGCCACCGCCGTGAAAGTCTTCGGCCAACTGTTTAGCGTGAGCGGCACGACCGTATTCCCGTAGGTGAACGAGGGCCGCACAATCACCGCCGGGAAGTCCTCTTGACGCAAAGCCCGCAGCAGCCGCTCCTCGCCCGCAATCTTGTCGCGCGAGTAATCCCAGAACGGATTCACCAGCGGCGTGGATTCCGTGATCAGCCAATGCGCCGCCGGTTTCTGATAGGCACTGGCGGAACTGATATAGATGAACTGCCCGACCCGGCCTTTGAATAGCGAAATGCGTTGCTCGATTTCGGTGGGCGTGAAACTGATGAAATCCACCACCGCGTCCCAAGTCGTTCCCGCCAGCGCGGCATCAGTGACCGAGGCGTCATTGATGTCTGCAACGATCTGCCGCACGCCCGGCAACGTTTCCCGCTTTCCGCGATTCAATACCGTGAGGTCAAAGCCCCGCGCGACCGCCAATTCCGCACAGGCTGAACTGATAATGCCCGTGCCGCCGATGAAAAGAACTTTCATGCGCGCTCAAAAATCCGTGCTGCCCTCACCCAGATCGAGCTCCTTGATCCAGATGTTCCGGTAACGCACGTCGTGCCCTTCGGCCTGAAGCTTCAGCCCTTGTGGTGTATCGGTGATTCCCTTGCCGCCATTGTTACCGCCGTCCACACCGGAGTTCGGTCCGCCCCAAACCTGGCTGATCGGAACATTGGTGTGAGCTTTCACACCATTGAAATACATTGTCACACGGGGCTTCTCGATCAGCTTGCCGTCCTTGAACCTCGCTGCCCGGAACACGATGTCGTATGCGTTCCACTTCTTCAGCCCTGCATAGAGGTGGTAAGGCGATTCAGTTTCGTTGATCACGGCGCCCATGCCGTGCTTGGTTTTGTCGCCATCACAGATCTGCATCTCGTAACGGTTCTGCAAATACACGCCACTGTTCCCCCCTGGGTTCATGGCGAGGAATTCGACATGCAGCCAAAAATCCCGATAAGGTTTCTTCGTGACAATGTCCGCCGCGCCATACTTGCCCCCCGCCGCCGCCGGGTCATCAGTCATCACGACCGTTCCCTTGTCCACCGGATCGTCCACGATCTTCCATTTGATGGGTAGCGAAGAACCGAAGCGCGGTCCTTCCCAGTAAGTCCACTTCGCGTCAAGCATTTCGCGCGTGCCGTCAAAAACTATTTCCGCTCCCGACTCGGGCTTCGCCCCAACGCCGATGCGCTTCTCCGCGCCGGTTGCTGCCAATGGCAGCGCAAGGCAAATTGCGAGAGAGGTGAAGAAGAATGTTCGTTGAACCAGCGTCATAGAGTAGTCCTGGGTTGATGTTCTTGTTGCCGTGAACTCCGACTATTTGCCTGTTTCCGGGCCTGCTGGCGAGGGATTTCATTCATCGCCGCGTCGTGAGAATCGCCGACTTGCCGCCGCCGCAGGCTGGAATAGGATGTTCGCATGAAATCCATCCGCACAACGCTCCTGCTTTGCCTCGGACTAATCTCCCCTGCCCTGGCTGCCGAAAGTCCGCCCACCCTTGCCCTTGGCGCTGCTGCGCCGGATTTTGAATTGCCCGGAGTGGATGGCCGCAACTGGAAGCTAAACGACTTCGCGTCAAGCAAGGCGCTCGTGGTGATCTTCACCTGCAACCACTGCCCCACCGCGCAGTATTATGAGGAACGAATCAAGAAGCTCACATCAGACTACAAAGCCAGAGGCGTGGCGGTGGTCGCCATCAGCCCGAACGATCCAAAATCCGTCCGGCTGGACGAACTCGGCTGGGCCGACCTGAGCGATACCCTGGCCGAGATGAGAATTCGCGCCAAAGACGCGGAGTTCAATTTCCCCTACCTCTACGACGGCGACACGCAGGCAACTTCACGAGCCTACGGCGCAGTTGCCACGCCGCATGTCTTCCTCTTCGATTCCGAACGCAAGCTGCGTTATGTGGGCGCTATTGACGACTCCGAGCGGCCCGCGAAAGTTTCCAAGCACTACTTGCGTGAAGCTCTTGACGCCCTGCTCGCCGGCACCGAACCACCCGTGAAGCAAACGAAGGTTGTCGGCTGCTCCGTGAAATGGGCCGGCAAGGAGGCGCAGGTGAAGGCATTCATGGAGAAGCTCGCCGCCGAGCCGGTGACATTGGCCAAGGCGGATGCCGCAACCATTGCCGCCCTGCGTAAGAACGACTCGGGCAAGTTCCGCCTCGTCAACTTCTGGGCGACCTGGTGTGCCCCTTGTGTGGCGGAGTTCCACGAGTTCGTGGAGGTCAACCGCATGTATCGGCATCGTGAGTTCGAGTTTGTGGCGGTGTCCATGAACCAGCCGGACGAAGAGAAACGCGTGCTGGACTTCCTCAAGAAGAAGGAGGCGTCGAATCGCAACTACATCTTCGCCTCCGCCGAACGCGAACCCTTGATCAATGCCTTTGATCCCCAGTGGCAGGGTGAAGCCCCTTACACCGTGCTGCTCGACCCGGAAGGCAAGGTCATCTACAAACAGACCGACAGTGTGGATTTCCTTGCCCTCAAGCGCGCCATCGTCAATGCACTGAACGAGCGGAAGCCCTGGTAAGCCGGCAGAACTTCAGTCGCCAAGCCGCCGTTCAAAAAATCTGCGCGCGATAGTATCGCTGGGAAGTGCCCAAAGCGTCCTCCGGCACAATGGTCATCGCCGGGTGAGTGCTGACGTAGTCCATCACCCAGGCCCAATGCACCAGGTTGGTTGAAACCTCCACGCGATACCACCGCGCCCGCGGCCCCTGGACCTGAAACTCGACCCCGGATTCCTTCATCTTCACCTTGGTCAAAGCCGGCAACGGAGTTTTGATCGGCAGCCCGGCGTCCGCCAGCATCCCAAGATCAAGCCGCGAAATGTAATATCGTTTCCCGCCTGCATGCGCCAAACCGTTCATCACATCCGAAGCGAGTTCACTCCCCGGACGCGGCGCTTCATTCGCGACATGAAACGCATTACCAAAGGTGATTGGTACTGGCCTGCCGTAGCTCTGCATCGCACGTGGGCCATGGAAAAAGAAATTTGTGCCGTCGAACCTGACCCACCGATCGAAGGTCGAAGTCTGCCCCTCGGCACAACTTCCATCATAGGGATTCATCCAACCATTGAAGCCGAGGGCATGACCGAGTTCGTGCAGGAAGACCGAGGTCGCGTCCACCCTGTCGCCCGGTACCGGTGCGCTGCGCTCGATCGGATCGGGATCAAACCAAAGCACCTGGGTGAGGTAGTTGGACCCGATTTCCAAACGAATGTCCGGTGCGCTGCCATTGGGGTCGGCGCCGGTGCGAAGCTCCGTCGCGACTGCCTGTTCGTAGACCACCCGACCGTCCGGCAATGTCACTGGCTGCGAGCTTTGGCTGGCGCCTTGTGTCCGAAAATCTGCCGCGCCGACAAAGGCAACGTCCACTTCCAAGGAGGCATTCCCGGTGAAGTATTGACCCCAGTCCTGCGCCGCGGCCTTCAAATTGGAGGCAATTGCCGGGTAGTAGGCCGCCCACGTCCGTCCTGGGTCGTTGAAGGAGATGTGCAAGGACAGTGCCGCGGGCGCAACACTCGGCAACGCCAGCAGCCAACCGCACAACCCTATCCAATGGTGCCATCGGCCACCCGGCCGCACGATGCAACTCATGGGGAAGCACTGAGCAAAACCAGTGCCGCCAACCGCTCCACCAGCAACCCGGGCACACAACCGAACAGAATGACTCCGCCCGCCATCAAGCCCAACGCGACCTGAGTCGTCATCGGCACGGCCAGACGCGCGTCATCACGCGGGGCATCCACCACGTAGATTTGCTTCAATACCTGCAAATAATAGTAGAGCGACACGGCGCTCATCGCGATGGCCAGGATCACCAGCCACAGCAATCCAAGATTGGCCGCGCCACCCTTAACCACCGCCGCGAACACGTAAAATTTCCCGAAGAACCCGGCCAGCGGCGGAATACCGGCCAGCGACAGCATGAAGATAAACATGCAGAATGAAACAAACGGCGCACGCCGGCTCAAACCCGCGAAACTCGTCAGCTTGTCATCCCCGGCCTGCTGCTCAACCACCGCCACCACGCCAAACGCGCCGATGGTTGTGAGTCCATACGTCAACGCATAGTAGATCAAGGAGGCCACGGCCAGATTGTCGTGAGACAGCACCGCGAGCAGCATGTATCCCGCGTGCGCGATGGCCGAATACGCCAGCAGCCGCTTCACGCTGCTCTGCACGATGGCAACCAGGTTGCCGAGAATCATCGAAAGCACAGCCACGATGGCAATCACCGGCACCCAGCCTGCGGCGTAGTCACGAAACGCCCCGCTACCTTCCGCTCCCGCGAATCCTAGCATCATGACTTTGGCAAAAATGAAGAAGCTCGCGACCTTTGAACCCGATGCAATGAACGCCGCACTGGGTGTGGGCGCGCCTTGATACGCATCCGGCGCCCACAGGTAGAACGGCACCGCCGCCACCTTGAAGCCAAAGCCGATTACCGTCATGACAATCGCAACCACCAGCAGCGGATCCAGTCCCTTGCCGGTCAATGCTTCGGCGATTTGCTTCAGATTGGTCGAACCGGACAAACCGTAAATCAAACTCAGTCCGAACAGCATGAACGCTGCGGACATCCCGCCAAACAGGAAATACTTCAGCGCTGCCTCGGCTGACTTGATGTCGCGCTTGTTGAATGCGGTCAGGATGTAGAGCGAAAGGCTCGTCAATTCGAGGGCCACAAAGATCATCAAGATGTCCTCGGCGCTGACCAGAAACATCATTCCCACCGTCGCCAGCAGGATGAGCGCGAGGTATTCACCGACGTGCGTGGTGAAGTTCGACTCAATGGAAATCAAGACGGTAAAGATGGTCAACACCAGCAGCCCGGTCTTCACCAACGCCACCAGCGGATCCGCCACAAACATCCCTGCACCTACTGCTCCGTGCGGTTGCATCACCAGGAGCAACAGCCCGGCGGCAAGGCAGCCCACACAGGAAATCATGCCTCCGATCACGAATCGCAATCGCGCCTCCAGCCCGCGCATCGAAGTCAGGTCAATCGCCAGCACCGCCAAGGCCGTCAGCACCACGATGGTTTCCGGGGCAGCCAGTTTGAGCAGTTCCAGGTAGCTCATTGCACGCCCCCTTTCTTCAGCCACTCAAAGAGCGGCGAATTGAAACTGGGCACGATTACGTCCAGAAGCACACGAGGATAAAGCCCGACCAGCAAGCTCACCCCAATCAACATCACCGCACCGATCCGCTCAGGAACGGAAATCGCATCCATCTCATGATGGTGTTCGTCCTGCGAAGCTGCCTCCCTCTCCCCATCCGTTGGGGAGAGGGCCGGGGTGAGGGGTCCGTCACCAAAGAAAGCCTTCTGCATCGCCCGCAGCGTGTAAGCCACGCCAATTACAATTCCCACGCCCGTGATCACTGCCAGCGTCGGAAACGCCTTCCATGCACCGATGAGCACCTGCAACTCTGCAATGAACCCACTGAAGCCCGGCAACCCCATCGAAGCCGCGCCCGCGATCACAAACGTCACCGCCGCAAACGGCATTGCCTTCACGAGATTCATTCCCTCCAGCTTGGAGAGTTCACGCGTGTGCGTCCGCTCATAAACCATTCGGCCCACGACCGCGAACAGCAGTCCCGCGATGATGCCGTGCGAGAACATCTGCAACACCGCGCCGCTCAGGCCGATGGTGTTCAGCGTCACCAGGCCCAGCAGCACGAAGCCCATGTGACTCACGCTCGAATAGCCGATGACGAATTTGAAATCCTTCTGCACCAGCGCCACCATCGCGCCATACACAATGCCGATGACCGCCAGCACGGCGACCCACGTCTTCCATGCCTCAAGCCCTTCCGGGAACAACGTCATCGCCACGCGCAGGCAACCGTAAGCGCCCAGCTTCATCACCACGCCCGCGAGCAACATCGAAGCCGCCGTTGGCGCGGCCACGTGACCGGTCGGCGCCCACGTATGAAACGGCCACATGCCCGCGAGGATCGCGAAGCCCACGAACACCAGCGGAAACGCCCACATCTGGAAGCCGTGCGGGAACGGATATTTCGCCAGTTCCAGCACGTTGAACGTGTGCGCGCCCGACACCACATACGCAGCGATCAAGCCGACCAGCACCATCGCGCTGCCGACGAACGAGTAGAGCGCCAGTTTCATCGCGCCGTACTCCTTCCGCGTCGAACCCCAGATCGCGATGATGAAATACTTCGGCACGATGGCGATTTCGTAGAACACGAACAGCAGGAACAGATCGAAACTCAGGAACACACCATACACGCCACCGATAAGCGCGAGGTAGAACGCGAAAAACTCCTTCGCGCGATGCTCGATGTTCCAGGAGAACAGAATTCCGCCCACCGCCGCCAGTCCGGTCAGCAACACGAGCGTCAGGCTCACGCCGTCCGCCGCCAGATGATATTCAATGCCAAGCGACGGCACCCAAGGCAGCTTGGCGACCGTGAGAATTTCACCCGCCTTGAATTGGACAAACCCCGCCACCGCCACGAGCAACCCTGCCACCGCCGAAAGCATGGCAACCTTGCGCGCCGCCGATGCGTTGCCCTTCGGCAGGAGCATCAGCACCAGCACGCCAAGAAATGAAATGTAAATCGTCCAGGCTAACATGCGGTAAATGACGAATGACGAATGACGAATGACGAAACGGAATCAACGCGGAGACACGCAGAGGTATCGAGAAAAGATTTTCTCTGCGCTTCTCTGCGTTCTCTTGATTTCTCTGCGTTAGAACTGATTTTCATCCGTGGTTAAAACTTCAACTGCTCCACCATCTGCACCGCCGTCGGATTGATCACGTCCAGCACAAGGCGCGGATACAGCCCCAGCACGAACATCAGCACTATCGGGATCAGCAACAGCCCGATCTCACCCGGCGTCAGGTCCGGGAACTTCGACCACTTCTCGTTCAGCGGGCCGTTGAAGACGCGCTGTAAAATCGTAAGAATGAAGATCGCCGTGACCAGCAGGCCGATTACCGACAAAGCTGCCGCCCAGGGCGCGAGCGGGAACACGCCCTTGAAGATCAGGAATTCGCCAACGAATCCGTTCAGCCCGGGCAATCCGAGCGACGAGAACAGCGCGATGCCCATCAGCCCGCAAAATATTGGCGCGACTTTCCGCAGGCCGCCGAAGTCGTTCAGGCCGCGCAAACCGCCGCTGCGTTGTTCGATCAGCGCCACGAACCAAAACAACACCGCCGCCGTGAGGCCGTGATTGAACATTTGCAGGAACACGCCGTTGAGCGCGGCGGCCCTTTCCGTGGCCATCGCAGCGTCGTTGCCCGTGTAACGCGCCACCGCGAACACCGCCAGCAGGCAATAGCCGAGATGGTTGATGGACGAGTAAGCGAGGATGCGCTTGAGGTCGCGTTGCGCAAACGCAGCACACGCGGAGAAGACGATGGTGATGACCGCCAGCGTCAGCAGCACGGCCTGCACGCTGCGCAGGTTGAGTTGCGGTGCGAAGATCGGCAGGACGATACGTACGAAGCCATAGACGCCCATCTTCGACATCAC